>Ga0207674_10006908_pt1 | contig 13295 bp, 13 predicted proteins | sample KBSCornC72_FD_184303 | JGI IMG/M metagenome (GOLD analysis project Ga0207674, IMG submission 184303) | Corn rhizosphere microbial communities from Kellogg Biological Station, Michigan, USA - KBS Corn C7-2 (SPAdes) (version 2) | ecosystem: Host-associated > Plants > Roots > Rhizosphere > Soil ... | reverse complement strand
CCGGTCTTGGTGATCGTGCCCGCGAGGTTGTTGCCGCCGCTCGGCCCCGAATTACCGATCATCGCATACTTGGCCGTGCCGACCAGGCCACTCTGCGGCGTGGGCATGCCCACGATATAGTGGAATGCCTGATTCGTCTGCAACGGGAAGATGGTGCCGTTTTCCAGATACTGTCCGGTCCATCTTCCGTACGTGATGAATAGATCGTACTCGTTCTTGGCCACAGTGAGCGCGCCACGGTTGAAAGTTCCGCCCGAAAGCAAATAGCTCTGCAGTCCAACCGTCGCATCAAACGTCGCCGTGCCCGATGGCAGCAGGCCCGCGGGTGCCCCGCCGCCGTCCTTCGCATACAGCAGCGTGTATCCAGGGCCATCCTTGAATGACGTCATGCCTAAGGGAAGTCCCGTGCTGCTGACGGTGTCTCCCATGACCAGTTGCGGAGTCACGCCGGCCGACGGCGGCGTGGGAGGCAGCTCCGACTTCTTGGCGGTGATGGCCGGCCTCGCTTCCGGCCGCACGACGACGAACGATTGCCCGCTCGACACCGGCAGGCAGCCGCCGGTATTGCATACTTGAATCTCGCCCTCGCCAACGCTGCCCTTGAGCCCGCCGTTGAGGCTCAGCGTGTATTCAGTTCCGCGGATGCCGATGGTCGCTACCGTGGTGGTGATCTGGTAGTTCCTTTTGTGCTGGCGGCCCACCAGGCCGGTGATGGTACGCAATCCGCCCTTGAGCAAACTGAAGAAGCCGCGCTCGCTGCCATCGGACTTGCCGTCGTAGCGATATTCGTCGATGCGAAATTGTGTGTCCGGCTGCAGCGAGACGTACGCGCCATCTGAGAAGCGCAGCTGCACGCGGCCGCTCTTGGTGTTCACCAGGTCGCCGCTTTCCACGGTGTCGCCCTTGTGCAGCACGCGCTCGCGTGCCGCGGCCGTGATTGCGACCGGATCGCCCATCGCGAATTCTACCTGCGCGGCTGGGGCGGCGTACGAGGACGTCGCAATGCATGCAGCGATCGGAATGGCGAAAATATGCAAACGGCGTGAGAACATGAGTTTTCCTTGCTTTGACACTTGCGGGTCGCAAACGCCCGGACCACACCAAGTAAGCAGGAAACGTACACATGCAGGAAGGGCCAAGAGCCGTGAAGAGGTAAGAGTGGGCGCGTGCGCGCCGTCGAGCTGTGGCCCCTCCCTTCAAGGCCTTCAAGGAGAGGCAGGGTCTGCCTTGCTTAACGCACTCGTCCCAGCAGCTGCATGTTGCCGACATACCCGTTCGGCACACCCGCCTCCTGCCAGGATACGATCTCGAGCTTGACGTAGCGCGCGGTGAAAGGCTCGAACTTGAGCTCGTGCAGCGGTGCGCGCATGTTTCGATAGTTGGGCAGAGTCACCGTCGTGATCTTCCGAAACGGCCCGGTCTCCGACTGATCTGCGGCATAGATGCTCAGCTCTTTTAGATTGCGGGAGTTGGTGCTCTCGACGTATACCGCGATGCCGTCGATCGTTGCGGGCTTGTCGTCGCGTAATGCGAACACCGCAAAACCGTGCGATCCGATGACGGTCGTGCGGGGCTCTTTCTGCATCACATCCTTCCAGTTGTCCTCGCTCGCAATGACGAGTTTGCCGCCTTGCTCGGGATCGAGGAGGTTGGTGACGCTGGTCAGGTCTTTCCAGTCGCGCGAGCCGGTCGTCCGATAGAAATATTTGATCTCGCCGGTAACCGAGCCGCTGTGCCGGTCACCGAAGACGGACATCAAGCGGACATTGCCAAGACCGTCGGTCTGATAGCCTGCGGCCTGCCGCGGGCTTTCAACCACATTGCTTCTCATCGACGTGAGATCGAGGCGGTCGACCCCCCAACCCTTCTTGACCCGATAGACAAGCTTTCCGGTCGTGTCGGCCTCGGGGACGTAAAGTCGATTGACCAGCACTTGTCCGTCCGAATTGACCAGCCAGTCGATGACCTGGGAGTCATATTGGCGGATCCATTCGTCGTGGGCGGTCTCCGGCTGGCCCATCAATTTGGGATTTGAGCCATCGAGGTCGAGTGCGACCAGGCGGCTGAAGCCCACCGGTGCGCCGTTGTCGACGCTCCCCTGCCAAGGGACGAGGCCGCCAAAGCGGCAGACCGCGCGCTTGCTGCTGGACGTAAAGTTGCACCAGTCGAGCGACTCCGGCTTGCCGTCGGTCCTCGTGACCGTGTGAAACTGGCCCGTATTCAGATCGCCGGCGACCGCGACCGTTATCCGCCCCGGCCCAGGCGTCAGATACATCACGCTGTTGCCGTCGAGCGAAAGGCTCGGCGCCGCCACGGAAAGCCGCGCCCCGAACGCTTTAGCGTCGGTCGCCAAATCCGCAGCCGCAACCGGCGCCGCAACCCACAGCAAGCCGATCGCCGAAGCGAGCAGCGAAACTCGAAAATTCATTTGGAAACTCCCTTCCCGGCAGGGACATAGTGCATGGCAATGTGACGAAGGCAAGCCCTCGCCTTGGCAGTTTCGAAGCAGACCGCTACGCGCGCGGCGGATGAGCAACACCCCGCGTCCCCCGCTCCCCGAATGGGCGCCGCACGAGGCGGTGTGGATCGGCTTCCCGAGCGATCCCGAGCTGTGGCTCGGCGACCTGAAGCCGGCCGAGCGCGAGGTCGCCGCCTTCGCCGCGGCGGTTCATGCCGGCGGGCGCGGCGAACAAGTCCGGCTGGTCGCCGCGCACGACGGGGCGGCAGAGAGCGCGCGGCGGCTGGCGCCGTTCGCCGAGGTCGTCGTCGAGCCGTTCGGCGACATCTGGCTGCGCGACACCGGGCCGATCGTGCTCGGCAGCGGCCGCGAACGGCGGGCCCACGGCTTCGGCTTCAACGGCTGGGGCGGGAAATACGACCTCAAGGGCGACCAGGATGTGGGCGAGCGGCTGGCCCGGCGCGCGGGCCTGCCCTTCGCCAGAGCCGACTGGGTGCTCGAGGGCGGCGCAATCGATGGCGACGGCTCGGGGACGGTGATCACCACCGAGCAATGCCTCCTGAACCCCAATCGCAACGCGCTCACCCGCGAGGAGATCGAGCAGCGGCTGCTGGACGATTTGGGCTTCGAACGGGTGGTGTGGCTCGGATCGGGCCTGATGAACGATCACACCGACGGCCACATCGACAATCTCGCGCGCTTCATTGCGCCCGGGCGGGTCGCGATCCCGAACCTCGGTCACGATGACCCCAACGAAGCGGTCTACAAGGATGCCGCGCGGCGGCTGCGCTCGACCCGGCTCGACGTCGTCACCCTCCCGACCCCCGGCCGAATCACCGACGCGGACGGCGACATCATCCCGGCGAGCTACATGAATTTTTACATCGGCAATGCGGCGGTGGTCGTCCCGCAATATGGCGCGCCGAACGACCGTGCGGCGGTCGACGTGGTCCAGGCGCTGTTCCCCGATCGCCTTGCCGTCGGGCTCCGGGCCGACCACATCCTGACCGGCGGTGGGAGTTTCCACTGCATCAGCCAGCAGGTTCCCGCATGAAACTCACCGTCGCCGCGCTCCAGCTGGCCTTCACCGACGACACGGTCGCCAACATCCGTGCGGTCGGCGAGTTGGTGCGCGAGGCCGCGGGCAAGGGCGCCGAGGTGGTGCTTCCGCCCGAGCTGTTCGAAGGCCCCTATTTCTGCCGGGTCGAGGACGAGAGCCTGTTCGCCAACGCCCGCCCGACCGCCGAGCACCCCTCGGTCCTCGCGATGCAGGAACTGGCGAAAGAGCTCAAAATCTGGATCCCGACCAGCTTCTTCGAAGCCGACGGCCCGCATCACTACAACAGCCTGGCGATGGTCGGCCCCGACGGCAAGGTCGCGGGGGTCTATCGCAAGAGCCACATCCCCGACGGCCCGGGCTATGAGGAGAAATTCTACTTCCGCCCGGGCAACACCGGCTTCCGCGTGTGGGGCGGCCCGCATTTCTCGACGCTCGGCGTCGGCGTCTGCTGGGACCAATGGTACCCGGAGACGGCGCGGGCGATGATGCTGATGGGCGCCGACATCCTGTTCTACCCGACCGCGATCGGCACCGAGCCGCACGACCCCGACCTCGACACCTCGCGGCTGTGGCGCCGGGCGATGATCGGCCACGCGGTGTCGAACGTCGTTCCCGTCGTCGCCGCCAACCGCATCGGCACCGAGCACGGCCAGCGCTTCTACGGCCACAGCTTCATCTGCGACGAGCGCGGCGACATTCTTGAAGAGTTCGGGGCGGACGAGAGTGGGGTGCTGGTCGCGACGCTCGACCTGGCGCAGGCGAAGAAGCACCGCGCGGCATTCGGGTTCTTTAGAGACCGGCGGCCCGAGCTTTACGGTCGGCTCACCGAGGACATTTGAGCGCCAGCGCTCGCTCGAACACGCTTTCGAACATCGCCCGATCGAGGCGGCCGGTATTCTGGTTGTAGCGCGAGCAATGGTAGCTCGACAGCAGGATGCGGCCGTCGAGGGCGGCATTTTCCGCGCCGTGGCCGAACTTGGTCGAGGACGGCGGCAGGCCGAGCGCGCGGGCGGCGGCGACGTGGGCGATCTGGCCGAGCGCGATCACCACGCGCAAGTTGTTCAGCGCCGCCAGGCCCTCTTCGAGAAAGTGACGGCAAGTCGCGATCTCGCGCGGCTCGGGCATGTTCGCCGGCGGCAGGCATTTGACCGAATTGAGGATGATCGCGCCCTTGAGCTCCAGGCCGTCGTGCGGGTCGGCGCGATACTCGCCCTCGGCGAGACCGAGCTTGAGCAGCGTCGCGTAGAGCAAGTCGCCGGCATAATCGCCGGTGAACGGCCGCCCGGTGCGGTTGGCGCCGTGCTTGCCCGGCGCGAGGCCGACGATCGCCAGCCACGCGTCGCGGTCGCCGAACGCCGGCACCGGCGCGTTCCACCAGCCCGGATGCTCGGCGCGGCATGCCTGCCGGAACGCGACCAGCCGCGGGCACAGCGGACAGTCGCGCGGCGCTTCCGCTTCGGGGATCGGCGACAGGTCGGCGGGTTGGGCCATGGTCCGTCATTGCGAGGAACGCAGTGACGAAGCAATCCAGCGGCACGACGCTGGATTGCTTCGCTCCGCTCGCAATGACAGGGCTGCGATGTGTCCCACCTCTACGCCATCGCGATCGGGTCGAACCGCGCGCACGGCCGCTTCGGCCGGCCCGCCGGCGTAGTCGAAGCAGCGATTGCCCGGCTCGACCGCGACTTCGCGCTGTTCGACGCCTCGCCGATCATGCTCAACCCGGCCCATGGCGGCGCCGGCCGCGACTTCGCCAATGCCGTGGCGCTGGTCGAGAGCGCGGTTGAGCCGCCGGAAATGCTGCGGCGGCTGAAGCGGCTCGAGCGCGAATTCGGCCGCCGCCGCGGCAAGCGCTGGGGCCCGCGCGTGCTCGACCTCGACGTCGCGCTGTGGAGCGGCGGCAAGTGGCGCTCGCGGCGGCTGACTATTCCCCATTCGGAGCTTCGCAAGCGCAGCTTCGTCCTCCAGCCGCTCGCCGCGATCGCCCCGAACTGGCGAGTTGCAGGGCGCCTGACCGCGCGCCATCTCGCCCATCGCCTTGCCCGCCGCGCGCCACGCGGCTAACCGGCGCTCGCGCCAATCTTGTGGGGCCCTTAGCTCAGTCGGTAGAGCAACTGACTTTTAATCAGTAGGTCGCTGGTTCGAATCCAGCAGGGCTCACCAGCCTTCGCCCCGTCGGGCTAGGGCTGGCCAGCCAGCGCCACGGAAGCGAGGCCGAGCAGTGTCCAGTGTCGCGCTACAGCAAGGCTCGCACAGCCCCGCGCCGACGGTGGCGCAAACCCTGATGCAGCGCGAGACTCGCGTGACCTACGGCGAGGTTCCGAAGGCCCTGTCCGGCGAGCCCATCGGCGAAACCAGCTGGCAGCTGCAGGGCGACCGCTTCCTGCTGCGCGGCGAGGGGCATCATTATTTCCATTACCGGAAGGGCCACGGCATTACGGTCGAGCGCGGCCCGGACGCCGACCTCAGCGAGGAATCCTTGTGGCTCAATGGCAGCGTCTATTCGGCGATCGCCAGCCTCAACGGCCTCGTCCCGATCCACGCCTCGGCGGTTGCGCACGGCGGTCGGGTATTCGCGTTCAGCGCCCCGGCCGCCGGCGGCAAGTCGACCCTTGCCGCGGCGCTCGCCGGTTACGGCCTGCCGCTGTTTTGCGACGACACCTTGGTCCTCGACCTGTCCGACCCGGACCAGGTCCTCTGCCTGCCCGGCCACAAGCGGCTGAAGCTCAGGCCGGACGCGATCGAGCTGACCGGAGCGACGCCCGAGGAGCCGGTCTCGAAGGCGGTCGACAAATATTATGCGAGCCCGGCGGCCGGCGATGTCGGCGTCGCGCTGCCGATCGCCGAGCTGATCTTCCTCGAGGAAGGGCCGAATCTGGAGATCGAGCCGATCAACGGCGCTCAGCGCATGGTGCGCTTGCGGGGCGACCACCCGGCGGCCGATTTATTTGCCGCGGCCCAGCACTTCGATCGCGCCGCGCACTTTGCCCATCTCCACCGCCTCGCAAGCCAGATCAAGATGGCGCGGCTCGAGCGACCGCGGGACCGGTCGCGCTTCACGGAATCGGTTGCGCTTGCAGCCCAGTACGTCGTCAATGGCGGACAGCGATGAACGCCCTCGTCAAGCGCAACGGCCGGTTCACGGAAGCGGATCTCGACGATGAGATCGTCGTCATGCGGCTCGACAATGGCGAGTTCTTCTCCCTGTCCGGGACCAGCGCGGCGATCTGGCGTCTGATCGACGGCAGCCGCGACCGGCGCGCCCTGGTCGCCGCGCTCACTGCCGACTACGGCGCCGAGGAAAGCGAGATCGCGGCCGACGTCGACGCGTTGCTGGTCCAGCTGAGGGACACCGGGCTGCTTGCCGACGATTGATCGATGGCGCGGGCGATTGGGCACGGCCGAGGCCCTGACGCTGCTGTCCTGGGCGCGCCTGTTGATCGCGTTCGCCCGGTTCGACCGCTGGCGTGCCACGCTCGGCCTGGATGGCCCGGTCCGGATCGCCGATGCGCGTTATTGTGCGGCGCTCGTCGAGTGGGCGGCGACTCGCCAGCCCATCGAATTCAAATGCCTGCCGCGGGCGATGGCGCTCAGCTGGATGCTGCGCCGAAGGCGACTGGGCCACACGGTGGTGATTGCCGTCCGGCCGGCGGGAGAGCGCGGCTCGCGCGACGACCTCCACGCCTGGGTTGAGGTCGGCGGCGAGACCATCATCGGCGATCTTCCCGGTCCGTGGGTCGAAACGCTGCGGCTGGGCGGTTGAGCGGCCCACCGGTATTCGCCCAATTGCCGGCCGCCCCTTGCAACTCTTGTTGTAGTTGAGCATTAAGAGCCGGACTGACGCACCCGTGCGTGCCGCCAGCCGCGTTGAGGAGCTCGGCATGAAGAATGACAGCATCAAGCCCAAGGCGTGGACCAGGCCGGAGCTGAAGCGCCTCGGCCGGATTGAGGATGTTGCGGGCTCGCAGACTCCGCTCACTCAGGCGGCCAATACCAAGAGCTAATCGGCGGCGGGGCGACCAAAGCCAGGCAGGCATGTCCCCGAATTCAGCACCGTTGACCTCTTAAGCCGCAATGCTGGCCGTCGCCTGGCCATGGGCCGATCCCGCACGCGATCGAAATTCCAGGCTTTGCGAGCGGCTTGGCGCCTCGCTGTGCTCCGGCATCGGCGGTCACGCCGGCGCGGCTGAGGTCGGCGGCCTGCATGCCGCCTACCGCCCGCTGCGATCGTCCCCGGCCCTAATCCGGGCGTGGCGCCCGGCGGTCCTGCCGAGCGGGCGGGTGGCGATCTTCCACGGCTATTTCGACAACGCCGCCGCGATCGCCGCCGAGCTCGGGGTGCCGGCCGAAAATCCCGGTCAGCTCTACGGCCTCGCGGTCGAGCGGTGGGGCGACGAGGCGGAGCGCCGCATCATCGGCGAATATTGCGCGGTGATCGCCGAACCCGAGCGCTTCCGCCTGCGCCTGTCCCGAAGCCCGCTGCGCGCGCCTCCCCTGTTCTATGCCCACAATGAGCAGCTCGCCGCGGCCGCGTCCGTGCCGCGCGCGCTGTTCGCCGCCGGGATCGAACGGCGACTCAACGAGGCCCGGGTCGCCGACAGCGCGATGATCAATTTCAGCGACCAGGAATCGAGCTGGTTCGAGAACATCCGCCGCGTGCCGTTGGGCTCGGCCGTGGAGATCGAGCGGGGCAGACCGCCCGTCGTGCGCAAATGCTACGACTTGTTCGACTGCCCCGACGTGCGCCTGGCCAGCGATGCCGAATATATCGCCCGGGCAAGCGAGCTGCTCAACGAAGGAATCCGGGCGTGCATCGCCGGGTTCCGCAAGCCCGGAGTGACCCTGTCCGGTGGGCTCGACTCGCCGCAGGTCGCCGTCCGCACGCTGGCTGCGCTGCCGGACGGCCAGCGCCTGCCGACCTTCACCTTCCATCCCGAGCCCGGCTACGACGGCCGGGTCCAGATCGGCATGGTCGGCAACGAGCGCCCGTTCGTCGAAGCCTTCGCCGCCATGCATCCCGGGCTCGATCCGCACTTCACCGCCAACGAAGGCTATGAGCACGACCATCGCTGGAACGAATTCTTCCATCTGATGGGCGGCGCGCCTTCCGGGCTGTGCAACATGTACGTCTTCCACGGCCTGTTGTCGGGCGCGTCGAAAGTCGGTTGCGACCTGCTGCTGCTCGCCGAATGGGGCAATTACACCTTCAGCGACAAAGGCGACTGGGGGTTCGTCGAATATCTCCTGAAAGGCCGCTGGCGCCAATTGTGGATGGCGCTGGCCCGCCTGAAGCACGACGGGCGGCCGTTCTTCTCGCGCTTCCTCGCGCGCTCCGTCCTCGCCCTGATGCCCGACCCGGTGTGGCGCCTGGTCCGGCGAATCGCCAAGCCGAGGAACCGCGCGCTGATCGACCTTATGCAGCCGCTGACCCGCGACTATCGCATCACGTCCGGGGCCGAGCGCCGGCTCCGGGCCTCCGGACTGACAATCGAACGGTACCAGCCCTGGAACCGTCGGCACGCCCAGCGCCTACTGTTCCAGAACGGCGACGGCGAGGGCGCCGAAATCTATCAGGCCTTCGAACAGATGTACGGAGTGGCGTTGCGCGACCCCCTGGCTTACCGGCCCTTCGTCGAGTTCTGCTTCGGGCTGCCGGTGGAGATGTTCCTGCGCGACGGGCAGATGCGCTGGCTGGCCAAGCAAATGGCCCGGGGCATCATGCCCGAAGAGCAGCGCGAGAACCGGCTCAACGGTCGCTGGGACGCCGATTGGTACCTGCGGATCGGGCGCCGGCGGCAGGATTATATCGCCGAGCTGGATCGCCTCGCCGGCGACGACCGGATTGCGGCCGCAATCGACCTGCCGCGATTGCGCGCCGCGCTCGAGGATTGGCCCGAGCAGACCGAGACCGATCAGCAGAAGTTCTTCACCCGCGAGTTCGCCGTCCCGCGCGGGCTGCTGGCGGCGCGGTTCATCAATTATGTCGAAGGCCGCAACGCGCCTTGAGCCGGTCCGTGGCCGGCTGCGCTGAATTCGCACTGCTGCTGGACTGCTGCCGAGCGAACTTCGCCGGGCACCCGGACGAGCGGCTTGTTCCGCCCGCCGGACTCGATTGGCCCCGCTTCGTCAGGCTCGCCCGATTCCACCGGGTCGAGGGCCTCGCCTGGAATGCGCTCGCTCACGACACGGTTTCGCCGGACGCGGCCGCGGCCCTGTCGGGGGAGGCGCGGTCGATCGCCGCGACCAACCTGGCAATCGCTCGCGAATGCGCCGGACTGGCCGAAGCCTTCGCCCGAGCGGACATCCTGCTGCTGTTCCTCAAGGGCCTCAGCGTCGCCGCGCTCGCCTATCGCGCGCCGATGCTGAAGGCGGGATGGGACATCGATCTCCTGGTCGACGAAGCGGCGGTTGCGGCCGCCGCTGCGGAACTGGCCGCGCGCGGTTATCGGCGGACAATTCCGGGGCTCGGCGTCGATCTCGCGCGATGGCACGCCAGGCGCAAGGAATCGGTGTGGAGCAGGCCGGAGGAGCGGCTCCATGTCGAGCTGCACACGCGGCTCGCCGACAATGGCCGGCTGATCCCGGCGATCGGGATCGATTCGCCGCGCCGCGAGGTCGAGATCGCTGCGGGCATCGCCCTGCCGACCCTCGCGGCGGACGAGCTGTTCGCCTACCTGTGCGTCCACGGCGCCTCAAGCCTGTGGTTCCGCCTGAAGTGGATCAGCGATCTGGCGGGGCTGATCGATGGCCTGTCGGCCCACGAGCTCGAGCAGCTCTACGCCCGGTCGCAGGAGCTCGGCGCCGGCCGCGCCGCCGGCCAGGCGCTGCTGCTCGCGGACCGGCTGTTCGGCACGCTCGGCGACTCGCCGCTGCGCAATCGGCTGACGGCCGACGCCGCGGTCCGCCGGCTCGCGGCAGCGGCCTTACGCCAGGTCGCCGGCCGGGCCGAGCCGCGGGAGCCGACCGCGATCCCGCTCGGAACCTGGCGAATCCATTGGACGCAGTTGCTCCTGCTTCCGGGCGCCCGCTTCGCGCTTGGCGAAGTCGCCCGTCAGCTGCGTGACGCTGGCCCTTAACCCAGCACCACGTGCCGCGTCGGCCGAAGCTCGGAATCGTCCGGCGCTGCCGCCGCGCGCTGGCGGGCGAGCAGCGCCAGGCTCACGGCGAAACAGGCGTCGATCGCCGCCGTGCGAAGCGGGAAATCGACCAGGCTGTGAACCAGGATGGCGGCGGTGGCGATCGCTGCGGCCTGGGCGTAGGGGTCGGCATCGCGTTGGCGCCAGGCGCGCCACGCCGCCCGTACCCACCAGGCCAGGAACAGGACGAGTACGATCAGCCCCGGAACTCCGGTCTCGAGCGCGAGCTCGAGATAGTCGTTGTGCGCATGATTGACGTAGGTCGTCGGGTCGATCCGGTCGTGATCCTCGTAGACCGCATAGACCTCTTGGAACGAACCGAGGCCCGAGCCGAGCGGTAGGAACTCGCGCACGGCCTTGGCCGAGGTGGCGATGATCTCGGCCCGCGACTGGACCGACGTCTCGGCGTTGGCGCGCAGCGAGGCGGAGCTGCTGAGCGGGGTCGTCGCGAGCCAGCCGACGGAGGCGATCAGCACGATTCCGGCGACAGGCGCCAGCCAGCCGAAGGCGCGGCTGCGGCCGGGAAGGACGATCAGTGCACTGGCCAGGAGCACCGGTGCCGCCAGCCCATAACCGGCGAGCGAGCCGTTGAGTGCGAGGCCGACGGCAACCACCACCGCGCCTCCGGCAACGAGGGCGAGGATGGCCGAGTAACGCTGGGCGTTGCGCCCGCGGCCGCGCGCCGACGCCAGCACGGCGGCGAGAAACGGCAGCGAAATGACGAGCAGGGTCGCCATGTGGTTCGCGTTGGCGAAAAAGCCGGTCGCGACCCCGTAATTGGTCTCGGGGTAGAAGTACCAGGATGAGCCGGCCGGGTCGGGGCTGCTCACTTGCAGCGCGCCGATCATGATCCCGCCGAACGTCGCGGCCAGCACCGCCACGACGAGCAGCACCGGGCGCGGCCCGAGGCGCCAGCACCCGACCAGCACGGCCAGGGCCGGGATCAGCGACAAAAGCGATGCCAGGCCCCCGTAGGGCGTGAGGGATAACGGGAGCGCGGGCGGCGGGATTCCGAGGATTCGATAACCGTCGGCGATCGGCTGCCGCGCGCCGAGCCCCTGCCACACGCCCGCCGGTAGCGGCACGAGCTGCACCGCCACGATGCCGAGCGCGATGATCGCGAGCCACAGCAGCTGCCGCTGCTCTCGCTCGAGCGGCTCGTCGGCGCGCCGCGCCGCGGCCCACACGATCAGCCCGAGGCCGAGCAGCTGCAGCACCATGTTGGCCCAGATCCCCTGCCCGCTCCCACCAAGCGTCAGGCACAGCAGCACGTAGGCCGGCACGGCAAGGCCGCCGAGACGCCTACCCATTGCCGGCGACCCGAATCAGGCTCAAGCCGGAGACCGTCACGTCGGCCTGCTGCGGAAGCTCCGGGGCGCTGCCCGTCAACTGCAGGTTCTGGGCGCCGCAGTCCGCCGGTGGAACGTCGAACTGAACGCCTTGGGCGGCGCGCTTGGCATCGCTTAGCGCGAGCGACAGCAGGACCTGGCCCGAGCGCACGCAGCTGACGGTCCATTTGAGGGTCGTGGCACGGGCCGCTTCGCCGCCGACTCGCAGCGCCAGGCGATAGCGACCCGGGCTCAGCACCAGCAGCTGGCCGGCGAGCAAGCCGTCCTCCTGGCCGTAGAAGAGCACATGGAGACGGCCGCCACCCTGCGGCTCGGCCAGGCCGGCGGTCGATGAGGTCAGGGTCCAGTTGAACGGCTGTGGCGCGGCGCTGCCCTTGAACTCCGGGTCGAAGATCGAGTCCGGCGTCGGGGCGACGTGCGCCAGTCTGGCCCAGGTCTGCCGCGCGAGCGCATAGTCGCCCGCCGCGACTTGCGACCGGAGCAGCATCTCGGTCCATTGCGGCGCGGTCGGGCTCGGCGTCGCCAGGCCGAGGATCAGGTCGGTGTTGCGGGCGTCGGTCGCGAGCGTGGTGAGGGCCGCCTGCTCGAGCGCCGGATCGGTCCGGAACAGCGCCTTCAAATGCGGCCGCGTGCGCGGATCCTTGGCATAGGTAGCGACGAACGGCGCGAGACTGGTCACGCCGTTAGGGACCATGCGCGCCAGGATCGCCGTCTCACGCAGCCCGCGCGACACGTCCCCGCCGCGGAAATACTGCTCCGCAAGGAAGTAGCGGGCCGGGATCGAGCGTCCGTCGCGCAGCCGGGCCGCGGCGAACGCTTGCGTCGCCAGGCGCTGGTCGCCCGCCAGCTGCCCTTCGACCCCGCGGACGAGGAACGGCTCCGGGGCGAGCGGCGCCTTGCGCGCGGCGTCGCGCACCAGGTCGAGCGTCGCGCGCGCCACCGGCTTGCGCTCGCGCGCACTGAGCCCGATCTGGGTCAGGCCGAGCCACAGCTCCGACGCGGGATGCGACGGCCAGATGCGCGCCGCCTTGCGCGGATCCGTCTCGGCGAATTGGGCGACGCCGGCGTTGCGCACGACGACCACGGCGATGAGCATCGCCGCGACTCCGGCCATGATCGCCCGCCAGCTCACTCCCAGTCCCCCGCTGCGCCCACGCTCAGCTGTCGCCGCCTTGCGGAATCATCAGGATCTCGGTGCGCTTCTTGTCGAGCTTGCCGTAGCCGTAGCCGTAACCGTAGCCATAGCGATTGTAGCCGTAGCCGCCGCCGCTGTCGGTGGACTTGGTCAAAGT
>Ga0207674_10006906_pt1 | contig 13298 bp, 11 predicted proteins | sample KBSCornC72_FD_184303 | JGI IMG/M metagenome (GOLD analysis project Ga0207674, IMG submission 184303) | Corn rhizosphere microbial communities from Kellogg Biological Station, Michigan, USA - KBS Corn C7-2 (SPAdes) (version 2) | ecosystem: Host-associated > Plants > Roots > Rhizosphere > Soil ... | reverse complement strand
AACCTGATGAAGTTCGATCCCTATCTGAATGTCGATCCGGGAACGATGTCGCCGTTTCAGCACGGCGAAGTGTTTGTAACGGATGACGGCGCGGAGACGGATCTGGACCTGGGGCACTACGAGCGGTTTACGCATGCGCCGCTATCGCGAGACAACAACCTGACGACGGGCCGGATATACGAGCAGATCATCCTGAAGGAGCGGCGGGGCGATTATCTGGGCAAGACGGTGCAGGTGATTCCGCACGTGACGAACGAGATCAAGAACGCGATGCGGAAGGTGTCGGCGAACGGAGCCGATGTGACGATCGTGGAGATCGGCGGGACCGTGGGCGATATCGAGTCTCTGCCCTTTCTGGAGGCGATCCGGCAGATGCGCCAGGAGTTGGGGCGCGAGAATACGGTGTTCGTGCATCTGACGCTGGTGCCGTGGATTGCGGCGGCGCAGGAGCTGAAGACAAAGCCGACACAGCACTCGGTGAAGGAGTTGCTGAGCATCGGGATCCAGGCGGATGTGCTGCTGTGCAGGAGCGATCGGAATCTGAGCAAAGACATGCGGCAGAAGATTGCGGCCTTTTGCAACGTGGAGGAGCGGGCAGTGATCGGGGCTACAACGGTGCCTTCGATCTACGAGGTTCCGCTGAACTTCGCGCAGGAGGGGCTGGACGGACTGATTCTAAAGTATCTGCACAAGGATGCGCCTGAAGCGGATCTGAGCAAGTGGAAGGAACTGATCCAACGCGTACATCACCCCAAGGACGATGTGAACATCGCCATCGTGGGGAAGTATGTGGAGTACGAGGACAGCTACAAGTCACTGAAGGAAGCGCTGACGCATGGGGCGATTGCGGAGAACCTGAAGCTGAATGTGACCTGGATCGAGGCGGAGGGGCTGGAGTCGAAGACGCCGGAGGATCGGAGTTACGAGTCGCAGCTCGAGGGATTCGATGGGATCCTGGTGCCGGGCGGGTTTGGAAAGCGCGGGATCGAGGGGATGCTGAACGCGATCCGGTATGCGCGGGAGAAGAAGGTTCCTTACTTTGGGATTTGCCTCGGAATGCAGACGGCGTGCATTGAGTATGCACGGAATGTGTGCGGGCTGAAGGATGCGAATTCGAGCGAGTTCGATCCGGCGACGCAGCATCGGGTGATCTACAAGCTGCGCGAATTGCTAGGCGTGGAAGAGATGGGCGGAACAATGCGGCTGGGGGCGTGGACGTGCGTGATACAGCCGGATACGCTGGCGCACCGCGTGTATGGCGCGACGGAGATCAGCGAACGGCATCGGCACCGGTATGAGTTCAATCGCGAGTACGAGGCACTGCTGACGGGAGGCGGGTTGCAGATCAGCGGGTCGACGCCGGACTCGACGTATGTGGAGATGGTGGAGATCCCGGGGCATCCGTATTTCATCGGGTGCCAGTTTCATCCGGAGTTCAAGTCGAAGCCGCTGGAGCCGCATCCGCTGTTCCAGGAGTTTGTGAAGGCTAGCTACGAGGAGCGGGCGAAGCGGGCTTCACAAAAGTCCGATGCTGTCACCCTGATTCAGTAGAGAGCAATTCGAAACGGCTTTGACAGATGCAATGTGGTGCTTGTCACAGGGGTGTGTGATAAGGGCGGATCGTGCTTGACAGTCGTTTTTGAGCGGACCTAGATTTGCTGGCGTTTTCCCTAAGCAAGGAGGGTCGTCATGACTACTCAATTTGAACTTCAGCCGAAGGAGACGGAACTTCAGGAGCTGGCGGAGCAGTGCTGGGAAGAGGCTCCGAACCGGGAGAGGCGCCTAGAGGAAGAGGCGTATGAGGCCGGGGAGGCGATCCGGAACGGGGAGTATTCGCTGGCCAACCTTGAGGCGATAGTCCGGTGGAAGGCGGAGCGGCTGGTTGTGTATGTGATTGGGAACAGCACGACGAGCATCCGGCGGGCGCTGGAAGTGGCTGCGACCGAGGAGAGCACGACGGCCGAGGCGATGAGCGCTCTGCTGGCGCTGAAGGGAGTCGATCTTCCGCTGGCGACGGCAATTCTAGCGGTGATTCATCCGGACAAGTACATTGAGCTTGACATGGGCGATCTGGAAGCGCTGGGACAGATGCGGCAGGATGTGCGGTTCTATGAGGAGTACCTGACATTTTGCCGGAGGCTGGTGGAGCGCGGGATTGTGATGCCGCAGAGCGCGCTGCCGGGGCCGACGCGGCTGCATGCGCTGGATCGGGCTTTGGTGCAGTGGTCGCGGAACCGGTCGTTGTAGATTGGACTGTTTCGTATCCCACCCTAACCGCAGAAAGCGCGGTTACGATGGGGCACCCACCTGTGGCTGCGGGACAACAGTACAACTGGGATCGGGCACCCACCGGTGGTTGCAGGACAACATACAACTTGGATCGGGCACCCGCGTGTGGTCGCAAGTTCTACGATCAGACCGATTGTGAAGGGTAGAATCGGCTTCGTGAGCCATACGTTTGAGATTGGACCGGTACGGGTGGGAGAGGGCCGGCTGTTTCTGATTGCCGGCCCTTGCGTGATTGAGTCGGAAGCGCACGTGCGAAAGATGGCGGAGGCGATTCAGCGGATCACGAGCGATCTGGGCGTCCCCTACATTTTCAAGGCGAGTTACGACAAGGCGAACCGGACGAGCGTGAAGAGCTTTCGCGGACCGGGGCTGGTGGAGGGCACGAAGATTCTGGGCCGGCTGGCGAAGGATACCGGGTTGCCAGTATTGACCGATGTGCATGAGCCGGAGCATTGCGAGGTGGCTGCTGAGCACGTGGATGTGCTGCAGATTCCGGCGTTTCTTTGCAGGCAGACGGATCTGCTGGTGGCGGCGGGAAATACCGGGCGCGCAGTGAACATCAAGAAGGGGCAGTTTGTCGCGCCGTGGGATATGAAGCATCCGGTGGAGAAGGTGCGGTCGACAGGGAACGAGCGCGTGTTTCTGACGGAGCGCGGGGCGAGCTTCGGGTACAACACGCTGGTAGTGGACTACCGGTCGCTGCCGGTGATGCGGGAGATGGCTCCGGTGGTTTTTGACGGAACGCATTCTGTGCAGCAGCCTTCGGCGGCGAATGGAGTGAGCGGGGGGCAACCGGAATTTATTCCACTGCTGGCGCGGGCGGCGGTGGCGGCGGGAGTGGATGGGGTATTTCTCGAGGTGCATGATGATCCGGCGCATGCGAAGTCGGATGGGGCGAATGCGTTGAGGCTGGATCTGTTGAAGGGGTTGCTGGAGAGATTGCTGGCGGTGCAGGAAGCAGTAGCCGGTAGCCAATAGCCATCAGCAACCGCATGGTTGCTTCATCGTTCCCCAGCTTAACCGCGATAAAGCTGCGGTTAGGATGGGGCACCCGTCTCTTGCGAGGTTAGGCCGCGGCAGTTCTGGTCATGCTCTGGCGGTGTTTTCGGCGATAGTTGCGCTGGAAGGCGGAGCGGCGGGCGGCGACTACGTCGTCCTGGTAGACGCGGCTGATGAGGTTGCGGAGACCGGCTTCGAGTTCAGCGACGCTCATCTTTGCGGGCTGGAAGTTCACGTCGAAGAGGGTGCAAAGATCCCAGGCTTCGTCGCGGAGGATGCGGCCTTCCTGCTTGAGGCGCGTATAGAGCGGGGTAGAGGGGAAGGCGGTCTGGACGGTGATCTGGATGTCGTAGAGGCCGGACTGCTGGACGAAGTTCCAGATCTCTTCGAAGGATTCTGTGCCCGTGGTGTCGAGGCCGAGGACGAAGCAGCCGTTGACGCGGACGCCACGATCCTGGATTTTGCGGATGGCTTCGAGGTAGTGGTCGACCTTGCGGGCTTTCCAGTTAGAGCGCTGCTCGACGCCGTCGACGGCGGAGAATGAAGTGCTTTCGAAGCCGATGAGGACTTCGGCGCAGCCGGCGTCGTGGAGGAGATCGAGGAGTTCGTCGTCGTCGGCGACGGAGAGGTCGGATTCGGTGAACCAGTGGATCTCTTCTTTGGCGATGGCGCGAAGGAGCTGCTTCGAGTGGGCTTTGTTGACGAACGAGTTGTCGTCGGCGAATTCGATGAAGGGGCGCTTCCAGATGCGCCTGATGGCGTGGATTTCGTCGATGACGCGATCGATCGGCTTGATCTTGTACTTGGGCGAGATGCGCATGGAGGCGGCGCAGAATTCGCAGCGGAAGGGGCATCCGCGTTGAGTTTGCACGGTGAGGCGGTTGTAACGGCTGATGTCGAGGAGATCGAAGCGGGGCATTGGGGAATTGCCGAAGTCGAAGCTATGGCCGCGCGCGTCGTAGATGGGTTTGAGGGTTCCGGCTTTGAGGTCGGCGATAACGGCGGGCCAGAGGGGTTCGCCTTCGCCAATGACGACGGCGTCGGCATGACGGAGAGCTTCAAGGGGGAGGGCGCTGACGTGGAGTCCGCCGAGGATGACGCGGGTGCCGAGGGCGCGATAGCGGTCGGCGAGGGCGTATGCTTCGAAGATCTGGGCGGAGAAACTGGAGATGGCGACAGCGTCGAACTCTTCGGGAACTCCGTTGACCTGCGCGAGATCTGCAACCTCAAGGTAGCGGATCTCGACATCAGGCGGAGTTAGTCCGGCGAGGGTGAGGAGGCCGAGGCTGGGGAGTGATGCGATTACCTGGCTACGCTCGACGAAGCCGGGAAGCGTGAGGCCAAGCGCCAGGAGTTCTGCATTGCGGACGCGGACTCCGCTCATTGCGATCAGACCGAGTTTCATCGAGGCCAACCTCCAATCAGGATTGCGAGAAGGCCCGTCGTGACGGAGAGGACGGGGATGGGAAAGAGGTGCCGCAGGGGCTTGCGCCATGCGGAGAGAAAGCAGCAGAGCGGCATCGTCGCGGCGCCGACGATGAGGGCCCATGAGGCAGTGGAGAGAGCGTTGGGGCTTAGAGGGAGTTGCGAGGCGGTGGCGGCGAAGATAAGGTTCAGGAATCCGAGGCCGAAGAAGGCGATGTGACCGAGTCGAGAGAGGCGTCGGCGGTAGGAGCCGTAGCCGCCCATCCAGTCTTCGCGATGGAAGAAGAGGCCGAGAACTGCGCCTGACAACACGCCGGCGAGCATGCCGAGCCATCCGGTGATTAGGTTGAGGGTTGCGGGGTGCGGAGTCATGCGCGTGTCCAGTCAAGAGCTGAGTTCATCGTTTCCCACCCATTGCGCGGTGATGCTGCGCAATGGATGGGGCGCCCAGCGGGTTTCGGCCCGGTTGGGCTGCTCTCCAAGATCCCCAAGTGCGAGGGACCTGGGGCACTCGGCAAGGTTGGGTAGTTATCCCCGGTGCCCAAATGCGAGGGACCGGCACCCACGGTCATGAGCGAGGCGCCGTAGGCTTTCAGGCCGTTGATGAAGGCGGAGCGGAGGAATGTGTACCAGTCGGATTTTGAGGAGGTCGGATTTGTTGTGGAGTACGCCATCGAATTGCACCTCCCTTTCATTCGCTGTTTTCTTTCTGGGGAAGAGCGAATGATGGGAGATTAGCTAGAAACGAAGGCGGAAAATGGGCTTCCGGTACAGTTTCGGAGGTGTCACAAGGAAAGGGAGGTCAGGGCCGGAAGGGGCCGGGTTTGGGGCGGATTAAGAAAAGCGGGCGAGTTCATCTCGCGCGGAGTCGGCGAGGAAGGGGAAGACGCAGATGCGAGGGCCGGAGGGGAGCTTGCCGGAGGAGGCGGTGCAGGCGTCGCAGATGATGGCGGCGGTCTGGTCGAGTCCGCGGACCCAGCGGGGGCGAGTGACGTTGCGGAGGACAAGGCGTTCGCTTTCGACTCCGGCGGCTTCGAGGACGGTGCGGGCTATCTCGATAAAGTCGGGCCAGCGGGAGGCGACGCCGATGAGGCCGCCGTGGAGAGAGGAGAGCCAGGTGTCGAGCCAGGCGCGGGCGGAGCGGATCTGGAGGGTGATGAGTTCGATTCCGGCGGGGAGCAGAGTGCGGACGGTGTTGGCCTGACTGGGACGGCAGAGTGGAACTGCGGCGAGGGTGGCGTCAGGTTTGGCGCAATCTTCGAATGAGATGCCAGCGACCGGGAACGCAGAGAGCTGGCGAATTTCGGTTAGGAGGATTTCACGGACTTCGGTGTCGGGTTCGATGAGTAGAAAGTGATCGGGCGGCGGTGATGCGAGCCATTGCGCGACGCGGCGACGAACTTCGGCAGCGGGCATGTTCAGTTCGCGAACGGCGCGGAAGAATCCGGCGATGTGTTGGTCAAGAATCTGCTCAGGGCTGGAGGGCGGCGTGGCGTTGTTCTTGATATAAACGCCGCTGCCATGCCGAAATTCGGTCCAGCCATCGCGCGCGAGCTGGCGGTATCCGGCGCTGATGGTGTTGGGATGAATGCTGAAGCGTCGGGCGAGTTCGCGGGTGCTGGGGAGGCGGTCGCCGGGGCGGAGATCTCCTGCGAGGATGGCAAGAACCACCTGCGTGACAAGCTGCCGGTAGATGGGCACTTCGCTGGCAGACGAGAACCAGAATCGCACGGAGTTATTGTTGCAGGGAACGATGAGGCAGGGATCAGGGATTAGGGATTGGGGAGTGACAGACTAGGGACACAGGGAAAGGTACTAGTGATCGGAACTGCCGGCAGGGATTATTCGTTTCGGAGGGCTTGCATCGGGTTCACGGATGCGGCGCGGCGGGCGGGGATATAGCTGGCGGCCAAGGCGACCAGGACGAGCACGACGGTGGCGGCGGCGTAGGTGAGGGGGTCTGTAGCTTTGACGCCGTAGACGTAGTCGGCCATGATGCGGCTGAGGGAGAGGGCGGCTGCAAGCCCGATGACGACGCCTATGAGAGTGACTTCCAGGCCTTCGCGCAGAATCTGACGAAGGAGAGTGAGGCGATCGGCGCCGAGGGCCATGCGGATTGCGAGTTCATGGGTGCGGCGGCTGACTGTGTAGGACATGACTCCGAAGATGCCAACTGCGGAGAGAAGCAGAGCGAGGGTCGCGAAGATCCACACGAGGGTCATTGGGAATCGCAGCGTACCGTAGGTGCGAGCGATTTGTTCCGTCAAAAGCATTGGATCGTTGACAGGCTGTTCATTGTCGATGGCAAGAACAGCTTCGCGGACAGATGGCACAACGGAGAGAGGAGCGACAGCGGTTCGGACGTTGAGGAAGGCGAAGGGGATGGGGTGCTGTTCGAAAGGGACATAGATGTCGGAGCGAGGTTCCCACAGATCGTATCCTCGGCGGTCTTTGACGATGCCTACGATTTCCAGAGAATGATTGACGCCCTCGTTTTTGCCTGAGTAGACCTTGGCCAGTACAGAAAGATGGCGGCCGATGGGATTGGTATTCGGCCAATATCGGTGCGCGGTCGTTTCACTGATCAAGGCGACCGGAGTGGCTCCGTCACCATCGCTTGCGGCGAGCTGCCGGCCAGCAACGAGGGCTATTCCCATGGCGGCAAAATCGCCAGCAGAGACGACATTCAGGCCAGCGGTGGGTTCCTGGCCGGGGATCATTGCCGGCTGGCCCTCGGGCTGGAAGAAGACGCGGGAACCGGGTTGTTCGATTCCGGCGGCGATGACGCCGGGAAGTCCTTTTACACGCTGCAGGAGCTGGCGAAAGAACTGTGTCTGGTCGGTAGGAGCGGAGTATTTGTAATGGGGTAGATCGATCTCCATCGTGACGACGTTTGTGGGGTCGATGCCGAGGTCGACCTGCATCAGGCCGAGGAAGGTTCGAACGAGAAGACCAGCGCCGGTAAGGAGGACGAGGGCGAGTGCGATTTCGGAGATGACAAGGCCGTTCCGAAGCCGACGTCGGCCTGATTCGGATGCGGAGTTGGCGCCCGTCTCCCGTAACGATTCATTGAGGTCAGTGCGGGAAGCTATAAGCGCGGGAGCGAGGCCAAAGATGATTCCTGTGAGGAGCGTCAGCGCGAGGGAGAAGAGGAGAACACGCCAGTCGAGGTCGATGACGCTTGCGTTGGGAACGCTGAACTGGCGGTAGTGCGTCATTTCGTAGGTGAGGATGCGATCGCCCATATAGGCGAGAAGAAGACCGAGAGTGCCTCCGACTGCGGCGAGAACTACGCTCTCGGTGAGCAACTGAGTGACGATACGGCTGCGAGAGGCGCCGATAGCTGCCCGGATGGCAATCTCACGTTTACGTACGGTCGCACGGGCGAGCAGAAGGTTCGCGACGTTACCGCAGGCGATAAGTAGCACGAAGAGGACGGCGCCAGACATGATAAGTAGCGGCTGGCCGATGTGGCGGTAATAGGCAGCGTGCAGCGGTTCGACTTTGAAGCCCCAGCCTTTGTTGGCGTCGGGATGTTCAACGGCCAGGTTTGCGGCAAGCGTATCCATGGCAGCCTGCGCCTGCTTGACAGTGACGCCGGGCTGAAGGCGAGCCTGCGTTTCGAGGTCACGCGATGTGGCGCGGCCTTTCTCGCTTAGTTCGTCGGGAGTCAGAGCGAGAGGAACGAAGATCCCCATCTCCTGGTCCCACGTGAAACGAAAGCGAGCAGGCATGACACCGATGATGGTGTAGGGCTTCTCGTCGAGACGGATAGTTTTTCCCAGGATGGCAGGATCGGCGCCGTATCGAGTCTGCCAGAGTTTATGGCCGAGGATAGCGACCTGATCGTGGCCGAGTTGAGTTTCTTCGGCGTTGAAGAAGCGGCCCATCAATGGTTGAACGCCGAAGAGCGGAAGCATATCCAGGGAGGCTCTGATGCTATCGACGCTTTCGGGGTGATTGCCTTCCGTGATGTTGAAGCCCGCCCAGCGGTAGTACGCGACTTGCTGGAATATGTTTTTCTGGCTGGCGATATCGAGTATGTTTGGGCCGGAGACGCCGGTCTGGACATAACCCTGGCCCTTTTGGTTCCTCCATTGACCCAAGCCTACGAGTTGTTCGGGGTTGGGGTACGGCAGGGGACGAAGAATGATGGCGCTTACCAGGCTGAAGATTGCGGCGTTCGCACCGATGCCAAGCGCGAGAGTAAGAGTCGCGGTCAGGGTGAAACCGGGACTCTTGAGAAGCGCACGGAACGCGTAGCGTACGTCGGCAAAGAGGCGTTCGATCCTGGCCCAGCCCCAGGCTTCGTGAGTCTGTTCGCGGATAAGAGTGGTGTTGCCTATGGCGCGGTGAGCGGCGTATCGGGCATCTTCGGGAGAAAGGCCATGATCGCGCTGTTCTTCTTCCTCAAGGTCGAGATCGGATTGGAGTTCGCGTTCGAGATCGGCGTTGCGCTTTCGAAGCTGCCACCATTTCATCTCAGCTCTCCTCAGCTGCCGGCCACATGACACGAGCAACGGCTTCGGCCATTTGCTTCCACTGGGACTCTTCGACAAGGAGCTGTTTTCGTCCCTTCTCGGTGAGGCGGTAGTACTTAAATTCGCGATTGCGATCGGGAGCTGTTTCCCATTTGGCGGAGACCCAACCTCTCCGCTCGAGGCGATGAAGAGCGGGGTAAAGGGAGCCGTGCTGCAACTGGAGGAAGTCGTTTGTGGTGCGCTGGATGTGTTTCCCTATCTGGTGGCCGTGGGCGGCGCCGTAGAGCAGCGTGCGAAGGATGAGCATGTCGAGCGTGCCTTGCAGAATGCCGGCGCTTTGGCGCGTGTTGGTCATAGAAGACGTTCGACCCTCGAGGCGAAGTTGAGGGTAGACATGCGACTATCGCGTGTCAAGCGTGATGTGACGAAGGGGTGTTTCGAGGCAGGAGCTTCAGATGCTTTTCAGGTTGCAATGTCATGTTCAAGTGCATCGAGGTGAAGGGTGTGCTTGTAACGAGATGGATGCTGGCTGGGGTTTTGCTGGCGGCTAGCCGAGGAGTCTGGGCTCAAGGCAGGTTGACAGACGGAATGCACGCTGGCGCTGAGATGCCTGAGCAGGCGGGAAGTATGCGCCAATCGCAGGGCGGCTCGCACGGAACCGCGGTGCTGGCGTACTGGTACGGGGCAAACTACCACACGCCGTTTGTAGTGGATGAGACGACAGGGAAGACAGCGGACATTGCGCGGAATTCGGTGGAGTTCATGCATTCAGCTCAGTGGGGGCTGTTGAGCAACTTTACGGATGTGACGGTGAGCCAGTCGAGCATGGCGGAGCCGGCGGCGAGCGGAGGGACGGGAGCGACGGAGATCTACGCGATTCTGCGGCCGGGGGTGAGTCTGAATGCGGCAACCAGGTCGAGTGCATTCAGAGCGGGGCCGATGCGGGATGTGGTGTTTGAGACCGGAGCGAATCTGGAGACAAAGAATTCGTCTTATGCGCCGGCGGAGCGGACGCTGTATATCGGGCCGAAGGTGGTGTTTGCGGTGCCGCGCGGATTCGTGAATGTCGGGCTGCACTACCGGAAGGAATGGAACCACGAGGGCGTACTGGGTAAGGCGGAAAACTACGATGCAAATCTCAATGTAGAGCCGGCGTGGCTGCTTCCGTTCGCGGTGGGAAAGGCGCATCTTGCGTACTCAGGATTTGCGGAATACAACACCGCCAAAGGGCGGGATTCATTCGGAACAGAGACTAAGCCAGAGTTCTTGTTGCGGAGTAGCATCAGTGTCGATGTAGGATCGCTGATGCTTGGCCGCTCGCAGATGATGGAAGTGAGCGGGGGATTCTGGTACTGGCATAACGAGTATGGGAAACCCGCGAGCGATCCGGGAGCTACGCAGATGACACCGATCGCAGGGCTCATGTTTCATCTGGATGGTGGGCAATCGAATCGCTGGTGAGGAACGAGGATGGGCGAGGCATTTCAATCCGCGTTGACCGTGCTGCTTGTCGAGGATGACAAGGAACTGGCGGGATTCGTGGGGCAGGGACTTGAGGAAGAGAACTGCATCGTGACTGCGGTGCATGATGGCGGGTCGGGGCTGCGGCAGGCGGAGATTCACGCTTTCGACATCATCGTCATGGACGTGATGATGCCCGTTCTGAATGGATTTGAGGTAACCAAGCGATTGCGCATGCAGAAGGTGCGAACTCCGATACTGCTGCTGACGGCGCGGGACGCTCCGGAAGATATTGTGAAGGGGCTGGACGCCGGGGCTGACGATTATCTTACGAAGCCGTTCGAGTTTGAGGTGCTGCTGGCTCGGATCAGGGCTCGGACGCGCGGAGCCACGGGAAAGAACGCAGGGCAGATGCGGTTTGCGGATTTGTTCCTGGATACGGAGAAGCGGGAGGCGGTGCGGGCAGGACAGAGGCTGGATCTAACACGCACGGAGTTTGGGATTATCGAGTGCCTGATGCGGGCGGCGGGCCGGGTGGTGACACGCGATCGGATTATCGAGACGGTCTGGGGCGATCGCGATGTGAGCGAAAACAATCTGGATGTGTTCATGCGCTATCTGCGGGCGAAGGTGGATTGCGAAGGGCTGCCGAAACTAGTGCATACGGAACGCGGGCTTGGATATTGCCTGAGAGAAGGCACGGATTGAAGAACCTGAGCATACAGGCACGACTCACGGCCTGGTACTTCCTGAGCCTTTCAGTGATCGTGGGATTGTTCGCAGGCGGAAGCTGGTATGCGATGCGGGCAAGCATGTATCGGGCGATCGATCGCGACCTGGGATACCGCTTGCGAACGATTGTGCCCTTTGTTGAGAGCCGCGGGCTGTCGACGCACCAGCAGTTCGAGAGGGAGTTTATAGCTTCAGAAGATTCGCCGGTGATTGGGGTATTTGTGCAGATCACCGATGGGCATGGGGAGATTCTGTTTCAGTCGGATGTCTTGCGTCGGCACCGCGTGCAGGCCTTGCCGACGGCAGCGGGTGGAGTGCCGACGATTGGGTCCATCACGGAACGGGGATGGCCGGTGCGATTTATCTCGCAACGCGTGACGGTGGCTGGAACGGATTTGACGGTACATGTGGTGGAGCCCTTGCGCGATCTGCTGGGGGCTTTGCGTGAATACCAGCTTTACCTAATGGGATTGATACCTATCGCTCTGCTGTTGACGACCACGGCTGGGTACTGGATGAGCCGCAGAGCGCTGGCTCCGGTGGAGCAGATCAGACAGGAGGCTGAAGCGGTAGATCCGGGGGATCTGGGAGCGAGGTTGCGGGTTCCGCAGACTGACGACGAGGTAATGCGGCTGGCGCAGACGCTGAATGCGATGCTGGGGAGGATCGAGAGCGGCTTCCGATCGATTGAGAGATTTACGGCCGATGCTTCGCACGAATTGCGCGCGCCTTTGGCGCTGATCACGACGGCTGCGGAAGTTTCACTGCGGCGGGAGAGGACTGCTGAGGAACAAAAGGAGGTGCTGCGCAAGGTGGTGAACGAGGCGCGGCACATGTCGAAGCTGGTGGAGAATCTGCTGGATCTGGCGCGAGGCGATGCGCGGCAAAGGCACACGGAGATGTTGCCTGTGGATGTGGCGGCGATGCTGCGGGATCTTGGCGAGGAGATGAAGCCCGCGGCTAAAGTAAAAGGTCTGGAATTGACGATGGAAATTCCCGAGGGCGCGGCAAACGTGATGGGGGAGGGAACGCAGCTTCGACGTTTGTTCCTGATTCTGCTGGACAATGCGATCAAGTACACGGAACGTGGCGCTGTTCGTATGGCTTTAGGATGCGAGGGCGAGGACGTTGTTGTGTGGGTGGCGGATACCGGGATCGGGATTGAGGAGGCTGCGGCGGCACACGTTTTCGAGCGGTTCTGGCGGGCGGATAAGGTGAGGTCGCGTTCGGAAGGCGGAACAGGGCTGGGGCTTGCGATGGCGCAGCAGATTGTGGAGAGGCACGCGGGCAGGATTGCAGTCCAGAGCGAGCCGGGGAAGGGCAGCGTATTTACGGTTCGTCTGAGGCGTTCGGGAGCCTCGGAAGAGATCTGAATCATCTTTCAGATGGGTTTCAGGTTCAGCCGGCAGAGTGGATCGTGAGGGTGGAGGTCCACGAATGAAAGTTGTGCGCACAGTTGTGTTCTGGTTGCACCTCACGCTTGGATGCGTAGCGGGGCTGGTGATTCTGACGATGTCGGTGACGGGGATCTTGCTGGCGTTTGAGCGGCAGATTAACGACAAGGTTGACGCACCGGCGGTGTTGCAGAGGCAGACGAGCACGGCGGGGCAGGCACCTATTGGTACGGTGCTGGACAGGTTGAATAGCGACGGGCAGGGAAAACCGACACAACTGGTTCTGCACAGCAGCCCGAAGATGCCGGTGGAGGCGCGCTATGGGCGAGAGAAGACGCTGTTCCTGAATCCATGGACAGCGGAGGTGATAGGGCAGCCGAATGGGAGCACCCGGCAGTTCTTCGGCGCTGTGGAGCGCGTTCACCGGTCGGTAGGTCTGGGAATGCAGAACGCGGTCGGTCGTGGCATAACCGGCGCGGCGAACCTCATGTTCCTGTTCATGGTGATTTCAGGAATT
>Ga0207674_10006903_pt1 | contig 13305 bp, 22 predicted proteins | sample KBSCornC72_FD_184303 | JGI IMG/M metagenome (GOLD analysis project Ga0207674, IMG submission 184303) | Corn rhizosphere microbial communities from Kellogg Biological Station, Michigan, USA - KBS Corn C7-2 (SPAdes) (version 2) | ecosystem: Host-associated > Plants > Roots > Rhizosphere > Soil ... | reverse complement strand
ACGTACTTCCGGGTCTACTCCGGCAAGCTCAACTCGGGCTCCTATGTGCTGAACGCGACCACCGGCCGCAAGGAGCGGGTTGGCCGCATCCTCGAGATGCACGCCAACCATCGTGAGGACGTCGACCAGATCGGCGCCGGCGCCATCGCCGCGGCCGTCGGCCTCAAGCAGACCACCACCGGCGACACGCTGTGCGCGGAGGACGCCCCGGTGCTGCTGGAGGCGATCGACTTCCCCGACCCCGTCATCGACGTGGCCGTGGAGCCGAAGACCAAGGCCGACCAGGACAAGCTGGCCCAGGCCCTGCAGCGGCTCGCCGAGGAGGACCCGACCTTCCGCGTGCGCACAAACGAGGAGACCGGCCAGACCATCATCGCCGGGATGGGCGAGCTCCACCTGGAGATCATCGTCGACCGACTGATGCGCGAGTTCAAGGTCGACGCCAACGTCGGCAGGCCGCAGGTTGCCTATCGGGAGACGATCCGAAACCCGGTGCAGAACGTGCGCGGCAAGTTCGTCCGCCAGTCCGGCGGCCGCGGCCAGTACGGCGACGCGGTGATCAACATGGAGCCGAACACCGGCAACGGCTACGAGTTCGAGAACAAGATCGTCGGCGGTTCCATCCCCCGCGAGTACATCTCGTCGGTCGATTCGGGCATCCAGGAGGCGATGGAGTCCGGCGTGCTGGCGGGCTTCCCGGTGGTCGACATCAAGGTTCAGCTGGTCGACGGCTCCTACCACGACGTGGACTCGTCGGAGATGGCGTTCAAGGTGGCCGGCTCGATGGCCTTCAAGGAGGCGGCACGGCGGGCGAAGCCGGTGCTGCTCGAGCCGATCATGGCCGTCGAGGTCGTGACGCCCGAGGACTACATGGGCGACGTGATCGGCAACATCAACTCGCGCCGCGGGCAGATCGAGGGCATGGAGCCGCGGGGCAACGCGCAGGTCATCCGCGCCCGGGTGCCGCTGGCCGAGATGTTCGGCTACGCCACCGACGTGCGCACCATGAGCCAGGGGCGCGCCACCTACACGATGCAGTTCCTGCAGTACTCGGAAGTCCCGCAGTCCATCGCCGAAAAGCTCACCGAGCAGGCGTAGCCGGGCCACAAAGGAGAAAGGGAGCAATGGCCAAGGAGAAGTTCCAGCGGAACAAGCCGCACCTCAACATCGGCACCATCGGTCACATCGACCATGGCAAGACGACGCTGACGGCAGCGATCACCAAGGTGCTGGCCGAGTCCGGTACGGGCACCTCGATGACCAACTTCGACGAGATCGACAAGGCGCCGGAAGAGAAGCAGCGCGGCATCACGATCAACTCGGCGCACGTCGAGTACGAGACGGCAAACCGCCACTACGCGCACGTCGACTGCCCGGGGCACGCCGACTACGTCAAGAACATGATCACGGGCGCCGCCCAGATGGACGGCGCGATCCTGGTCGTGTCGGCCGCTGACGGCCCGATGCCGCAGACGCGCGAGCACATCCTGCTGGCCCGACAGGTCGGCGTGCCGTACATCGTCGTGTTCCTTAACAAGGCAGACACGGTGGACGACGAGGAGCTGCTCGACCTGGTCGAGATGGAGGTGCGCGAGCTGCTCTCCAAGTACGAGTTCCCGGGCGACGACATCCCGGTGATCCGAGGCTCGGCGCTGAAGGCCCTGGAGGGCGACGCCGAGTGGACGCCCAAGATCCTCGAGCTGATGCAGGCCGTCGACGATTACGTCCCCGAGCCCCAGCGCGACATCGACAAGCCGTTCCTGATGCCGGTCGAGGACGTGTTCACGATCACCGGCCGCGGCACGGTTGCCACCGGCCGGATCGAGCAGGGTGTCGTCCACACCGGCGACGAGGTCGAGGTTGTCGGGATCGCCAAGGAAGTCGAGAAGACGGTCGTCACCGGGGTCGAGATGTTCCGCAAGCTGCTCGACGAGGGCCAGGCGGGCGATAACGTCGGCTGCCTGCTCCGCGGCGTCAAGCGCGAGGAGATCCAGCGCGGCCAGGTACTGGCCAAGCCGGGCTCGATCACCCCGCACACCAAGTTCGAGGCCCAGGTCTACGTGCTCTCGAAGGAGGAGGGCGGCCGTCACACGCCGTTCTTCAAGGGCTACCGGCCGCAGTTCTACTTCCGCACGACCGACGTCACCGGCGTGGTCGAGCTGCAGGAGGGCGTGGAGATGGTCATGCCGGGCGACAACGCCGAGATGACCGTCGAGCTGATCCAGCCGATCGCCATGGACGAGGGCCTTCGCTTCGCCATCCGCGAGGGCGGCCGCACCGTCGGTGCAGGCGCCGTGACCAAGATCATCCAGTAGGAAGGCGCCGGGACCGAGAGTGGCTCAGCAGAAGATCCGAATCCGTCTGAAGGGGTACGACCACACGCAGGTCGACCTGTCGGCGCGCTCCATCGTCGAGACGGCACAGCGCACGGGGGCCACGGTTTCCGGGCCTGTGCCGCTCCCGACGGAGAAGAACGTCTACTGCGTGATCCGTGGCCCCTTCAAGGACAAGGACTCGCGGGAGCACTTCGAGATCCGCACGCACAAGCGGCTGATCGACATCCACCAGCCCACCCCCAAGACGGTCGACTCGCTGATGCGGCTCGACCTGCCGGCCGGGGTCGACATCGAGATCAAGCTCTAAGACCACGACATGAGCAAGCAACCAACCACCAAGGCGATCATCGGAACGAAGCTGGGCATGACCCAGATCTTCGACCAGGAGTCCGGCCGCGTCACCGCAGTCACGGTGATCGAGGCCGGCCCCTGCCCGGTGGTGTCCGTCCGCACCGCCGACGGCGACGGCTACGCAGCCGTCCAGCTGGGATACGGCGCGGTCAAGGAGCGCAAGCTCAGCAAGCCCGAGGCCGGCCATCTCAAGCACGCCGGCGTATCGCCTCACAAGCACCTGGTCGAGTTCCGCGGCGCCGAGGGCCTCTCGGTCGGAGACACGGTCACGGTGGAGGCGTTCGAGGCGGGTGAGAAGATCAAGGTCAGCGGTCGCTCGAAGGGCAAGGGCTTCGCGGGCACGATCAAGCGCCACAACTTCAGCCGCGGCCCGATGACGCACGGCTCGCACAACGTGCGCAAGCCGGGCTCGATCGGGGCGTCGGCCTGGCCGGCCCGTGTCCGCAAGGGCATGCGGATGGCCGGTCACATGGGTGATGCCCGGGTCACCCAGCGCGGCCTTCGGGTCGCCGAGGTGGACGCCGAGCGCAACCTCCTGCTTGTGGCGGGCGCAGTGCCGGGCTCGGTCGGGGGCATCGTCGAGATCAGGAGCGAAGGCTGATGGCCGCACCCAAGCTGAGCGCACCCACCCTGGGAGGCGGCGCAGCCGCCAAGCTCGATTCGGCCGTGTTCGGCGTCGAGCGAAACGACTCGCTGGTGCACCAGGTGGTCACCTCCGAGCTGGCCGCCAAGCGCCAGGGCACCCATTCGACCAAGACCCGGGGCCTGGTCTCCGGTGGCCGGGCCAAGCCGTGGCGGCAGAAGGGCACCGGCCGTGCCCGGGCCGGCACCACCCGCGCCCCCCAGTGGACGGGCGGCGGCGTGGTCTTCGGCCCGCATCCCCGCAGCTACGTGGCCAAGGTCAACCGCAAGGCGCGCTTGAAGGCGCTGCGCATCGCGCTGTCGGCGCACGTCGCGTCGGGCAGCATCGCCAACGTTGACGGCGGCAAGTTCGACGAGCCGAAGACGAAGTCCGCCGCCGAGATGGTCACCGGCTGGCGCGAGGAGCGCCCGCTGGTGGTGGTCACCACGGCCGAGGAGAACGGGCTGGCCCGCTCGTTCCGAAACCTGGGGCGCACGCATGTGGTCGACGTCCGCCACCTCGAGGTCGCCGATCTCGTGTGGGCCCGGTCGCTGATCGTCTCGAAGGCGGCGCTTCGGGTGCTGGAAGGCGGTGAGTCGTAGTGGACGATCCCCGCAAGGTGCTGCTGGGGCCGGTGGTGTCGGAGAAGAGCTACGGCATGATCGCCGAGCGCAGCAAGTACACGTTCAAGGTGCACCCCGAGGCGCACAAGACCGAGATCCGCCAGGCGGTGGAGTCGATCTTCAAGGTCACCGTGCTCGACGTCAACGTCAGCAAGGTGCCCGCCAAGCCCAAGCGGCGCGGCATGAGCGTGGGCACGCGCCCGGGCTGGAAGAAGGCCGTCGTCACCGTGGCGGCGGGCGAAACCATCGAAGCATTCGGACCGGGGGTCTAAGTGGCTGTTCGCCGATACAAGCCGACGTCGCCCGGCCGCCGTTTCATGACGGTGTCGGACTTCGCCGAGATCACCAAGGACGAGCCAGAGAAGACGCTGCTGGCGCCGCTGTCCAAGAAGGGCGGGCGCAACAACAACGGCCGCATCACCACCCGCCACCAGGGCGGTGGCCACAAGCGCCGCTACCGGCTGATCGACTTCAAGCGCACCAAGGACGGCATCCCCGCCAAGGTGCACTCGATCGAGTACGACCCCAACCGCTCGGCCCGGATCGCCCTGCTGCACTACGCGGACGGCGAGAAGCGCTACATCCTGGCGCCCGTGCGGCTGCGGGTGGGGGCGACCGTCGAGTCGGGGCCGAACGTCGACATCCGTCCCGGCAACGCGCTCCCGCTGGCCTCGATGCCGACCGGCACGACGGTGCACAACGTCGAGCTGCGCCCCGGCCAGGGCGGCAAGATGGTGCGCTCGGCCGGCGGTTCAGCGCAGCTGGTGGCCAAGGAGGGCGGCATGGCGCTGCTGCGCCTGCCCTCCGGCGAGATGCGGCGCGTGCAGGAGATCTGCCGGGCCACCGTCGGCCAGCTGGGCAACGTCACCCATGAGATCGAGTCGGGCGGCAAGGCCGGGCGCTCGCGCTGGAAGGGCAAGCGGCCCACGGTGCGCGGCACGGTGATGAACCCGGTCGACCATCCACACGGCGGCGGCGAGGGCAAGAACAAGGGCTCGCACCCGGTCACCCCATGGGGCAAGCCGACGCTCGGGTTCCGCACGCGGAACAAGAAGAAGGCGTCGAGCAAGGACATCGTCCGCTCACGCAAGCGAGGGAAGGGCAGCAACCGATGAGTCGCTCGAGCAAGAAGGGGCCCTTCGTCGACCCCAAGCTGATGAAGCGGGTCGAGGAGATGAACGAGACCAAGCAGAAGCGCATGCTGAAGACCTGGTCGCGGACCTCCACGATCTTCCCCGAGTTCGTCGGCCACACGATCGCCGTGCACGACGGGCGCAAGCACGTGCCCGTGTTCGTCTCGGAGTCGATGGTCGGCCACAAGCTGGGCGAGTTCGCGCCCACCCGCACGTACCGCGGTCACGGCAACGACCGCACGAGCAAGCTGAAGGGTCGCTAGGAATCGATGGCGGTACAGACTGAGGAACGAGAGCTGATCTCGGCGCAGGCGCGCTACGTGCGGTCGTCCGCACGCAAGGCGCGGCTGGTGCTGGAGCACATCCGCGGCATCTCCGCCGCGGAGGCACAGGCGATCCTGCAGTTCCAGACCCGCGCCGTCGCCAAGGATGCCGGCAAGGTGCTGAAGTCGGCAGTCGCCAACGCCGAGAACAACTTCGGCCACGATCCCGACGAGCTGGTGGTGATCGCCGCCTACGCCGACGAGGGGCCGACGCTGAAGCGCTGGCGCCCGCGCGCCCGTGGCCGTGTGAACCGGATCCGCAAGCGAACCTGCCACATCACGATCAAGGTCAGTCCTGCACTGCCCGGCGAGATCAAGCCGCGCAGCGAGCGCCCCGTGCGGGCACCGCGCCAGGCCCCGCCGGTCGAGCCGGACGCCGTGGAGGAGACCACGCCGGCGGCCGCGCCCGAGGTCGAGGAGACCACCCCGGCAGCCGCCGAGGCGCCCGAGCCCGAGGCCGTCGAGGAGCCCGAGGTGGAGGCCGTCGAGGAGCCGGAGGCCGAGCCCGAGGTGGAGGCCGCAGAGGAGCCGGAGGCCGAGGCCCCCGAGAAGTCCGAAGCAGAGTCCGAGCCCGTCGAGGAGGCGGGCGCCGGTGACGAGGCGGCAGCGGACGAGGAAACACCGAAGCCCGACGAGGAGGCCAAGAGCTAATGGGCCATAAAGTCCATCCCGGCGGCCTACGCGTCGGCATCATCCATGCCTGGAAGTCCAACTGGTTCACCAGCAACAAGGACTTCGCCGGGTATCTCGACGAGGACGTCAAGATCCGCGACCACATCTACGGCAAGCTGTCTCACGCCGGCCTGTCGGACATCCATATCCGCAAGGACAAGCAGCGGATCACCGTCGACATCTACACCGCCCGGCCGGGCATCGTGATCGGCAAGTCCGGCTCCGAGGTCGATGCCCTGCGCAAGGAGCTGCACGGCATGACCGGCAAGGCCGTGCAGGTGAACATCACCGAGATCAAGCGGCCCGAGCTGGACGCCAAGCTGGTCGCCCAGTCGATCGCCGAGCAGCTGCAGAACCGCGTGTCGTTCCGGCGGGCGATGAAGCGGTCGCTCTCGAGCTCGATGCGGTCAGGCGCCATGGGGGTCAAGATCCGCACCGGCGGCCGCCTCGGCGGCTCCGAGATGTCGCGCTCCGAGCAGTACAGCGAGGGCCGGGTGCCGCTGCACACGCTTCGCGCCGACATCGACTACGGCTTCGCGGAGGCCAAGACCACCTTCGGCCGGATCGGCGTCAAGGTGTGGATCAACAAGGGCGAGATCATGCCCGAGGGCTTCGAGCGCGACACCCAGCAGACGCGGCTGGGCGACGTCGACCAGCGCCGCCGCCGTGGCGGGGCGCGGGGCGGAAGCGCCGAGGAGCTCGGCCCCACCAGGCCTCCCCGCCGCGGACGCGGTGAGGGTGGCGGCGGTGGCGGTGGCGGTGGACGCCCGCGTGGCGGACGTCCCCGCGGCGGCGGCCCCGGCGGTCCCGGCGGCGGCGCCACAACCGGCGAGTCGCCCGGCGCGGGCGGCCGGCGCGCGCGGCCCCGGCCGCAGCAGGAGGCGCCGAAGCCTGCTGAGCAGGCTCCCGAGGCGGCTGCTCCCGAGGCGGCTGCTCCCGAGGCGGCTGCTCCCGAGACGGCTGCTCCCGATGCTGCTCCCAGCGAGGGGAGCGAGTCGTAATGCTGCTCCCCAAGCGAACCAAGTACCGCAAGGTGCACCGCGGCCGCCGCACCGGCCTTGCCAAGGGCGGTACCCGTGTCCAGTTCGGTGAGTACGGCCTGAAGGCGATGGAGGAAGGGTGGGTGACCAACCGCCAGATCGAGGCTGCCCGAATCGCGATGACCCGCAAGATCAAGCGCGGCGGCAAGGTCTGGATCACCATCTTCCCCGACAAGTCGGTGACCAAGAAGCCGGCCGAGACCCGGATGGGCTCCGGCAAAGGCTCACCCGAGTTCTGGGTGGCGGTGGTCAAGCCCGGCCGGGTGATGTTCGAGCTGGCCGGCGTCCCCGAGCCGCTGGCCCGCGAGGCCCTGCGCCTGGCCGCCATGAAGCTCCCGATCAAGTCGAAGTACGTGACGCGAGAGGGTGATCCGTTTGAAGGTCAATGATCTCCGAGAGATGACCGACGACGAGCTCGTCCGCCGGCTGGACGAGACGCGCCAGGAGCTGTTCAACCTGCGATTCCGGCACGCCACCGGCGCGCTCGAGGATCCGGCTGCCCTCGGCCGCGTGAAGCGTGACATCGCGCGGCTCCTGACCATCAGCCACGAACGGGCCTCGGCGGCCCAGAAGGTACAGACGTCATGAGCACCAAAGAGACCGCCGCGACGACCGAGCAGGCGGAGCGCGGCCGCCGCAAGGAGCGGCGGGGGATCGTCGTCGCCGACACGATGGACAAGACCGTCGTCGTGCGGGTCGACATCCTGAAGCCGCACCCCAAGTACAAGAAGATGATGCGCCGCTCCGTGCGGCTGCACTGTCACGACGAGCAGAACCAGGCGAAGCTGGGCGACACCGTCCGCGTCGTCGAGACCCGCCCGCTGAGCAAGACCAAGCGCTGGCGCGTCGCCGAGATCGTCGAGGTGGCGAAGTGATCCAGGTCGAGTCCCGCCTGCGCGTCGCGGACAACACGGGGGCCCGCGAGCTGCTCTGCATCCGCATCATGGGTGGCAGCCGGCGCCGCTACGCGGGGGTCGGAGATATCATTGTCGGCACCGTCAAGCAGGCGACCCCGAACGGCAGCGTCAAGAAGGGCGAGGTCGTGAAGGCGGTCGTGGTGCGCACCAAGAAGCAGCACCCGCGCGAGGACGGCACCTACATCGCGTTCGACGAGAACGCGGCGGTGATCATCGACAACCAGCGCAACCCGCGGGGCACCCGCATCTTCGGTCCCGTCGCCCGTGAGCTGCGGGAGCGCAACTTCATGAAGATCGTGTCACTCGCACCAGAGGTTCTCTGATTCCATGACAGCAAAGCTCAAGATCAAGAAGGGCGACAACGTCCAGATCATCGCCGGCAAGGACTCCGGCAAGCGCGGCAGCGTGCTGCGCGTGCTGCCGAACGAGGGCCGTGTGGTGGTGGACAAGCTGAACATGGTCAAGCGGCACACCAAGCCGCGGCCGGCGCCGCGCAGCTCGGGGTCGCAGCAGGTGATCCCCGGCGGCGTGATCGAGCGCGAGGCGCCCCTCAACATCTCGAACGTCCAGCTGATCTGCCCCAGCTGCGGCAAGCCGTCGCGGGTCGGCTACCGTGAGAACACCGACGGCAACAAGGTGCGCGTCTGCCGCAACTGCGGAAAGGACGTGGACAAGTGAGCACCATGGAAGCCCCGACGCCGCGGCTGCGCGAACGCTACGACGACGAGATCCGGGAGGCGCTCAAGGAGCGCTTCCGGCTGTCGTCGGTGATGGCCGTGCCGCGGATCGAGAAGATCACCGTCAACATGGGCGTCGGCGAGGCGAAGGTCAACGCCAAGGCGCTGGATGACGCGGTGGAGCAGCTGTCCATCATCACCGGCCAGCGGCCCGTGATCACGCGCGCCAAGAACTCGATCGCCGGTTTCAAGCTGCGCGAGGGCATGCCCATCGGCTGCAAGGTGACGCTCCGCCACGCCCGCATGTACGAGTTCCTCGACCGGCTGCTGAGCATCGCGCTGCCCCGGATCCGCGACTTCCGCGGTATCAACCCGAACTCGTTCGACGGCCGCGGCAACTTCTCGATGGGCGTGCGCGAGCAGATCATCTTCCCCGAGATCGACTACGACGACGTCCACGAGGTGCGGGGCCTCGACATCACGATCACGACCACCGCTCCCACGGACGACCAGGCACGCGAGCTGCTCCGGCAGTTCGGCATGCCGTTCGCGAGCTAGGACGGAAAGGCACCATGGCGAAGGAAGCAAACAGGGTCAAGGCCCAGCGCCCCACGAAGTACAAGACTCAGGCCCATCACCGGTGCCAGCGGTGCGGGCGGCCCAGGGCGTACTACCGCAAGTTCGGCGTGTGCCGGATCTGCCTGCGCGACCTCGCCCACCAGGGCGTGATCCCGGGCATGACCAAGAGCAGCTGGTGAGGAACGATGATCACTGATCCAATCGCAGACATGCTGACCCGCATCCGCAACGCCAACCAGGCGCTGCACGAGAAGGTCGAGATGCCCGTCTCGGGCATGCGCAAGGAGATCGCGCGCATCCTGCTCGAGGAGGGCTACATCGAGGGCTACACGATCTCCAAGGGCGAGACGTTCGACACGCTGGTCGTGACGCTCAAGTACGGTCCCGACCGCGAGCGTGTGATCAGTGGCCTCAAGCGCGTGTCCAAGCCGGGGCGGCGGATCTATGCCAAGAAGGACCGGCCCCACAAGGTGCTGGGCGGCATGGGCGTCGCCATCCTGTCAACCTCGACCGGTGTGGTCACCGGCCGCCAGGCCCAGGAGAAGGGCGTCGGCGGCGAGGTGATGTGCTACGTCTGGTGAGTGAATGAGTCGTATCGGTAAGAAACCCATTCCTGTCCCGTCCGGCGTCGAGGTCGACGTGCGGCCCGGTACCGTGACCGTGAAGGGCCCCAAGGGCACCCTCTCGGAGCGGATCAGCGCCGACATGACCGTGACCGTCGACGACGGTACGCTGAGCGTCGCCCGGCCCACTGATCGCGGCGAGCACCGCGCGCTGCATGGGCTGACGCGGTCGCTGGTCGCCAACATGGTGACCGGCGTGACGGACGGCTTCGAGAAGCGGCTCGAGATCCAGGGCGTCGGCTACCGCGCTGCGCTGCGCGGCCAGGACCTGGAACTGCTGCTCGGGTTCAGCCACCCGGTGTCGGTGAAGGCGCCGGAGGGGATCACCTTCGAGGTGCCGCAGCCGACGCAGATCATCGTCCGCGGCATCTCCAAGCAGCGAGTCGGCGAGATCGCCGCCCAGATCCGCAAGTGGCGGCCGCCGGAGCCGTACAAGGGCAAGGGCATCCGCTACGCGGACGAGTACGTGATGAGGAAGGTCGGGAAGAGGGCCTGATGGCAGTCAAGACGAAGGAACAGGGGCGGCTGCGCCGCCACCGCCGGGTGCGGTCGAAGATCAGCGGCACCGCCGAGCGGCCGCGGCTGGCCGTGTACCGGTCGAACCTGCGCATCTACGCCCAGCTGATCGACGACGACGCCGGCCGCACGCTGGCCGCCGCCTCCAGCCTCGACAAGGACGTCGCCGGGGCCAAGCGGTCGGAGCAGGCTGGGATGGTCGGCAAGCTGGTGGCCGAGCGGGCCAAGCAGGCCGGCATCGGGCGGGTCGTGTTCGACCGCGGCGGCTACCTCTACCACGGCCGCGTCAAGACGCTTGCCGACGCAGCACGCGAGAACGGATTGGAGTTCTAGATGGCATCACGAGATCGAGGTGACGGCCGGGAGCTCCAGGAGCGGGTCGTCAAGATCAACCGCGTGGCGAAGGTCGTCAAGGGCGGCCGCCGCTTCTCCTTCACGGCGCTGGTCGTGGTGGGAGACGAGGTCGACCGGGTCGGCGTCGGCTACGGCAAGGCGAACGAGGTGCCGTCGGCGATCGCCAAGGCGGTCGAGGACGCGAAGAAGAACATGTTCCAGATCCCCAAGTACAAGACCACCATCACGCACCAGATCGTCGGCCGCTACGGCGCCGGCCGCGTGATGCTGAAGCCTGCCTCCGAGGGCACCGGCGTGATCGCCGGCGCCGGCGTGCGCGCGGTGCTGGAGCTGGGCGGCGTTCGCGACATCCTGGCCAAGTCGCTGGGCACCTCGAACCCGATCAACCTGCTGATGGCGACCGTGGACGGGCTCAAGGGCCTGAAGCGCCCGGAGGAGGTGGCCCGGCTTCGCGGCAAGGACGTGCGCGAGGTGATCAAGCCGCATTCCGAGGTGGTCGCCGAGGAAGAGGCGGCGGCGGCCGCGGCGGCGGGGGCCGACGCCTGATGCCGAGCCTGCGGATCACTCAGGTGCGGAGCACGATCCGCACGCGGCCTGAGCACAAGGGCACGCTGCGGGCGCTGGGCCTTCGCGGCATCGACCAGTCCGTCGTGCGGGAGGACTCTCCCGTGCTGCAGGGCATGCTGCGCAAGGTGAACTCGCTGGTGCGCATCGAAGAGGAGTCGTAGGGCCTGATGTCTGACGAGCTGAACCTGCATACGCTGAAGCCGGCCGACGGCAGCCACCGCGAGCGCAAGCGCGTCGGCCGCGGCCCCGGCTCGGGCACCGGCAAGACGTCGGGCCGCGGCCACAAGGGTCAGAAGTCCCGTTCCGGCAGCCATTACATGCGAGCCGGATTCGAGGGCGGCCAGATGCCGATCTACATGCGGCTGGGTAAGCTGCGCGGCCCCAACCACAAGAAGTCGATGCCGATGGGCCCGTTCCGGACGCACACCATCCCGGTGAACGTCCGCGACCTCGAGCGCTTCGACGAGGGGGTCGAGGTGACGCCGGAGCTGCTGCGCACCGCTGGCGTCGTCCGCCACCTCAAGCACCCGGTCAAGATCCTGGGCAGCGGCGAGCTGTCGAAGAAGCTGACCGTGCACGCCCACGGGTTCTCGGCCAAGGCGCGGGAGCTGATCGAGGGCGCCGGTGGCACCGTCGTGGTGCTCGGCGCCGCTGCCGAGGAGGAGGCGCCGGCCAAGCCCAAGCGGTCGCGCGCCGCCGCACCGGCGGCTGATGCCGCGCCGGCCAAGCCGAAGCGTGCCCGTGCCGCGGCGCCGGCCGAGGAAACCGCCGCGCCGGCTGACGAGGCGGAGCCGGCCGAAGGGGCTGCTGCCGTCGAGCAGCCCGCCGAGGAGACTGTCGACGACGCCGTGGCCGAGGCCACGGACAGCGACGTCGAAGCTGGCGAGACTACCTAGCCAGGGGCCTGGTGCTACAAAACTTCCTCAACGCGTGGCGCGTCCCGGAGCTTCGCTCGAAGCTTCTTTTCACCGCGGCCATGCTCCTGCTCTACCGGCTGGGCTCCTACCTGCCGTCGCCCGGCGTCGACTCGCAGCGGATCAGCGACCTGATCAACGGCCAGGGCGGTGTGCTCAGCCTGCTCACCCTGTTCTCGGGCGGCGGGCTGCAGCGGCTGTCGGTGTTCGCGTTGGGCATCATGCCCTACATCACCGCCTCGATCATCCTCCAGGTGCTGACGCCGGTGTTCCCCAACCTGCAGGCGCTGCAGAAGGAGGGTGAGCTCGGCCAGCGGCGGATCACGCAGTACACCCGCTACCTGACGGTCGGCCTGGCCGGAGCGCAGGCGCTGGGCTACGTGTATCTGTTCTCCAACCCGGGAGCGATCAGCGGCGCCTCCGGCTCGCTGATCAACACCTCGCTGCGGAGCGTCGTCCTGATCGCGGTCACGCTGACCGCCGGCGCCACGCTGCTGATGTGGATCGGCGAGCTGATCACCCAGCGGGGCATCGGCAACGGCATGTCGCTGCTGATCTTCGCCTCGATCCTGACCAGCGCCCCGGCCGGCATCTCGGCCTGGTGGAACGGCTCCTCGTTCGAGAAGCTGTCGCTGCCGCTGGTGGTCGTCGCCGTGATCTTCGCCGTGGTGTACGTGCAGGAGGGCATCCGCAAGATCCCGATCCAGTACGCCAAGCGGATGGTTGGCCGGCGGATGACCTCCGGCGGCTCGACGTACCTGCCGCTGCGGGTCAACATGGCCGGCGTGATCCCGGTCATCTTCGCCGCAGCGATCATGGCCTTCCCTGCCACGGTCTTCCAGCTGGTGCCCTCGGGCTTCACCCGCGATCTGGCCGGCTGGCTGGGGTACGGCAGCTGGGCATACATCATCGGCGAGGGAACGCTGATCTTCCTGTTCACGTTCTTCTACGTGGCCGTGATCTTCAACTCGATCGAACAGGCCGACAACCTCAAGAAGTACGGCGGGTTCATTCCCGGCGTGAGACCGGGGCGCCCGACCGCCCAGTACCTCGAGCGG
>Ga0207674_10006901_pt1 | contig 13309 bp, 12 predicted proteins | sample KBSCornC72_FD_184303 | JGI IMG/M metagenome (GOLD analysis project Ga0207674, IMG submission 184303) | Corn rhizosphere microbial communities from Kellogg Biological Station, Michigan, USA - KBS Corn C7-2 (SPAdes) (version 2) | ecosystem: Host-associated > Plants > Roots > Rhizosphere > Soil ... | reverse complement strand
TCCGCCTTTCAGCGCCTGCTCGGCGACGGCGAAAAATGGGGCATGTCTCTTTCCTACGCGGTTCAGCCCAGGCCGGAAGGGCTGGCGCAGGCCTATATCATCGGCGAAGAATTTGTCGGCGGCGGACCCAGCGCGCTGATCCTGGGCGACAATCTTTATTTCGGTCACGGGTTGCCGGAGCAGCTCACCCGTGCCGCCAAGCGGCCCAAGGGCGCCACGGTGTTCGGCTATCGGGTCAAGGATCCCGAACGCTATGGCGTGGTGGAATTCGGCGAAGGCGGCCGCGCCATCTCCATCGAGGAAAAGCCGAAGCAGCCGAAATCGAATTATGCCGTGACCGGACTCTATTTTTATGACGGCCAGGCGCCGGCTTTCGCCAGATCCCTCAAACCTTCCGCGCGCGGCGAATTGGAGATCACTGCCCTCAACAATCTTTATCTGGAGCGGGGTGAACTGGTGGTCGAGATCCTGGGCCGCGGACATGCCTGGCTCGACACGGGAACTCACGATTCCCTTCTGCAGGCCGGGGAGTTCGTTCGCACCGTGGAAGCCCGCCAGGGGCTGAAAGTGGGCTGCCCCGAAGAGGTGGCTTATCAGATGGGCTTCATCGACCGGCAGGCCGTCCAGGCCCTGGGCAAGGCGCTGGAGAAAACCGGCTATGGCCAATATCTGCTCGATATCGCCGCTGTCGGCCGGGCCGGATCGCAATAGGCCTGCCGCACGCGGCGGACCGGCCACGGAAGTGCCGTATTTCTCCAAATACTGAGCCGAGCGTCGCCTGACAAGAATTTGAATCGGCTAGGAGAACCAATTTCCGGATAGCGCGTTGTGTCCAGGCTGCGGTGCTGCGGTGCGGATCTTAATATTTATGAATATCCGCCTTTCACGAAACGATCATGGTCGACCTTATGGTTAACTATACAAACACCTGTTCTTTCCCGGCCCGCGAAACCACTATATGGTCCAGCGCGAAGAAAGCTTTTGTCGCCAACTCTTTGACCCGCCCGCCCGGCTGATCGGCCGAATGCCGAAGACCTGTCATCTCGTTTTTTTGGGGTTTGAATGCCGGACGTGATTCAGCAAATCGACTGGGCAGGCCAGAGTCCGGCCGAAGAGCTTAATGGGGTCAGTATTTCCTCCGCACCCGCATCATTCTATGAAGGCGCGCTTCGCATCCGCCAGTCCGCCGCCAAGCGCGTCTTGGACTTTATCGGGGCCGCGATCGGCTCCTGCGTCCTTCTCCCCTTTCTGGCGCTGATCGCGCTGGCGATCGCCCTCGAAAGCCGGGGGCCCATCCTGTTCCGCCAGCGGCGCTCGGGCCGCGACGGCAAGATCTTCGTGATTTACAAGTTCCGCACCATGCACGTGCTGGAGGACGGCAACGACATCGTGCAGGCCACGCGCAATGACGGCCGCACCACCATGGTGGGCCGCTTCCTGCGCCGCTCCAGCATCGACGAGCTTCCGCAACTGCTGAACGTGCTCAAGGGCGAGATGTCGCTGGTGGGACCCAGGCCCCACGCCGTGGCGCATGACCAATATTATTCGCAGACCGTTCCCACCTATGACCTGCGCTTTTTCAGCAAGCCGGGAATCACGGGCCTGGCGCAGGTTCGCGGCTTTCGCGGCGAAGTGCGCGACATCCATCACATGGAAGAGCGGATTGCATGCGATCTCGAATATATCGAGACCTGGTCGCTGGCGATGGATCTGCGGATTCTCTTCCTGACGGCGGTCAGCGCGCCGTTCCACAGCACCGCTTATTGATCCCGTTGCCGCGCGACTGATCGCGGCGGCCGGCGCACTTCCTGCGCAAAATTGAAGCAATCCATCTCTTTATCTTGACGCGGACGGCGTTGCCCAGGTCCGCGCGAAACGAAGGGCGCGTGGCGGCAACGCGGCGCGCTTTCCTGAGCCCGCCTTAGCTGCGGACCGTCTGCTCGACCGGAATGCTTTCCAGCAGATCCGGATCGGACGCGGCATCCAGGGTCTTGCCGTCGCCGATATGGGTGCTGAGCAGCCACAGATACGGCGCGATGCTGTCTTCCACGAAACGGTAGATCACCGAATCCTCGGACGGCATTTCGATCAGAAGGTCGCTGGCGACCAACTGCGCGATCAGCTCCTCGCAGCGGCGGATGGTGTCCGAATTGGCCATCGCGGTGCGGATATCTTCCTTGCGGAAGCTGCCGCCGCCCAGAAGGGCCGTGCCCGCCAGCGCGCCCAGCGCCCTTGTCTGGCCTTCGCGCACCGTCTTCCAGAGCAGGCCCTGGCAGCGGTTGGACAGCCGGGCCTTGAATTCGCGCACCGCCATCTTGATCGCGGAGGCCGCATTCTCGCCCGTCACATTCGAGCGTCCCGCCTCCAGGGCATAGAGCGCGGCATTGAGGCTGATCAGGCTGGCGATATAGGGCGAGCCATGCGCCGCCACCACGATCGCGCGGGTCGCATTTTCGTCGAAGCGCACGCCGCCCAGCTCTTCGCCATTCTTGATCAGAAGGCGGATCTCCGACACCGTCATCCAGGGTACTTGCAGCGCGTAGATATTGCGCTGGATCGACGGGGTGTGCTCGATCAGCTCGACCAGATTGGCGGCGACGCCGGCGATGACGAGCTGAACCCGGACCAGCCGGTCGGACAGATTCTTGATCAGCTCGGCGACGTCGCGTCGGAACAGCGCAGATTCGCTGCGATCGAATTCATCCAGCACGATGACCACGCGCGTGCCCACGATCTTGGCCAGAAAATCGCTGGCGATGCGGGCGGAGATGGGCGTTTCCGGCAGGATGTCGGCCAGGGTCTGGCCCTTCTCGACCTCCTCCGACGTCGGTCCCACCGTGCTGTGGAACAGCATGGGAATGCTGGCCGCGACGGTGCGGAACACTTCGTCGAAATTGGAGTCCGAGCCGCAGGAGACATAGACCACCAGATAGCGCGCATCGCGCGCCGCCTGGGCCAGCACATGCAGGACGGAGGTTTTGCCCAGGCCTCGCGATCCATAAAGCACCGTGTGCAGGCGCTGCTCTTCGATGGCGCGAATGAGATGGGTGAGAATTTCGGTGCGCCCGGCGAAGCGCTTGCGGTCGCCCACCGGCTGCGACGGCGTGAAGGCTTCCAGCAATTTCATGCGCGCCCGGGCCGAAGCGTCGATCGCCAGGGGGTTCACATGGTCGTTGGCATTGGCCCGGAAGCGGGGGAAAGGCTCGCTTTTGGGAGCCGGCGCGCGCGGCGCGGCGTTTGCCGGCGGCGGCGCGGCCAGACGGCCTGTCCCGGGTTCAGCCGGCATCGCCAGGTCGGCATCCGACCGGTTCCAGGGGGCCAAACGGCCCAGTTTTTCAAAGAACGTCATAGCAGCACTTTACCCATTTTTGCACTGCACCATGCTTAATTCGCACTGCCATGTCGAAGGCCAAAAGATAGCAATCCTTGTTTAAGAAAACCTAGGACTTTCGGCTCAGGAATTCTAATTGATCGTCATTAAGTTAATATGATTGGCCCGAACAGTGTTTGGCCCGCAATTCAAGGCTCGGCCAGCCCGATAGTCTAACGCATCTATGGCAAAAAAGTGCCGGTTCCCGGACGGCTTTGCGCCTTATGCCCCCCGCCCCACCAGCAAACCCACGGCATTGAACATGCGCCAGAAACGCAGGCGATAGAGGATGGCAAGCGCCCCGATCCTTTGCCGGGGCCCGGTAATGCGCCGCGAGCGAAGCGCTTTGCCCGAATGGATCACCGCCGACAGGGGCAAGGCCAGGGTCCGCAGCAACCATTTCATCCGGCCATGCCGTTCCCGGCTCGCCAGGGCATAGGTTTCCGCATTGATGCGAACCCATTTGTGCCGAAGCTCACCCCAGGTGCGGCGCGCCGGATGGCCCACCAGTGCATCGGGGGCGTAGCCGAGGCGGAAATTGAGCGCCACGGCGCGGCGGGACCAATCGACATCCTCCGACACGCCCGTACCGAAGCCGTTCACGGCTTCGAACACCGCGCGCGGACAAAAAAGATTGCCGGATGGCGCAAATCCCTTCTTCAAGACATAACTTTCCGCATCGAAGGCGAAGACCCGTTCGAAGGCCTCGGTCGCGCTCATCCCGTCTCCGCCGCGGGTCAAGACTTCGATGCCCCCGCCGGCGAAGTCGCAGCGCGACAAGGCCGCGATGCCGCTTTCCAGCCAGCGCTCATGGGGCACGCAATCCGAATCGATAAAAGCCAGCGTGTCTCCCGTCGCCGCGGCCGCGCCACCATTGCGGGCGGGGCCTGCCCCTCTCTGACGCACCGTCACCAGGCGCGCGCGCCCGGCGATGACCGCGGCCACCGCCGCCTCGCCCTGCGGCGATGCATTGTCCGCCACCACGATCTCGGTGTCTGCGGCTGGGAATGTCTGGCGGCCCAAAGCCGTCAGGCACACTTCCAGAGAGGCCAGATCGTTATAATGCGGAATGACGACGCTGACTTTCATGGACCGGATGCAAGCTCTTGTCGTGTGGCCAGGGAACCGGGATATGATAACGTCATAACGGCGTTTTCGACGCGCCGCGACCAGCCACCCCGGAACCCGGATATATGCAAACCATCTTCGACTGGGTCACCATGGCCGTATTCTCCGGTCTGGTCGTGCTCTTTCTCAACCGCTCGATGGCGCCCGAGGAAAAGCAGGACAATATCTATCACTATGGTCCTCCGGCGTTGGGCTGCGCCATCGCCAACTATCTGGGCAATCATGACCAGCGTGTGGCGGCGATCGCCCTTATCATTGCCGTGGTGGGTTATATTCTGTTTTTCCTCCAACCCTTCGCCAAGCGCTGAGTCCGTCTAGCTACCGATCGCCATCAGCGCGGCCGCGCGCTGGGTTCCGATCAGCGCCTTCCGCTCCTTGGCGGCCACATGCATGACCAGATTTGGGACAAAGCGTTCCATGATGGCGAGCGATGCCGCCTTGTCGGGTCCGATCACGGAGAAGCGGGCCAGCAATCCGTCCGGTATGAAACGGTGCATGGCGGTGCGAAGGCGCTCCACCCTTTGCTCGCCCACCGTGGTGGGGAATTCCTCGCCCAGCCGGGTCCAGTAGAGGATGGTTTCATCGCGATCGTTGGATGTGGCGATCAGCCTGCGGCAGGGAACGGTGACCCCCTCGGGGAGCGCCAGGGTCAGGGGCGTATTCTCCTGGATGGCAAATCCGAAAGCCGGATAGCAGACCTCGGGACGATGCAGCTGCAGCTCGTTGCTCTCCACATCGCCATGGGCCATCAACATGATCACCTGGTCGCCGGTCGATTGCTGATGATAGATCCGCCCCACGGTTTCGCCGTAAAGGCGCGCCGCCAGGCTGTCGGGGGTTTCGGGCGCCACCAGATCGCTGACGTCCCGTGACGTCCAGCCTTCGAGCTTGGCCGGCAGAATTTCGTTCAGCTTCTTGCCGTCCTCCATCAAGGTGGTGCGGCGGCGCGGCTTGAGCGCATAGGCCGCGCCCGAACCCAGGCAGCAGGCCGCGCCGATGATGAAATCGCGCCGCGCAATCATGCTGTCCGCCGTGCCGGGCGAAGAAGAATTCGCGACAGGCCCTGATCCACCGCGAACATCAGGATCAGCGCGGTGGCGAAGACAAAAACACCGGCCACCATGTGGAGGAAACCCTGCGCGACATCGTCGCCCGCGTAATAAGTGAGAAGGATGAGGATCACGATCCGGATGATGTTGGCCAGGATCGCGATGGGAATCGACAGCACGCCCAGGATCAGCGAGTACCACCAGGAGCCGCCGCGCATCAGGTAGATATAGAAAAGGCTGATCGCCAGGAGCCCGAAAATGGAATTCATGCCCGAACAGGCATCCTCCACCAGGAGCTGATACTGCGCCACATAAATCACCACGCCTTCATGGGCGACCGGAATCCCCAAAGGCTGCAGCATCTCGGTCGCGGCGGTGGAAACAAATTGCTTGAGCGGAAATGTCAGCCGGTCGAGCCACATCCGCGGCGGCGGCACCGCGAACAGCAGATAGAAGAAGATGAACCAGTTGCGGATGATCGCGCGGGCGCCGAACTTGGAATAGAAGATCGCAAATCCCACGCCATAAAGCCCCGCCGCGCTCAAGGTGATGAGGTCGAAGCCCTGCCCGATCACATAGAGGAGCAGCGCGAAGCCCAACAGCAGCCCCACGACCCAGCCCTTCCCGGACACGCCCTCTTTGCGGATGGCGGGCCATTGCAGCCACAAAAGCCAGGCCGCGGTGGCCAGGACCAGGGGGCCGTGCGCCCCTTCCTCCCGGGACCAGTTGCCAGAGGCCAGGATCAGAAATGTGGGGATCGCCACCGCGGCGGCGCCCAGAAGCAAGGGCCAGGAGGACGCCAAGGCGTCGATGATCGCGCCGCGAGGCGTATCTTCACGGCTCGGCATGGCCGTCGTCATCGCTCAGGCCTCGTTCAAGACCGAGCCGATGACTTCCGCATGATCGCCCCTGAGCTGCTCGGTGAGGATTTTCACGTCATTGACGAGGCTCTTGTTCCGCCGCGTCACGATCAGGCTGTATCCCACCACCGTGCTGACCCGCCGCGCATCCGAGCAGGTGTTGGCGGGCGGCGTGTCGATGATGGTGGCGTCATATTCGCGAAGGCAGAAATGCATCAGGGCTTCGAAGCGGTTGCTGGCCAGAAGCTCTTGCGCATTGGCGGCGCGCCCGGTGGAAAAAAGCACCGATAGGGACGGCAATATGTCGGCATCGATGCAGGCGTCGAAATCCAGGTCGGATCCCAGCGCGGCGCGGATGTCGGCACCCTGCCCCTTATGGCCGAAGATCGCGGCGATGGACGGGTCGCGCATATTGGCGTCGATCAGAAGCGTATTGACCCCGATCTGGGACAGCGAAACCGCGAGATTGGCGGCGACGAAAGAGCAGCCCACCCCTTCACTGGCGGCGCAGATCGCCAAGGCGCGGTGCCCTTCGCGGACATGGCGCGCCATGATGTGGGTGCGAAGGCCGCGAATGGCTTCGGCGGTTTCGGAGGCTTGGCCGGACAATGTTACCAGCGCCTTGGTATTGAAGGATTTGCGCAATCCCGTCCGGTCATCCATGGCGAGTGAAGGTCCAAGCATCTGTCAGCGCGCCGCCTCAAGAACTGTCAGAAGCGGAACACCCATCAGCGACTGAAGATCCTCGGCCCCGCGCACGCGGCGATTGAGCAATTCGATCAGAAGCGCCAGCAGCACGCCCAGGCCCAGGCCCAGCCCGACCGAGCCGCCGACGATGAGCGGGATCTTGGGGAAGGACGGCGACAGCGGCGCCGATGCGTTGCCCAGCGCGGTGACGCCCGCATCGGTGGCCGCGGCCTGCTGGCGGAAATCGATCTCCTTCTGGGCGGTCTTGTTGTAGAAGTCCCGCTGCAATTCGACTTCGGTATGCAGATTGCGCAGCTTGGCCAGCTTGTCCCGCTCGGCGATGATCAGCGCCTTTTGCTGATCGACCCGCGAGCCATGCGCGGTCTGGGCGCGGCCGCCGCCCTGGCTGATCGACGCCGCGAGGGCGGAACGCTTCGCCTTCAGCGCGATCAGGTCGGGATGGTTCGGTCCCAGAATCGCCGACGCATTCTTGATCTGGGCGTCGATTTCCGCCAGCGACGCTTCGGCGCCGCCGCCTGCTTCGATCACATTGGTCTGAGCCATCGCGGTCAGCCGGGCGCTGTCGACATCGGTGCGCTCGTCCTGGGTCATGACCACGTTATTGTCGCGCTCGAATTTGGTTTCCGTGGCCTGGGCCAGTTCGAGCGACTTTTTCGCCTTGGCCGCCTGCAGCGCATACCAGTCGGCATTCTTGAGGGCATCGCTGCGCCGCGTGGCCAGGCTGTTCTCGATATAGGACTGGGTTATCGCATTGGCCACCGCCTTGGCGGAGTCCGGATCGCTGCCCGTATAGATGATGTTCAGGATGCTGCTGTTGTCGGCCGCCGTGACCCGGGTGCGGTCGATGATGATCTGGGCCGCCCAGCGCCGGAAGTCGCGCGTGTCCGTGCTGGGGCGGGCCTGATATTGCTGGATCAGATTGGGATCCGACAGCCATCCCAGCTTGTCGACGGCCTGGCCGATCACGCCATAGTCCGTGATCAATCCGATCTGGGTGCCGATATAGGCCCGGCTGGCGCCGCCGCCCAGCATTTCGCCCGTCACCGGATCCGGCTTCAACAGATTGAGCAGGACATGCCCTTCGGCATCCCAGCGCGGCGGCAGGAGCTGAACCGCGATGACGCCGCCGGCGAGCGAGAAAATCGTCGTCGCCACGATCAGCAGCCAGCGCGCGCGCAATATTCTCCAGAATTGAACCAGGCTCATGACAAGCTCCGCACGGGAGTGAAATTAAAAGAAACCTTCGCCGACATCGATGACATCGTTCGGCTCGATCTTCACGTTAAGGTCTTTGGGCGTGATCGTGACATTCTTGCGCACGATCTTGATGTGGCTGTCGCTGCCCAGATCGGTGATCCCGCCGCCGCGCGCCAGCGCCATGACCAGGGTCATGTTGGCGGTGATGGGATAGCTGCCGGGCGCCTTCACCTGCCCTTTGACATAGAAAATCTCGGCCGTCGGAATGAAGATCTTGTCGCCGGGCTGGACATAGGGATCGGTCGTCTCATCGCCGGTCGCCAGATCCTTCACCTGCAATGTCCGTTCCGGGCCTTTCGGCGATCTCAGAACCACATAATCGGCGCCGTCGCCGCGAACCCCGCCCACCCGCGCGAGGATTTCCGATAATCGATAAGGCCGCTCGACCGGGATCAATCCGGGCGCGCCGACCGCACCCAGCACCGTGACATAGCGGCTGGCGAAGGAAACGACTTCGACCTGAATGATCGGCTTGGCGAAGAAGCCGCCCTTCTGCAGCGCTTCGGCGATCTGATCGCGCAATTGCACCACCGTGCGGTCCGCGGCGGGGAACGCGCCCAGGAACGGCAGCTGAACGGTCCCGTCCGCTCCGATGCGAGCCTTGGTGCTGAAATCGCTCCGGCCCAGGGCATCGACCTGGATGACGTCCTGCGGACCCAGGATATAGGTCGGCGCGGGTATGTCGCTGGGCGCCGGCGCAACCGTGGCGGGTGTCGCGGGAGCGGGTTTGGGCATCGGCAGAACGGGCGGCGTCTGCGCGCCCGCCGGTACAATGATCGCGCACATGAAGACCAGCCCGAGGGTGGCAACAATATCGCGAACTCTCATCATACGCTCATCGTCCCGTTTAGAACGCCTGCGACAAGGTCAGGCCGATCTGGTTGTCAGTGTAGCTGTACGCAGCCAAGTCTGCATGTCTTTGCGTGTTCCTGGCAACAAACGCCAAATTCATTCTGCTCGTAACGTTAAAACCGAGCGTGCCGTAGAAAGACGTCACAGATTGTCTTGTCAGGTCTGTGGCGAAAATCAGGTTGGCACCTCGGAAACTTTGCAGCCTGTTGGAAACGCCCAATCCCGCCGTCATCCGGCTGGTCAGCCGATAATGAGCGTCTCCTTGAAGGATCTGGTCGATCGAATAGGCGGCATTCAAGAAGTTGGACGGGCTGGTCTGGCGGCCAAAATGGGCCGTGACGTCAAAACGCGTATCCGGGCGATAAGTTGCGGTCGCATCATAGGTAATGCCCGAAAAATTGAGGCCCACGCCATCATATGACAAAGAGGTCTGGTAAATGGACGCGCCGATTTCGATCGTTCCGCCGATCGGCTTTTCGTAATGCAGGCCGCCCGAATAAACCTTGTAACCGTCCCGATGCAGGGCCGGGATCAGCGGGATGAAACGATTGTCATACTGGGTGTCGGCATACTGGCCCACCAGGGAGATGGTCCCCAGGCTGCCCGCCTGATAACCCAGGCCCGCATTCGCGGAAAAGCTCTGGTAATCGGTCGAGAAAAGAGAGCCGGAGCTGTTGGTGGCCCAGGTCTGCTGCACCGACGCCGAAGGCACCAGGCGGCCGAAGCCGTTGCAGACCACGTCCATGCCGACCGTGACGTCTTCCTGGGTGTTCTTGGTGACGGCGACATTCAGGTCCTGCAGATCGCTCTGGCGGCGCATGTAGGAGACGCGGGGGGTCAGCTGGCAGCCGCTCAGCTGGGTCGAGACACCAGCCAGCACCCCGATCCGTTCGCGGTTCAGGATGTCGTTGTTGGCGTAAAAGTCATAGCCGAGGGTGCCCTGGGTAAAAAATCCCAACGATCCCAACTGCTTGGTGTAGTTGACGGCCACGGCCGGGCTGAAAATCTCGTCTTCCCGCGACAGGCCGCGCGCGGTCGCGAAGGCCCCGTTGGAGGCGGCGACATTGCTGTCGTACCGGATTCCCAGCTGGACGTTGATCGGCGGCGCGTCTGCCCCCGGTATATCAACACCGGCCGCCATGGCGGGCATCGCATTAACGATTAGGGCAGCCGCCGTCGCAATGATCGCCTTTTCAATCCGCATTCTAGTCCCCTCAAAAAGGCCAAATCAGCCAATGGAATGGCTTACCTTATTCGCGACATCTGAACAAATTTGAGGCGAAGGCGAAAAACCCCGTCGGCCGTTAAAAAGCCGCGTCAGCCGCCGGTTTTTGTCGTGGTTGCCGCAGCAGGCGCCGCCTTGGGGGGCATATAGTCCTTGCTCACGACAATCGTGCTTTTGGCCTTGGCCAGGATCGCCGCCATCTGCCGCTGCACGGCGGTCTGGGTACGCTCCAGCCGCAGCACATTCATGGCATATTTGTTGGCGGCATCGCCCGTGAACGGCTCGGTACGGACATTCTTGACCTGATTGATCATGATCTGGTTGCCGACCGGAAACACGAAAACTTCCTGGGGCGGAAGGGCGACGATGGCGTCGATCAGCTTGGGATTCTGGCCGACCGCGTCGATGGCGGTGCTGCCCCGCTGGAACGGTATTTTGCTGTCGGTGAGCAATTTCACCACCTCGTCCAGGGTCTTCAGGGGCTGGAGCTGGGCGAGAATGGTACGGTCGGACGGCTGATTCATCCGGATTTGATCGACTTCGAAAATCTTGCGTTCGGCAAAAATATTGGGATTGGCGTTTTCGAAGCGGGTGGCTTCGTCCAGCGTGATCGCCGGCACCGTGGCGGCAACCTTGGCCTGAAGCTGCTGCGCCAAAAGCGCGTCCATGGTGCGCTGGCTGAGCAGCACGAAGTCCGGATCCTTGTCGATGCCCTGTTTGCGGGCCTCGTCCGCCAGCACGGTACGCTCGATCATGAAATTGAGCGCCGCCCGCTTCTGCTCCTTCTGGGCGGCAGGCTGGGCGGGAGCCGTTCCGCTCAGTTCGGCGTTCAGTTGTCGGACCGTGATTTCGTGACTGCCAACCGTGGCGACGACCTGACCGGTCGGGACCTTGGGCTTGGATCCGCCGAGATTGAAATTACAAGCGCTCACTGCCAGCGCGACGGCCGGTATGAGCAGATGCCGTGCCTTAAAAAATCCCAAGAGTTATCGCTAGGTTGAGGTGTTGCCGGAATGGGAACTAGCACAAGGCCGCAAAAAGATAAACGGAGGGAGCACCCCGCCGGAGGGAAACGTGGCCGGCGGCCAGCCATTTTTACCACATTTCCGGATAGGGCTCACTGTCCAAACGACATAGAATTTAGGTATCCGACCTGTTCAGACATGATCGCCAGGCATGAACATTAACTTATCGATGCCGCCGGAGAGCGCGGCCGAGGACATGCCGCGCAGGAACCTGCGCGTGTGCCTGGCCGCATCCGGAGGCGGCCATGTCCGCCAGCTTCTGGACCTGGAGAAGGCGTGGCGGCCGTATGATTATTTTTTCCTGTCGGAAAAAACGCCTCTCTCCCAAAGCCTGGCACAGAGCCATCCGGTGTTCTTCGTGGATCATTTCGCGATCGGCCAGGCCAGGCTGGGCTCGCCGTTCAAGATGCTGGCGGCGGCCTTGCGCAATTTCCTGCAGTCGGCCCGCATCATCTGGCGCGAGCGCCCGGACATCGTGATCAGCACCGGCGCGGGCGCGGTGTTCTTTGCTGTTCTGTGGGCGCGTCTTCTGGGCGCCCGATTCATCCTGATCGAAACCTTTGCGCGCTTCGACCGGCCATCCGCCTTCGCCCGCGCCGCGCACCCCTTCGCCCATCACAAGATCGTGCAGTCCTCCACCCTGGCCGCGAAAATCCCGGGGGCGATCTGCCTGGACCCGTTTGAATTCCTGGACGCGCCACGGCCGCAAAAAAAACCGCTGATCTTTGCAACCGTCGGCGCGACCCTTTCGTTTGACCGCATGGTGGAGACCGTCTCCAGCCTGAAGGAAGCCGGCGAGATACCGGAAGAGCTGGTGATCCAGACCGGGATCGGCGGGATTGTGCCCCCCGGGCTGGTAACACACGAAACCTTGCCGTTCGACAGCATGCTGTCGCATCTGCGGGAGGCGGACATCGTCATATGCCATGGCGGCACCGGTTCGCTGATCACGGCGCTGCGCGAAGGATGCCGCACCATCGTGATGCCGCGCCTGTTCGAGAAAGGCGAGCATTACGACAATCACCAGAAAGAGATCACCGGCGCCTTCGCCGCGCGCGGCCTGGTCTTCATCGCCAACAACCGGGAAGAGATGTCGGTGGCCCTCAAGGCGGCAAGGGCCGGCGTGCCGGTTCTGGCGACCACCAACCCGGCACGCCTGGCCGGGCATCTGGCCGATATTCTGCTGGCGCATGAAAAAACCGATGCGCGGCCACATGCCGGACAGCAGGCTGTTTAACGGATTACGGGCGCTTCCTCATAAACATCCATGGGGACGTCCGGCGAAGAACATCAATAATGGCCGAATGTTCCCGGCACGGAGGAACAATTCCGATTTTACAGTCCCGTAATACACTTCTATTTTATTATGCGGTCCAAAGCTTACCGGCGCTTCGAAAGCCGTTTATAGCTGCCGCATCGGCCAGAGGAAGGACACGTCGGTTTCAACCATGACAGATGGAAGAATAGCCGACACAGATCATCCGGCCCGAGGGCTGTTCGGCGGCTGGCCCGGGTTCCGGATTCCATTCCGCCGGCCGAACCGAGACGTCGTCAAACCGCCAGGCATCCTCAAGCCATTCGCCAAAGCGCCACGCAGTTGGTACCGACCGAGTCGTTCCTGGCTGCTGGTCTCCCTGCTCCTGCTGTTCTGCCTGATCTACGGCTTCGCCTTCGCCATACTGGTGCCATACATCGTGGTGCCCTTCGCGATACCGATCCTCATCATCCTCTTGCTCATCATCTGGGCAATGCCGGATGCGGCAGCGCCGGTCCGAACGATGAATTTCTTCTTCTTCGCTTTCTTCATCGGCATGATTGTGTGGCCCAACTACATC
>Ga0207674_10006900_pt1 | contig 13309 bp, 8 predicted proteins | sample KBSCornC72_FD_184303 | JGI IMG/M metagenome (GOLD analysis project Ga0207674, IMG submission 184303) | Corn rhizosphere microbial communities from Kellogg Biological Station, Michigan, USA - KBS Corn C7-2 (SPAdes) (version 2) | ecosystem: Host-associated > Plants > Roots > Rhizosphere > Soil ... | reverse complement strand
GCGCTATTGCCCTTCACCTGCGAAAGATCGACATGATATTCCTCGGCGATGCGTTTGGCCAGCGGCGAAGGCGGACGATGGCTGTCGAGCGACAATTGCCCGCTTGGTGTCGTAACGATCTCTGGCTCCGCCTGCGCGGCTGGTGCTGGTGCGCTCGCGGCAGCCACACCCTCGCCAATCATGCCGAGCACATCGCCAACCGAGACGACCTCACCAGCCTGTTTCGCAATGTTTTGCAGCACGCCGCTCTGATCGGCAAAAACCTCAAGATTAATTTTATCTGTCTCCAGTTCCACCAGGGCTTCGCCCTGCGCCACCGGATCGCCTTCATGCTTCAACCAGTTCGCTACCACCGCGTCCACAATTGATTCCCCCAGGGCCGGGACTCGTATCTCAACGGCCATGTTTACTGCCTCCAACTTCTTTGATTGTCGAACCTAATGCACTTTGAATCAGCCGGTCCTGCTCGGCCTGGTACAGCTCGGCGAAACCTGTGGCCGGGCTTGAGGACTCAGGACGCGCGACTGCGTTGAGCTTGATCTTTGGCTCAAGCAGTGCGCTCACGCGCGGGAACATGTATTTCCAGGCTCCCATATTCTTCGGCTCTTCCTGCACCCATATCACCTCGCGTACGCGCGGATAATTGGCCAGTACGTTTCTTAGCGCCGCTTCCGGGAACGGATAGAGTTCTTCCACGCGGATCAGTGCCACGTCTTCGGCCTGTTTGCGCAAGCCGTTGCTTTGCAGATCAATGGACATCTTGCCCGAACTGAGAACCAGCCGCCGGACTGCCTCGCTGCGTCCCAGGGCTTCCTGATCGTCCAGTACCGGCTGAAAATGGCCTTCAGCCAGGTCGCTGAGTTTGGAACTGGCGAGCGGATTGCGCAACAGGCTCTTGGGGGTGAACACCACCAGTGGCCGGGGCGCGCGCAAGAGGTAGAAAGCCTGGCGGCGCAAGACGTGATAATACTGAGCCGCGTTCGAACAGTTGACAATGCGCCAGTTGTTCTGAGCGGAGAGCGCCAGAAAACGCTCCAGGCGCGCGCTGGAATGCTCAGGTCCCTTACCCTCGTAGCCATGTGGCAGGAGCAATACGAGCGATGATTCTTGCAGCCATTTGGTGCGGCCAGAAGAGACAAACTGGTCAATAATAGTCTGCGCGACGTTCGCGAAATCCCCATACTGAGCTTCCCAGAGGACCAGCGTTTCGGGCGCGTGGACCCCATAGCCGTATTCAAAGCCCATCACCGCGACCTCGCTCAAAGGGCTGTTATAGATGGCGAATGAGGCTCTGGCTGAGGGCAATTGTTGCAAGGGAGAATAGCCCTCGCCGGTGTTCTGGTCGTGCAGGATGGCGTGACGCTGGCTGAACGTACCGCGCTCAGTATCTTGCCCGGAGAGGCGAATCGGTGTACCGTCGGCCAGAATGGAAGCAAAGGCCAGCGCTTCGGCCTGTCCCCAATCGATCCCGCCCTCATCGCCTAATGTCGTTGTCCGACGTTGTAAGAGGCGCGCCAGCTTGGGATTGGGTGAGAAGCCCTGCGGCCAGGTCAATAGCTCCTCGTTTAGCTCACGCAAACGCTCGGCGGATACGGCGGGCGGCAAAATTTGTTCAGCCTCGATCAGTTGCTCGTTCTGCTCGGCAGCTTCGTCCTGTGTGATCGCGTATAGACCCTCTTCGGCCTTGCGCTTGGCGCTTTCCAGCACATCGGTCGCCGCGCGTACCATTCCCTCGGCCTCGCCTGTGGCAATCGCACTCTCCTGCTCAAGTTTGCGCGCATAAAGCTCACGCACCGTCGGATGCGAGCGAATCATCTCATACATGGCTGGCTGCGTGAAGGCTGGTTCGTCACCCTCGTTATGGCCCCAGCGTCGGTAGCCCACCAGATCAATCAGAATATCCTTGTAAAACTCGTCTTGATAGGCAAAGGCCAGACGTATCGCCGTCAATGCAGCCTCTGGATCGTCGGCGTTCACATGGATGATCGGGATTTCAAAGCCTTTGGCAAGATCGCTGGCGAAGTGCGTTGAGCGGCTATCGGATGGCTCAGTGGTGTAGCCGAGCTGATTATTCGTGATGATATGGATGGTGCCGCCGGAACGATAGCCGCGCAAATTCCACAGGTTCAGCGTCTCGGCCACAATGCCCTCGCCGGAGAAGGCCGCGTCACCATGAATGAGGATCGCGCGCGATAGTTCACGCTTGCGGTCGGGAAAGCCCGCGTAAGTACGCGTGCGCGACTCCTGGGCGGCGCGGGTCATGCCCTCGACCACCGGATTGACAAACTCCAGGTGGCTCGGATTGGGAGCTAGCGTCACGGTCAGGCTGATATCGGCTTTCTCGTTCAGCTTATATTCAGCGCCGAGATGGTATTTGACGTCGCCAATCCAGCCGAAGCGGAAGCTGTCTGTGATCGATTCTCCCTTACCGCTCTTCATATGCATAAATTCGCTGAGGATCGCACCATACGCTTTGCCCACAATATGCGCCAGGACGTTGAGGCGTCCACGATGCGCCATGCCGATAATCACCTCTTCCGACCCCGATTCTGCCGCCCCTCTGATGATTTCGTCGAGCATGGGGATCAGCATATCGGTCCCTTCGAGCGAAAAGCGGGTCTGACCGGGAAACGCCGCGTGCAAAAAACGCTCAAACGTCTCAACCTGCGTCAGTCGCTCCAGGAGGGCGCGTTTCGTTGCTGCATCTGGCATACCATGATAGCGCTGCAAACCCACGGCATCGCGCAACCAGCCGCGCTCAATAGGGCTTTTGACCTGATCGAATTCATAGCTAATCGTTCCCGAATACATAGCGCGCAAGACATTGATGGCCTCCAGCGCGTTGCTCACACCCTCGGCAGAGTGACCGCCAATGACCTCTGGCGGTAACATTGCCAGCTCGGCCTCGCTGATGCCGTGTGTCTCCGCCAGTAGCGCCGGATCGCCCAATGGCTCGCTACCCAATGGGTCCAGGTGCGCGCCGAGGTGGCCGCGCGAGCGAATCGCGTGTGCCAGCTCTGTTGCCGCGATCAGATGGCGCACATCACAGGGCGCTGTTGCCGCCTGGGTCGCTGCTCCAGCGCCAGCAGCAAACGCCTCCTGCTCCGGCGTCCATCGTTCAAACGTGGCGCGGGTCACGGCATCGACCGACGCGGGATCTTTGAGATACTGCTCGTACAGTTCCAGCACGTATCCCGCGTTCGGCCCATAAAATGTTTGTAGGTTATCCATTACTGTTCCTTAAAAATTTCCCACCAGATAGTCCACATTGACCCCCCTCCTCAACCTAGATTCACCATCCTCCATTGTATTGCAAAATGAGGGGAAAAATCTAGCCGCCGATGCACCTGTTCCTGAATGGCTGCGACGAAATTTACATAACTCTGGTTCTTCGTTCAGATAAGTTGACGGGCGCGTGCAGGCTATGCTAGGCTCTGCTTGAGGAAAGCACAGGAAAGGTTCTCATGCTCATGTACGACTTGATTATTCGCGCCGCCCACATTGTTGATGGTACAGGGCGCGCGGCCTTCGTTGGCGATCTTGGGATCGTGGGCGAACGCATTGCCGCGCTAGGAGATCATATCGAGGGACAGGCACACCGCGAAATCGACGCTCGCGGCTGGACGCTCGCGCCAGGCTTTATCGATGCTCATACCCACGATGATCTGATGGTGCTGAGAAAAGCAGTGGTGCCGCCGAAAGTGCAGCAGGGCATCACGACACTGGTCATCGGCAATTGTGGTTTTGGCATGGCTCCAATGGTGCCTGCCCACATGACGGCCATGCAGACCGCTTCCGCCGCCGTTTTGGGCGGGGATGAGCAGCCGTGGAGCTGGCCGACCCTGGGCGCGCTGTTGGAGACGTTGCGCACGATGGCGCTGGGTCAGAACGCGCGCGCTCTGCTGGGGCATAACGCGCTGCGGGTCGCGGTCATGGGCTTTGAGACGCGCCCGGCCAGTGAGCAGGAGATGCAGGCTCAAGAAGGGTTGATTGCCGAGGCCATGCAGGCGGGAGCAGCAGGGATGTCGCTCGGTCTGATGTACGTTCCCGGCATGTACACGTCCCAGGATGAGTTAACACGCCTGGCGCGCGTGGTGGGGCGCTATGGCGGCGTTATCACGTCCCATATGCGCGGCGAGGGCGATCTTTTGCTGGACTCTGTGGATGAGATGCTCACTCTGGCGGAACGGGCAGACGTTGCCATGCATATCAGCCATCTGAAGGTGACGGGCCGCAAAAATTGGGGCAGCATCAACCGGGCGCTGGAACGCATTGCCAACGCGCGCGCACATGGTCTCTCAATCACCGTTGACATGTACCCTTACACTGCCGGTTCGACGACCATGACGCAACTGCTGCCGCCCTGGGCGCTAGAGGGTGGCATGGATGCTATGTTGCAACGCTTACGCGAGCCAGCCGTCCAGCGTCAGATTCTCCAGGATTTCGCGCACGGTCTGCCGGGCTGGGAAAATCAAGTTGGCGCGCTGGGCTGGGAGGGTATCATGCTGGCCAGCGTACAGCAGGACGCGCATCGTCACCTGGAGGGGCTGACGATCGCCGAAGCGGCTGCACAGCTTGGTCTCGCGCCGGGAGAGACGTTTTTTCATCTCTTGCTGACAGAACAAGGGCGTGTGACGATTATTGTTTTCTCGATGGACGAACGCGATGTGGACATGGTTATCCAGTCGCCTTTCGCCATGCTCGGCTCCGATGGTTTGCCGATCCTTTCAGGCAAACCGCATCCACGTCTCTATGGCAGTTTTCCCCGCTTCTTACGCCGCTATGTGCGCGAGCAACGGAGTTTGACGCTTGAAGAGGCGATTCACAAAATTACCGCTTTTCCAGCCGAGCGTTTTGGAATTGCCGAACGCGGAATTATCGCCGCTGGCGAAATCGCCGACCTGGTGCTGTTCGATCCCGACCGTATCAATGACCGTGCCACCTACGCCGAACCGCACGCTTACCCTGAGGGTATTCTGGCCGTACTGGTTGCGGGTACTCCGGTCGTGATGCAGGGCGAGGTGCAGGCCGAACGGCCAGGACACTTGCTCGCGCCTGCCGGTCAGGTTGTACAATGAAAGCAATGCTGATTACCGCTTTGAAAGGAAACGAATTCCATGTCCCTCATCGGCTCTCCCATCACTGAGCTTGATACACCGACGCTACTCGTTGATCTCGACCTGCTTTCGGCCAATGTGCGCCGCTTTGCTGCACTCGTTGGAGAGACGGGCGCACGCTTGCGTCCGCATATTAAGACGCACAAGACCATCGAGATTGCGCGTCTGCAACTGGAGGCCGGAGCCTGTGGTATTACGTGCGCGAAGCTGGGTGAGGCCGAAGTCTATGTTGAGGCTGGGGTGCATGATATCTTTGTCGCGTACCCAATCATTGGGCGAGCCAAAGCACTGCGAGCCGCGCGACTGGTGCAACGCTGCCGTCTGATCGTCGGCGTTGAGAGCAGCGTGGGCGTGCAGCAATTGTCAGAGGCCGCTCAGGAAGTCGGTGTAACGCTCAATGTGCGCGTTGAACTCGATTCCGGCTTACAGCGTACCGGCGTCGCGCCCGATCTCGCCGAAGAACTCTGCCGCCAGGTTCTCGCCGCGCCCGACTTACATCTGGACGGGATTTTTACCTTTCGCGGCGCTGCATTTCCTGGCGCACCAACGCACGATCCCGCTGAACTGGGGCGTCTGGAGGGTGAATGGATGGTTGCCCAGGCTGAACGTTTCCGCGCGGCTGGTATTCCCATTCAAGAGATCAGCGTTGGTTCGACGCCTACCTCAGCGGGCGCGGCGGGCGTGCCGGGTATCACCGAAGTACGACCGGGCACGTATGTCTTTTTCGATCGCATGACCTGTCGGCAGGGAACCAGCGCACCCGGCGAAATCGCGCTCTCAATTCTGGCGACCGTGGTCAGCCGTCCCGCGCCGGACCTCGCGATCATTGATGCCGGTTCCAAAACCTTTTGTGGCGATGTGATTCCGGCTAACGCGGGCCTGACTGGCTATGCTGTCACCGTCGATGGTCAGAGCGGCATCGTCGAAAGGATGAACGAGGAGCATGGCATTGTTCGGCTGACGAATGGCTACTCACCTGCTATCGGCGAAAAACTGGCTTTCTTTCCCAACCATGTTTGCACCACGGTCAATCTCTCTGATGAACTGGTGATTGTGCAGCGGGGAAGGGTGAAAGATATCTGGCGGGTCGCGGCGCGTGGTCGGCGACAATAACAAACTTTATCCTCTTCTATATTTGCAACAAAGGAGCTTTTTCTATGTCATTTGAACAACGTCTACAAGAACTTGGTCTGACGCTGCCCGCGACCCCGCGCCCGATGGCCAATTACGTCCCGGCGGTCGCGACCGGCAAACTTGTTTTCTCTTCCGGGCAAACGCCCACGGTCGATGGCAAGCTGACCATCCAGGGCAAGCTGGGCGATTCCGTCACGATCGAGCAGGGTCAGCAGGCCGCGCGCGTGGCACTGCTCAATTGCCTGGCCGGAGTGCGGAGTGTGATCGGTAGTCTGGACGAGATTGTGCGCATCGTGAAACTTAACGGTTACGTAGCCTCAGCGGAGGGCTTTGGCGCGCAGCCGCAGGTCGTCAACGGCGCGTCTCTCTTGCTGGAAGAGATCTTCGGTGAGGCTGGCAAACATGCCCGCGCCTCTCTCGGCATGGCCGAACTTCCCGGTGGCGCGCCGGTCGAATTGGAATTGATCGTCGAGGTACGTTAGCCACAAGGCCAAATTTCTCGAAAAGATTGCCAAATTCGCCTTTTTCTGGTAATATAAATGAAAAATCACGGGCAACGAGGGAAAAAGTAGGTCGCATTTCCTGGTGCAGAGAGTTCGGGGGTTGGTGAAACCGAACACAGGAGCAGACCGAACAATCATTCCTGAGCCGCTGGCAGAACCACAGTAGAGCCAGCCGGAACCTCACCGTTATCACAGAGGCTTGTTTCAATTTGGATGTTATTGTCATCTGGTTGGCACAAGATGAGTGAGCTTTGGCGCGCTGCATAAGAGAGTGTGCCTGGCTAAGCAGGGTGGTACCGCGAGAATTCCTCTCGTCCCTTGAGTGGACGGAGGGATTTTTTTATACATATGTCCAGGAAGTGAAGAAATGCAAAGGAGCATGCGATGCGCACAAAACTACTCTATCACGAGAATAGCTTTATGTTTGAATGCACGGCTACCGTGGTGGCCGTCGAAGCCGATGAGATCGCGCTGGATGCCACCGTTTTCTATCCTGGCGGCGGTGGTCAATTGCCCGATCATGGCGCGATTAGCTGGCAAAACGCAAAACAGGTGGGGACGATTATCGCGCTGAATAAACGCAACGATGTAGTCTGGCACACGCTTGACTGTTCGCCGCCGCCGGTCGGGGCCGAGGTTGTTTGCCGCATCGATTGGGAGTTTCGCTATCGCATGATGCGCACGCACACGGCGCTGCATATCCTCTGCGGTACGATCTGGCGCGAGTTCGGCGTCCAGGTCACGGGCGGGCAGATGTATCCCGATCGCGCGCGTATGGATTTCGCGATGGAAGATCTGAGCAGAGAGCGTATAGCCTCTATCGAGGAGAAGATAAACGAGCACGTGCAGGCCGATTACCCGATCCGCGTCTACACTTTGCCGCGCGAGAAGGCTTTCGCCATTCCCGATCTGATCCGCACCAAAATTAACTTGCTGCCACCAGAGATGCAGGAGGTGCGTATTGTCGAGATCGTGGGGCTGGACCTGCAAGCCGATGGAGGCACACACGTCGCTCACACCAAAGAAGTTGGCGGCATTACGATTACCAAAACCGAGAACAAAGGTAAAATTAATAAACGCCTGGAAATACAGTTACAAGATTAATTCTCAGGCTCGTTGAAAATTGTTTCTGTGAATGGAGCGGCGCTCCTTGCGTGCGCCGTCTGAGATCATCTTATTCTTTTTTCATACCCACGAGGAGGGTTGCCAGTGTCCGTCAAAGCAAGTGTTTTCCGCCCGGTTGAGGCGGCTGATCGCGTCGATTATCCGAAATTGGAGCGCGCGGTCCAACAATGGTGGGACGATCATGGCGTCCTGAAAATGTACCTGGAGCGCAATGCGCAGAGCGAGAAGCGTTATTCGTTTTTGGATGGTCCGATGACCGCGAACAACCCGATGGGCGTGCATCACGCCTGGGGTCGCACCTACAAGGATCTCTACCAGCGTTTCAAAACCATGCAGGGTTTCAAACAGCGCTACCAGAATGGCTTCGACTGTCAGGGCCTCTGGGTTGAGGTCGAGGTCGAAAAACAACTGGGGCTGCAAAATAAGCAGGAGATCGAGGAATACGGCATCGCGAACTTCGTCAATCTCTGTAAAGAACGCGTCGAGACGTTCGCCAAACGTATCATCCAACAATCAATCCGCCTGGGTCAGTGGGCCGATTGGGGCAACGACTACTATACCTTCTCAGATGAGAATAACTATACCATCTGGTCGTTTTTGAAGAAATGCCAGGAGAAAGGGCTGATCTACAAGGGCCACGATGTCATGACGTGGTGCCCACGCTGCGCGACCGGCATCTCAAACATGGAGACGCTAACCGAAGATTACAAGGAGATCACGCACCTCAGTCTGTACGTGCGCCTGCCCCTGCTAGAGCGACCCGGCGAATACCTGCTGGTCTGGACAACGACGCCCTGGACGCTGGCGGCGAACGTGGCAGCAGCGGTCCATCCCGATCTCTCGTACGTGAAAGTGGAGCAGGACGGCGAGTATTACTACCTGGCCGAAGAACTGCTTCCTGTCCTCAAGGCGCTCAAGGGGCGCGACAAGGGCGATTATCACATCGTTGAGACGTTGCAAGGTCACGACCTGGTTGGTTGGAAATATCGTGGTCCCTTCGATGAACTGCCGGCTGCGCGGGGAACCGAGCACAAGGTTGTGCCGTGGAAAGATGTTAGTTCGGCTGAAGGTACGGGCATCGTGCATATCGCGCCCGGTTGCGGTCGCGAAGACTTTGGTCTCTCGAAAGAGTTTGGCCTGGCGGTGATCGCGCCGGTTGACGATTTTGGCGTCTATACCGAGGGCTATGACTGGTTAACCGGGCAAAAAGCCTCTGAGGTCGCGCAGCAGGTTGCCGATGAATTGACGCGCAAGGGCTTCCTCTATCGCCCACAGAAGTACGCGCACCGCTATCCGATCTGCTGGCGCTGTAAAACCGAGCTGATCTTCCGCCTGGTTGACGAATGGTTCATCTCGATGGAGAAGTTGCGCTTCGAGATCATGAAGGTGGTCAAGCAGATCAAGTGGATTCCCGCGTTCGGTTTCGATCGTGAGATGGACTGGTTGACCAACATGGACGACTGGATGATCTCGAAGAAACGCTACTGGGGCCTGGCGCTGCCCATCTATGATTGCCCGGAGTGCGGCACGTTTGAGGTGATTGGCAGCAAAGAGGAACTGAAGGCGCGCGCGGTCGGCGGTTGGGAAGAGTTCGAGGGCAATTCGCCGCACCGACCCTGGGTTGATAACGTGAAAATCGCCTGTAAGGGCTGTGGCGCGGAAGTCTCGCGCGTCAAAGACGTGGGCAATCCCTGGCTCGACGCGGGCATCGTACCTTTTTCCACGATGGGCTATCGCAGCAATCCTGAACATTGGAAGCAGTGGTTCCCGGCGGATTTCGTGACCGAATCGTTCCCCGGCCAGTTCAAGAACTGGTTCTATTCGATGCTGGTCATGAGTACCGTTCTGGAAAATACCGCGCCGTTCAAGACGCTCTTCGGCTATGGCACGTTGATGGGCGAGGATGGCTCGCCGATGCACAAATCGAAAGGTAATCTGGTCGTTTTTGACGAGGCTGCCGATCGCGTCGGCTCTGATACAATGCGCTGGCTTTTCACCAACCACACGCCAGAACAGAACCTGAACTTTCCGCGTATTCCCGCGCCAGAGGATATGGAAGTCTCTGCTCGCACTGGTCGCCCGGTGCGCCTGAGCGAGAAGTGGATGCTGGTGCGGCGCACGCTGGACAAGATCTGGAACATCTACTCGTTCTTCGTGACCTACGCGAATATCGACGGCTTCGATCCGACGCAGCACAAATTGCCTGTGGCCGAACGCGCTGAGATCGATCGCTGGATCATCTCAGAACTGCATTCGACTATCCGCGATGTCACCGAGGGGTTGGAGGTCTATGACAGCGAGAAGCCAGCCGAGGCTATCCAGGAGTTCCTGGATGACCTCTCAAACTGGTACTTGCGGCGCAGTCGCGAACGTTTCTGGAAATCCGGCCTGGATAATGACAAACTGGCGGCGTATCTGACGCTCTATGAGTGTTTGACCACGCTTATCACGCTGCTCGCACCATTCGTGCCATTTACAACCGAAGAACTGTACCAGAATCTCGTGCGTAGCGTCGATGCCAACGCGCCGTTCAGCGTCCATCTCTGTGATTGGCCGCAGGCTGATGCGAGCCTGATCGACGAGAAGCTGACACGCGAGACGCACCTGGTCATGCTCGTGGTTGGTCTGGGCCGTGCCGCGCGCGAAAAGGCGCAGATCAAGGTACGCCAGCCTCTCAACGCCCTGCACGTGCGCGTCACGAGTCAGGACGAGGAGGAGGCGTTGCAGCGTCTCAAAGGCCAGGTATTGGAAGAGCTGAACATCAAGCAACTCAACCTGCTTAGCGCCGATAATGACATGTTGGCCTACACGGTCAGGCCGCAGGTCAAGATCCTGGGTCCGAAGTACGGTCCGTTGGTGCAGAAGATCCTGGCGAAGTGCAAATCGTTGAGCGCGCACGAGGCCAGCGAAGCGGCGCGCCATCTCAGTACGACCGGAACGCTCAGCCTAGCGGTTGAGGGCCAGCAGGTTGAGTTGACCGCTGAGGAGATCGAGGTCGTCTCGACCGCGCGCCCAGGCTTTGTAGCGGCTGAAGAGCGCGGTTATGTCGTGGCCCTTGAGACCACGATCACCCAGGAGTTACGCGAAGAGGGCCTGGTGCGCGATCTGACGCACTATATCCAGGGCATGCGTAAGAAGGCCGACTTCAAGATTGAGGATCATATCGCGCTGGCCTTGTACACCGATGCCGAACTGGCTGTCATGCTGAAGCGCCACAAAGCGACCTTGCAGGATGAGACGCTGGCCGATACCCTGGCCATTGTCACCTCCGCCGAGCAGGCTCCGTCGATCAACGAAGCCTATCGCGAAAAGATCGCACCCGACGAGGCGCAGAAGCTGGAAGGCTACACGGTCGAGGTCGTGTTGGGGAAATTGTAAGATAGCGAAATGCGGACGAAAAGAGCGCGGTTGCTGCCGCGCTCTTTTCTTTGCGAGAGGGATCAAAACATCTGAAATATGGTTACAATACTCTCATCTCGCCAGAACCAGTAACTTGTATCCGCCCAGGAGTCGCACTGCCAGATCTTTGTGTAATGCGTAGAGCAGTTGTATGAAAGGTCGATGAAGTTTTTGGCTGAGCGATTCTCCTTGTTCGGTGGGGATTGGAACGTATTTGTAGTCAAGCACCTCATACCCAAGATCCTCTAGCATAGCCAGGGCAATATTTTTAGTGAAATAATGCAAATGACCTATATGGCCGTATGTGCTACGAAAACCAAGCAGAGCATTGGGGTTAATGAGCAACGTTTCTATTGTAAGATCAAGGGCAAACTGAATTATTTTATGTTCACCCATCGATTTTATCGTTCGCAAAAAGTCAAAGCAGTTTTCAACGTGTTCAATCATATCTATCATGAGGATGAGGTCAAAAAAAGCATTTTTCTGCGTAAAATCCGCTGCAATAAATTGAAGTTTATCGTTCTCTCGCGCACGCGCAAGCTCTACGGCTTGAGGAGAGATGTCATAGCCCTGAAAGATACAGGTAGAATCCATATTTTTCTGCAATTGTGCCAGAATTTCGCCTGCACCACACCCTACTTCGCAGATAGTTTGCGGGTGAAGATTGGCCCGTTGTATCATTTTTAAAATATTCTGGGCCTTTGGCTGAGAAATTTCAACATGCCAGGTTGGATGCTTGTCCAAATACTTACCAGAAGAGTATATTTCTTCAAAATTCATTTATGGCTTTGCTCCTCTACATATTTTTTGCCTGGGTACAGTTTGGCTAGTCTATTATTCTATGCCAGGCTAAAGCAGGTCAAACAAATGGGAAAGATTGGCAGGGTAAGCGCATCTGATGCCCAGAAAGAAGATCTCACCCGGCTGAGGCAGCGGTGCGCCATGATATCGAAGCCGCGCTGAACGATCTGCAACTGCTACTGCATGAATATGCTGGCGGAGAGTATCAAACAGGTACGTTGGATCAGGAGCGCCTCGGTATTTCTACCTGACTCTTTTCTTATTTCTCTTGCTCAACCGGGACATTAGCAGTAGAATAGGCCTATCCAAGAAAGCAAAATTATATGGGAGGATAGCGTGATGTCCCAGTTGTTGCAACTCAATTACGCCATTTTCCAGGCCATCAATAGCCACGCGGGTACCCACCACTGGCTGGATGTCCTGATGATTTTCTGTGCGAACTATCTGATCTTCTTATTTCCACTGGTTATGCTTTTGATGTGGGGCCGACCTCTAAGCTGGCGCAAAGAAGCGCTCTCGGCTGGTGAGCAGGAGATTCTTCAGCAGCGCCGCGCGGCTGCACTATGGATAGTCATAGCCTGTATCGGGGCCTATGTCCTCAACTTCACCCTGGAACATATCATTTTCGAGCCACGTCCCTTTATCACGCACCATGTTCACCAGTTGGTCAGTCACGCCGCTGATGCCTCGTTCCCCAGCGATCATACCGCCTGGTCTTTCGCGGTCGGTGGCATGTTCTTGTTCCAACTCCTGCCTACCTGGAGAAAAGCGCGGCAGCACGCGGATCAGGCCCACGATGCCTCGCTGCTCAAAGCCCTGGCCTATCCCGGTCTGCTAACCCTCCTGGCCCTGGTGATGGGTTGCATCATCGGTTTTGCGCGTGTTTTCGTAGGAGTCCATTATCCCGGCGATATTCTCGGTGGTGCCATCGATGGACTGATCGCGGCCATGATTATGACGCTGCTGCGTTACGCATTGAGCAAACCAACCAATGCGATCTTGCGTTTCGCGGGAAATGCACATCTAGCGTAGAAACTTCATTTGAGCGCTTCACGCGGCAACACTTGACATAAAAGACCAGGAACGCGGGCGGAATCGCTATCCGTTGTCACCAGGGTGAGTCCATGTTCGAGAGCTGTTGCCGCGATAAGCGTATCAGCGTCTCCTATCAGCCCTGGGCCGTGAGGCGGACGCATTGTGCGCCGTATTTGAGCATATCTTTCCAGAACG
>Ga0207674_10006897_pt1 | contig 13313 bp, 11 predicted proteins | sample KBSCornC72_FD_184303 | JGI IMG/M metagenome (GOLD analysis project Ga0207674, IMG submission 184303) | Corn rhizosphere microbial communities from Kellogg Biological Station, Michigan, USA - KBS Corn C7-2 (SPAdes) (version 2) | ecosystem: Host-associated > Plants > Roots > Rhizosphere > Soil ... | reverse complement strand
CTTGTTGGCCGCCAGCAGCGCGGACGGTCCGCCTGACAGTCTCGTGTGAGACCCCATAATCTTCTGCAACTTTGCGCAGTGGCTCCCGGTTGTCGATGACACGGCGTACTACTGCGGGCCATTCTTTTGAGGGAATACCGTGCCGAGGTGTTTTCGGGCCAGGTCGCCGTTGGGGTATGAGCGGCGCAAGAGGAGGAAGCCCCTCTTGATCTTGCGCTAAGAGCTTTTGTAACTTGACATAAAACTCTCCATCAGGGGCAAGGTAGAGCGCCAACACTGGTGAGAGAGTAGTCGTCGCCCGTCAGTTCCGTTTCGGTTCCGCGATTGTTCCCCAGGGCAATCGCATCTAAATAAGCCCAACAGGAAAGTATGGGGAGGCAGGAAGTGGTAGAATCCATCTCAAAAACAGGAGAGATGGAGATGGAAAAACGAGAGGTGCAAGACCTGGAAACGCTATTTGCCGAGGTGAAGGCAATCTCTTTGAGGAAGTGAAAGCCACGTCTGCGCTGGCGGAAAAGGACGGCTTTGTCGGTCCTTGCTGGCAAGCGCAACGCCAGGTCGAAAAGGGTCATGGTCGCCTGGAAATCCGTGAACAGTGGACACTCAGTGACCCGGAGATCCTGAAGTATCTTGATCCCGACGGCAAATGGCAAGGCTTGCAAGGCATTGGGATGGTGCGGGCAGAGCGGCGCATGGAGCAACAGGGGACCAAAGAGACGCGCTACTTCTTGTTAAGCTTTTCGTCGGTCAAGACCTTTGCCATGGCAGTCAGAAGCCACTGGGGGATTGAAAACAGTTTGCATTGGGTGCTGGACATGGCTTTCCGCGAGGATGAATCGCGTATTCGGCTTGCTCACGCCGATGAAAATCTCGCGGTGCTGCGTCACATCAGCCTCAATCTTTTACGGCAGGAGAAGTCCTCTCGCGTCGGCATCCATACCAAACGTCTCAAGGCGGGATGGGATACGTCCTATCTCTTGCGTGTCCTTGATGGGGTTATTTAGATGCGATTGCCCTGATTCTGCGAGTGTTTTCCTTGCATTCCATCCTGAAGCCAGCTATACTGGTGGCGCGTCTGCAAGAAAATTCAACTCAGAGAAAAAGAACAGATAGAATATGAGCGACTACGATTCAATTGCGCCCTTTTATGATATTGAGCACGCGCAATTCGATGAAGATCTGGATATGTACCGTAACTTCGCGGAGTTGAGCGGTGGGAAGATTCTGGAACTGGCCTGTGGAAGTGGGCGTCTGCTCTTGCCGCTAGCCCGCGACGGCTTTCAGGTGATGGGCGTGGACACTTCGGTGGCGATGCTGAAACTGGCTGAGCATGCGCTGGCCGAGGCGGGAGTGGGCGGGCGGTGTCAACTGGTGCAGCAGGATATGTGTACCCTCCAGCTTCCGCACAAATTCCGCCTGGCCATGATCGCGCTCGGCTCTTTCGGGCATATTGTGAGGCGCGTCCAACAGCAACAGGCGCTGGCCGCGATTCGTGCCCATCTCAGTCCGGGCGCGACCTTCGTTCTGGATATTAGCAATGAGGACGCGCGCTATATGGAGCATCTCAGCGGGCAGATGTTGCACCAGGGAACGTGGCAGCAGGCGGATGGTTCGTATGTCACCCATTTTCTCAGTCCCGCTTCATCCAACACGCATCACCTGCTGGATCTCACCCATTTCTACGAGGTGCATCGCCAGGGTGAGGCCGTGCGCCGGACGGTTTCGCAGACGAGCCTCTATCTTTTTGAGCGCAACGAGACCGAATTATTACTGGAACAGGCGGGCTTGCGTGTCAAAGAGGTCTATGGCAACTACGATTTTGGGCCATATGAACACGACAGCCCGCGTATGATTTTTATCACGGAAGCAAGGTAAATGATGACGTTACATACATGGAATCTGGAAATTAGTGAGGCAATAAATCTACAACGCGAACTGGCCACCAGGCTTGTGCTGGAAGACCAGTTTGGTGAAATCCATATTGTAGCCGGGGTCGATATGGCGATTAACGAGGGGAATGGGATGGCGCGGGCTGCGGTGGTATTGTTCTCCTTTCCCGATCTGACGATCCTGGAAAAGCATGTCTACGAAGAGCCGTTACGTATGGCCTATGTTCCGGGCCTGCTCTCGTTTCGCGAGCTACCCTGCGTTTTGGGTGCGATTCAGCAACTCAAGCAGAAGCCCGACCTGATCATGGCCGATGGGCAGGGGCTTGCGCATCCGCGCCGCCTGGGCATTGCCTCACACCTGGGTCTCTGGATCGATACGCCTACGATCGGGTGTGCCAAATCGATTCTGGTTGGCACGCATGAGCCGGTTGGGGACGCGGTTGGCGACTGGTCGCCGCTGGTCTATCATCGCGAAACCATCGGCGCGGCTCTCCGCACGCGCGTCAAGGTCAAGCCTATGTACATTTCACAGGGGCATAAGATTAGCCTGGCAAGCAGCATCAAGTTTGTGCTGGCCTGTGGCAAAGGCTATCGTCTGCCTGAAACCACGCGCCAGGCTGATAAACTCTCGAAGGATAATGTCTGGCGCGAGTGATTATTATTCCTTTTCGCTATAGAGGGGCGTCGTGAAATAAAAGGTTGTCCCTTTTTGTGGTTCGCTCTCAAAGTAAATTTCGCCGCCGTGTTGTTCCACGATCAGGCGTGCGATCGAAAGCCCCAGGCCATAGCCGCCCATTTTGGACTGCATGGAGTGATTGGATTGGTAAAAGCGCTCGAACACGTGCGGCTGGTCCTTGGGGGGAATCCCATCGCCGGTATCGATGACCGAGAAGAGCGCCATGTGTTTTTGTTCGGGATGCGGGCGCACGCGAATAGTCACAGTCCCATGCGGCGGCGTAAATTTGATCGCATTGGCAACCAGATTATTCAACACCTGTTGCACACGTTGCGGATCGGCGTAGAGCATAGGCGCGGGCGTCGGGATATCCTTGTCCAGAATCACCGCTGCTTTGAGCGCCTGAAACTTGAGGCTGTTCACGACCTGCCTGGCCACGACGCGCGCATTAACCTTTTGCGGCTTGACCTCAAATTGCCCGGAATCTGAGCGAGTCATGAAGAGAATATCCTCTACGATCGTCATGAGCTGCTGCACGCCTTCTTGTGTGTAGCCCAGGTATTTACGCTGCTCCTCGCTCAGTGGACCCATGTGGCCCTGTATCAGCAGGTCGATGAAGCCGTGAACCGAGTTGAGCGGTGTGCGCAGCTCGTGAGAAACCATCGAGACAAAATTCGCCCGTACCTGATTGGTCACTTTGACTGCGGAGAGATCGCGTCCGACAAACACCGCTCCGGGCCGTGAATCAACCCGCGCGGGGCCAACGTTCACCGAATATTCCGCTAAAAATTCGGGCCGTGTTCCCAGGAATAACTCTTGCGATTCAATGGTTTCGCCGCCCTTAACAACACGCACAAATGGACAATGCGAGGTGCCACAGAGCTGTGTCCCATTCAGATTGCGGCACATCAAGACATCTTTGCACTCGCTGGCGCGAGCCTTTTCCAGTGAGACGCCAAGCCTGTTGCGCGCCGATGGATTGAGGTCGTGGACTTTGAAGTGATCATCAATGGCAATCAACACGCTAGAGGTATGATAAGAGTAGTCCTCCAGATACGTCAGGTCGCGGCCAGGCGCAAAAAGCGAGACGGTTGGGGTTTGATCGGGCACATCAACTGGTGTCTCTGGGACGCACGCTTCTGGGGCGGTGTTCACCTGTTGAGGTGACGCGGTCGCGAGCTGTTGACGCGCGTCTTGCTGATCCCTGTTCGGTTCCGATACAGTGGTCTGCAAATTGTCTGGTGCCTGATTGGTTGGAGTATCTGACTGCATTTCCAGCAGTGGTGGTCTGCGTTTGCTTTCCTTACGCATGGTTATTTCCCTACTTTCCCACGAATCTATATCCGATACCACGGACCGAGAGAATATACTGTGGCTTCAGGATATCTTCCTCCAATTTTTTGCGCAGACGACGAATGTAGACATCGACAATGTTGCTGCTATTCCCATCCTCATGCCAGACCACCGTCAGCAACTGATTGCGATCTACAGGGACGCCAGCCGAGGCCATCAGCACACGCAAGACCTGCATCTCGGTATGCGTGAGGTTGATGGGAGCGCGACCGGGGATGACCAGCTTTAATTCAGCCGGAAAAAGTTCGGCCTGGCCCGCGCGCAAGCTGTGATTATTCGGTACACCCGGCTTCTTTGCGCGCCGTAAAACCGCCTGAACACGCGCGACCAGTTCTTGATGGTTGTAGGGTTTACAGATGTAATCGTCGGCTCCGATATGAAAACCGTGCAACTTTGATTCAAGCGCGTCCTGAGCGGTGGTAAAAATAAGCGGGATCTCGTAGCCCTCGGAGCGCAATTTCTCCAAAAACTGAAAACCATCAAGATACGGCATGTTCACATCGAGGAGCAATAAATCCGGCTCGCGCTTCTGGATCATTTGCATTGCGCCTAGAGGGTTATCAATGGTTACGACCTCGTAACCCTCTTTCTCCAGGGCAAACTGAACCAGCGCATTTTCAAAGCGATTATCGTCAACGACAAGAATGTACACAGTCTTCCCCCTCTTAACACAACCGTTTTGCTTACTTGTCCAATAATGTTTGCTTTCCAGGCCGGGCGGCATACGAGGGATAGAGATTGCCCGGCAAGTCTCCAGAGCCGCTGGAGCGCGCTCGTTCACCATCCCTGCACGCGGAAAACGCGCGATGAAAGGCAGTGTTTTTGCACGCTCCGGCGGTCGCTCTTCCTTACGCTGGAGTTGTTTTGCGGCTCGCGTGAAGTTTTTCCAGGTAGACCATCAAGATTGCCAGGTCCGCGGGCGAAACGCCCTCGACACGCGAAGCCTGGCCAATGGTGCGTGGGCGCTGATGGGCTAACTTCTGACGAGCCTGGGTACGCAGGTGCGGTATCTCAGCATAGTCGAGCGTCTCTGGAATGCGATGCTCTTCTAACCGCTGAGTCCGATGCACCTGCTGCTCCTGCTTCCGCACGTAGATTTCATATTTGACCTGTAACTCTACCTCTTCAGCCACCGCGTTCGGCAAGATGGGCAGGACCACAGCGGTTTGTCCTGTCTCCGTTTGCGCGCCTTCCGCCAGCGAATCACTATCCACATTGTGGGCTTGCTCACCCTGAGCCAGCCGGGCTATCTGTTGATAGCTGACACCTGGCCGTCGCAAGAGTTCGCGCGCGGAGAGCATCTGCCCCAATGGCGCGATTCCCAGTTCGTGCGCGCGTTTTTCGGTCGCGCGCGCGGTCGTGAAGAAGATCGTATCCAGGCGGGCAAGCGTGTGTTGAATTTGCTCGCGTTTCTGCATCATTGTGGTATAGCGTGTTTCGTCGATCAGGCCGAATTGATAAGCGTACGTGCTCAGACGCAGATCGGCGCTCTCTGGCCGCAGGAGCAGTCGGTATTCGGCCTGTGAGGTATGCAGGCGATACGGCTCGCTGAGTGAGCGAGTTACGAGATCATCGATCAGCACCCCGATGTAGGCTTCGTGGCGACCAAGCACAAAGGGTTCTTTGCCGCGTACCGCGAGAGCGGCGTTGATGCCCGCCATGATGCCCTGCGCCGCCGCCTCTTCGTAGCCCGATGTGCCGTTGATCTGGCCCGCGAGGAAGAGACCAGCCACCGCTTTCGTCTGCAAGCTGGCGGAGAGCTGATCCGAGGGTACATAGTCATACTCTACCGCGTAACCGACGCGCATCATCTCAGCGTGGGCCAGCGCGGGAATGCTGCGCAACATGGTGAGCTGCACATCTTCAGGCAGACTGGTATTCATGCCCTGCACATAGATCTCGCCGGTGCGCCAGCCTTCCGGCTCCAGAAAAATCTGGTGGCGCTCTTTGTGGGCGAAGCGGACAACTTTATCCTCAATCGACGGGCAGTAACGTGGGCCGATTCCCTCAATCACGCCGGTATACAGCGGTGAGCGGTGCAGATTGTCGCGAATGGCCTGGTGCGTTTGCTCATTAGTATGTACCAGATAGCAGGGCAACTGGGGACGCCAGCCATGCAGATCCTCTTCCGTCACGGGATAGAGCGGATTGGGCCGCGTACCGGGCAACTGCACATCCTCGCGGGCCGCACGGTCGCTGGAGAAGTACAGCGGAACGCGGCTGCCAGGCTGAGGTTCGGTCAGGCTAAAATCAACGCTGCGGGCATCGATGCGCGGCGGTGTGCCGGTTTTGAAGCGGCGCGTTCTCAGGCCAAGCTGAGCGAGCGACGTGGTCACGCCCAGGGATGGGCCTTCGCCCGCGCGCCCACCTGGTTGCGTCGTATCACCGACCACCAGGCGACCGTTGAGAAACGTCCCGGTGGTCATGACAATCGCTTTCGCCTCGTAGCGCCAGCCCGTATTTGTCAGTACCCCCACCACAGTCGGGCGTCCATTGGGTCTGGTTGTGCTGAGCAGGCCAGTAATCGTTGCCTGTTTGAGTTCCAGATTGGGCTGACTCTCCAACGCAAACTTCATGGCCAGACGATACGCCTGCTTATCGCACTGCGCGCGCAAGGCTTGCACGGCTGGACCTTTACTGGTATTCAGCAGACGGATTTGAATGAACGTGCGGTCAGTATTGCGTCCAATTTCGCCACCGAGCGCGTCGATTTCTTTGATTAGGTGCCCTTTGGCCGGTCCGCCCATCGATGGATTGCAGGGCATTAACGCGATGCTATCCAGGTTCATCGTGAGCAGCAAGGTTTTGCGGCCCATGCGCGCGGAAGCCAGGGCGGCCTCGCAGCCAGCATGGCCCGCGCCTACGACGATGACTTCGTAGGTTCCCCGCAACAGGTGGTCTTCAGATAGGATTGGTAGTGTGTGCTCGGTTTCGTTACTCATAGAAAATGATCTTTATCTCTCGCTGTTCTGCCTGCCGATGAATATGGATTAATACTCTCTCTGAAGATGTATTATGGCGCAGACACAACCAGACGTCAAGCGAATGAGAAAAACGTATTGAAACTATACATTTATGCAGACGAGGGAGAGGAGATGTACCTCTTTTCTTTGGGTTTTGACATGTTTTTCTATTACACAAGCAAAAAATAGGAAAAACAGGCTGCTTGTTTCAATGCGCTTCTCAGGCGAGATGAGCGGTGCCTGTTGTTCAGCAAACGCTCTGCTTGCGCGGAAAAGATCTCAAGATGGGGCGAAGCGAGGCTGGCGACTCGGATAAATCGTCAGCCTCGCTTCGCGCGAAGAAGATGGAGCTGCTCGGCCTGTTGTGAGTTAGAACCAGGTATGAATGCCGTTGGAGAGAGCCAACGTAACGGCAAATGTCAGGTACATGAGCCAGATGCCGGTGAGTAATTGCCAGATGCCGACCAGGCGCGCGCCGCCAGGGAAGACCCCAAAACGATAGGGAGCTTCGGTCAGGTAGATCAGAGCCAGGCCGACGAAAACGATCATAACGGGCCAATCCGCCGCGATCGCGAAGACGATGATGCCGAGGACAGAGATCAGGAAGAACGCAATTGCCATCCAGGCATCGGGTAGGCCGCTTGAGCCGATGAAACGACGGTGGCCCATCGCGAACCAGTGAATACCATAGGCGGTGAACGCCAGACCCGCCATGTACAGCGGCGAAGCGTCAGCTTTCTGGCCGAAGACATTGAGCCAGGTCAGGCCGACGAGGATGTAAGTCCCGGTGATAAACTGCATGAAGCCGGGGAGCCAGACTCCCCACATGCCCATGGTGCGGCTGACATTGGGATCGGCTTCTTTCGGATAGCCGAACACTGCCTGGCCACCCCAGATAAAGTAGCCAGCACCCAGGCCGAAGAAACCAACGACAAGTGGAACGAAGGCTGAAGTGGGAAATGCCATACGAAATCCTCCTTGATCGAAACGCTCATCAAACGAATCAATCACCCATCCGGGTGAGAGAACCATTTGCTTCCTGAACTGCATTGTGCCAGGAGAGCAGCGAAGGATATGCGAACAAACTACAGGGACAGTTGCAACGCATGTGAGATACAGAGAACAAGCGAGCAGCTAATAAAAAGTATACCGTGAAACCTGACGCATTGCAAGCGTTCTGAGGCCGAGATTTTCCTACGTATTAAAGCCTGATAGGCTGGTTGAAATGAGAACCAGCGCTGGTCTTGCTTAGCCATGATATCTTCCCTGTGCAACGTTTAGAAAGAGGGGGAAATGCGGAGAAGCTGGAAGGCATCGCGTAGAGAAATTTCCACCGCGCGCGGCTGGATTTTTGCGCTATAATAAGCATGTCAAGTGTTGATCGCTGAGAGAAACTGAGCTGGAAAGCGCCAATGGGTGTTATGCAAGAGCAAGAGAGAGATAGGTTAGCAAGCGGTGAGTCTGACGCACAAGGCTCATTTACGCGCAGTGCAGGTCGTCCTGGTGGTGGCGAGCCTTTCGCGCCCGCTCCAGAGTCCCCCATGCATGCTGCGGCACGGGCAGCCGAGCGTACGCGCTTGCGCCAGGGCGTGATGCATGTGCGCCTGCGTCATTTTTATTGCACGCTCGAAGAGATGTTTGATCCCGTGTTGCGCGGCTTGCCTTTTGTCGTTGGGACTGGCACCGGACGTCCCAATGAGCCAGGGCGCGTGATCGACGCCTCGTCCACGGCTCAGAGGCTTGGGGTGAGTCCGGGTATGCCTTTGCGACGCGCCTATCGCCTGGCCCCGCGCGCGCGTTTTCTTCCTGCCTCTTACGAACGCTACCAGCCCTTTGTGCAGCAGGTCAAAGAATGTTATCGCACCTATTCGCGCATCATCGAATCGCTCGCGTTTGCCGATGCCTACATCGATTTGCGCGGCTGCGAGTTGAACTTCGATTCGCCGGTCACATTGGGCGAACGGTTGTGTGAGGAACTCAGCAAACTCGGTTTTTCGCCGCTCATCGGCATTGCCAACGGCAAAGCGCTCGCCGAACTTGCCGCGCTCATGAGCCGCAAGGATGGTCGCCAGGGCGTGCTCTATGTGCCACAAGGACGCGAAGCTTCATTTGTGCAGACGCTCTCACTCAGCTTACTGCTCCAGGTGCGCGCGGCTGGCGCGGGTATCCCAGGCGCGAGTGCCTCAACAGCAGCGCCGGAGTTTGAGGAACACGAGGCCACCAATTCGCACCCGCCAGAGGTTGAGGGACGGAGCGAGCAGATTGACGCGGTCGCGGTGGCCGAGGCAGTTTCCCATTTGCGCGACTTCGGGATCACAACCTTTGCGCAGGTCTCGCTCTTGAACGAGGCCGGGTTGGCGCGTCGCCTGGGTCGCCTGGGTGGTTGGATTTACGCGCTCAGCAATGGCGATGATAGCAGCCTGGTCGTGCCGGACGCACCTCCACTCAGCCAGAACGCGCGCGTGCGTTTCCATCACGCGGCTGATGCTGACGAGACGTGTGAGGCAATTCGCCGCCTGGCTGATTATCTTGGGGAGCGTTTGCGTGAACAGCGTCTCAAAGGCCGGATCATCGCGCTGATGCTCTGGCCTAACCGTCCGATCCGCGAGACACGCCGCCTGGTCCTTGATGAGAATGGCGAAGAGGTCGCGGTCACGGCTACCGAGGAGACTATTGGTGGCCAGATGGTGCTGACACGCCACACCGACGAGGCCGATGTAATCGCCCATCATATCCTGATGCTCTTTGCCCATTATCATCGCCCGGCCTATCGTTATCTTCAGGTGCAGATCCGCGTGGGAGATATCCTCAGTCCCGTTCCTACCAGCTATCTGCCACCACTACGCACCCGGAGCAGACTGACGCGCAAACTTTAAGCAACTATCTCTCCCAACGCGCTTGTAATCTGAAACGAAAGACAACCTGTCTGCGATATATAATACAGAAGGCCTCGAACCAGAACGTACTAATGGGTTCGTATGTGTTTATCCCCATCGTTGTGGATATGCTTCTTTCTACCACCCATACTTTTCCTGCGAAGTGGAGTAAAACGGCGAGCCGAGCCGCGCGCTTCGTGACGTTGTAGCTCTCTGGAACGAGAGATTTTGCGCTCTGTCAGAACGTTACAGACAGGGGGGAAAATAATATTGTATGTCTATAAATGTATCTTATCAAGAACGATATCCTGAATTTGCCGATTTGCTGGCACGCTATCCAAAGCTCGCGGCTTGGCTGGCCGATTTTTTAGAGAGTCAGCAGGAGCCACGAGCCGAAGACCTTTTGCCGCGTTTCCTGGCTGAATGTATCGACCTGCATATTCCCGGTGACGCTTACCCATTTAACGCCAGGGATGATGGGCAGACGGCTCTCCAGGCTTATTTACAGAGCGCGAGAGCGGATGTTGAGGCTTTCGCCGCCAGGGATACGTTGCTTGAGCTATCTACGCCATCTAGAGAACCGGTTGGAAGTGCAGAAAGCGGGGATGAGCAGGCGCAACTCGCAAGTGTCTCTGAAGCTGCTCCTTCTCGCGCCGAAGCAGAACCCGCCACGAGCGAAACGGCTGAATTTGCTTCTCCCAGGGAAACGCCTGAGGAGGAGAACGGCGCGGCTGAACCAGAATCTCACGAGGAAGTATGTGAGGAGAAAGGCGATACTGTTGAGCCAACGCCGCACGAGGAGACGTTTGAGAAGAAGGATGAAACTACTGAGGCTGATGCAGATAGCATGGAAGATACGAGCGATCAGCATACGCCGAAGCAGCGTCGAATGCTTTTTTGGGGCAAAATTCCTGGCAGGCGCAGGGGGAAACGCGCGCGTCGGCGGCGCACGCGCAAGCAAAAGCTTATTTCCTGGGCCTTGCTGGTGCTGATTCTCGCGGCGATTCTTGTTCCGGCTGGCTTTCTGGTCAACTTCGGCATGAACGCCTATACCACGTATCACACGTTAAGCGATGAAGCTCATCACGCGGTCAATCAGTTGCTCGATCTCAAAAAAGTATTTAACGGTAGCAGTTCTCATCCTGATGAACTCTTCGATTCCGCGAGATTGCAGCGTGCGCAGGCGGATTTCGTGGCCTCCGGGCGAGATTTTCAGCAGTTGCACGATCAGTTGGAGCGTTCTCCCACACTCAATACCGTCACCTCTTATTTTCCGCAGTACCGCGCCACGCTCGCGTCAGCGCGCGCGGGTAGTGCGATTGGGATTGATATATCCAAAATTGGCCAGATTGCCCTGACCAACCTGATACCGCTCGCACCCTCTTTTCAGCAGCCATTACTTGCCTCATCGGGCAAGGCCCTGGTTACACAGCCAGTGCTTGATACTATCGGTCGGACCATCGATCAGGTTTCGCCTCTGCTCAACGATATTCGAGAACAAGCGGCAAATGTTTCGGTAAACGCTCTGCCGATCTCCGCCTCGGAGAAAGCTCAGATTGGGCAATTTTTGCCAGTTTTGCCCCAGGCGATTGATGATCTGAACCAGGCGCGTCACCTGTTGGGCGCGATTGGCTGGATTCTGGGTGTTGGTCAACCACGCACATTCCTGGTGCAGACAATGGACCGGGCAGAGTTGCGCGCGACTGGAGGCTTCACTGGTCAGTATGGCGAATTGCACGTGGATGGTGGGCGTGTTGCGCCCTTTAACCTGACCGATATCAGCGATATCGAATATGTAGCGGGAAGTGCCACACAAGGGCAGGTAGCTCCAGAACAGTATCGCTCCTGGTGGCCTTTTGCCAACTGGGGCTTGCGCGATTCCAACGTCTCCGCCGATTTTCCCACGACCGCGCGCCTCGCTCTTTCGATGTATCAGCAGGAAACGGGCCATCAGCTTGACGGTGTAATCAGCTTTACACCTATTGTGATTGAGCATGTCCTCGCGGTGATTGGACCGATCTACATTCCCGACTATGATGAGACCATTACCGCGCAAAATCTGGAAGACCGCCTGCACTACTATCAACTGGATAACGGCGGGATTTACAAACAGTATCTGGTCAATCTGGCCAATGGCGGCAATGCGAATACTTCAGCCCGCAAACAGTTTACTAATCTGTTGACCACCTTGCTGCTGAATAAAGTGCGCAGTGAGCCGCCGGCGGTGCTGCTGGCCATCGCCCATCAAGTGCTCTCGGATCTCAAGACCAAGGATTTGCAGGTCTATTTTACCGATCCAACCGCTGAGCAGGCACTTATGCGGTATGGATATGCCGCGCAAATGGATCGTTCAACCACGCATGACGGTCTTTTTGTCGTGCAGGAAAATCTCAGCGCCAGTAAAGCCTCGCAGTATGTCCAGACTACGCTGCATGATACGGTGACGCTCGATAGTCAGGGGGGAGCCACGCACCATCTCCAGATCAGCCTGGTATATCATCAGGCCGGGCAGGTCTATGGGTATGATACCTACTATGACTATCTGCGTGTCTACGTGCCTACGGATAGTCATCTGCTTTCCGGGGATGGTTTCTCATCTGGAATACCGCTCTGTGGTGGGCGCTACGGCTCCTGTTCTGTCGATGGTCCCTATCCCAACGGGGAGTTAACCTGTCCAGCCGGTCAGTATCAGCCAGGTGCGATGCCGCCCACGCTGTCTGATACCAGCGGTGCTGATTGGCAACCTCTGCAAACATTGGGCGAGCCGACGAATACAATCAGCGATGAGCCAGGTCGCGCCATGTATGGAGGATGGGTAATTATCCCTAAAAACTGCACGCTCAATGTGACGCTCTCCTGGTATGTGCCGCCGATGTCACAGCATGGGTATTCATTGCTTGTCCAGCGTCAGGCCGGGACATTTCCAGGGCTGGATTTGAGCATTCTATCCGCTGCCGCCCATTGCGCGCCGTTGAGGACAGCCGGGATGCATGTCGATACGATCCTGGCCGAAGATACTACCTTCTCACCGCCGACTGTTAAATCGGCCCAACCGGGCTGCTATCCGAATGTGGGTGGATAGAAAGAAAAGCGACCCGCGTAGATGGTGCCAATGTACCATCTACGCGGGTCGCTGTCCCTCTCACCTCGTATCACATATATCTGCTTCATAGGGGACATCGCTTGAGTGAGAGCCAGCAAAAGGATGTACCCTGAACAGGCGATCCAGCCCTGGGGACAAAGACCACCTGTCAAGCAGTATTAGCAATCAGAAACGAGGTGCAGACTCGTTCTGGACAGATTGTGTTGGAGAAGGTGGAAGTTCGGAAGCGGCCTGATTGGCAGCATTCTTCAACAATTCCTCACGGACGATGGTCACATCGGGTGGCGCGGTGATACCGATTTTCACGCGTTCACCTTCTACAGCCAGGACAGAAACACTAATGACCCCATCCAGAATAATACTTTCACCTACTTTTCGTCGCAAGACTAACATGTCGGGCCTCTTTCTCTAGAAGAGACTAAGACTGAAGCATCCCTGCGCTGCGACACTCAT
>Ga0207674_10006895_pt1 | contig 13314 bp, 9 predicted proteins | sample KBSCornC72_FD_184303 | JGI IMG/M metagenome (GOLD analysis project Ga0207674, IMG submission 184303) | Corn rhizosphere microbial communities from Kellogg Biological Station, Michigan, USA - KBS Corn C7-2 (SPAdes) (version 2) | ecosystem: Host-associated > Plants > Roots > Rhizosphere > Soil ... | reverse complement strand
TGGATGTCGTCGAACATTCGTCACACCCCTTTGGGCCGAATCGGAGCTCCCCTTCTCGCTCGGCTCTGTGGGGTTAGACGGACGCAACTCCGCGTTTGCCGCGAGCGCTTTGCGCGAGTCGGACGGCGTGGGCGAGGTTGGGTCGACCGTAGCCGTAATGCGGGCTGTGGATAGGCCGTGAAGTCCTGGACTTCTTCGAGCCCGCGTGACGCGGCCGGAAAAAAACTTGAATTGGTCCGTCCTTTTCTAATGGGAGCGCAGCACATGACTGGCGTGTGCTGGAACTGAGGACAAGAACGTACGCGTCACCGATCAAATGAACACTGCTGACGAGAAGACCGATCTCGATCTCATTGCCGCCTTCATCGACGGCCGCTTGGCTCCGGTCGAGCGAGAGCGTACACTGCAACTGCTCGCCCGGGACGAAGCGGCGTTCGACATCTTTGCCGATGCGGTGCGCGTCCAGGGCTCCGAGGCCGACACGAAGGTCATACCAATCGACACTCGGCGGTCGCTGGGGTCGCTCAAACCATGGACTGTGCTCGTCCCTGCCGCCGCCGCGGCCGTGCTGCTGATCGCGGTTCTACCGCGCTTGCGTCCAGGCGGCGGCAGTATAGCGGGCGCACCCAACGCCGCGGTCATCGTCGCCCAGCTCGAGCAGCAGCCGAGCGGCCTGCGGATGGTCGCCGGTCCTGGATGGGAGCAGAGAGACTGGTCCGTCACGCGAGGCGGCACCTCCTCACTCGCCGAATCGGCCCGCGACTTCCGGCTGGGCGTGCGGGAGGTGGACCTGCAAGTTGCCGTTGCCATGGATGCTCGGCAGCTCGCCGACCGACTCGTTGCCGAGATGATGGGTTGGATCGCGGCCATCCAGTTCTCCGAACCTGTGGCATCGAGATACACTGACGTTCGCGCAAGGCTCGCCGGCAATGAACCCCGAGACCGGCTGGTCGCTGAGGCGTCGGACGCCGAAGCGGGCCTCGGCCAACTGTTAAACTCGTTCTGGTTCGTCCTCGGAAAGTGGTGCGTCGGCGCGGAGCTGGCGGCCCGCGGTCGTCAGGGTGCATTCTTTCAGTCCCAACTCACGGCCGGTGTGATCAAGGACGCGCTGGAAGGCGGACGCGCCAAGCTCGACGCAGAAGACGCGGCGACGCTGCGGCAGGCGGCCGCGCTGGCGCGACCTGGCGTTGCTGACGAGGACTTCGATCGAGTTCGCGAACGGTTGCGAGCGCTGATCAAACGTCACGGAGGCTAACCGGCGGCGCTACACCCGCGCATGCAAGGAAGCGATGCGGAACAGGACCGGCCACTCCCTGTTGAATCTCAACGGCCGCGCACGCAGTGTCGTGATCGCGGCTGCTGTGATCGTTGCTGCCGCAATATCGTGGCCGGTTCTCTCGGCGGGCACTCGGAGAACGACACACTCCGGCCTCGGTCGTCTTGCGAAGGCCGTCGGTGCGCACCGCATAACGCTCGCGCGATTGACCGGCGGATTCTCGCATGTGCCGTGTAGAGTTCCCCAGTCGAGCGAGCGACTGGTGGTCGGCCTGGTCTGCGAGAGTCGTACGCCGGATTCCTGGCCGGAGGCCGGTAGGCTTCAGGAGCTCGCCCGTGAGATGCGCTCCGGAAATCGCGCGGCCGCTGACCGACATCTCGCCGGCGTGTGGCACGTCGTGTGGAGCGACGTAGACGCGGGCGTAAAGGAGTTGCAGTCCGCGGCCCAAGCCGATCCTCGGAACGCATCGCTGCAGAGCGATCTCGCTGTTGCATTTCTCGAGCGCGCCGAGCTGAAACAGGATCCCCTTTCCCTGCTGGATGCTCATCGGGCGGCCGATAGCGCCGTGGCGCTCGATCCAAAACTCGCCGAGGCTCGATTCAATCGTGCCGTCGTGCTCGAGTGGCTCTATCTGAAACCCGATGCGATCGCGGCGTGGTCGTCCTACCTCGAGTTAGATGCCGACTCTCCCTGGGCGCGAGAGGCCCAGACGAGACTCGCAGTGCTTCGGAAACCGGCGCCCGTCTGGAGTGCAGCGGAAGAACAACTGCGAGTCGCAGGCGAGTCCGGCAACGAGAATGCCGTGCTTGCGATCACGAGTCTGTTTCCACGACAGGTCCGCGACAACGTTCGCCGGAGAGCAGTCGAGTGGGCTCGCGAGCAGCTGGCGCGTTCGACACGGTCGGATACACTCCTACATCGCGCCGTTCTCATCGCTCGCGCGCTCCAGCGCACGACGGGCGATGCACTCTGGGCTGACGCGACGGATACCGTCTCGGGCCAACTGGCGCGCGGCGACGACGCTCGCGTCAACGCAACAGCGCGCGGTCTGATTGCTCTCGATCGCGGCGAATCCGCGTACGTTCGGTTCGATTGGGACTCAGCTCAGGTTTGGCTGGAAGACGCGTCCCGCTCGCTCCGGGCGGCCGGCAGTCCGGTCATTCACTGGGTGGCGTACGACGTGGCGCGAATCTCCTATCAGCGACGCAACTACGACGACGCGCTTGTTCGGCTGCGCGGAATCGTCGATTCCGCGCCCGCCGGCGATCGCTTAGTCCGTGCCCTCGCGACGCGAACCATCGGCTTCATTGAGAACCTTCGCACCAACCGCGATCGAGCCATGGTTGCGTACGGCGATGCGATTCGCGAAAGCAGCGGTTTGGGTGATCCGGTGGAACTTCGCGCGCGAACCGACGCCGCACGGCTTGCGGCGAGCGTCCGGGGCGTCCGACCGGCGTGGGAGCCACTCTATCAAGCCTTTCGGTCCACGGCGAGCTTTCCAGACGCGCCGGCCGAGGTCAACAACGTGTTCGCCGCTGCGGCTGATCTGAGCTGGAGGAAATACCCCGCCGCGGCCTTGCTCTTCCAGGCCGAATCGGGACGGCTCGCCGCGCCCGGACGCGATTCGCTCAACACGATCACCGCCCTCACTCGAGAGGCACGCCTTTTCGCGCGAACAGGGAGGTCGGCGCAAGCGGTCGAGACGCTGGGCCGCATTCGTGGCTATCTGGGTGGAATCGCGAGCGATTCGGTCAGGGCAGAGCTGGAGGCAAACGCCGATCTGGTGCTCGGCGAAGTCGATATCGGAAAGCGAAGCGATTCGGCCATCGCTCGGTTGAAGCGCGTGGCCGCGCGGTATCAGAATACGCAATACACCGTCCAGCTTACGCAGGCGAACCTGTTGCTCGCGCGCGCCTACGCGTCTGCCGGGGCAATGGATTCGGCGCGCCGCACGTTCGACGAGGCGCTGACCGAAATGGAGCGCCAGCGCTCTGTGATTGCCGCGCCCGAGGACCGGGCGCGCTTCCTCGATCAAGCGCGTCCCGTCATCGACAGCGTGCTCCGTTTTCTCATCGACCAACGCGATACCGTCGGCGCCCTGACCTTTCTCGAGCGAATGCGCGCGCGCGTGCTCCTGGAGCAGACGTCGGTCCGGGGTGGTGCGGCCTCACACACAGCATCGATCGACGTCGTTCGACGAACCCTGCCGCGCGGCACGGCAGTCGTCAGCTACGCAGTGTTGGATGGAGAGGTCGTTGCGTGGTTGATCGATCGCGATGGTATCCGCATGAATCGAATGCGGCCCGCCGAGGAGTTGAGCACGCTGGTTGAGCGGTTTACTCGAATCATCGGATCGAGATCCGGTGAAGCGGAGATCCGACCCGTTGCGTCGGCACTCTATCAGCTGCTCATTGCTCCGTTCGAGGCACCCCTTGCGTCGAACACGAGACTCGTCGTCGTGCCCGACAAGTGGCTGCATTTCGTGCCCTTTGCCGCTCTGTTCGACACGCGACGCCAGCGCTTTCTCGCGCAGTCGATGGAGATAGACGTCGCTCCAAGCATCCAGCTCTACGCACAGGCCGCTGGCCGGTACCGAGAGGTCGACACCAATGCGCCGTTGTCCGTACTCGCCGTCGGAAACCCAAAGTTCGAGCCGCGAGCGTACGCCGGACTTCCCGATCTTCCCGGCGCGCAGCGCGAGGCCGTAGGTATCGCCAAGCGCTACGAGCATTCACGCCTGCTCGTCGGTGCCGGCGCAACGAAGCGGGCGTTCCTCCAGGCGGCGCAAGCCGCCGACATCATTCACTTCGCCGGGCATGGCATCGTGAGACCGGAAGCACCGCTGCTGTCACAACTGGTCTTGGCTCCAGACTCCAGCGGTGAAACCTCCGGCGCCCTGTACGCACAGGATCTTTTCGATCTTCGATTGTCGCGAACGCGATTGGCCATCCTGTCGGGATGTCACACCGCGAGCGGCGAGCTTTCGGATACCGAAGGCGCATCGTCGCTGGCGCGGGCACTTTTTGCCGCCGGTGTGCCGGCGGTGATTGCGAGCTTGTGGGCGGTGGACGACGAAGGGACGGAGAAGTTCTTCAACGAATTTCATCGAGAGCTCGCAAGCGATCGGAGTCCGACGGCTGCGTTACATCGCACGCAATTGACGTGGCTTGCGCCGGGCCAGGACGCATGGCGCACGATGTCGGTCTGGGCCGCGTTCCAGTTGTTTGGCGCTGCGAACCATCCCTCCCAGGGCAACTAGGAAGAAAAACTTCCCGCCGGGCCCGTCTAATCCAATGTCGGTTCGGTCGTGGCCCATTGGGGCGGCGGATCGATCATCTAGTGCATCAGCAGAGATGTCTGAGGTCGCAGTCCTCGCCGGGGCCGTCTCGGCGTTGTACCGAGCAGGCATTCCCAACATCCTAGCCGCGCGACCGAAGGAGGTGCGCCGTGCCAGTACGAATTCACTTTCGGGGGCTGATTCTCTTTCGCTTCCCGGAGGCCCAGAAAATCGTCGCTGAGTTGATCAGCCCCGATTATGCAGAGCCACGTCCTGGGGACCGGCAGCACCCCCATCACCACCAGTCCGAGATCCAAGTACTCGACGGCACTGGCCCGTCTGCCCCAAGACCGCTGAGGCGCGGCGACGTCGTGTCAATCAACGCACCGAAAGACACTAATTACCAGACCTCGCCGAGTTTCGATCAGTACGTTCCGAGTCTCAGGGAGATCGCCGCCCACAGTGACCAGATGAGTGCAAGGGCAAAAGGCCCGTGGAACGATGCCTATCTTCGGAGCACCGTGATAATCAACGGTGGTTTGCTGCGAGTGAGGAGTGTCGTGACCTGGGACGCGAGCGGGTTTCCACTCGACGGCGGGCGACACGGCAACAGCCCGGCACGACCGGGCGAGTTGAAGTTCCTCGGCAGTGATCTTCAAGGGAACATGGCGAACGAGGTTGTCGTGGAGATTGACGCCGCCAGCGTCAAGATCGACGGCGCCCCCGTCAAGCAATCGGGAAAGCCGAACCCGTACACGTCGAGCGACGGCGTCGAGATCCTCATCAACAACTTCGAATTCCAGCGAACGAAGCCAACGCCATGGGGAATCGATTTCCAGTGGCTGTTCATGCGCGCCGGCTACGCTCCGGTCAATCTTGACGGGGCGGAGTACGCTCGGTTCACCGCCGCCGCCAATAAGTATGATGGGAAGCTGTGGGACGAGGATCGGACAACCCTACTCGCCAAGGGGCCAGGCGAAGCTCTGCCCTTTCCCTATCTCGTCGCCAACCGTCTCACGCCGCTTACGCCTCTTATGACGCCGAAGCCGGCAGCGGAAATCGACAGCCGACCAGTTTGTGTTCCGGCCAAAGAGTAGGCGTCTGCCCAAACATCGACACGTGTCCCACGCAACCGCCTAGAGACCGGCCATGCCCATAGACATCAGGACGCACGTCCCGGGCATCGAGGACATCTGGGCGGAGACGCGTGGGGCCGGAGTCGTTGTTGCCGTGATCGATGAAGAGGTGGACGTTCGTGGCCACCCTGAATTCCTCGGCAGAACGCTGCCCGGTTACAACGATTCGTCCAGTGACTACTGGAGCGGCGCTGACGTGCTCCGGCCACACGGCACCAAGGTCGCCGGACTCGCGTTGGCGGCCGGCGTTGAAATCAGCGGTGTCGCGCCGGACGCACTTCTGCTACCGGTTGGCGTGCCGGTCCTTGGAACACGAACCGGTGATCCGGCGGAAGCCGACGCCATTCGGTGGGCCGCCGATCGAGGCGCGGACGTCATCTGTTGCGCGTGGGCGCCGCCAGCGGGTGTCGAAGACGATGGACGTCTACCGGCGCACACGCGGGACGCCCTGGACTACGCCGTAGCGCACGGGCGTAACGGAACGGGCTGCATCGTTGTGTTTGCCGCCGGAAACGATGGTCGCGACATCGCGCGCAACGGTTACGCGTCCCATCCAGGAGTGATCGCCGTTGGCGCGTGCAATTGCCTTGGAACGCGTCCGAAATACAGCAGTTGGGGCGACGCACTCTGGTGTGTCTTTCCGAGCAACGATCCCGATGACGCGGTCGGCGCCGGCATGACCTACCTGACAACGACGCCCGCCGGCTCCTTCCTTGCCGGCCAGACGTTTTACACGAGCTCCTTTGGATTCACCTCCGCCGCCTGCTCCGCCGTCGCCGGCATCTGCGCCCTGATCCTGAGCGCCAACCCCGATCTCACCTGGCGCCAGGTGAAGCAAGTGATCCGCCTCTCGTGCGAGAAGATCGATAAAGAGAACGCGACGTACGATGCCGACGGGCACAGCGTCCTCCACGGCTATGGGCGACCGGACATCGGCCGCGCCGTTCGCTTCGCGCGCCAACACACGAAACCGCCAGGCGCGTCCGTCTAGCCTGATAGCGCCGATCACGTCCGCGGGTCCTCCTCCGCACATGATCGACGAGATCGTCGACTCGGTCGATGAACACCGCTTCCGTGCCGAGATTAGCGTGTCGGCACAGCTTCAGCATCTGAACATTGTTCGCTTTGCGATTCGGGCGAGATCGACGGCAGACCGTACTACGTGATGCCGTTCATCGAGGGCGAGTCGCTCCGTGCCCGGATCTCACGAGTGGAACAGTTCTCCGTGCCCGATCCATTCCACTGCGGATCATCGAAGACATCGCGCGCGCCCTCGACTTCGCCCACCGCCGTTGCGCTGCGGCGCGCGGCGCGGGATTCGGCGTTTCATTCTGCGTGCTTCTTGATCAGCGAGCGAAGGGCGTCGCGCTCCAGCTCGAAATCGTGATCCGTCGCGCTCGCCCGCGCCAAATCGGTCGCGCGGTGAAGATCGATTGAATCGCCGCGTGTGCCGCCGTCTCGTGCCAGCGCGTCACGCACGAGGCGCGTTGAAAGTTCCGATTGGAAGAACGCCCGCGAGCGCGTGTCTGCCGCCAGCTCCGCCGCGGCCGACCATTTTCCGTAGTTGAACCAGAAGACGTCGCCTGCACTTCCTTCGAGCAGCTCGCCCAGCCGTGATTCGGCCTGCGACACGTCGGCGAGTAGCCGCTCGCGCTCCGTTCCGGCGATTTCGCGACGGAGACTCGTGTACCGCGCGGCGACGAACTGCGAGAACTGCACAGCGGAGATTCGATCGAGCATCTCGCTCACGAGTCGATCGGCGGTTTGGCGATCATCCGTGATGACGGCGACGCGCAAGTCGAACGCTCGCACGCCCAATCTGAATGCATTCGCAGAATCGGTAAGGCTCGCCCCTCCACCGCGAGTGAGCGACCATCCGCGTTCCTGCCCTCGGGCGCTCGTGCCGATCCCCACATTCGCGCCACCCAAGGCGCCGATGAGCGCAGTTGCCGACACAGCTGCGTTCCGTTCCAAGCGAGGCCCGGTGCGCAGAAGCACCGCGGCCAGCAAGACGGCCGCCGCCGCTGCCGGTGCCAACACCCACCACGCCTGCCGTCGACCGCGCCACCGTTGAGCGCGCCCGATCGGAATCACCGTGGCGCCAGACTCCGCGCGAGCACGAGTTGCGTCGACGAACACATCGAACGCGGCATCGGAGGTCGCGAGCAGGGTCATGGCGCGCTCACGGTCGGCCGGTCCCAAGCGGCCATCGATGAACGCCGCGATCAACTCGAGATCGATTGATGATTCAGGTGTGCTCATGGTCGTGGAACGAGGGCGGACCTATGGATATGCCACATCGTCGGGGCACGGAGTGTCCGCTTCTATCATCATGGGACGGACGCGGTTCGAGGATTTCGGCAAGGTTACGCAGATTCGAAAAAGGCGAATGCTTCGGGTCCGATGCCCTCCCTCCTCAATGCAACCGACAATGTCTGGAGCAGTCGAGTGATCCGCGCATACAGTGGCTTCTGCGGCACATTGAGCGCTCGGGCGACGTCGGCCACCGAAAGGCCCTCGTAGAACCGGAGCTTGATGATTAATTGATCCTCGTTCGCGAGCGTTTCGATCCAGCGTGTCACGCTCGCGTGCATCGCCGTGTGCTGTTCCACTCGCTCTGCCTCGAGGACGCGACCGTCGGATTGCGAGATGGCAGGCACCTCGGCGAGCGCCTCTTCGCCTTCGATACGACGCGGCGCGCGAACGGGAAGCTTTTTCGCAATCTCGCGAAGTTGAGTTCGATCGACGTCGAGCCGCGCGTCGCGCTCGAGAAGGGCGCACGCGTCCTCGAACGAGAATCCGTCTCGATACATCGAGGTCTCGAGGAGGATCGCCGCTTCCCCGAGCCGCTTCGCCTCGGCCGAGGGGCGCCATTTTCCCCACATCTTGATCCGATAGTCGCGCAACAGGTTGGCAATGACCACCGTGAGAAAAGTGGTCACGCTGCTGTCGCCGCGATGCTTTCTGATCACGGCGTACTCATCCTCCAGCAGGCGGAGCCGGACCTCCGACGCGAAATCCTCTGCGTCCGCACCGCGGATCCCGTGGCGCCGGCACATGGAGCTCGCGATCCTGTCGATTGCCTGCAAATGCTGCAAATAGATTTCTGCGGCAGTAGACAATCCGATCGCGGCGATGAGAAAACCGAGCATGGTACCGGCGCGCTAAGGGCGCCCAGGCCACGCGATTGGCGCGGCTACGCCGAAAAACCAGGCTCGCATGGGGGGCTGCGGGATGGGAGAAGGCACCGGCACCGGTGGGCTGAACGCCGACCGAACTTCACATTAAGGACGTGCCGACGCAAGGCGACTGACAGCACGTTCGCTCTCTAAAGCCGCCGGAAACTTACGGTTAGCGACTCACGCTTACCCGCCGACTCAGGGAGACCGCAAAAGCGTGGCCGGATACAAATCGGTCTAGGCCTCAAAACACGCGCGCAGTCGATCCCTGGGTCGCAAGAGCCCGTTGACCGGGGCTCAGAATCCGAGTTTGCTGACGCCCGCCCCTGGCGGGAATCCAGCCGCACCGGCGAACGCGACCTGCTCATCCTGATCGACGCCGTCGCCGCTCACACCGATGCCGCCCACCAGCTCACCGTTCTTGTAGAGCGGTATGCCACCGGGGAACGTGATGATACCGTTTCGAAACTCCTGGCTGCCGCTGATACCGAGCTGGTTCGAGTTCCCGATTCCCCACAGCGGGCCGCCGGGCTGAGAGACTTGGCCGATGATGCGGCTCGTCAGCGCGTTCTGATCGCTCGAGAAGAACGCCGCGGTGCGCGCCTTGGCGATCGCGATGTCGATCGAGCCGACCCAGGCATCGGGCATCGAGAAGAGCCGAAGCAGTTTGCCGTCGCGGGCAACGATGGCGATTTGCATTTTCGTCGGCTGCACCACCGGCGATGTCCGGAAGCCACTGCCCGTGGTATTCGCCGCCGTCACCGCGGCCGCGACAATCGCGTCGAGATCCGCGTTGCTGAGGCCCGGAGCCGCGGCTTCCGTACGTCCGACACCCAACGTGAGAGCGACCGCGACTCCGGTCACCACCAGCGCTGATGCCGCCATTCCCGCGAAGCGAGTCCGCTTCATACCAACCTCCCGTGAAGATGAGTAATCGGGCTGGCCTCATCGTCGGGGTGCGCCCGGACCGCGCGCCTGCGAGGAACAAAGGAAACGCGGAACGGTTCAGCGTTCAAGAAGGCGTGTGTCGTTGTCGAGAGCCGCGGCGGGTGCCATTATGGAATCCTCTGCCCTGACCAACGACGAGGAAGCTGGCATGCGCGCCGTTTCATTCTCGGTTCGAGTCGCAATTGTTACCGTCGTTACGGTCGCCGTGCCCTCGCCTGCGCTCACGCAGGGCCCCGCCCACGTCGACTCATCGTACTTCGCCGACCTCAAGTGGCGCTCGATCGGACCGCCGCGCTCGGGGTACGTGTCCGCGCCCGCGGGAATCCCCGGCGACCCGACGACGTACTACGCGGGGATGCCCGAGGGCGGCGTGTGGAAGACGACGAATGCCGGCAATACATGGAAGCCGGTCTTCGACGATGTGCACGTCGCCTCCGTCGGCGCCGTGGCCGTCGCGCCATCGGAGCCAACCACGGTATACGTCGGCACCGGCGATCGGTCCGGATGGTCGTTCACGCCCGGCAAGGGAGTGTTCAAGTCGACCGACGCCGGGAAAACGTGGACGAACGTCGGGCTCCGCACGTCGCCCTACATCGGCGCGGTGATCGTCGCGCCACGCAACCCGAACGTGGTGCTCGTCGCCGCCCAGGGCCGCGGCGGTCGCGGCGCCGCATCACCCAGCCAAGCGCCCGACGAGCGCGGCGTGTATCGCACCACCGACGGCGGACGCACCTGGACCCGCGTGTTGCCGACGACCGGCGCCGCCGATGCGTCCGATCTCTATTACGATTTCTTTGATCCCGAGATCGTCTACGCGGCCGTCGCGACGACGGGCGCCGGCATTTTCAAATCGATCGATGGCGGCGTCACCTGGCAACCGATCGCGGGACGCGGTCTGCCCGACGGTTCGCGCATCGCGTCGTTCGCCGTTGCGTCAGGCACGCACGGAAAGCGTGCGTACGCGATGGTCGGCCTGACTGGACGCGCCGTCGCCGGAGGTCGGTGGTTGTATCGCTCGGACGATGGAGGCGAAACCTGGTCGCTCGGCACCGAACGATTGGCGAGTGCCGGCGGCAAGATCTACGCGGACCCACAGAATCCCGACGTCGTCTACCTGACGGGCACGTCGATCTATCGCTCCACCGACGGCGGTAAGAGCGTCGTCTCGTGGTGGGGCGCGCCAAGCGGCGCCGACCCGCGCTTCATGTGGATCGATCCGACCAACGCGAAGCGGATGCTGATCGGCGTCGATCAGGGCGCGGCGATCACCGTCGACGGCGGCGCGACCTTCACGCCGTACTATGGACTCGTCAACGGACAGTTCTATCGCGTCGCCACGGATTATGACTTCCCGTATCACGTCTGCGGGCCGCAGCAGGACTCCGGCACCGCTTGCGTCGCGAGCCGCAGCGATTTCGGAGAGATCCGCACGAACGACTGGTATCCCGCCGGTGGATTCGAGAACGGGTTTCTGATCGCTGACCCCGCGGACAAGCGGTACATGTACACCCAGGGCTGGTATCACGTGTTGCGCCGCTACGATCGCGTCACGGGACAGGTCGTCGTGCTCTACCAGCCCGGCGATGACGAGCGCTTTGGCGGCGCACCGCCACTCGCCTTCTCGCCGCAGAATCCGCGCACGCTGTACATGGCGGCGCAGCACGTGCTCGAGTCGAACGACGCGGGGCAGCACTGGCGCGTCATCAGCTCGGACCTCGCCGCGCCGCGCGGCGTCACGCTCGCCGCAACCACGATCACGAGCACCGGCGTGGGCGCGCCCGCCGCCGGTGGATCGATCACGACGCTCGCGCTCTCCTCCGTCCAAGCGGGCGTCATGTGGGTCGGCACGAGCACCCGGCTGATCCACGTTTCGCGCGACGACGGCAAGACCTGGTCGAACGTGACACCGCCCAACGTGCCGGGCACCATCAACATGATCGAGGCGTCCCACACGAGCGCGGCCACGGCGTACGTCGCCGTGCTCTCCGGCGACGCCAAGCCGCACCTCTATCGCACGAACAACTTCGGTCAGTCGTGGCAGGAGATCATTACCGGTCTCGCCGGCGACGGTGGCACGATGCGCGTCGTACGCGAGGATCCCGTCGATCCGAATCTGCTCTATGCGGGCAGCGTGACGAGTGCGTACGTCTCATTCGACAAGGGCGACCACTGGCAGTCGCTGCAGCTGAACCTGCCGACGACCGTCGTCAGCGACATGACGGTCAAAGGCTCGGACCTCGTCATCTCGACCTACGGACGCGGATTCTGGATTCTCGACGATGTCACACCGCTCCGGCAGACGCGCACCGCGATGGCGGCAAGCGGGCCGGCATTCCTCTTCAAGCCGGACACCGTCGTTCGCGCGCGGTGGGACAACACGCAGGACACGCCACTGCCGCCGGAGATGGTGGTCGCGGAGAATCCACCCGAGGGCGCGATTCTCGACTATTACCTCGCGACGACGGCCGCCGGTCCGATCACGCTGACGATCAGCGACGCCGCGGGAAAGGTCGTCCGCGAGTTCTCGAGCGTTGCGCCGCCGCGCGACACCGTCATGCCGAACGTCCCCGAGTATTGGCTTGCGAATCCCACGGTGCTCTCGACGGCGAAGGGCATGCACCGCATCAACTGGGATCTCCGCTATCCCGACCCGCCGACGCTCAACTACGGCTACTACGGCACGCTGCTCGACTATCGCGAGTACACACTCAACTGGCATGCGACGCCCGGGCACACATATCGATCGACGATCGTCGGGATCATGGTGGTGCCCGGGACGTACTCGGCAAAGCTGACTGTCGGCGGCAAAACCGTCACACAGCCGATCACGATCGTGCCCGACCCGCGCGTGCACGTGCCGGGAACGGCGCTCGCCGCGCAACTCGTCCTGCAGCAGCGCATGGTGGCCGGGTTGACCGTGAGCTATCAAGCCGTCAACTACGTCACGGAGCTGCGACGCGCGCTCGAGTCGGTGGCCAACCGACCGGCGAACGGAACGCTGGCACGTTCGGTCGACTCGACGCTCGCCCGGATCGCGGCGACCGGATTCGGAATCGTCCATCGCGACTTGGGCCGGCGGTACTCGGATCAGTTCATCGCCGATGCCATGCCGACGGCGAGTGTCGTCGCCGGGGTCGATGCGCCCTGCAAGCTGCTCGATGCGACGCTCGACACGCTGCGGAAGTTGCAAGCGTCGAGCATCGCGGAGTTGCGTCGGGCGGGTGACGGCGCGCTGCCGTCGTGGGTGCCGCCGAGCGCGCCGGCATGCGGCGCGCGATGATGAAGCGCAACTCCGGATTCATCGTCATCGCCGCGCTCGCGTCTGCCTGTGCGGCGCCGTCGCCAAACGACATCAGTCCCGCGCGAATCCTCGCGACCGAGCAAACGAGCGGCACGAACGCGCTCCTCATCGCCGTCAGTCCCGTCAACGAGCAGGTCGTCTGGCTGAGCGGATCGCAGGGCACGTGGGTGCGGACGATCGACGGCGGTACCAATTGG
>Ga0207674_10006893_pt1 | contig 13314 bp, 8 predicted proteins | sample KBSCornC72_FD_184303 | JGI IMG/M metagenome (GOLD analysis project Ga0207674, IMG submission 184303) | Corn rhizosphere microbial communities from Kellogg Biological Station, Michigan, USA - KBS Corn C7-2 (SPAdes) (version 2) | ecosystem: Host-associated > Plants > Roots > Rhizosphere > Soil ... | reverse complement strand
CCGGTGTTGCAGAACACTTTCAATCGCCGCATTCCATTTCTGAAATTCTTTCTCAAGCAAAAATTGAAATGGGTGCCGGTACTTGGTCTGGCCTGGTGGGCACTCGATTTTCCGTTCATGCAGCGCTACACCAAGCAGCAACTCGAAGCGCATCCGCAATGGCGCGGCAAGGACAAGCAAGCCACGCGCGCGGCGTGCGAAAAATTCCGGCACGCGCCGGTTTCGGTGATGAACTTCGTCGAAGGCACGCGCTACACCGCGGCCAAACACGCGCAGCAGCAATCGCCGTTCGCGAACTTGCTGCGTCCACGTGCCGGCGGTGTCGCGTTCGTGCTCGAAGCGATGGGCGACATGTTCCACTCGATCGTCGACGTGACGATCGTGTACCCGGGCGGCAGACCAACGATGATCGACCTGCTCGCCAACCGCATCCCGGAAATCCGCGTCCATGTTCGGCAATTACCGATACCGCAGCAATTCATCGGCCGCGACTACGAAAACGACGCCGAATTCCGTGAGCGTTTCCAGAATTGGATCAATGTGCTGTGGATGGAGAAGGACGCATTGATCGAAGCAAGCGTGGAATAGAGCAGACATGAAAGGTAACCACTCACGGGCCCACCGCGATAAAGCCTAAACTGATGGAGAATCAATCAAGCGCACACGCGCAGATCGATTTGCCAAGCGAAGAAGTTACGGGCCGGAAGTCTCGAGCAAGAACAGTCGATGCGGATTGAGACACACGATATGGCGGATCCGGCGATGCCCGCGCCGCGTTCCATGCGCGAAATCTTCTGGTATTTCCTCAAGCTGGGTTGGCTGGCGTTCGGCGGTCCGGTTGGTCAGATCGGACTGATGCATCTGGACGTCGTCGAGCGGCGCAAATGGCTCACGGAAGAAGAGTTCGTCCGCGCGCTCAATTTCTGCCACGTATTGCCGGGACCCGAGGCCCTGCAGCTGGCGATCTACATCGGCTACAAGCAGCGCGGTTATCTTGCCGGTGCGCTCGCCGGCGCGTTGTTCATCCTGCCGGGATACATCACGCTCACGATCCTTGCCTGGATCTACGTGCACTTCGGCAAGACACCGCAGGTGCTTGGCGTGTTGTGGGGCTTTCGTCCGGTGGGTTTGGCGCTGCTGCTCGCGGCGCTCGTGCGCATCTCACGCGCCGCGCTCAAGGGCGTGTTGCCGGTGGTGTTGGCAATCGCCGCGTTCGGCGCGTTCTATTTTGCGCACCTGCCATTCATCCTGGTGCTGACGGGTTGCGGATTCGCCTACATTCTGTCGCGACGCTTCAATGCCGCCGCGGCGACCGGTGCGCTCGCAGCGCTGGCATGGCTTCCCACGCGTGCCGACGCGGCCGACGCGACTGCGCGTCTCGTCGATATCTCCTGGTTCTTCCTGAAAGTGGGGCTGTTTTCGTTCGGCGGCGCTTACGCCGTGCTGCCGTACATTCGCGATGGCGGTGTCGCTCAGTACGGCTGGATCACCGATCCGCAGATGATCGATGCGCTTGCGCTCGGCGAGACGACGCCCGGTCCGCTGATCTCGATCGGCATTTTCGTCGGTTATCTCGCCGGCAGTGGCGTGGGCGTGCCCTGGCTCGGCGCCAGCCTGGCGACATTCTGTTTGTTCCTGCCTTCGTTCGTGTTCGTGCTCGGCGCCGCGCCCTACATGGAATGGCTGACCAGCCGACCCCGCATCAAGGAATTTCTCAAAGGCGTGACCAGTGGCGTCGTCGGCCTGATGTTCTCGATCTCGATTCCTCTCGCGTATGCGGCGTTCATGCCGAAAGGCGCGGTCGATTGGTGGACCGTCGTATTGGGGCTCGCGGCATTCGTGCTGCTGACGTTCTGGAAGTGGCGTCTGAACGTGGTTGTGGTGGTGCTTGCGGGCGGGACGCTCGGTTTGCTGCGCGCCTTCGTGCCAGGCCTGTTCGGCGGCGCATTGATGTGACGCGCCGATCCATACCACATCCGCATCGGCCGTTGGCGAAGGCGCAATCCAGAACGTCGGATTTGGCGGGGGGAGTATCGCCATGTTCGGTTTCGGCACTGCCGGACGTACTTATTTTCGATGCAATCCCAATTGCTGCCCTCCGTACTGTTCGCGCTCGGCCTCGCTGTGCAGGCACCGTTCGCCATTGCCACGCCGCCGGGCGCGCCGGACATGACGATCAGCAAAGGCCACAGCGGCAATTTCACCACGGGCGACGTCGGCGACACCTATAGCCTGTTCGTGACGAATTCTGGAACGAAGCCGTCCAGTGGCACCGTGACAGTAATCGATACATTGCCGAACGGGTTGACTGCCACCGCGATCGGCGGCAGCGGCTGGGGTTGCACGCTCGCCACGCTGACTTGCACGCGCAGCGATGCCTTGGCGAGCGGGACCAGTTATCCGGTCGTCGTGGTGACGGTCAACGTAGCCAGCAACGCGCCGCCGAACGTGGTCAACCAGGCCAGCGTTTCGGGCGGCGGCGAGACGAACACCTCCAACGACAGCGCCAGCGATCCGACCACGATCAACCAGAAAGCGCCGGATCTCTCGATCGACGTGTTCCACAGCGGAACCTGGAGCGAAGGCGACGTCGGCAAAACCTACAGCCTGCGCGTGGACAACTCCAACATCTATGGCGCTGCCACCGATGGTTCCACGGTAACCGTGGTCGACACGTTGCCCGCCGGCCTCACCGCCACTGCGATTGCCGGCCCCGGTTGGACGTGCACGCTGGCGACTTTGACCTGCACGCGCTCGGATGTACTGGCAAATTTCACCACGTATCCATGGATTACGCTGACGGTGGACGTGGCGAGAAATGCCGCCACCCCGCTGATCAACTCGGCGACGGTCTCCGGCGGCGGCGACACGAACACGGTCAATAACAGCTGGGGCGATTCGACCGACATCGTGCAGAAGCCGGACCTTGCGATCGCCAAGTCGCATGGCGGAATCTGGAACCTCGGCGCGGTCGGCAAGACGTACACGCTCAGTGTCTCCAATGTGGGCGGCATCGCGACCAGCGGTTCCACTGTCAGCGTGGTCGACACGTTGCCAACGGGTCTGTCGGCAACGGCGATCGCGGGCACGGGCTGGGCGTGCACGCTCGGCACGCTCACGTGTACGCGTGCGGACGCGCTCGCACCCGCGGGAAACTATCCGGCGATCACCGTGACCGTGGATGTGGCGAACAACGCACCGGCGAACATGACGAACACGGCAACGGTATCGGGCGGCGGCGAGACGGACACCGTGAATGACACCGCCAGCGATCCGACCAAGACGATGCAGGTCGATTTGGTGTTGGCCAAAACGCATAGCGGAAACTGGAATCCCGGCGATGTCGGCAAGACGTACGCGCTCACCGTCTCCAACGTCGGTGCCGCGGCGACGAATGGGTCCGTTGTCAGCGTCGTCGACACCCTGCCGACGGGTCTGACCGCGACAGCAATCGGCGGCCCGGGCTGGAGCTGCACGCTCGGCACGCTGACGTGCACACGCAGCGATGTGTTGGCGGCGGGTGCCAATTACCCGGACATCACATTGACGGTCAACGTGGCGAACAATGCCGCACCGCACGTGACGAACACGGCCACCGTCTCCGGCGGCGGCGAACTCGACACGTCCAACGACAGCGCGAGCGATATCACCACGATTACGCAGGCCGACCTCACCGTTACCAAAATTCATTCGGGCCCGCCGTTCGTGCAGGGCCAGGTGAACGCGTGCTGCTATGTCATCAGCGTCAAGAACACCGGCACCGGTCCCAGCAGCGGCCTCGTCACGCTGGTCGACTCATTGCCGACCGGCTTGACCGCAAAAAACTTCAGCGGCGGCGGCTGGACCTGCACACTCGCGACGCTGACCTGTACGCGCAGCGATGTGTTGGCGGCGGGAAGCGCCTACTCGTCGATCATCATGATCGTGGACGTGGCCGGCGACGCGCCGGCGAGCGTGACCAACACCGCGACGGTTTCCGGCGGTGGCGAGCTCGATACATCCAACGACAGCAGCAGCGTGACCAACCCGGTCAATGCGGGAACTCCCGCGCCCGATCTGACGATCGCGAAAGTACACAATGGTACTTTCGCGCAAGGCGACGCCGCGGACACCTACACGATCACGGTAAGCAACTCGGGCAGCCTCGCCAGCAGTGGCACGGTCACGGTCAGCGACACGGTGCCGGGCGACCTCGTTCCAACCGGCGCGACCGGCACCGGCTGGAGCTGCCCGATCAGTGGTCAGCTGGTAACGTGCACGAGCAGCGACATCATCGCGCCGGGCGGGACCTCGGTGATCACGCTGACGGTAAGCGTCGCGGCGACGGCGGCGGCGAGCGTCATGAACACCGCCACGGTCTCCGGCGGCGGCGAGACGGTGACGAGCAATGATTCGTCCACCGACGTGGCCGCCATCACGCAAATAGCGCCCGATCTCACCATCACCAGCACGCACACCGGCAACTTTGTGCAAAGCGACAGCGCGGACACCTATACGATCACCGTGACCAACTCCGGTACGGGACCGAGCAGCGGCACGGTAAGCGTGGTCGATGCCGTGCCGAGCGGGCTCACCGCGAGCTTCATCAGCGGGCCTTCCTGGTTGTGCAATCCGGCCACCGTGAGCTGCACGAACAGTGGCGCGCTTGCCGTCAATGCATCGTATCCGCCGCTGACCCTGATCGTGCGAGTTGCCGCGAATGCTCCATCGAGCGTCATCAACAGCGCTACCGTATCCGGCGGCGGCGAGCTGAATACCGCCAACGATACGGCCAGCGACCCGACAACGATCGATGCGCCGGCGGACCGGATATTTGCCGACGCGTTTGAAGGGCCCTGACTCGACAGTCGCGACGTATCGCCGGTGCCGCCCGCGCGACAACCGACTCGACTGTAAAAGTTGACAGTGTTGGGCCGGTTGTTGCAAGCCCATACTGGCGTCAGCTTCGCCGGGGGAACGAAGTACTCGACGCTAATGGACCAGCTGGTACCCACAATCAGGGATTTACGCCCGTATCCCGAGTCGCCGGAAGCGCGGGCGAGCGGCTGTTCGTGCGCGGTTGCCAGGCGGCGCGGCAAGCCGCTGCTCACGATAGACGGAATGCCGGTCTTTGCGATCGTGCCGCACTGTCCTGTTCACGATAATCCCGATCGTGAATTGGTGATCTGGGACGGCAATCGCGAACAGAAGAGCAATCCGCCGCCGCCGATGGTTGTCGACGAGCGCCGCCAAGGTCCGCCGCGCCGCGAAGCCGACGTCCGCCTTGACTCCGATCGACGCGCGCACGGCAAGAACGCCGAAGGGGACAGGAAGAATCAGGCCAAGACACTGGAGGGATTCCAGTTCAAAGAGACGGACATCGACGAACGGCTGGTGCGTGAAATCCATGCCGGCGCGTTTCTCGACAGCGCATGCAATGTTCTTTTTAGCGGCGGTACCGGCACCGGCAAGACCCATCTGGCACTGGCCGTCGCCGGCGAGGCCATGCGCCGTGGCAAACACGGCTACTTCTTCACCGCATTCGATCTGGTCAAGAAGCTTGAATATGAATTCCAGGGCGGCGCTGGCAGTTTCATGTTCGACCTGGCGCAAGCGGATTTCGTCGTCATCGACGAGCTGGGCTATGTGCCGATTGCACCGGCGGGCCGCGCCTTGCTGTATCACCTGTTAGCCAGGCTCGACGAGAAGACTTCCGTCATCGTGACTTCGCATTTGCCGATGACACAGTGGGCTCAGGTCTTCGCGGATGCGGACATGACCAAAGCCCTGGTCGATCGGTTTGCGTGCCGCTGCCATGTGATCAACACGGGCACCGAATCGTGGCGCGGCAGCGTCGAGCGCACCCGGCAGACACTGACTCGACTCGGCAATCTTCGCGAAACATATTCGACGGGAAGAGCCGCTTGAGCCGAGCGCGGGTCGACGAAGAACGCGTCGGCCCGTGTGGCGATGGGTTCGATTGCGCGCGCCATGCAAGCGCCGCGCCGTGATTCGCACAGCCCGGATGCGTCGGCTGCGGTCCTGGATTCGTCCATGGACTTGTATCAGTCGCAGTTTTCACCCGCGCGCGACTGTCAACGTTGACAGTTTGCGCGGTTCCGCAAGCGCGCTAAAAACGATTGGCACGGCATGGGCGGACGCCGCCTGTCTACTGGCTAAGACATGAAGATCAATAAACGCCGGATTCCATCGCCCGATTGCCCGTCGGAATTGTCCGACCTGCAGACCAAATTGCAGCGACTCGAACGTTCAGAGAGTTTGCAACGCGCGCTCTTTGCCATCTCGGATCTGGCCGGATCCGAGCGCGACATGCACGACATGCTGCGCGGTATCCATGCGATTGTCGGCGAGCTGATGTACGCCGAGAATTTCTACATCGTCTGGCACGACGCAGAGCGCGACAGCATCCGGTTTCTCTACTACGTCGATGTTGCCGACCCGGAGATCCCGCGTGAAGACGTCGAGATTCCACTGAGTGCCATCGAACACTCGCTCACCTGGCACCTGCTGCGCGGCGCCAGAACCATGATGGGCAATACCGAGCAGTTGCAAAAGCAGGTGTCCGGTCCGCTGGCCATCTGGGGTCCGCACAGCCAGGATTGGCTCGGCGTGCCGATGCTGAGCGATGGTCGCGCGCGTGGCGCGATCGTCGTACAAAGCTACGATCAGCGCGGCCGCTACTCGGCCGACGACCGCACGTTGCTGGAATTTGTCGGCAGCCACATTCTCGTTGCGCTGGAACGCAAGCGCATCAAGCAAGACCTCGAAGATCAGGTTCGCAGACGCACCGTGGAGCTCGCCGAAGCCAATAAAATTCTGCAACGCGAAATCGCCGAGCGCCAGCGCGCTGAACGCCTGCAGGCGGCTTTGTTCCAGATCGCCCAGTTGGCTACCGTCGACATTGACCAGACCGAGTTTTGCCGGCGTGTGCATGCCGTGATTGGCGGTTTGATCAACGCGGAAAACTTCTATATCGCACTGCTTTCCGAAGACCGCGCGTCAATCGAGTTCGCCTATTTCATCGACAAGACCGAACAAGATCATCCATCGCGCCCAACCGGTGCCGGGCTCAGCGAGTACGTATTGCGTGAGGGACCGGCACTGCTGCGCCGGACCGACATTCTGGAACTCGCGCAGCGCGGGCAGATCGACCTGGAAACGGTCGGCCCGGTTGCGGCATGCTGGCTCGGCGTTCCGTTGCTGGCCGACGAAAAGAGCATCGGCTTGATCGTCGTGCAAAGTTACGAAGAAAACGTGGTGTACGGACCGGCGGACCAGGAACTGCTGAGCTTTGTGGCCTCGCAGGTCGCCAATAGCCTGCATCGACGCCGCTCCGCCGAAAGCCTGCGCGAAGCCTACGTCCTGCTCAAGCGGCGCATCGAGGACCGCACGCGCGAGCTGCACGCGAGAAACGCGGAATTGGAAATCGCTTACGCAAAACTGAAGAATGCACAGGAGCAGGCGGTCCAGTCGGAAAAACTGGCGTCGATCGGACAACTGGCGGCCGGTGTCGCCCACGAAATCAACAATCCGATCGGCTATGTCAATTCAAATCTGGTCACGTTGCAGGGCTACGTGTCGAAGCTGCTCGGCGCCATCGGCGCTTACGGCACGGTCGCGCGCCAGGGTGGCGCGGAAATAGCCGCTCAATCCGAAGAGATTCGCCGGCGCATCGACATCGACTATCTGGCCGTCGACGTGCCCATGCTGATTACCGAGTCGCGCGACGGCATCGACCGCGTGTGCAAGATCATCCGTGACCTCAAGGATTTTTCGCGGCGTGATCGCGGCGAAGCCTGGGCCCGCGTCGACGTACACCAATTGCTCGAGTCGACACTGAATATCGTCTCGAATCAGTTGAAATACAAAGCGGGAATCGTCAAGACCTTTGCCGACCTGCCGCTGATCGAATGCCTGCCTTCGGAACTCAATCAGGTGTTCCTGAACGTTCTGATGAATGCCGGTCAGGCCATCAAGGAACGCGGAATGATCACTGTCAGCACCGGGCAATCCGGCGACAAGATATGGATTGCAGTCGGCGACGATGGCGAAGGCATTCCCGAAGACGTGTTGCCGCGCATCTTCGATCCGTTCTTCACGACGAAGCCTGTCGGCAGCGGTACCGGGTTGGGCCTGTCCATTTCCTACGGCATCGTCGTCAAGCATCACGGCAACATCGAAATTACCAGCGTACCGGAGCAGGGCACGCTGGTGCGCATCGAACTGCCCATCGAGCAGCCCAAGTAGCCAAGGACTGGAAACGCCATGTACCGAGTTCTGCTGGTTGACGACGAGCCGAATATTCTCAACGCGTTGCGGCGCTCGTTGGCCACGATCGATGCGCGCAAGCTTGACGGCGAAGCGCTGCACTTCGAAACGTTCACGTCGCCGGATGCCGCGATCCAGCGCTGTGATGAGCAGGATTTCGACCTCGTGATCAGCGACTATCGAATGCCGTCGATGAACGGCGTCGAGTTTCTTTCGCGCGTGATGGAGTTCCAGCCTGCTGTCCCGCGCATGATCATTTCCGGTTATGCGGATCGCGAGGCGATCATCGCGGCGGTGAACGAAGTGCATTTGACGCGCTTCCTGGAAAAGCCCTGGAACGACGAGGACCTGCATCAGGCGGTCATCTCGATTCTTCGGCAGGCGCCGCCACGGAGCTGAGGGGCCATGAGCGTGCTCAAGCAGTTCGAAGACCTGCAGCGCCGCGCCGACTCGCTCGCCGCCGAAGTCGACGAACAGCGGCGCATCGCCGAACATCTGCGCGATAGCGAAACACGTTATCGCCACCTGTTCGACGCGAACCCGCTGCCGATGTGGGTATACGATCTGGATAGCCTGAAATTCCTCGCCGTAAATGACGCCGCCATCGAGCACTACGGTTACTCGCGCGAACAGTTTCTGGCGATGTCGATCGTCGACATCCGACCCGATTCCGAGGTGCTGGCGGTTCAGGAAATTGCCAAGAAGGGCCAGACCGGCATCACGCATGCCGGCATCTGGCGGCATCGCAAGAGCGACGGCGGCATCATCAAAGTCGAGGTCACATCGCACCCGATCGATTTTTTCGGACATCGCGCCAAGCTCGTGCTGGCCAACGACGTCACCGACCGGGTCGAACAGGAGCGCAAGATCGCGCGTTTGAGCCGCATCCGTGCGGTCACGAGCGGAATAAGCTCGGCCACCTTGCGCTTGCGCGACCGCGATGAACTGCTGCAAGAGGCGTGTCGCGTCGCCACCACCGAAGGCGTGTTTCCGATGGCCTGGGTCGCTGCGATCGGCGCACACGGCGAACGCGGCGAGATGATCGCCTGGCATGGCGACGCCCAGGCCGTCGGTCTGATTGCCCGGCTGGGCAAGCCGCAAGGCTGGGCCGAGGAAGACCGGCCTTCCGTGCGGGCGGCACGCGCGCGGCACTGCGTGGTAGTCAATGATGTTTCTTCCGATCCGACCATGGCGGCGGTGCGCGAAGAAATGCTGCGCGGCGCATACCGTTCCTCTGCCGCGTTTCCTCTGTTTCTCGATGGCGCGGTCGTCGCGGTGCTGGTGTTGCTGGCAAACGAGAGGGATTTTTTTGATGCGGAAGAAATCGCGCTGCTCGAGTCTCTGGCCGCGGACCTGTCCTATGCGCTCGATTACATCGACAAATCCAAACGCCTGGACTATCTCGCCTCCTACGACACGCTGACCGGTCTGCCCAACGTCCGCTTGTTCAGCGATCGGCTGGAACAGCTCGTCAATGCGTCGCGACCGGAGCGCAATCCGGTTTGCGTGATCGTGCTCGACCTGGAGCGGTTTACGCATATCAACGACTCGCTCGGGCGCAGCGTCGGCGACGAGCTGCTGCGGCAGGTGGCGGCACGGTTCGGCGAATTTCTCACCGAGCCGTACACCCTGGGGCGAATCGCCGCCGATACTTTCGCGGCGGCAAGTTCGAACGATTCCAGGTCCGTTGCCACGAACTTGCGTGAGCGGATGTTCGAGGCCCTGCAGCAACCCTTCGATATCGCCGGTCAGCAAGTGCACATCACGGCCCAGGCCGGCATAGCACTGTATCCCGCCGACGGCGAGGACGCGCACAGCGTGTTCAAGAATGCGGAAGCCGCGCTCAAGCTCGCCAAGTCGTCGGGCAAACGCTATCAGTACTACTCGGCCGAGATGAACGTGCGCATCGCCAAACGACTCGCGCTCGAGGAGCAGTTGCACACCGCCGTCGACAAGCAACAATTCGTGCTGCATTACCAGCCGCGCGTGGACATGATCAGTGGCGAGCTCGTCGGCGCGGAGGCCCTGATCCGCTGGCAGCATCCGGATGACGGCCTGGTCGCCCCATCGAATTTCATTACGCTGGCCGAGGAAACGGGTTTGATCGTCCCGATCGGCGCATGGGCAATCAACGCCGTCTGTGCGCAGCAAGCGGATTGGCTTGCGCAAGGGATCAACATCGTGCCGATTGCCGTGAACCTGTCTTCGGTGCAGTTCGACAAGGACGACTTGCTCAAGAACGTGACCGACGCTCTCGCCCGCAACGGGCTGGACGCCAGTTATCTCGAACTGGAGCTGACCGAGAGTACGGTCATGAGCGATTCTGCAGCGGCCATAAAGACGCTGCAGGCGCTGCGCAAAGCCGGCGTGAACCTGGCTCTGGACGACTTCGGCACCGGCTACTCGTCACTGGCCTTGTTGAAGCGCTTTCCGTTTCGTTCGGTCAAGATCGACCAGAGCTTCGTCGCCGACATCACGCGCAATGCCGAAGATGCGGCCATTGCCACCGCGATCATCGCGATGGCACATCGGCTGAATCTGAAGGTCGTGGCCGAAGGCATCGAGACGCAAGGCCAGTTCAACTATTTGCGCGTGCAGGGTTGCGACGAGATGCAGGGAAATTTTTTCAGTCCCGCCGTTGCCAAGGAAACCTTCGAAGGGCAATTGCGCGACAACAAGCGCATGTCCGTACCGGTGCCGCCATCGGCGGATCAGCGCACGTTGCTGCTCGTCGACGACGAACCCGGCATCCGCGCTGCGCTGACGCGGATGCTGCGCGGCGACGGCTACCAGATACTGACCGCCAGCAATGGTGCGGAAGGACTCGAGATACTGGCCGTCAATCCGGTGCAGGTGATCATTTCCGACCAGCGCATGCCCGGCATGTCCGGCACGGAGTTTCTCAATATCGTCAAGGAGCTGTATCCGGATACCGTGCGCATCATCCTGTCCGGCTATACGGATATCGAGGTGGTGACCGAATCGGTCAATCGTGGCGCCGTGTTCAAGTTCCTCACCAAACCATGGGACGACGACTTGCTGCGTGAGCAAGTGCGCGACGCATTCCGGCGCCATTGATGTTCGAAGCCGGAACCTCCCGCGCGGACTGCTAAAATGCGCGGGTGTCCACTCCCGTTTTAGCTCCCGCCCGGGCTGAGAGCTCGCTGCTGCGCCCGGCGTTGCTGATGACGCTCAGCGCGGTGCTGTTCGGCACGATGGCGATTGCGATCCGTTACGCCTCGGCGCAATTGCATCCGTTCGAGATCGCATTCTTCCGCAGCTTGTTCGGCGCGCTGTTCGCGTTGCCGCTGGTACTTCGCAGCGGCACGCAGATTTTGCGCACGCCGATGTTCGGCTTCTATGTAGTGCGCTGCGCGGTCGGCATCGCGTCGATGCTGGCCGGATTCTGGGCGATGGTGCATCTGCCGCTGGCGCAAGCGGTGTCGCTGTACTACGCGACGCCGTTGTTCGTGACGATCGGCGCCGTACTCGTGCTCGGCGAAGTCGTGCGCCTGCGCCGCTGGAGTGCGGTGCTCGTCGGCTTTCTTGGCGTGTTGATCATCGTGCGTCCCGGCACCAGCGGTTTCTCCACCGCCAGCCTGATCGCGATTGGCGCAGCGGCACTGAGCGGCGGCGTGACGATCAGCATCAAGTATCTGGCGCGCACCGAACCGGCCGACCGCATCGTGTTGCTGACCCAGCTGTTGTGGGTGCCGTTGTCGTTGCCGGCGGCATTGCTGGTCTGGCAGTGGCCGCACGGCGTGACCTGGTTCTGGGCGATTCTGTGCGGTCTGCTCGGCACGACGGCGCACATGTGCTGGACGCGCGCGCTGCAAGGCGCGGATGCCTCGCAGATCGCGCCGATCAGCTTCGTGCAGTTGCCGGTGGTCAGCGTGCTCGCCTATCTGTGCTTTGGCGAGACACTCGATGTCGGCACCGCGGTCGGTTCGGCGGTGATCTTTGCGGCGAACGTCTACATCGCGCAGCGCGAGGCGCGGTTGGCGCGGCGCACGACTTTGCAAGATAGCGGCGGCGAGCTAAGCAGCTAGCTCATGCTCCTCCGGTAAATCCCATCTGCCGCCACGCTTCGTAAACGACGACCGCGACCGCATTCGACAGATTCAAACTTCGATTGTGCGGGCGCATCGGCAGACGCAACCGTTGTTCCGTCGGCAGGCCATCGAGCACGGCCTGCGGCAATCCGCGCGTTTCCGGTCCGAACAGCACCGCATCGTTTTCGGTGAATGCCGCCTTCGTATACAACGTGGTCCCGCGCGTGGACAACGCGAACAGCCGCTGCGGTTGCACGGTGTCGAGGAAAGCATCGAGCGTGTCGTGCACGTCGACGTCGGCGAACTCGTGGTAATCCAAGCCGGCGCGCCGCAGCTTGGCGTGGTCCAGCTCAAAGCCGAGCGGGCGGATCAGGTGCAGGCGCGCGCCGCTGTTCGCGCACAGACGGATGACGTTGCCGGTGTTCGGCGGAATTTCCGGCTGGTAAAGCACAACATGTATCACCAGCGCAGCTTCTTGCCGGTGTACTCGAAGAACGTGCCGGTGTCCGCCGGTTTGAGCGCATCGAGCACCTTGAGCAGTGCGGCGACCGAAGCCTGCGGCGTCAGCGTCGCACCAGCACCGCCCATGTCGGTCTTCACCCAGCCCGGATGCGCGCAGATCACGCTGACGCCGCGCTCGCGCAACGCGGCGGCGAGCTGGCGCGTGGCCATGTTCAGTGCCGCTTTGCTGATCGAATAACTCGGTGTGCCGAAGTTGTCGGTGTCGGCGATCGAGCCGAGTTCCGAAGAAATATTCATCACTTTCGCATTACGGCCGTTTTCCAGCAGCGGCGCGAGCGCCTGGGTCAGCAGCATCGGCCCGACGACATTGGTCGCGAACGTGTCGCTCAGCGGCTTGGCGGTGAGCGCGCCGAAGCGCTCACCGGAAACCAGCATGCCGGCGTTGTTGATCAACACGTCGAGCGACTCGGTAAGCGCCGTCGTTTCGCGCACCAGCTCCGCGATCGAGCGCTCCTTGTCCACTTCCAGTGGC
>Ga0207674_10006892_pt1 | contig 13315 bp, 7 predicted proteins | sample KBSCornC72_FD_184303 | JGI IMG/M metagenome (GOLD analysis project Ga0207674, IMG submission 184303) | Corn rhizosphere microbial communities from Kellogg Biological Station, Michigan, USA - KBS Corn C7-2 (SPAdes) (version 2) | ecosystem: Host-associated > Plants > Roots > Rhizosphere > Soil ... | reverse complement strand
AGGTCGGGGCACCCCGTTCCAGTGTATGTCGTGTATGTCGTGTATGTGTTCCGGGGTGGGGTGTGGGGGTCTCGCGCACGAGGCCCCCCACCCCGTTCCAAACCCCCTTTTTTCTTTACTTAATATAAGGTCAGAAAGAGATACCCGCCCCCGGTGCTGTCGGGGGCAGACGCGGTGGCGGCTCCCACACCCCCCCTCCGGCAACATACACGACATACACGATCGACACTGGACACCCTGTCGCAGTCGCCGCGCGGGGCGCGGGCGGGCAAACCCCTCTTTCAGTTTAAGCCGCATTTTGTATTTCGATCGTCGCAAACATGGGCAAGACGACCGTGCCACGGTCGGGCGTTTACCCCTGCCGCAGGCGGTTTTCGCGGTAGGCTTCGATGAGGCGTTCCAACATGCGGACGGTGTGGCGCATTTCCTTGCCGCGTTCGGTGTCGGCGACTCGGCGGGCGGGGGCGCACTCGCGGATGACGGTGACGCTGGGGACGATGTCGACGCCGTCGCGGATGGCGGCGTCGACGGATTCGAAGTGGTGGTGTTTTGCGAGGACGGTGCGGTCGGCTTCGAGGACGAGGGTGTAGCCGTGGTCGCCGTAGGCTTCGGAGAAGGCGCCGTCGATGGTGATGGCCTTGCCGCTGCGTTTGAGGGGGGATTCGCCCTTTTCGATTTTGACGGGGACGTGTCCGTTGACGATGAGGCCGCGGTTGGGGTCGACGCCGAACTCGCGGAGGACTTTTTCGCAGAACTGGCGTTCGTGGATGAGGGCGAAGTAGGGGTTTTTGTGTTCCTCGTGCGGGTGCTTGTCGGCGATGAAGTCGCGCTCGAGGGTGGCGATGCGGTCCTTGCCGAAGAGGGGGGAGCGCGGGCCGGCCCAGAGGTACCAGAGGAAGTCGAGGTCTTTCGGTTCGCGGCGGTCGACGGCGCGGAGGACGACGCGCTCGATGGCGTCGAAGAGGGCGCGGCCGGCGACGGGGCGGCCGTCGATCTCGAAGGGGAGGAAGCCGCCGAACTCGTCGCAGGGGACGCAGCCGTGGAAGATGAGGTGATCGTCGCGGTCGAGGTACATGGAGCCGTGGCGGACGATGTAGCGGAGGTGTTCCCAGAGCTTTTGGCTGCTGGTGAAGGAGTGGCGGAGGCGGTCCATGCAGGCGCGTTCTTCGGGGGAGAGGGCGTAGGGGTCCGTGGGGTCGATGGTGGGGAGGTTTCGGTCCTGCAGCGGGTAGGTGACGCCGTCGACTTCGATGGTGCCGGCGGCGGGGTCGATGCGGTGGAGGAGGCGGCGGTGGTCCATCTGCCAGTGGGGGTTGCGGGCGATCATCTGGCCTTCGAGCTTGAACTGCATGACCGCGGCGGCCTTCTGCATGCGGGCGACGAGCGGCATGGGGCGCATGCCCTGCTCTTTGGGCATGAACTGGGTGGCGGGGTCGTCGGCGTAGAGTGTATTGGCGAGGTATTCGAGGGGTGTGAAGGGGATGCTGTAGCCTTCGTCGATCTGGGCGAGGCGGCGGTAGCGGAGGGAGACGCGGAGGACGTGGCAGATGAGGGCCTCGTGGCCGAGGCCGGCGCCGAGCCAGGCGGCGTCGTGGTTGCCCCAGATGAAGGAGACGTTGGGCTGCTGGCGGAGGTAGTCGACGACGCGGTCGCCGCGCGGGCCGCGGTCCCAGCAGTCGCCACCGATGATCAACTCGTAGATCGCGAGGTTGCGGACGAGGCGGCCGGCGAGGTGGATGAGGTGGAGGATGCGGCCGCGGCGGAGGAGTTCGTCCACGATGGCTTCGACGAACTCCTTGCGGCGGTCGGTGGTGGGCTCGTGGAGCATCTCGGAGATCAGCTCCTTGTAGTCGGGCGGGAAGACCTCCATGGCGCGCTTGAGGCTGTAACGGGCGGCGAGGGTTCGGATCAGGTCGAACTGGTTGCGGAGGGTGCGGACGGCGAACTGGCGGAGGGCGGGCGGGTCGTTGGCCAATGTCCGTTCGAGTTGTTCGGTCACCTCGGCGGGGTAGAAGATGAGGGTGAGGAATTCCTGGAAGTGTTTGGGGTCGAGGCGGTTGGCGAAGAGGCGTTCGATGAGGGGGCGGAGGGTGCCGCTGGCGTTGTTGATGACGTGGCGGAGTTTTTTGTCTTCGCCGTGGATGTCGCTGATGACGTGGACGGTGCCCTTGGGGAGGGTGAGGATGGCGGAGAGTCGGGCGATCTCGGCCATGGCGGCATCGACGGTGGGGAACTTCCGGGCGAGGGAGCGGAGGAGGGCGAGTTCGTACTCGGGGGTGTTGAGGGGGAGGGCGGGTTCCATGCGCGGGGGCAGCGTACTCGACCGGGGTGAGGCGTGCCAGACCGTTGTGGCTGACTTCGATGTTCGATGTTTCGTGTTGGACGTTCGATGTCAGTCTTCAATTCAAATGCGAACATTGAACATTCAACATCGAACTAAAAGGCAATAAGGGGGAGGCAATAAGGGGGACATCCGCCCTTATTTTGAACGAAATGGCCGGGAAATCCGGCAAAGTTCTTCTTCGAATAAGGGCGGATGTCCCCCTTATTTCTGGGGTTGGTCGAAGTCGGGGTGGCCGCCGGTTTGACTGGAGGGGCCCGGGAAGCCGATGCGTTGCCAGACGGCGGGATCGCTGAGGTAGAGGGCGGAGACGTCGATGCGGAGTTGCTTGAAGAAGGCGGGGAGGGCGTCGCGCACGGCGGCGAGGAGGTCGTGCACTTGGGCGGGCGGGATTGTGGCCGGTGGTCCGCCGTACCTTTGGTTGGCCAGTCGATCGGCGCGTTCGAGGCCTGCGAGGTAGAGCTTGGCATTGACGCCGGCCTGGATCTTTTCCGCCAGGCGCTGGGCGGCATTGACGCTGGCGGCGCCGGCGTCGGTCTCGTCGGCGGGGATGATGCCGTTGGCGAGAGTGGCCAGGGTGGCGAGTTGGTTGGCGGTAAGCGCGATTCGATCGTTCACCATTCCCCCGTTCGGGCCAGCTCGGCGACGTGATCGGCGGTGCGGCTGGCAAGGGCCATGGCGGTCAGGGTCGGGTTCACGCCGGCGCTGGTGACGAAGACGCTGGTGTCGCAGACGAAGAGGTTGGGGACGTCGTGGGATTGGCCCAAGTCGTTCACGACGGAGGTCGCCGGGTCGCGTCCCATTCGGCAGGTGCCCATGGCGTGGGCGCCGTAGTTGAGGCCGACGCGCACCTTGCGGGCGCCGGACGCGGACATCATCTCGCAGGCCTTGTCGCGCGCGGCGGCGGCGAGGGCGACGTCGTTCCCGGTCCAGGAATAGGTCAGCCGCGCGGCGGGGAGTCCGCGCGCGTCATTGACCTCGGGATCGAGCGTCACGCGGTTGTCCTCGTCGGGGAGGCCTTCGGCGTGGGCCCACCAGGCGGCGGTGTACGAATAATCTGTCAGGAACTGCTTGAACTCGGGGCCGTAGAACGAGCCGCTTAAGTTGGCGAAAGTAATTGGGGTCATCATGTAGGAGATGAGGACGAAGCCGCGGCGGTAGGCGTTGCGCGGGTTGGGGGCGTAATAGTCCTGTACCATGACGTGGCCCATCTGCATTCCTTTGAACGCGTTGACGGGCTGGTCGAAGGTGCCGAAGACCTGCCAGGTGGGGTGGCTCATGAGGTTGCGACCGACCTGGCCGCTGGAGTTGGCGAGGCCTTGGGGGTAGGCGCCGCAGGCGGACATCAAGAGCAGTCGCGGCGTTTCGATCGCGTGGGCGGAGAGGACGACGCAGCGGGCGCTTACTGGTCGTTCGCGCTGGTCGACGTCGATGACGTTGACGCCGGTGACGCGGCCGGTGGCGGCGTCGTAATTCACGCGGTTGACGAACGCCTGGCTGATCACCACGGCACCGGCGCGCTCGGCTTTTGCGAGGCAGGTTTGCGAGGCGGTTGCCTTCGCGCCGGTCGTGCAGCCCGAGCCGCACCAGCCGCAGTAAATGCACGCGGGCCGGCCGTCGTACGGAACGGAATTGATCGCGATCGGCGGGGCGAAGGGGTGAGCGCCCAGCGCCCGCGCGCCCTTGGCGAGCAATTGGGCGTGCCAGTTCATCGGGTGCGGGGGCATCGGAAGTTCGTAGGACTCGGGGGCGAACGGACCGCACTCGCCGGCGACGCCGAATTCGGTCTCGACCTTGTGGTAGTACGGCCGGAGGTCTTCGTAGGAGATGGGCCAGTCGACGCCGACGCCCTCGGTCGAATGCGTTCGAAAATCCGCATGGTGGAAGCGCGGCATGACGCCGAGCCACGCGAGCGTTCCGCCACCGACGCCGACGCCCGTCTTGGGGACGACGGCGTCGCGGCCGGCGTAGACGCGGGGCTCGCTCCAGATGATCTTGCCGCCGTTGGCCTCGGAGTTGCTCAGGTCGGTGGCGGGATCGAATCGGCGTCCGGCTTCGAGGACGCAGACGGAAAAGCCGCGACGGGCGAGCTCGGCTGCGACGAGGCCGCCGCACGCGCCCGCGCCAACGATCACGACGTCGTACGAGTTGCTGGCCATCCATGAGGTAGCTTACCGACAGGGCCGGGCGGGGAACAATCGTGTGCCACCGCCGTTGTGTATTCGGTTGGCGGGGCGGGATAACTCGGTTACGCTTGCGGCTCCGCCGGACACGTCACGCACCAGTTGCCCTCAACCAAGCGAGAGGTGAGCGCGATGGAAACGACACTTAGATTTCAGATCAACGGAAAAGCGCAAACGGTGAGCAGCGAGCCGGATCGTCCGCTGCTGGAAGTCGTGAGAGAAGACCTGCAACTGACCGGCAGCAAATACGGCTGTGGGGAAGGCCAGTGCGGCGCCTGCTCGATGTTGATCGACGGCAAGCGCGTCTTCGCCTGCAAGACGTCCGTGTCGCGTGCGGACGGCAAGTCGGTGCAGACGATCGAAGGGCTCGCCAGCGGCGACAAGCTGCACCCGATCCAGGAAGCGTTTTTGGCCGAATCGGCGTTTCAGTGCGGTTACTGCACGGCCGGCATGATTATGGCGACGCACGCCCTGCTGACGGAGAAGCCGCGTCCGAGCGAGGACGAGATTCGCGGGTGGATGACGAAGAACATCTGCCGGTGTGGGAGCTACGTGAGCATCCTTCGTGCGGTGCGCCGGGCGGCGGGATTGGAGGCCAAATGAGCGCGACGACGAACGCACTGCCGACCACGCGCCGTGACGCGGGCACTGGGGAGATGGAGGTCGACCGCGTTGAGTTTGCTTTCGGCACGTCTCGCCGGGGTTTCCTGCAGACCCTGGGGGCGGGGCTGATGATTCTCGTGAGCGCCACCGCTGCCGGCGCGCAAGTCGCGCCGCCGGGTGGCGGGCGGCGCGGCGCGGGAGGCGGACGGGGTGGCGGCGGGTTCCGCGGTGGCGGCGCGCCGCGGCCGGTCGCGGCGCGGGTGCACATCGGCGGGGACGGCGTCATCACCGTCATGACGTCGAAGGTCGAATGCGGACAGGGCGCGCGGGCTGAGATCACGCAGGCGGCGGCCGAAGAACTTCACGTGCCTGCGACGGCGGTGCGGCTGGTGATGGCCGACACGTCGCTCGTGCCCGACGACGGCATGACCGCCGGCAGCGGCACGACGCCGCGGACGATCCCGTCCGTGCGGCAGGGGTGCGCGGCGGCGCGGCGATTACTCACGGACGTCGCGGCGAAGCGCTGGAACGTCGACGCCAAAACGCTGACCGTGCGGGACGGGAAGGTCACCGACGAAGCCGGGCACACGCTGAGCTACGCCGAACTCGCGGCGGCGGATGATTTCACCACGGCCGCGGGCAAACCTCCGCCGGCCGACGTGACGATCACGCCGGTCAGCGAATGGAAGGTGCTGGGCGTCGCGACGCCGCGGCCCAACGGCATCGACATCGTCACGGGCGGGCACCACTACCCGTCCGACGTCACGCGGCCGGGCATGCTGCACGCCAAGATCCTGCGCCCGCCCGCGTACGGCGCGACGTTGTCCTCGATCGATCTGGCGCCGGCGAGGGCGATGGCGGACGTCGTGGTCGTGCAGGATGGGGCGTTCGTCGGCGTCGCGGCGCGCACGACCTACGCCGCGGAATTGGCGCTGGACGCGATTATCAAAACCGCGAAGTGGGATCGGTCGAAAGAGGCGGTGACCGACAGCGACAACCTGTACAAGCACCTCCGCGACAAGGCACGCGGCGGCATGCCGGCCAACCCGTTCGCCGACGAGGTCGCCAAGGCCGCCAAGACGTTGAAGCAGACGTATCTCGTCCCCTACGTGCAGCACGCGCCGATGGAGCCGCGGGCGGCGGTGGCGGAATGGGCGGACGGCAAGCTGACGGTCTGGACGGCGACGCAGAACCCGTTCGGCGTGAAGGGTGAGTTGGTGCGGGCGTTCAACCTCGCCGACGACAAGGTGCGCGTGATCGTGCCGGACTTCGGTGGTGGATTTGGCGGGAAGCACTCCGGCGAGTGCGCCGTGGAGTGCGCCCGGCTGGCGATGGCATCGGCTGGCAAACCCGTCGCGCTGCGCTGGACGCGGGCCGAGGAGTTCACGTTCGCCTACTTCCGGCCCGCCGCCGTGATCGACGTTGAAGCCGGGCTGGACGCGGAGGGACAACTAACGTCCTGGCACTTTGTCAACGTCAACTCCGGCCCCTCGTCGATCGAAACGCCCTACCGCGCCGGGAAGGCGAAGAGTCAATTCGTGCAGTCCGAGCCGCCGCTGCGGCATGGGTCGTATCGCGGTCTGGCGGCGACGGCGAACACGTTCGGCCGGGAGTGCGCGATGGACGAACTGGCGGCGCTGGCCGGGCGCGACTCGCTCGATTTTCGCCTCGCCCACCTCGCCGAGAATCCACGGCTGCGCGCGACGCTGGAAGAGGCGGCTAAGCATTTCGACTGGACGTCGCGCGTGAAGGACAAGCGTCCGGGGACGGGCGTGGGGCTGGCGTGCGGAACGGAGAAGGGCTCGTTCGTCGCGACGTGCGCCGAAATCGTCCTCGAAGGCGATTCGTTCAAGGTCACCCACGTCGTGCAGACGTTCGAGTGCGGCGCCGTGCTCAACCCGGCCAACCTGCGGGCGCAAAACGAGGGATCGATCGTGATGGCGCTGGGGCCGGCGATGCGCGAGGAGATCCGCTTCCGCGACGGCCGCGTCACGACCGACGCGTTTTCCGACTACCACGTGCCGCGCGTCGCGGACCTGCCGCAGATCGACGTCCACCTGATGGACCGGCGGGATGTTCCGGCGGCGGGCGCGGGGGAGACGCCGCTGATCGCCGTCGCGCCGGCGATTGCCAACGCGCTCTTCCAAGCCACCGGCGCGCGCTGCCGTCAGATGCCGCTGCGGGTTTCGGCGACCCACTTGTGAATATGTCAAGACGAAGATGACCTCGCCGATCGACCCGTTGATACTGGAAAGCGTCGCCAGCCCGATCGTCGTTCTCGACGACGGCGGCCGTGTTGTTTACCTGAACCGCGCGTGCGCGCCGCTGACGGCGTTATCGCGAAACGAGGCGGCGGGCCGGCCGTTCGACGAGGTATTCCGCGCGCCCGCGCCGCCGCCGCCGGGCGCGCCGCCACCGGGCGCGGGAGCAATGGCGAATACGCCGACGGCGCACGAGGCCGACGTCGTCGCGTGCGACGGCGTGGTCCGCCGCATGCGCTGGTCGCTGGCGCCGCTGCCGGCGGGCGAGAACGGCAGCGCCCGGCAGACCGTGGTCACCGGGACCGACGTCACCGACCAACGCGCCACCGAGCTGTCGCTTCGCCGGTCCGAGGAGTTCACCCGCCGGGTCACGGAGGTGGTCCCGGGCGGCCTGGCGCGCGTGTCGATGCAGGGGGAAGTCCTCTCCGCCAACGCCGCCGCGCAGGAGTTCCTGGGCTTGGTGTTCGACGAAACCCGCCGCGTGTACGTCGCCGATTTCAGTGGCCGCACCGTCCGCGAGGACGGCAGCGATTTCCCGGTCGCGGAGTACCCCGTCAGCCGCTGCCTGAGGACCGGGGCGCTTCAGGCGCCGACGATCGTGGGCGTGATCCGCAGTGACGGCCAGACGCTGTGGGGCCTGTTCAGCGCCACCCCGTTGCGCGACGCCGAGACCGGCGGGCAGATCGGCGCGCTGGTGACGTTCCTGGACGTGACCGAGAGCAAGCGCGCCGCCGACGCGCTGCGGCGTCGCGAGGAACAGCTCCGCGCCGCCTTCGCCGACGCGCCCGTGGGCATGGTGCTGGGTGACCTGTCGGGCCGGATCCGCCAGGTCAATCCCGCCTACTGCCGCATCACCGGGCACACCGAGGCCGACCTGATCGGCCGACAGTTCCTCAGCATCACCCATCCCGACGACCGGGCGCGCAACGCCGAGCTGATCGCCAGCGTCCTCGCCGAAGAAGCGCCGAGCGCGGTTATGGAGAAGCGTTATGTGACCAGCGACGGGCGGATCGTCTGGGGGCAGGCCAGCGCGGGGCTGGCGCGAAACGCGCAGGGCCGCCCCGAGAATTTCGTCGTGCTCGTGCAGGACGTGACCGAGCGCAAGCGCGCCGAGGAAGCGCTCCGCGAGAGCGAGCGCCGCTTCCGCCAACTGGCCGAGGCCGTCGACGGCGTCTTCTGGATGATTGACGCCAGGACCAAGGAGCTGCTCTACGTCAGCCCCGCGTACGAGCGTCTGTGGGGCCGATCCTGTCAAAGCCTGTACGACGAGCCCAGTTCCTTCCACGCCGGCATTCACCCGGACGACCTCGCGTCAATCCTGCGGATCATCCGTCCGATTCCGCGGAACGGGTTCGACGTGCAGTACCGCGTGGTCCGCCCGGACGGTTCGGAGATCTGGGTGCGGGACCGCTCGTTTCCCATCCGGGACGGGCGGGGCGAGGTCTACCGCCTGGCGGGCATCGCCGAGGACGTGACCGAGCGCAGGCGGAACGAGGAGGCGATCCGGGCGATGAACGAGCACCTCGAAGCGCTCGTCGCGGCGCGCACCGCCGCCGCCAACGAGCAAAGTCGCATCCTTCGTTCCGTCCTGCAGGGCATGGGGGAAGCCGTCATCGTCGCCGACGAAAGCGGTCGGGTCATGCTCACCAATCCCGCCGCCGAGCGCATCGCCGGCCCCGCCAATCCCGAGCCGCACGGCGTTGAAAGCTGCGCCACGCCCCAGTTCCTGCTCAAGGCCGATGGCGTCACGCCTTATCCGCCGCACGAGCTACCGCTCGCCCGCGCCGTTCGCGGGGAGGCCGTCGAGCAGGAAGACATGCTGATCGCGCGCGGCGACCGTCCGAAAGTCTGGATCAGCGCCACCGCCCGCCCCCTGCTTGATGAGGCAGGAAACCTTGCGGGTGGCGTGCTGGTCGCCCGCGACACCACGGACCGCCGCAAGGTCGAACAGCTCCTCCGGGACAGCGAGCGCCACCACCGCGACGCCGCCGAGCACAACCAGCTCCTCGTCCGCGAGCTCGACCACCGCGTCCGCAACAATCTGGCCGGCTTGCTGGGGTTGGTTTCGGTCATGCAGGAGCGCGTCCCGGACGTCCGGGCGTTCGCGGCCGCGATCGAAAGCCGCCTTCGCGCCATGGCCCACGTCCAGCAACTCCTCGCCACCACGGAGTGGCGCGAGCTCGACCTGCGCGTGCTGGTCGATTCCGTCGTGACGTCGATGAACTTCATGGCCCGCGACGTCACCGACGTCGTCCTGACCGGCCCGGCCGTCTGGATCTCCCCGCGGCGCGTGCTGCCGCTCACGCTGGTCCTCGCCGAGTGGCTGACCAATAGCTGCAAGTACGGCGCCCATAGCCGCGGCGGCGGCAAGCTCGACGTCCGGTGGGAACCCTGCCGGCCGGGCGATCGCCACCGCGTCCGCCTCTACTGGGAAGAGAGCGGCGGCCCCCCGCCGTCGAAGACGATCTTCCCGTCGCTGGGTACGGATCTCGTCCAGTCGTTCGCCACCCGCGAGCTGGACGGCGCCTGTTATATGGGTTTTCCCGAAACCGGCGCGCGCCACGTGCTCGAGTTTTCGAGCGACGGTTGACGCATCGGTTACCTCGCCGGCGCGGACGATTACCTCACCAAGGGCACCCCCTTCGACCTCGTCCGCCGGCGGTTGGAACAGTATGTCGGTTAAATCGAAGTTTTCGGGGTGCACCCTCGAGCGGGTAAACAACGTCCGCCATCCTGTGGTAACCTTTTGTAGTCCCTTTCCACGTCAGAGGTGCCCCATGACCACTCGTCGCCAATGGCTCGCCGCCGGCGCCGCCACCGTCGCGCTCGCATCATTGCGACGTACCGCCACCGCGGCCCGATCCCAACAGACCAGCCCCGACGATGGCTGGACCACCGGCTCGCCACGTGACGAAATCCGTCCCGCGTTTACTCGCGACCCGCAGGGCGGCCCCGCCGGCAAGCCGTGCCTCGTCATCCGCGCCGACGCCCGTGAAGGTCTCGACGGCTATTGGACTAAATCCTTTTCCGTCGAAGGCGGACAGACCTATACCTTTTCCGCGTCGTACCGCGCCCAAGGCGTTGCCCTGCCGCGCCGTAGCGTCGTCGCCAAGCTCGACTGGCGCGACGCCAAGGGACGCGCGCTTCTGCTTGACGAGCCCGCCGTCAGCAACGTCCTCACCGGCATGAAGGCCATGGCCGAGACCGAGTTCCCAGCCCCCCACGCCACCGGCCCGGACGGCTGGACCCAACTGACCGGAACGTATCACGCCCCCAAGGGGGCGACGCAACTCGTCGTGCGTCTTCATCTTCAATGGGCGCCCAACAGCGAAGTGCGATGGGCCGACATCAACCTGTCGCCCGCGAGCGCCCGGCCACCGCGCACCGTCCGACTCGCCACCGCCCACTTCCGTCCGATGAACGGCAAGACGCCGATGGGCAACTGCCAACTTTACGAGCCCCTCATCGCCGAAGCCGGCAGGCAGAAGGCCGACCTGATCGTCCTCGGCGAAACGCTTACCTACGCCTGGGTGGGCAAGAGATTCCACGAGGTGGCCGAACCGATCCCCGGCCCTTCCACCGACTATTTCGGCACGCTCGCCAAGCGCCACAATCTGTACATCGTCGCCGGCCTCGTCGAGCGCAAGGGGCACCTGGTCTACAACAGCGCCGCGCTGATTGCCCCCGACGGAACGCTCGCCGGCGTCTATCGTAAGACCTGCCTCCCGCGCAGCGAGATCGACGGCGGCATCGCGCCGGGCAGTGAATACCCCGTTTTCGACACGCGCTTCGGCAAGCTGGGCGTCATGATCTGCTACGACGGTTTCTTCCCCGAAGTCGCCCGCGCGCTGGCCAACCGCGGCGCCGAGGTGATCGCGTGGCCGGTCTGGGGTTGCAATCCGCTGCTCGCCCGTGCGCGTGCCTGTGAGAACCACGCGTATCTCGTCAGCAGCACGTACGAGGGCACCGCCAGCGACTGGATGATCTCGGGCGTATTCGACCACACGGGCCAAGTCATCGCGCAGGCGAAAGACTGGGGCACGATCGCCGTTGCCGAGGTCGATCTCAACGCCCGCACGCTTTGGCCGAGTTTGGGCGACTTCAAGGCGGAGATCCCGCGCCACCGTCCGGCGGTTCCCGCGGACGTCGCGGTTTGATGAACTGACGGCGGACGCGGTCAACGGTGTCGAAACGGCCCGGTCGCGCCTATGATGGGCGGATGGCGTTTTCGATCCGATCCAGTCGTCGCCGCTACCGCGACTATCTGAAAAGACTCAGAGACCGCCGCAAAAAGGGCGACGCCGATGCCGCCTCCGGGTCAGGCGCTGCCGGCGATGCTCACGGCGATCGTAAGAAGAACGGTCCGCGCTCCCGATCGTTCTTCAGGCTGCTGAGGGAATTCTGGGGCCTCCTTCAAGGCCACCGGGGCCGGCTGACGCTCGTCCTCCTGACCCTCGCCGTCTCTACCCTGCTGGGCCTCGTGCCCCTCTACGGGACGAAGATCGTCTTCGACGGCGTGTTGCGCGAGCAACCGCTTCCGCCGCGGGTGCCGCATTGGATTCCGCTGCCGCAGGAGCCGCGGCGGCTGCTGACGTTCGTCGCGGTCGGCATGGTGCTGCTCGCCGCCGCCTCGGAGATGTGCAGCCTCTGGAGCCGCTGGCAGGCGACGCGGATGACCAAGCGCGTGCAGGTCTCGGTGCGCAAGAAGGTCTTTGACCACGCCGTCCGCCTGCCACTGCACCGCGTTTACGATCTGAAGTCCGGCGGCGTCGCCTCGATCCTCCGCGAAGACGCGGGCGGGGTCGCCGACCTCATCTTCTCGATGATGTACAACCCCTGGCGGGCAATCATCCAGCTCATCGGCAGCCTGGTGATCCTCGCGTTCGTGGATTGGCGGTTGCTGCTTGGGTCGCTGGCGCTTTTGCCGACGGTCTGGCTGACGCACCGCACCTGGATCGGCCGCATCCGCCCGATCTTCCGGGACATCCGCTCGACGCGGCAGCACATGGATTCGCACGCGACCGAGGCGTTCGGGGGGATGCGGGTCGTCCGGTCGTTCTCGCGACAACAGTCGGAGGCCGGCACGTTCACCCGCAATGGCCACATGATGGCGCGGCAGGAAATCTTCGCGTGGTGGTGGATGCGGGGGGTGGACGTGGCGTGGGCGGTGCTCATCCCGTTCGCGTCCGCCCTGCTGCTTTATTACGGCGGGAATCGCGTGCTGTCCGACATGGCGAAACTCAAGGCGGGCTTGATTCAGCAGAAGGACGCGCTGACGGTCGGCGACCTGGTGATGTTTCTCTCGTACCTGGCGGCGCTGCTCGGACCGATCGCCGCGCTGGCGGGCAGCGCGACGGCGCTGCAGAACAGTTTGTCGGGGCTGGATCGCGTGCTGGACTTGCTGGCCGAGCCGCTGGAGATGCCGTCGAAGCCGGGGGCGATCACGGTGGATCGGGACCACGTGGTGGGTCGGATCACGTTCAAGGATGTGTCGTTCGCCTACGCGCCGGCGCAAACGGCGGGGCAGAAGTCGAGTGACCCGCCGCCGCTGGTGTTGCACGAGGTGAACCTGGACGTGCGGCCCGGCGAGATGATCGCGTTGGTCGGCCCGAGCGGGGCGGGGAAGACGACGCTGTGCAACCTCGTCGCGCGGTTCTACGATCCGACGGCCGGCGCGGTCCTGCTGGACGGGGTGGACTTGCGCGACATCACCGCCGACAGCTACCGTCGGCTGCTCGGCATCGTCGAGCAGGACACGTTTTTGTTCGACGGGACGATCGCGGAGAACATCGCGTACGGACGGCGGAACGCCGCGCACGCCGAAATCGCCCATGCCGCCGCCCTTGCCAACGCGCACGAGTTCATCAGCAAGTTGCCCAGTGGGTACGATTCGCTGATCGGTGAGCGCGGCGTGAAGCTGTCGGGCG
>Ga0207674_10006891_pt1 | contig 13316 bp, 11 predicted proteins | sample KBSCornC72_FD_184303 | JGI IMG/M metagenome (GOLD analysis project Ga0207674, IMG submission 184303) | Corn rhizosphere microbial communities from Kellogg Biological Station, Michigan, USA - KBS Corn C7-2 (SPAdes) (version 2) | ecosystem: Host-associated > Plants > Roots > Rhizosphere > Soil ... | reverse complement strand
TTCGAAAGCGACTTCGGCAGCTGGCGCGAGCGCCGGCAGCAGAAGCGCGGCCTGCTCGGCCAGATCCGCGAGCATATGGAGGTCGTCGGCAACGACGACGAGCATGTCGGAACCGTCGACAAAGTCGCGGGCGACCGGATCATCCTCACCAAGTCCGACCCGGAAAGCGGCGGTGTTCATCATTCGCTGAGCTGCTCGGACATCGACAGCGTCGAAGGCGACAAGGTCAAACTCGATTGCTCGGCAAGCGAGGCGCGCAACCGCTGGCGCGACGAGAGCCGGAGCCGGGCGCTGTTCGAGCGCGAGGACCAGGGCGAGATGGGTCCGCGCAATCTCAACCGAAGCTTCGAGGGCACCTATCGCTAAGCGATAGCGAGCTGAGCCTCCATCACATGGGAGGCTTTACCGGCCCGGCCGCGACGTCCCCTTCGCGGCCGGGCCTTTCGTACTTCGTCACCCCGGACCTGATCCGGGGCCTGCCTTGATTTCATTCGCAGCTAAGGAGAAAGGCGGGTCCCGGCTCAAGGCCGGGATGACGGAGGAAAAATGGCCCGCGCCTGGCACCTCAAGAGCCGCCCGGAAGGGCTTCCCACGAGCGATAATTTCGAGCTGAGGGAGGTCGAGCTTCCACCGCCCGGCGAAGGCAGCATCCGGGTCCGCAACCTGTGGCTATCGGTCGATCCATACATGCGCGGACGGATGAGGGACGTGAAAAGCTACGTTCCTCCGTTCCAGGTCGGCGATCCGATGGACGGCGGAGCGATCGGCGAAGTCGTGGAGAGCAACGCCGACGACTTTGTCCCGGGCGATCTCGTCCAGCACATGGCGGGATGGCGCGACGAAGCGGTCGTCTCCGCGCGAACTGCGAACAAGCTTCCCGACCTTGGCGTACCGCCGGAACGCTTTCTCGGCGTTCTCGGAGTGACGGGAATTACCGCATATTTCGGCCTCCTCGATGCGGCCAGGGCAAAGGAAGGCGACATCCTTTTCGTTTCAGCCGCCGCCGGCGCAGTCGGCTCGACGGTAGTCCAGATCGCCAAGGCTAAAGGGATGACAGTGATCGCATCAGCCGGCGGACCGGAGAAATGCGATTTCGTGCGCGCGCTCGGCGCCGACCAGGTCATCGACTACAAGGCGGCGCCCATCCTCAAGAGCCTTGCCGCGGCGGCGCCCGACGGGATCGACGTCTATTTCGACAATGTCGGCGGCGATCATCTCGACGCGGCGCTGGCGGTGGCGCGAAACAATGCGCGGTTCGCGATCTGCGGGATGATCGAAAGCTACAACAAGGCCGAGCCGACGGCGCTCCGCTTCATCATGCGGATCATCGCCGCCAGGATTGCGCTCAAGGGTTTCATCGTCTTCGATTATTTCCCGCGAATGGCGGAATTTTATGCCGAGATGGGTCCGTGGGTCGCGTCCGGCACCGTGAAGTCGCGCGAGACGATCGTCGACGGCTTGGAAAAGGCGCCCGACGCCTTCCTCGGCCTGTTCGAGGGCGCCAACACCGGGAAGATGCTCGTCCGGCTCTAGAGCGACTTGCAGGCCGAGGGATCGCCGCTCTGGTAGCCGGTCCGGAGCGCGTTCACGCGCTGCGCCGACGTGCCGTGGGTGAAGCTGTCGGGCACGACCACTCCCTGCGACTGCTTCTGCAGCGTATCGTCGCCGATCGCTTCGGCGGCCCTCATGCCTTCCTCGATGTCGCCCTGCTCCATGATCGAGCCTTGAGCGTCCTTGGCATTGGCCGCCCAGACGCCGGCATAGCAATCGGCCTGCAGCTCGACCTTCACCTGGATCGCGTTCCCCTCGGTTTCGCTCGCTCGCGCCTGAGCGGTATGCGCCTGATTGAGGATGCCCTGCAGGTCCTGGACGTGATGGCCAACCTCATGCGCGATCACATAAGCCTGGGCGAAGTCGCCAGGCGCCTGAAAGCGTTGCGAGAGTTCGTTGAAGAATTCCGTATCGAGATAAATGCTGTTGTCGTTCGGGCAATAGAACGGTCCCATTGCTGCCTGACCGGCGCCGCACGCGGTCTGCGTTCCGCCGGTGTAGGCCACGAGCTTCGTTGGTTGGTACCGCGACCCCGACTTCTGGAAGATGTCGCCCCACGTCTGCTCGGTCGATCCGAGCACGCGAAGAAGGAATTCCCTGGTTTGCGGACTGAGCGTCGATTGGCCGGCGGGAGCGCTCTGCTGCGTTCCACTGCTCGGCAGCAGGCCGCCTCCCCCGCCACCACCGCCTAGACCGCCGAGCGAGCTCAGCAGGAAATAGCCGATCACCAAAACGATGACACCGCCGATCCCGAAGCGGCTCGCGACCAAAGGCAGAAGGCAGCCGAGCCCGCCGCCTCCAAAGCCGCCTCCGCCCAAGCCACCGGACTGACCGGTGCGGTCCTCGAAATTGCTGCTTTCCGGTTCACCGCCCAGCCGCATCACTCGCCTCCTGTCCAGCAGCCGTAATGCGCGGCTCCTACCACCGGTTGCATTTGAATGCGCGCCCCGCGAGGAGCGATCTCAAGGAGCATGCCATGATTCTCGAAGGCAAGGTCGCGCTGGTTACCGGATCAACCTCTGGAATAGGGCTCGCAATGGCCAAGGCCCTCGCGGCCGAGGGGGCAAAGCTGATGATCAACGGCTTCGGCGACGCCGCTGACATCGAGCGCGAATGCGCCGAGCTCGGTGCGATTCACGACGGCGCCGACATGTCGAAGCCCGCCGAGATCGACGCGATGATGAAACGCTGCGCCGACGAGCTGGGCGGTCCCGACATTCTCGTCAACAATGCCGGCATTCAGCACGTCTCGCCGGTCGAGGATTTTCCGACACAGAAATGGGACGCGATCATCGCGATCAATCTCTCTTCGGCCTTCCATACGACGCGGCTCGCGGTGCCCGCGATGAAAGCCAGGAAGTGGGGCCGGATCATCAACACCGCGAGCGCGCACAGCCTCGTCGCCTCCCCCTTCAAGAGCGCTTACGTGGCGGCCAAGCACGGGATTGCCGGCTTCACCAAGACCATCGCCCTCGAGACGGCGCAGACCGGGATCACGGTCAACTGCATCTCACCTGGCTACGTCTGGACGCCGCTTGTCGAAAAGCAGATCCCCGACACGATGAAGGCGCGCGGGATGACTCGCGAGCAGGTGATGAACGACGTGCTTCTCGCGGGGCAGCCGACCAAGCGCTTCGTGACTCCCGAAGAGGTCGCCGCGCTCGCGCTCTTCCTGTGCCGTGAAGAGGCGGCGTCGATCACGGGAGCGAACCTCAGCATGGACGGCGGCTGGACAGCTGCCTAGGCTGCGCCCGATGCGCGCCGCATTCCTCGCCGCCGCCTTGCTCGGCTGCTCCTCGTGCAACGTGCTCGAGCAGCCTTCGGGACTGATTCCGCGCTGGACGACCGCGTGGAAGGAAGTCGCGACCGGCGACGACCGGCAACGCCTGGCGGATTGGCGAACGAACTTCGTGTCCGCGCTCGACGCCGCGAGAAAAAGCGGCCACGCAGCCGATGTCGCGCGCGAGGGCGTGCTGCTCGAACCCGACGCGGCGCTTGGCCCGCCCGGCCTTCCCGACGGGATATATCGCTGCCGGGTGATCAAGCTCGGCGCCAAGACCGACAGCGGCGGACTGCCTTATGTTTCCTATCCGCCATTCACGTGCCGGGTGAAGCCCGACCGAAGCCTGCGGCGGTTCAACAAGCTGGACGGATCGCAGCGCTACGTCGGCTTGATCTTCCCCGGCGATCCGATCCGGCAGGTGTTCCTCGGAACCCTCGTGCTCGGTGATGAGACCCGGGCACTCCAATATGGGCAGGACCAGCTTCGCGATGTTGCTGGTTACGTCGAGCGGATCGGCCCGAACCGCTGGCGGATACTCATGCCGAAGCCACATTTCGAATCGCAGTTCGACGTAATGGAGCTCACGCCGCCCGCTGGCTGATCGCCATCGGCGTTCACCACTTATTTGTAAAATTTAGCGACACCTTCGCTGATGTCGGCGGATTTGACAGCATCGAGGCCCGGAGGCGGCGCGTGGACGCGCTGATCGGCTTCTGGAGCCACGCGCTCGCAGCGGCGCTGTTCGCGGCGCTCGCATTGTGGCGCCTGCGCGATGCCGCGCGCCACCCCGCGCAGCGCCTCCTCGCCGGCTCATTCGCTTTGACCGCATGCTGGGCCTGGCTCAGCGCCGTCACGCCGGGCGAGCTCGTCGATGGATTCGCGGAAAGCGCGCGCAACCTCCTTTGGGTCAGCACGCTCTACAGCCTGTCCGCCGCCGGCAAGGAGCGTGAGCACGGACTGAAGCTCGTCTACGGCGCGGTGGCGGCGGTGATCGGACTCCAGCTGATCACTGCCACCTTGGCGCTGCTTTCGCCGACCGACGCGCTCCTGCAGACTCGGATTTTGCTGCGGATCACCACCGCCGCCGGCGCGCTCGTGCTGGTGCATAATGTCTATGGTCAGGCGGCGCCCGCGAGCCGGTCGCACATTCGACTCGCGATGCTCGGGCTCGCCCTGATCTGGGTCTACGATCTCAACCTTTACACAGTCCTCTTTCTTGGCTCGCCCACTGCGCAGAGGCTGCTGGAATTCCGCGGTCTCGCGGTCGCGGTCAGCGCCCCCTTGTTCGCGCTCGCTACCCGCGATGAAAGCGGATGGCGGGTAAAGCTCTCGCGTGCGGCCACTTTCCAATCGCTCTCGTTGCTCGCCATCTGCGCTTATTTCGCGCTCATGGCGATCGTGGCCACGGCTCTTCGCGGGTCCGGAGTCGACTGGTCCGCGGCGCTGATGATCGCCGTGCTCGCGGTGATGACGGTCGGCGCGATGGTTCTTCTGCCGAGCGCTCGCGCTCGTGGCTGGATGAAGGTCAAGCTGGCCAAGCACCTGTTCGAGCATCGCTATGACTATCGGACCGAATGGCTGCGCTTCACCGAGACTCTCGGCCGTGCAGGTCCCGACGCACCACCCCTGAGCGAGCGCATCGTCAAGGCATTCGCGGACGTGATCGACGCACCGGGCGGACTCCTGCTGGTTGGCGATTACGGCGGAACGCTGACCGTCGCCGCGAACTGGAATTGGCCGGGCGCAAACCTTCCCGCTGCGCATCTTCAGGGCGCGGCGCGCTTCTGGAGCGAACTCGAGGCCAGCGGGCGCATCGTCGAGTTCGAGGCGCTTCGCAACGGCTGGGCCACTTCGCGCGACAAGGCCATCACCGTCCCCGGCTGGATGATCGAGGACGATAGCGTCTGGACGGGCGTGCCATTGCTCCACCAGCAGCGGCTCGTCGGCTTCGTGATCCTCGCGGCGCCCGAATATCGCCGCCCGCTGGACTGGGAGGATTTCGACCTTCTCCGGACCGCCGGCAACCAGGCGGCGAGCTCGCTTGCCGAAGCGATGGGGCAGGAAGCGCTCGCGAACGCGCAGAGATTCGAGGAGTTCAACCGGCGCTTCGCCTTCATTCTCCACGACATCAAGAACCTGGTCAGCCAGCTATCGCTCGTCGCGCGCAACGCCGAACGGCACGCGGACAAGCCGGAGTTCCGCGCCGACATGGTTGCAACGCTGCAGTCATCGGTCGGGAAGATGAACGAGCTGCTTGCCCGCTTGTCGCCGCAGTCATCGGCGCGCGTCCAGCGGATCGAAGCCCAGTCGCTGCGCCCGATCCTCACCGACGCGATCGCCGCGAAGCGCCGCGACCGGGAGGTACAGCTTTTCGGGGACGCAAACCTTTGGGCGTTGGTCGACGCCGCTGCGCTAGAGCAGGCGGTCGGTCACCTGCTCCAGAACGCATTGGATGCAAGCAGCGGCACGCCGGTCGCGGTCCGTGTCGGCGGCGCGGCTGAACGGGTCACGATCGCAATCGCGGACAAGGGTGTCGGGATGGACGGCGACTTCATTCGAAACCGGCTGTTTCAGCCCTTCGCCTCGACCAAGTCTGGCGGGTTCGGAATCGGAGCGTTTGAAGCCCAGTCGCTGATCGCCGCGATGGGCGGCCAGCTTAGCGTCGACAGCCGGCAAGGGCACGGCACGACCTTCACCATCAACCTGCCGGGGGCGGAACCGGTGAGTCAGAAATTGAGGAAAAGCGCATGACCGACGCAACCAAAGTGCTCCTCGTCGTCGAAGATGACGAAGGACTGCAGCGCCAGCTGAAATGGGCCTACGAAGGCTATGAGATCGTCTGTGCCGGCGACCGCCAGGCCGCCATCGATGCGCTACGCGCGCACGAGCCGGCCGTCGTTACGCTCGATCTCGGCCTGCCGCCCGACCCCGACGGCACCGACGAGGGCTTCGCCACCCTCGCCGAGATCCTTCGCCTCAAACCCGACACGAAAGTGATCGTCGCCACCGGCCACGGCGCCCGCGAAAGCGCAACGAGGGCCGTCGCGATGGGTGCGTACGATTTTTACAAGAAGCCGGTCGATATCGACGATCTCGGGCTGATCGTCGCGCGGGCCTTTCATCTTCACGAAATCGAGACCGAGAATCGCCGCCTCGAGACGGGGTCGTCGGCGACGGTGCTCGGCTCGATTATCACGGCAGCACCAGAGATGCTTAAGGTCGCCCGGACGATCGAGCGCGTGGCCTCAGCCGACGTTTCCGTCATGCTGCTGGGCGCGAGCGGCACGGGCAAGGAGTTGCTCGCGCGCGCTGTGCACGAGGCGAGCGGCCGCAAGGGCGAGTTCATCGCCATCAATTGCGCGGCGATCCCGGAGAACCTGCTCGAAGCGGAGTTGTTCGGGTACGAGCGCGGCGCCTTCACTGGCGCGGTCAAATCGAACATCGGCAAGATCGAGTTGGCGCAGGCCGGCACGCTTTTCCTCGACGAGGTCGGCGACATTCCGCTGCCGCTCCAGGTCAAGCTGCTGCGCTTCCTCCAGGAGCGCGTGATCGAGCGCATCGGCGGCCGCCAGCCGATCGCGGTCGACACGCGCATCGTCTGCGCCACCCACCAGGACCTGGACGCGATGATCGCCGACGGGCGCTTCCGCGAAGACCTTTATTACCGGCTCGCCGAGATCGTCGTGAAAATCCCCTCGCTCGCCGAGCGCTCGGGCGACGCGGTTCTGCTCGCTCGCCATTTCGTCAATCGCTTCGCGCGCGAGCTCAACGCGGGTGTGCAGTTGCTAAGCCCGGACGCGGTCGATGCGGTCGACGCTTACAACTGGCCCGGCAACGTGCGCGAGCTCGAGAACCGCATCAAGCGTGCAGTGATCATGGCCGATGGAAAAGCCATTACCGCAGGCGACCTCGACCTTCAGACGGGCGTGGTTCCGAGCGACGACGTGCTTCCGATCAACCTTCGCGCGGCACGCGAGGTCGCCGACCGCAAGGCCATCCGCCAGGCGATGAGCCGCACGGAGAACAATATCTCCGGCGCCGCGAAGCTGCTCGGGATCAGCCGCCCGACGCTTTACGACCTGCTGAAGCAATACCGCCTCACTGCCTGAGGCTGGACAATTGGAATAGGCGCGAGCAGCCTCCGGCTTGATCATTGGAGGGGGCTTTCATGCGTATCCTGCTTGCAATTGCGATCGGCGTCGCCGCCGTTTCTTCACCTTCGATAGCTGCGCCATCGAACGCGGCTGCGACGAATGAAGATGCGCGGTTCACTGCGTTCGGCGAGCGCATTGTGGACGAGTTTCTGAAGCTCGATCCGGTCAGCGCCACGCAGCTTGGCGATCATCGCTACGACGCCCTTCTTCCCGATGTTTCGGCGAAGGGCAGGGCCGCACGACGCGCTTTCGCCGAGCAGGCGCTGGCGCAGCTCGCCAAGTTCGATGCGCACAAGCTCAGCCGCGAGCATCAGGTCGATGCGATCCTGCTGCGCGATCAGCTCAATTACATAATCTTTAGCGTCGACCGCCTGCAGGACTGGGCGTGGGACCCGCTGACTTATTCGGCGGGCAATGCCTTCTTCACGCTCACCTCGCGCGAATTCGCTCCACTCCCCGTCCGGCTTCGGTCCGCGATCGGCCGGATGGAGGCGCTTCCGACATTTCTTCAGCAGGCCCGGGAGTCGCTCAACCCTGCCCGCGTCCCGCTGATCCACGCGCAGACTGCGGCAAAGCAAAATCCAGGACTTAACGATCTGATCGACGGAATCGTCGCGCAGAAATCGGCGCTTCCGGCGGCCGACCAAACGCGTCTCGTCAAGGCTGCAGCGACGGCCAAAGCTGCCGTCGCCGACTATCAGGAGTGGCTCGACAAGCAGCTGGTGCCGAACGCGAAGGGCAATGAACGGCTCGGTGCAGCGCTCTACGACGAGAAGTTGCGCCTCGCCCTGAATTCGCCGCTGAGCCGCCAGGAAATCCGCGCCCGCGCGGAAACGGAGATCCGCGATCTCCGCTCGAAGATGTACGTCGTCGCGGCCGGTATGCTGAAAGGTCAGGCAGGAGCGCCGTCCGCGCCCGCCAGTCCGACTCCGGAACAGCAGCAAGCGGTGATCGAAGCAGGTCTTGCGATCGTCGCCGCCGACGTTCCGCCAAAGGACCAGATGATCCCCTTCGCCCAGCAAGCGCTCGGTAAGGCAATCAGCTTCGCCAAGGCGAAGAAGATCGTCAGTTTCCCGACCGCCAGCTTCAATGTCATCGAAATGCCCGAATATGCGCGGGGCTTTTCCGCCGCCTACGCCGACATGCCAGGGCCGTTGGAAAAGGATCAGCGCGGCTTCTTCGACGTGATGCCAATCCCGACCGACTGGACGGCGGAACAATCCGCGTCCTTCCTTCGCGAATATAACAAATGGACGCTTCATGAGCTCGCCCTCCACGAGGGCGTGCCGGGTCACCTGCTGCAGCTAGCCCATTCCAACCAGTACAAATCGCGGCTTCGGGCCTTCCTTCAGTCCGGATCGATGATCGAAGGCTGGGCGTGCTACGGTCAGGACGTGATGGCCGATGCCGGCTTCCTCAATCGCGACCCGCGCTACCTCCTCGCCCATTACAAGTTCCAGATGCGGGTGCCGGTGAACGCGATCCTCGACCAGGACTTTCACGTGAACGGGCTTACGCGCGACCAGGCGATGCAGATGATGACCAAGACCGCCTTCCAGGAAGAGCGCGAGGCGGCGGGCAAATGGGTCCGGATGCAGCTGAGCTCGGCGCAGCTTCCGACCTATTTCGTCGGCTATTCGGAATGGTGGGACTTTCGCAAGGCGGCGGAGAAGCGGCCGGGCTTCAACCTGGAGAAGTTCCACGACGCCGCGCTCAGCCACGGGTCGCCGCCCGTGCGATTTATCCGCGAGCTGACGTTCGGAGAGCCGATCCGCTAGCCAGCGACTCGGCCAGCTCGGCGACCTCGAGCCAGCGTACCTCCGCCGCTTCGATGTCGGCGCGGTGACGGGCGATGCGCTCGGTCAGCTCGGCGAAACGCGTCGGGTTGCGGATGTAGAGATCGGGATCGGACAGCGCCTGCTCATCCGCGGCTACGGCGGCTTCGAGCCGCTCGATCTCTCCCGGCAGGCGGTCGAAATCGCGCTGGTCCTTGTAGGTGAGCTTCCTTGCCGCTCCCCCTTTGGGGGAGCTGTCAGCGAAGCTGACTGAGGGGGTCCCAGACTCACCCCCTCCGCCAGCCGCCTTGCGGCTGGCACCTCCCCCTGAGGGGGAGGAGCGATGCGCCTCATACCTTTTCCTGACCCAATCCTCATAACCCCCGGCGACGATATCAATCTTGCCAGAGCCATCGAGGCCAAGCGTGATCGTCACCGTCCTGTCTAGGAAATCGCGGTCGTGGCTGACGATCAGGACGGTGCCTTCATAGTCGGCGATGACCTCCTGCAGCAGGTCGAGCGTCTCGAGGTCGAGATCGTTGGTCGGCTCGTCCAGCACGAGCAAGTTGGCATGGCGGGCGAACTCGCGCGCGAGCAAAAGACGCGACCGCTCCCCGCCGGAAAGTGAGCCGATCGGCGCATCGGCGATCGACGGATCGAACAGGAATTCCTTCAAATAGCCCTTGATGTGCTTCTTGTGGCCGCGAACCTCGATCCAGTCGCCGCCATTCGCAAGCACGTCCTTCACCCGCCGCTGCGGCTCCATCAACTTGCGCTGCTGGTCGATGACGATCCCGGACAGCGTCTTCGCCTGGATGACCGTTCCGCCGTCGGGCGCGATCTCGCCAGTGAGGAGCTTTAGCAACGTCGTCTTGCCCGCGCCGTTCGGGCCGACGATTCCGATCCGGTCGCCACGCTGGATACGAAGCGTGAAGTCGCGAATGATCTGCCGGTCGCCGAACGACTTGTTGACCTGGTCGGCCTCGATCACGGTCTTCGACCGGACGTCGTCCTTGGCTAGCGCCAGCTTCGCGGTTCCAGCCGCGCCGAGCATTGCCGCTCGCTGGGCACGCATCTCGTGCAGCTTGGCGAGGCGGCCCTGGTTGCGGCGGCGGCGGGCAGTCACTCCCCGCTGGAGCCAGTGAAGCTCGATTTTCAGCTTGGCGTCGAGCTTCTCGGCAGCGCGCGCTTCTTCCTCGTAAACACGCTCGGTCCAGGCATCGAAGCCGCCGAAGCCGATCTCCGCGCGCCTGAGCTCGCCGCGGTCGAGCCACAGGCAGCTCCGGGTGAGCCGCGTCAGGAAGGTCCGGTCGTGGCTGATCGCGATGAATGCGCCGGTGTAGCGCTTGAGCCAGTCCTCGAGCCATTCGATTGCGCCGAGGTCGAGATGGTTGGTCGGCTCATCGAGCAACAGCAGATCGGGCTTTCGGCCCAACGCCCTCGCAATCGCCGCGCGCCTGCGCTCGCCCCCGCTTGCCGTTGCCGTGGGCCGAGAAAGATCGATCCCGAGCTGGTCAGCGATGGCAGCCGCTTCATGTGCTTCCGGTCCGTCGCTTCCATGCAGAACCCAGTCGCTTAGTGTCTCGAACGCGTCCATCCGTGGATCCTGCTCCAGCAGGACGACATGGGTCCCCGGAACGATCGTCCGCTTGCCTTCGTCGGTGTCGATGATGTTTGCGAGGCACTTGAGAAGCGTGGTCTTGCCTGCGCCGTTGCGGCCGATCAGCGCCAGCCGGTCCCGCTCGCCGATGTAGAGATCCAGATGGCGGAACAGCCAGCCTTCGCCCTGGATCAGCCCAAGGTCTTCGTACGACAGGATCGGCGCGGCCATTAGCGACCGCTAGCGGAAGCCTTCGGTTTTTGTCACCTGCCGCGCTATGCTGGGCCGCCACAACGGGGGAGCAATGCGATGCCGGTAATCGGAATGGGCGGCTATTTCTTCCGCGCAGCGGACCCGGAGGCGTTGAAATCATGGTACCGAGAGCATCTCGGCGTCGGCGGGGGATGCGGTGCCGACGAAAGCGGCCAGTCGAACGAGTGGGTCTGGTTCCATCAGGGAGGGCCAATGGTGTTCGAGCCGTTCAAGAAGGACACGGATTATTTTCCGGCCGACCGAACCGCCATGATCAATCTCCGAGTGAGCGACCTCGACGGTCTCCTTTCCCAGCTCCGCGGTGCGGGGATCGAGGTCATCACCAACGAGGAATGGGATTCGATGGGCATCGGCCGCTTCGCACGGATCCACGATCCGGAGGGGAATCCCGTCGAGCTTTGGGAACCAGCGAGCGGCTAAGCCACGGCGGGTGTTGCAGTTCGGCAACGCTGTCGCGAGCCTGAACGGAAGCCACCATTGGCATTCATAGCCAATTCAATGGCCGATGGTAGAACGCGACCCGACAAGAGAGTCGAGTCAATGAACGCTTTGCGTACCCTTCTCCTTGCCGGCGTGCTTGCTGCCGGCCTCACCAGCGCACCCGCGCTGGCCGATGGCCCGCGCGGTCACGGTCCGCAGTCGGACCAGGGCCAGGGTCCGCACCGGGAGCAGGAGCGCGCGTTCGAGGACACTCGGGACGGACGTTCGATGCCCCTGCCGATGCTGGAGCAGCGCGTGCTTCCGCGCATGGGTGGCGCCGACTATCTCGGCCCGGAAATTCGCGGCGGAACCTACCGGATGAAGTTCATTCAGAACGGTCGGGTGATCTGGGTCGACGTCGATCCGCAGACCGGACGGATCATTCGCAGGTCGGGTCCTTAGGCTCCGCTGTCGCGCGCATTGACTTTTCGCGGCATCTTCCCAGTTGTTTCGTTTAAGCAACCTCTCGCCGCAACGCGGGTTGACGGCTTGAAGATGAACAGCTCCGGGGAGCATCGATGCGCGTTCTGATCGTCGAAGACGAACCCAATCTGGGGCGCCAGCTCCGTTCGACGCTCGAGGGGGCCGGCTACGCAGTCGATCTCGCGACCGATGGCGAAGACGGTCACTATCTCGGATCGACCGAAAGCTATGACGCGGTCATCCTCGATCTCGGACTTCCGGAGATCGACGGCCTCACCGTCCTCGACCGCTGGCGCAAGGAGGGTCGAAAGATGCCCGTCCTCGTGCTCACGGCGCGCGACAGCTGGTCCGACAAGGTCGCCGGGCTCGACGCCGGAGCGGACGATTATCTCGCCAAGCCGTTTCAGACCGAGGAGCTGATTGCGCGCTTGCGTGCGCTGATCCGCCGTTCGTCCGGCAATGCCTCGTCGGAGCTCGTCGCGGGCGACATTCGCCTCGATACCCGCTCGGGCAAGGTCACCAAGGCTGGGGAGCCGGTGAAGCTGACCGCGCAGGAATACAAGCTCCTCTCCTACCTCATGCATCACAAGGGCAAGGTGGTCAGCCGCACAGAGCTGATCGAGCATATCTACGACCAGGATTTCGACCGCGACTCAAACACGATCGAAGTGTTCGTCACGCGAATCCGCAAGAAGCTCGGCGCTGACGTCATCACCACCATCCGCGGCCTCGGCTACAGCCTCGAGGAGCCGGCGGAGGTTCGGCCGGTTTGAACAAGGAAGGCGCCTCGCTCGCGGCGGCGCCCGACGTTCGAACCGCCGCCAGCCGGAGGGCGCACCGACGCCGTACCGGCTCGCTGACCCGGCGAATGATTGGCGTGGCGGCGGTCTGGATCGTCGCGCTGCTCCTGATCGGCGGCTTCGCACTCGACCGCGTTTTGTCGCGGACAATCATTGCCGGATTCGATTCCCAGCTCGTCACCATTCTCAACGGCATGCTGAGCGCGGCCGAAATCGGGCCTGACGGAGAAGTTCGGTTCAGCCGCCCGCCCGCCGACCAGCGCTTCATCGATCCTTACTCCGGCCTCTATTTCCAGATCAGCGGAGCGGGCGCGGACACCTTCCCGTCGCGCTCGCTGTGGGACCGGCGCCTTCGCGTCGACGGCAAGCATGTCGACCTCAAGCCGCACCTGTACGACAGCGAGGAATTCGGTCGTGGCGATGCGCTGAGGATCGTCGAGCAGGACGCGATCCTCCCGGGTTCCTCGATCCGCTGGA
>Ga0207674_10006890_pt1 | contig 13318 bp, 9 predicted proteins | sample KBSCornC72_FD_184303 | JGI IMG/M metagenome (GOLD analysis project Ga0207674, IMG submission 184303) | Corn rhizosphere microbial communities from Kellogg Biological Station, Michigan, USA - KBS Corn C7-2 (SPAdes) (version 2) | ecosystem: Host-associated > Plants > Roots > Rhizosphere > Soil ... | reverse complement strand
AAAATCTCCTAACATGGTGAGCGCAATGATTTTTATTTGTGGCTTCAGCTTCCTGATCAGGGCAGTGGCTTCCATTCCATTCATTACCGGCATGTTCACATCCATGATCACATAATCCACTTCGTTCGCACGAATAAATTCTACGGCTTGCGCTCCATCAAAACATTGTGCCGTCACTTCATATCCCTCATGAGATGCAATAAGCAACTTCATACCATCATTGATTATTTTATGATCATCCACGATCAGGAAGCGCATAGAGAGGAATGGTTATTAGGGTATTAAGTTATTGAGTTATTATGTTATTAGGTATTAAGTGAGGGATCATTGAGTAGGATTGAAAAGCAAATCTTATTTTTTGTTGTTATTCGTGCACAGGAGCCAAAATATAATGCTCACGAAGCTTTTGATCCGTTGTTCTATCCGCAATCGGCAAATGATTATCGAACAGGCGGTGGTGAACCCGGACCCAAATACTGGCAAAACAAAGCGGATTACAAGATCAATTGTACTCTTGATACAAGTTTGCATCGTGTAACCAGTGACGTAGAGATCAACTATACCAATAACAGTCCTGACAATTTAAGGTTCCTTTGGTTGCAGGTTGATCAGAATATTTATAAAAAGGATTCCCGGGCTTCTTATACCACAACCGAAGCGGGTGGGCGCTGGGCCAACGCAAAATTTACTGAAGGCGATGTGATCAAATCGATCTCTGTGGAAGCAGGGACAAAATCGTATGTTCCCAAATACCTTATTACAGATACACGCATGCAGGTTTGGCTTGCTGACGAGTTGAAATCGGGAAACACCGTTAAAATGAAGATCAGCTATCAATTTGATGTTCCTGAATATGGAACAGACCGCATGGGAAGATTGAATACAAAGAATGGTTGGGTTTACGAAGTAGCACAATGGTTTCCGCGCATGTGTGTTTATGATGACGTGCAAGGGTGGAATACATTACCTTATTTGGGTGCCGGAGAATTTTATCTTGAGTATGGAGACATTGAGTATAACGTTACGGCCCCTGCAAATCTGATCGTGGCTGGCTCGGGTGAATTACAAAATCCACAGGATTGTTTAACTGCCGATCAAATTAGTCGCTGGAACCAGGCAAAGAACAGTGATAAAACAGTAATGATCAGGAGCGATAAAGAAGTGAATGATAAAAACTCACGTCCTAACAAACCAAGCTGCATATGGAAATTTAAAATTCAAAACGCGAGGGATGTCGCATGGGCTGCTTCAAGAGCTTTTGTATGGGATGCCGCAAGAATGAATTTACCAGGCGGAAGAAAGGCGATCGCTGCAAGTGTATATCCAGTTGAAAGTATCAAGAAAGACGGATGGCAGCGTTCTACTGAAATGGTGAAGGCTTCCATTGAATACAATTCAAACAAATGGTTCGAATTTCCTTATCCCGTTGCAACAAATGTTGCAGGCACAGTCGGTGGCATGGAATACCCGGGAATAGTTTTTTGCGCTTACACCAGTAATGGAAGTGGTTTGTGGGAAGTAACCGATCATGAGTTTGGACATACCTGGTTCCCCATGATCGTTGGCAGTAATGAAAGAAAATATGCATGGATGGACGAAGGCTTTAATACTTTTATCAATGGCCTTTCTACAAAGAATTTTAATCGCGGAGAATATGCCAGCGCTTCTTTCTTTCCGGGTGATATGACGAAATATGTTTTTGGTGACCGGATGGATGGGTTAATGAATATACCGGAAGTGATCCAACAGGACAATCTCGGCGTAGCGGCATATTTAAAGCCGTCCATGATGCTGGACGCATTGCGTGATGTGGTACTGGATTCAGTAAGGTTTGATGCAGCCTTTCGTGAATACATACGTCGTTGGGCATTTAAACATCCAACGCCCTGGGATTTCTTTCATACCATGGAAAATGTTTCTGGTGAAGATCTCGGATGGTTCTGGAGAGGGTGGGTGTTGAATACATGGAAACTTGACCAGGCGGTAAAAGACGTAAAATATATTGAGGATAAAGTTGAGAATGGTTCAATGATCACCATTCAAAACCTGGAAAAAATGGTGATGCCCGTAACTATCGTTGTCAAGGAAGCAAATGGGCAACAACACAGAATTAATTTACCCGTCGAAGTTTGGCAACGAGGCCCGACGTGGACATTTGCTGTACCAACTACAAGCGAGGTGAAAGAAGTGATCCTTGATCCGGATAAAAAATTACCTGACTTCAATAGAGCAAATAATAGTTGGAAGAAGGCGTTCTAATGCATTTCCATCTTCACCTGCTTATTTCTTTTTCCTCTTACTAATAAGACAAACGGAATGCACACCAGGAACAAAAGGCCTATGTAGAGAAACGCGTCCATGTAAGACAACACAACGGCCTGTTTAGTCACAGAATACTCAAGAGCCTTGTATGCCGCATGAGGATCCTGGCCTCTGGCTGAAAATGATTGTTGCATTGCCAGCACCCTGTTTTGCACGTCGGGATCAGTAACATCCAGTTTTGAGACAAGATCATTTCGATGGACCATCGTTTTTGTTGCCATGAAGGTGCTGATAATTGCGACGCCGAAAGATCCACCCAATTGCCGCATCATACCGGTAAATGCCGCGCCCTCGCCAATTTGTTTTCCTTTTAGAGTGCTCAGAGATAATGTAGTGATTGGAATAAAAAGCATGCCCATTGCTACGCCACGTAATATTAATGGCCAGAAAAACGTCGACTTGGGCGTATCGGGTGTCAGAATATTATGACCCCAAAAACAGAAAAAGAAAAATGTCAACAAGCCCAATGAGACAAGGTATTGTTGTTTTACTCCTCGCTGCAACATCTGTCCAATAAATGGCATCATGAACGCTGTTGTCAATGCGGCTGGAACAAAAAGTAAGCCCGCTTGCGTGGCGGTCCAGCCCAGAATGGATTGTGTATATAATGGGATAATGAATGTTGAACCATACAATCCAAAGCCAAGAATGAATGACATGATCGTCCCGATCCTTAGATTTCCGTTGCTTAATACTTTTAAATGAACGACAGGATTTTTATATGTCGATTCTCTCCAAATAAAAAAGAAACAACCCAGTGCACTTAGCACAGCCAGGATAGTGATCAGGCTGTTGTTGAACCAATCTTTTTCCTGCCCTTTTTCCAAAACATACTGAAGACTGCCGACAAAGGTTGCAAGAAGCGCAATACCGAGCCAGTCAACATCTCTTATGGCGCTCTTTTCAGTATACCTCGGGCTTTTCACAAACTGCAGTGTCAATAATGCGGCAATCACTCCAAGCGGAATATTGATGTAAAATATGTATGGCCATTGAAAATGATCAGTAATGTATCCTCCAAGAGGCGGACCCAGTGTTGGTCCGATGATCACTCCCAATCCATAAATTGCCTGGGCCATACTTCTTTTTTCAACAGGATAACTTTCTGTGATGATCGTTTGCGAGGTTACCAGTAAAGCGCCGCCTCCAACGCCTTGCAAAAAACGGAAAACGATCAATTCTTCGATCGACGTTGAATTTCCGCAGAGAAAGGAAAATATAGTGAAGAGCACAATGGAAGCAGCAAAATAGTTTCTTCTTCCAAATTGCTGCGATAACCAGCTCGTCATGGGAATGATGATCACATTTCCAATTGCATAGGCTGTTACTACCCAACCGATCTCGTTTGTTGTAGCACCGAGGTTTCCTTTCATATCGTTTAATGCCACATTAACGATCGTGGTGTCCACAATCTCAAGCAACGCGCAAATGATCGCTGTGACCGTAATGATCACTCTTCGTGAACCGTATTCTACTAATGATTGTTGCTGCATATGTCAATGTGAGTGGTGAGTTGTCAGTTGTGAGTGTTCCCTAACCTATCATTCCACTCAAAAGTTTAAATGTTTTTATGATCGAATTTCCAATAGGCTCTAAATTCTTTACGGTCGACATAATTCAATTGGTGAGCCAATCCGATAGCAGTATCAATCTCAATTACCGACCCTCTCGCTATTTCAAAAAATCTGGATCTTTCCGCCTTGGATTTCCTTGAGCAACCTTCCGCTATGTTCAAATGGACAGATAGAGCAGCTCTTCTAATTTGCTGTATCATAGCAAATTTTTCTTCAGTCGGAAATTGCTTTGTCACCTTATAGCATTCCAAAATCAATTCTTGTGACGATTGATAAACATTCAATTTAGTGTGAGATAGTTCGAGAAACATAATGATAAGGTTTATGGTTTAAGATACGTGATTAACTCATCTCAAAATTACGCACTCACAACTCACTACTCACAACTGACCCCTTAATCGAGGTGAACATCCACCGCCACGTTCAATCCCGGTCGTAATTTTCTTACCAGGGAATCTGAAACGTCGGTGAATTCAATTTTTACGGGCAGACGCTGAACAACTTTTACAAAATTTCCTGTTGCATTGTCAGGCGGTAGCAATGCAAACGTTGCTCCTGTAGCAGGAGAAAACGATGTTAGTTTTGCCTGGAATTTATGTTTGGGAAAAGCATCTGCAGTCACAACCACAAATTGCCCTTCTCTCATTTTGTTTAGTTGCGTTTCTTTAAAATTCGCAACTACCCAAACCTGCGTGCTGTGAACAACTGCAAATAAAGCTTGCCCTGCATTCACATATTGTCCGGGCTGTACGTTCACTTTGGAAACCTTCCCGTCTTGTTGTGCGGTGATAACCGTATATGAAAGATTCAATTTAGCGGCATCAACATCGATCTGGCGTTGATGAATAGCTGCATTGGCAACGCTGATCTGCTGAGCCGTGGCATTGCTTTGTTGAGCTACGGCATGTGTCTGTTGGGAAGCCTGGTTTTTTTGTTCCTGCAAAATCGCCAATTGCTTTTCAGCTGATTGCTTGGCGGCCAACGCCTGCTCATACTGTTGTTGAGTAACTGAGTGATCTTTGATAAGATTAGCGTAGCGTTCATAATCCTGCGTCGTTCTCCAAACAGTCACTTTTGCCGCTTCAATTTGCGCATCTACTGTTCCAACAGAAGCCTGCGAAGTAGCGATGTTTGCTTTGGCTGCAGTAGTAGTTACTTTAGCTGATTCTAGATTGATCTTGGCTGTTTCCAATGCTCCTTCTGCCTGCTCCAATTTTATTTTATAATCCCTGTCATCTAATATCAGCAGGGTATCACCTTTTTTTACCTGTTGATTGTCCTTGACCAAAACCCTGTCCACATATCCTGCAACGCGGGGTATAACAGGAATGATGTCAGCACTCACTTGCGCATCGTCTGTTTCTTCATGATGAAGACCGTGTGAATATTTTGAAATACCAAACCAACCGCCTCCAATGATCAGTATTCCAAGAATGATAATGAAAACCGGGTTTCTTTTTTTCCCATTTCCATTCCCGGCTTTTGTTTCGATAGCTGCCATAATTTCTTTTTTTCTTATTGTTGTTTTGTGTTTTCTTCTAATAGACCAGCGGCCTGTAACAGTTTGTTGTAAGCAACAACTGCATCAGCCTTTACAAAGATCAGGTTCATCCTCTCCAATAACTGCTTTGTGTTTGCATCCAAAAGATCAGTAGTGGTCTCAAGACTATTGTCGTATTTATTCTTTACGATCCTGTAATTTTCAACTGCCTGTTCAACTGCCTTTTGATACACTTCAATCTTTTTCTGGCTGCTGAGAAAATTTAAATAGGCATGATTCACATCCAGGCGGATGTTATCGTTTAACTGGCTCTCGCCGATTTCGGCTTGCTTCGCTCTGGCCTCCGCCTGCTGAACCTTTGCTTTTGTTTTCCATAATGAACCAATATTGTACGATACGCCAACGCCAACGTTTAAAGCATTTGTGATGCTGATGACCTCAGGAATGTCAGCAGCAATATAACCCCCAGTGACAGCAAGGCTTGGGTAATAATCTCCTTTTGCCGATCTTATCGATGATTCACTTGCTTTCTTTCTTAAGTCCAGCGCAGCCAGGTCCTTTCGATTTGTATACGCTGTTTGCAGGTATTCGTCCAATGTTTTCACTGAAAAGCTTTGATCGATCATTGATGAATCAGGAACTAACTCTAATTTTTCAGGAAGACCGAGCAATATGTTCATGCTTACGTTGGCGAGCTTCCAGTTGTTTTCAGCATCAAGTAAACCGAGTTCAAAATTGGAGGCTTGTAGCTGGGCGCTCAAAAGATCATTGCGCGCCAGCAAACCATTTTTTTCCAGGTTGCTGAAATCCTTTACTCTTTGCTGCGCTTCGGCTAGATTTTCCTGTACTAGCGAAACAGAAGCTTTGGCCTTGTATAAATTCACAAAGGCTTCTACTGTATTTTGGATCACTTCCTCCTTATCATTGCCTGCATCCAGCCTTGTAGCTTGCGCCAAAAACCTAGACGCTTCAATGCCATAACGAATCCGACCACCTGCGAAGACCGGAACCGAAGCATTGGCAATTGCGTAGCCAGCTTTTGAAATTGTCGGAACTGTGCCCCCACCATTGTTCTTTATTTTCATATCCACGTTCGCACTGCTTAACCATAAATAGGAACCGGAAAGTTTTGCGTCGGGCAATTGGTTATTCAGGGCTTCTTTCAAAGCGGCCGTGGCCTCTTCGATCTTAGCCTGGCTATTTTTGAGTTGCTTGCTGTTCTTAATACCAAGATCAATGGCCTCACTCAATGTAATTGGTCTTTTCTCTTGCGCAGTTACCTGTAACCCCGCCAACGAAATGACGATCGATAATAACTTTAACCTATTCTTCATTTGTCAGAATTGCTTTAAATAATTTTTTTAAATGCTGGCTCAACTTCTTTTTAATGTGTTTTTGAAACTCTTCATCACTCATCGATTGAAGGTTGTTGATCTCCTTGTAGTAATGTTGCGTTGCAATAATGTGGCCAGCTGTACCAACCAATGTTGCCATCATCAGCGGTATATCGATATTTTTTTTGAATTCTCCCTTCTTTTGTCCCTGGTGAATAAGTTTTGAGATAAGTTCCTGGTTTCTTCTTTTCATCTGGATGATAAGCTCGGCCGTGATCCCTGTATGATTCACTACCTGCTCCCTTACCATGATGCGTGAAAAACATTGCTGGTTCATGATCTTTTCTATGTAATGATCGATCAGCATATCCATTTTCTCCAAGGAGGAGAGACTCTTATCTTCAGCCATGGTTTCCAGCTTCAGCTTTATATGTTCGCCCCTGTAATCAAACAATGACTCGAGCAATTTGTCCTTCGAACCAAAATAATAGGAGATCATAGCAAGGTTCACATGGGCTTTTTCTGCTATGTCCCGAACGGAGGTACCATTGAAACCCTTTTCGGCAAAAAGAACCTCGGCGCTCTCCATGATTTGTAGTTGCTTATCGTTGTAGACCATATAATTTATAAAATCGGGGAGCGAAGATCAAACAAATGTTTGATTTAAACAAACGTTTAATTAACTTTTTCTAAAAAATTGTTATGAGGTCAACGTACAACTGTTAGAACGGGGCTAGTGAAGTTTGATTGGCGGCTGCGATGGATGGATCAATGGTCTGGATATTTTCAGATCAAACAAATAATTCGGTGAATTGGGTATACTCATTACTCATTATTCATCACTCATATTTACCGCTGGCTTGCGATCAAAAGATTCAGGTCGGTGAATTTTAAATCAAATCGTTCGCTTAGATAGAAATTCGTCAATGCGCCTTTGAAGAGATATATGCCAGCCCGGAGATGGACTTTATGCCAGACAAGATTTTCAAAACCACCCTCTTCACCCGCTTCAAGTAACAATGGCATTAATACATTGCTGATCGCTTGTGAAGCTGTCCTTGCAAAACCTGAAGGGATATTTGGAACGCAATAATGGATGACGCCGTATTTTAAAAAGATGGGATGCTCATGACTGGTGATCTCGGAAGTTTCAAAGCATCCACCGCGGTCGATGCTTACATCGATCACAACAGAACCTGGTCGCATATTACTAACCATTTCTTCAGTGACTACTACCGGCGTTCTTCCTGTTTCTGACGCAAGAGCACCGACAGCTACTTCACAAGTCTTCAATTGCTTTGCCAGCATGCGTGGTTCGATGACCGAGGTCCACAAGCGGTGCCCGATATTATTTTGTAAACGCTTCAACCGGTACACGCTGTTATCAAACACTTTTACCGACGCACCTAAAGCAAGTGCGGCTCGGGCAGCGTATTCCCCTACAATACCGGCACCGATGATGATCACTTTTGTTGGAGCAATACCTGAGATGCCACCCAGCAATACGCCTTTGCCATGATTGGCCGATCCTAAGTATTGTGCAGCGATCAGCATCACTGCGCTTCCGGCGATCTCACTCATGCTTCGAACAATTGGATAGGAGTCACTGTCGTCTTTCAAATTTTCAAATCCGATAGCAGTGATCCTTTTATCCATCATTTTCTGCAGCAGTTCCGCTTTCAGTATGCTCAAATGGATCGGTGAGATGATCACCTGGCTCATTTGCAGCAAAGGAAGATCCTCATCAATGACCGGAGCACTTTTCACAATGATAGGAAGCTTGAAAACCTCGGCTCTGTCATACACGATCTTTGCCCCGCTCTCCGCATAATCTTTATCTCTGAAATGAGATGCTTCTCCTGCGTTATGTTCGATCACTACTGAATGCCCGTTACTCACTAACACACTTACTGCATCAGGTGTAAGAGCAATGCGGTTTTCCTGGAAAGCAATTTCTTTCGGAATACCAATTTGCATCTGCGCACCCTTTGGTCTCACATCCAATGTCTCTTCTAGAGTTTCGTAGCTGAAAGACGTACTTATTTTAGGTTTTTGCTGGGCCATGGAATGACTGCTGCTAATTTTATGTTTCCAGCTTTTGTAACATTAATCACCGCCTGTTGTGTCACTCACTTCAGCGTTCCGATCTCAACTGATCGGGATTGTTGGAATTTGCTCAGTAGTATTGTTACTGTACAAGTGTGCGACGCAACAAGGGTTTAATAGTAGTACCGCTGCCGGTAACCAAAAATAACTAATTATCGCCGATAGTGAGTTTTCGGGTTTCTTCATTGACCGGCTGGATAAAGACATGCAATGTATCACCAGGAAGAAGTGACGGAATTTTTTCAGGCCATTCAATAAGACAAATATGGTCGCTGTTCAGGCAGTCTTCCACACCGGCCTGGATGGCTTCCTGTTCATCCCTGAGACGATAAAGGTCTATGTGAAAGATCTTTTTCTCTGCCCCATTTGCAAAAAAGTAATATTCATTGATGATAGAAAAGGTGGGACTGCCAACCACGTCTTTCACCTGCTTTGCATCGCATAAAGCGTGGATCAGAGTAGTTTTTCCCGAACCCATGTTTCCATGAAAGGCGATGATTTGAGTATTGGGGATTGCCTTCCAGAAAGCTTCGGCGGTTTGCCTCAATTGATGGATGGTATAGGTGATCTCCATAAGCAAATTTAGCGCTGCCACTGATGTGGGTCATCCGTAAGCTTTTTTAAATCGATAATTTTGTATTATGGAAAAAATACAGTGGAAAGTGGAAGGGATGACTTGTTCTAATTGTGCGCTCACCATTCACAAATTTTTGGAGAAGCAGGGAATGAAAGAGGTGAAGGTAAATGTAATTGGAGGTGATGTATCATTTCAGATGAATGGCGGACGCACAAAGGAAGAGGTAGCAAAAGGCATTAACGATCTCGGCTATAAAGTCGCGGGTGAAAAGGAATTAACTCGTGATAAGAAAAGGATATTATCCAGGCCCATAGAGCGATTCTGGTTTTGTTTTCCATTTGCGGCTCTCCTGATGCTACACATGATACCAGGGGTAAATATCCATTGGTTAGTGAATCCCTGGGTACAACTTTTTCTAACGTTACCAGTGTATATAGTGGGCATGAGGTTTTTCGGCAGGAGCGCTGTAAAAAGTTTACGAAACGGTATACCCAATATGGATGTGCTTATTGCACTGGGCGCTACTGCGGCATTTGTTTATAGTTTGTATGGAACGCTGAGCGGGCAGGCTGCGCGATATATGTTTTATGAAACAGCTGCGGCTATTCTTACGCTTGTTTTTCTTGGTAATTATTTGGAAGACGCCTCAATACGTTCCACACAACGTGCATTGGATTTATTGGCCAGGTCTCAAAAGGTAATGGCAAACATGATCGCTTATGATGACGATCATCATGAACATCTTTTCCCGGTTGAGAACACGCAATTAAGGGTCGGAGATCTTATTTTGATCAAAACTGGCGAGCCGGTGCCAATGGACTGTAAAATTCTTTGGGGCGATGTGTTTGTCAATGAAGCGATCGTTACAGGTGAAAGTTTACCGGTGCATAAATATGCAAAAGATAAATTGATCGGCGGCAGCATGATACAGGAAGGAACCGTAAAGGCCCAGGTAACTGCTGTGGGCAATGATACTGTTCTTTCAGGGATCATCAATTTGGTGAAACAGGCACAGGGAGATAAACCACCTGTTCAACTACTGGCTGATAGGATCAGCGCAATTTTTGTTCCGGTAGTGATCGGGATCGCTGTAGTAACACTTGCAGTAAATTGGATTATCATTAAAGATTTTACTCCTGCACTAATGCGAAGCATTGCGGTTTTGGTCATTGCCTGCCCCTGTGCGATGGGACTCGCTACGCCGGCAGCCATTGCGGTGGGGCTGGGACGAGGAGCAAGGACGGGAATCTTATTTCGCAATGCTAAAAGCCTTGAACTATTCAAGAATATCAAACAAGTTGTGTTTGATAAAACAGGGACCCTGACGACGGGAGAGTTTAAGATCGCGGGTTTCGAAACCGTGAATCGTGAAGCGTCAGTCGTCGATCGCGAGTCGTCAATCGTGAGTCGGCAGTCGGCAGTCGGCAGTCGGCAATCGGCAGATCCCACTCACCACTCACCACTCACCACGCACCCTTCAAAATTCACGGCTGAGGGCGAGTTTAAGCGGCTGGTCTATTCGCTGGAAAAATATTCCAATCATCCAATAGCAAAAGCCATCACTAATGAATGGAAGATGAAAGATGAATTGAGATGGAGTAAGATTGAAGAAGTAAAGGGTCTTGGTATGAAAGCATTGGACCGTGATGGACATGAATATTGGGCAGGTTCGTATAAACTGGTTGAGAAATTTACCGACGATGATAAACACAACATATATGTGTTGGAGAACGGGCAGTTACTGGGATGGATCGACGTAAAGGATGAAACAAGACCGGAAGCAAAACAGGTCGTCAATTACCTGCATTCAAAAAATATAAAAACGATCTTACTCAGTGGTGACCGCGTAGCAAATTGTGAACAGCTTGCAAAAGAGTTGGGGATTGATGAAGTAATTGCTGAACAAACTCCCGAACAAAAACTGAAAACGATCGGTGAGTTAAATGATACTGCCCCTACTGCCATGGTGGGTGACGGGATCAATGATGCGCCCGCTCTTGCAAAAGCTTCGGTAGGAGTTTCAATGAGTGAGGCATCACAGATAGCCATGCAAACCGCGCAAGTTGTGTTAATGGGGAGTGGATTAAAAAATTTACCGACAGCTCTTGGTCTCGGCAAACACACATACCTAACCATCAAACAAAATCTTTTCTGGGCTTTCTTTTATAATATCCTTGCCATTCCTGTAGCAGCATTCGGGTTTCTCACTCCAACCTTTGGTGCACTAGTAATGGGATTGAGTGATGTAGTACTGGGTGTGAATTCTGTGAGACTTTTTGTGAAGAAAGTGGTGTAAACGCCAAACGCGAAACGTGAAACGTGAATCGCGAAATCTGTGGTCATCTGTGAAACCAGTGAGATAAATTTGCTCACAGATTACACAGATTTTCACTGATTGATTTTTAATGGAAGGAGTCATCTAATCCTAAACCGCGAGTGTCAGATGTGAGTTAATATTTCTTAGCTTCGGGGAGACCTTATCTGAAATACAAATGACTGACCAATTCACCACTCACCATTCACCACTCACGATTCACGATCTCCTCAAACAACACTGGGGCTACGATTCCTTTCGCCCGTTGCAAGAAGAGATCGTGAAATCCGTGTTAGATGGGAAAGATACACTTGCCTTAATGCCTACAGGAGGTGGTAAATCTCTTTGTTACCAGGTTCCCGGGCTGGCGAAAGAAGGATTGTGTCTTGTTATTTCGCCGCTGATTGCTTTGATGAAGGACCAGGTCGAAAATCTCAGGAGAAAAAATATTACAGCTTATGCAATTTATTCAGGCATGAGCCGCAAAGAAGTCATCAATGTTTTAAAAGTAGCGGCACAGAGCAATTGTAAATTTTTGTATGTATCGCCTGAACGATTGGAGACATCTCTGTTCAAAGAATATTTGCCGGCACTTGATATTAACTTAATAGCAGTAGATGAAGCCCATTGTATTTCACAATGGGGTTATGATTTTAGGCCACCGTACTTGCGGATCGCTAATCTAAGAGAGGAAATTCCGAAAATCCCGGTGCTTGCTTTAACAGCATCCGCAACGTTAGAAGTTCAAAGTGATATTTGCGAAAAGCTAACCTCACCACCGCCCCATGTCCAAGGGAGAGGGGAGTTGTGGAAGATTTTTCGTCAATCTTTTGAGAGGGCTAACCTTTCGTACAGTGTTTTTAAGGTTGATTCAAGGATCAATAAGATCATTGAAATATTCAAAAATGTTCCGGGTTGCGGAATAGTCTATTGCAGTAGCCGCAAACGAACAAAAGAGATCGCGGACCTTATAAAAATGCATGGAATATCATCCGACTATTACCACGCCGGATTAACGCAGGCGGAAAGAAGTTCAAAACAGGAACAATGGATGCAAAATAAAACGAGGGTTATTGTCTGTACCAATGCGTTTGGAATGGGCATTGATAAACCGGATGTTCGTGTAGTTGTTCATGCGGATGTGACCGACTGCCTTGAAAACTATTACCAGGAAGCCGGCCGGGCTGGAAGAGACGGAAAGAAAGCTTATGCGGTATTGTTATATAATGACAAGGATCACAAAGAGCTTGAGGAATCGATCGGAATTAGATATCCATCGCTCAGTGATATCCGCAACGTGTATCAGTCCATTTCTAATTACCTGCAAATACCATCAGGTTCCGGCGAAGGCCAGTACTATGATTTTGACATTATTGATTTCATCAAAAAGTTTAAGCTGAATAGTCAAACGGTATTCTATTCATTGAAAATCCTGGAACAGGAAGAATGGCTGAGTTTTAATGAACAGGTCTTCGTTCCTTCGACGATTCGGTTTACGACGAATAAAGAATATTTATATCAATTCGAAAAAGATCATCCGTATCTCGAACCCCTGGTCAAATCACTCCTTCGAGCCTACGAAGGGATCTT
>Ga0207674_10006889_pt1 | contig 13319 bp, 11 predicted proteins | sample KBSCornC72_FD_184303 | JGI IMG/M metagenome (GOLD analysis project Ga0207674, IMG submission 184303) | Corn rhizosphere microbial communities from Kellogg Biological Station, Michigan, USA - KBS Corn C7-2 (SPAdes) (version 2) | ecosystem: Host-associated > Plants > Roots > Rhizosphere > Soil ... | reverse complement strand
GTGTATCTGCAGCTCGCCCCGTCCGCCCTTCTTGATGTCGGCGACCTGGCCGATGGCGTCACCGCGTAGCACCGTGGTGTCACCCCAGTCGGCGCGGGTCAGCGTGTTCGACACGACGTACTTGCGGCCGTGGTTCAGCTTGGCCGCGGCGCCGTTGGCCGGGTCGGTGACCTGGCTCCAGTAGGCGCGCATGGTCTCGAAGGTGTTGCGGCCGAGCAGGATCGCCTCGGTCCGAGCGAACCAGCTCTCCACGATCACTCCCATGTCGGCGTCCGAGAACGGCACCAGCCACCCGCCGCGGCCGAACCCCCCGCTGGGGTCCTCCCCGGCTCCGCCCGGACCCTGCATGACCCCGTCGAGCGTCAGGAACGTATGCGTGACCAGCTTCACCGGATCCTCCCAGCGTCTTTCCGGCTCTGGGGCGGAGGACGGTGTGCTCGCCCCCGTACCGGAACTCCCGCGTCGCCCAGACCCCGAGCACACCGTCGCCGGGCGTCAGCCCCCGATCCGTGTGACCGCCCGGTGCTGACCAGCCTAACCGGCATGTGGTCTTGGGGACTGGTCCAATTGCTGGCTTAGATATGGGGCCAATCGTGTCGTGCCGCCGGGGCGGGGTAGCGTCGGGGCCGTGGACCTGGAGATGGAATTCCGGGACGGCGTCTCGCTCCGCCGCCAGCTCGAGGACGCGCTGCGGGTGGCCATCCGGTCCGGCCGGCTGCCACCGGGATCGGCGCTGCCCCCGAGCCGGGATCTGGCCGAGCAGCTGAGCGTGTCCCGGGGGGTGGTGGTGGACAGCTACGCTCAGCTGACCACCGAGGGCTACCTGTCGGCCCGGCGCGGCTCCGGCACCCGCGTCGCCGCGACGGCGGCGTCAGGCCGCCCGCCGGCCCGGCGGCAGCTGCCGGCGCCGAATGCCTACCGCTACGAGCTACGGCCCGGGCAGGCCGACTTCCACGCCTTCCCGCGCGCCGCGTGGAAGGCGGCTCTGCTGCGTGCCCTGCGCGAGCTGCCGGACGGCCGGCTGACGTACGCCGACCACCGCGGTGTCCCCGAGCTCAGGAACGCCCTCGCCGGATACCTGGCTCGCGTCCGCGGCGTGGTCGTTGACCCCGAGCATGTGGTCGTCTGCTGCGCGGCCTCCCAGGCGCTGACCGTGCTCTGGCACGTGCTCCGCAAACGCGGCGGCCGCCGCGTGGCGGTCGAGGACCCCGGCTGGCGCTGGCAGCGGTACACCGCCGAAGCGGCCAGGCTTGAGGCCGTTCCGATCCGGGTGGACGCCGACGGCATGGTGGTGTCCGAGCTCGCCGCGGCCGATGTCGACGCCGTGGTGATGACGCCGGCCCACCACTACCCGACCGGGGTGGTCATGACGGCCGAACGTCGCGGCGCGCTGATCGCCTGGGCACGAGACCGCGGCGCGCTGATCGTCGAGGACGACTACGACGTGGAGTACCGGTTCGGCCGGGATCCGGTGGCCTCGCTCCAGGGCCTGGCCCCGGACCTGGTCGCGTTCGTCGGCACCGCCAGCAAGACGCTGGCGCCTGCGCTCCGCCTGGCCTGGGTCGTCCCCCCGTCGCACCTGATCGACGACGTCGAGGACGTGCTGCTGGTCACCGGGGTGACGCCGCCCACCCTGGACCAGGTGGCCCTGGCGTCGTTCATCGAGAACGCCGCGCTGGAACGCCACCTGCGCTCCATGCGCCGGCGCTATAGCGCCAAGCGGAACCTGCTGGTCGGCGAGCTCGGCAAGCACCTGCCCGAGGTCCGCGTCAGCGGCACCGAGGCCGGACTGCACCTGCTCGCCTGGCTCCCCGAGGACGCGAACGAGCACGAGACGGCGAGGCGGGCCCGCCACGCCGGCGTCGGCCTGCACGAGCTGCACCGCCACTGCACCACCTACGCGCCGTCCCCGCCAGCGCTCCTCCTCGGCTTCGCCCTCCCGAGCGAATCGGACCTGATCGCGGCCGCCGCCCTGCTCGCCCAGGCGATCTGCTAACCGAGGGCCGGATCGGTCATTGAGTGTCATAACACCCCTCATAGGGGGTGCGGCGACACGCAATAACGGGCCCTGGGACGGCATGAACGCGGCATCCACGCCGAACGCAGTCGAGCCGCATGCTAGCCCGCACGCACCAAGGTCCATGTCAGCCTGGCGAGAAGTAATTTGCGATCGCCCGGAACGCGACATATCGTGAATTCAAGTACGGGGTCCTCGGAAGGGTGGGCACAATGGCCGGCTGGTACGCGACGCGAAGGCCGAACATGTCGTCAAAGCTCGTGATCGCCCTGGCGCTGCTCGCGTTCGCGCTGGTGGCGGCGGTTCCGGTCGCGCTTATCGTCGGGCTCGTCCTGATGCTGCTCGGGCACGTCATCGGCGGGCTGGCCCTGTTCGGCGGCTCGATCCTGGCCGCGACGGGCGCCGTCGTGCTGGCCAGCGTGACCGGCGTGCGTCACCTGCGCGGCGTGGTCCGCGGCATGATCACCGAGCACGACACCACCGAGCACAACTCCCAGGTCTTCCAGCTGGACCGGGACGACTACACCTACATCGGCTGAGACACGAGCGTCAATGTCGGTGGCGTCGGCTAGGTTGCTGGCGTGGAGCAACGCATCAGCATTATTACGCTCGGCGTCGCCGACGTCAGCCGGGCCCGGACGTTCTACGAACGCCTCGGCTGGCACGGCCAGGAGATGGAGGAGACCGTCTTCTTCCAGGCCGGGAGCATGGCCGTGATCCTGTGGGGGCGTGCCAAGCTCGCTGAGGACAGCGGCGTAGCCGACACCGCCGCCGGTGGTTTCGACGGCGTCGTCCTGGCGCACAACCTCCGGTCGCGGGCCGAAGTCGACGCGCTGCTGGCCAGCGCGGCCACCGCGGGGGCCGAGATCACGCAGCCGGCCAGGGAGACCTTCTACGGCGGTTACGCGGGCTGCTTCCGCGACCCGGACGGCCACGTCTGGGAGATCGCCTGGAACCCCGGCTTCACCCTCGGGCCGGACGGCTCGCTCGTCCTGCCCGACTTCGGCTAGATCCCGCGGCTAGATTCCGCGGATAAAACCGCGGCTGGGACCCCGCGAGCTAGAAACCCGACAGCTGCCCCACGTCGGTGATGCGCAGCACGGCCGAGCCGGCCTCGTCCGACGCGTCCAGGTCGACGACCGCGCTGATGCCCCAGTCGTGGTCGCCCGCCGGGTCGTCGAAGATCTGCCGCACCGCCCACTGCCCCGGCTGCTGGTCGATCATCAGCAGGGCCGGGCCGCGCGCCTCCGCGCCGGTGCCGATCTCGTCGTGCACGTCGAAGTAGCCCTCCAGGACGTCCTCCCACGCCGTAGCGCCCCACCCGCTCTCCGAATCGAGCGCACCGAGCTCCTCGTAGTGCCCGAGCGCGGCCAGCCGGACCCGGTGGAACAGCGCGTTGCGCACCAGCACCCGGAACGCCCGCACGTTGGACGTGACCGTCGCGGGCCGCTCGTCCCGCGACGGTTCCGCCGCGTCCAGCGGGTTGCGCAGCCGTTCCCACTCGTCGATCAGGCTGGAGTCGACCTGCCGGACGATCTCGCCCAGCCACTCGATCAGGTCGGTCAGGTCCTCGGTCTTGGCCTCGTCCGGCACCGTCTGCCGCAGCGCCTTGTAGGCGTCGGCCAGGTAGCGCAGCACCAGGCCCTCGGACCGGGACAGCCCGTAGAACGCCACGTACTCGGCGAAGGTCAGCGCCCGCTCGTACATGTCGCGGACCACCGCCTTCGGCCGGACCTCGTAGTCGGCGACCCAGGGGTGGCCGCGCCGGTAGATCTCGTAGGCCCCGTCGAGCAGGTCCTCCAGCGGCTTGGGGTACGTCACGTCGTCCAGCAGCTCGAGCCGCTCCTCGTAGCCGACGCCGTCCGCCTTCATCTGGGCCACGGCCTCGCCGCGCGCCCGGAACTGCTGGGCGGACAGCACCTGCCGCGGGTTTTCCAGGGTCGACTCGATCACCGACAGCACGTCCAGCGGGTAGGACGGCGACTCCGGGTCCAGGAGCTGGATGGCGGCCAGCGCGAACGGCGACAGCGGCTGGTTGAGCGCGAAGTCGAGCTGCAGGTCCACGGTCAGCCGCACCAGCCGTCCCTCGGCGTCCGGCTCGTCCAGCCGCTCGACCACGCCGCCGGCCAGCAGGGCGCGGTAGATCGCGATGGCCTCGTGGATGTGCCGCCTTTGGGCCGAATGGTCCTCGTGATTGTCGGTCAGCAGGTGGCGCATGGCCGCGAACGCGTCGCCCGGCCGGGCGATGACGTTCAGCACCATGGCGTGCGTGACCTTGAAGCTCGAGGTCAGCGGCTCGGGGTCGGCCGCCACCAGCCGCTCGAACGTCGGCTTCCCCCACGACACGAAGCCCTCTGGCGGCTTCTTGCGGACCACCTTGCGCCGCGCCTTCGGGTCGTCACCGGCCTTGGCCAGGGCCTTCTCGTTCTCCACCACGTGCTCGGGGGCCTGCACGACCACCCGGCCGGCCGTGTCGAAGCCGGCCCGGCCCGCCCGCCCGGCGATCTGGTGGAACTCGCGCGCCTGCAGCAGCCGCGTCTTTTTCCCGTCGTACTTGGACAAGGCGGTGAACAGGACAGTGCGGATCGGCACGTTGATGCCCACGCCGAGGGTGTCGGTGCCGCAGATGACCTTGAGCAGCCCGGCCTGGGTCAGCGTCTCGACCAGCCGCCGGTATCTGGGCAGCATGCCGGCGTGGTGCACGCCGATGCCGTGCCGCACCAGCCGGGACAGGGTCTTGCCGAAGCCGGCCGAGAACCGGAAGTTGCCGATCATGTCGGCGATGGCGTCCTTCTCGGCCCGGCTGCAGACGTTCACGCTCATCAGCGCCTGCGCCTGCTCCAGCGCGGCCGCCTGGGTGAAGTGCACCACGTAGACCGGCGCCTGATTCGTAGACAGCAGCTCTTTTAGCGTCTCGTGCAGCGGCTCGAGGACGAAGGAGAAGACCAGCGGCACCGGGCGCTCAGCCGAATGGATCACCGCGGTAGGCCGGCCGGTACGCCAGGTCAGGTCGGTCTCGAACCTGGTCACGTCGCCGAGGGTGGCCGACATCAGCACGAACTGCGCCCGGGGCAGTTCGAGCAGGGGCACCTGCCAGGCCCAGCCGCGGTCGGGGTCGGCGTAGAAGTGGAACTCGTCCATCACCACCTGGCCTACGTCCGCGGCGGCGCCGTCTCGCAGCGCGATGTTCGCCAGCACCTCGGCGGTGCAGCAGATGATCGGCGCTTCCGCGTTGACGCTGGCGTCCCCGGTCATCATGCCGACCTCGGCCGGGCCGAACGCGGCGCACAGGTCGAAGAACTTCTCCGACACCAGCGCCTTGATCGGCGCGGTGTAGAACGTGCGCCGCCCGTCCGCCAGCGCGGTGAAGTGAGCGCCCATGGCGACCAGGCTCTTGCCGGACCCGGTGGGGGTGGACAGGATGACGTTCGCCCCCGAGACGATCTCGATGAGCGCTTCCTCCTGGTGCGGGTACAGCGCCAGCCCGCGTCGCTTGGACCACCCGGCGAAGGCGTCGAAGACGGCGTCGGGTTCGGGTGTCTCGGGCAGCAGGTCAATAAGCGTCATAGCGGTTCCATGATGCCGTGCCCGGAGAGTGCCCGCGGCGAAGCGGCGCGGGGGAGGGGCCGGCGGGTAATAACAGCAGCCGCCGGGGCCGCACTATTCCAGCCGAACGGGCGGGGCGCGTGCTATCCCGGCCCGGCCCGCCGCAGTCCTCGGGGCCTCATGTGAACAGGGCATCACCGTAGTGCTGACCGGGGCGCAGGCCGGGCGGGACGGCGAACACGGCGCTGCCGGTGTGGTGGATGTACTCGTTCAGGGCGTCGCCCGCCAGCGCCGTCTGGAGCTTGACGAACTGGGACGGGTTCTTCATGAACGCGATGAAGAACAGGCCGCCGAGCAGGGTCCCGGCCTGCGGATCGATGCCGTCGGTGAAGGAGTAGCCGCGGCGCAGGATATGGGTTCCGCCGTTGTGCTCGGGACTGGCCAGCCGGATGTGGGCGTCGGCGGGGATGGCGGGCTGTCCGTCGCCGCCCGCCTTGGCGAAGTCGGGCATGCTGAACTCCGCGCCGCCGGACAGCGGGGCCCCGGATACCTTGGTCCGGCCGATGACGTTCTCCTGGTCCTGGAGGTAGTCGCGGTCCCAGTTCTCCACGAACATCCGGATCTTGCGGGTCACCATGTAGCTGCCGCCGCGCAGCCAGGGCTGGTCGGTCTCCTGGCCGACCCACACGTGCTGGTTCAGCAGCTCGGTCTGCTCGGCCTTGATGTTGCGGGTGCCGTCCTTGAAGCCGAGCAGGTTGCGCGGGGTGGCCTGCGCCGTCGAGGTGGTGGAGGTCCGGCCGAAGCCGAGTTCCATCCAGTTGTGCGTGACGACGCCCATGCCGATCCTGGCCAGGTTCCGCACCGCGTGGAAGGCGACCAGCGGGTTGTCGGCGCAGGCCTGGACGCACAGGTCGCCGCCGGTGTAGTCGGGGTCGAGGTTCTCGTTCGGCAGCGGCGGCAGGTCGGTCAGCGCGGCCGGCTTGCGCGCGGCCAGGCCGAACCGGTCGTCGAACAACGCGGGTCCGTAGCCGATCGTGACGGTCAGCCGGGAGACCGGTGAGCCGACGGCCTCGCCCGTGTCCACGGGCGGCGCGTTGGGATCGGTCTCCTCGCCGACCAGCTGGCCCGCGGCCATCCGCGCCGCCGCGCCCGTCCACACCCGCAGCAGGTCACGCAGGTCCGCGCGGGAGGTACCGGAGACGACGTTCATGCTGCCGAACGCCAGCCGGTCCTGGGCCGGGGTGATGATGCCGGCCTGGTGCGTGCCGTAGAACGGGATCGTCTGCTGGCCCAGGCTGGTATCGCCCGCACCGGAGGGCTCGGTCGCCGAACTGGTGAAGTACCCGGTCAGGCCGCCCGCCACCGCCCCGGCTCCGAACAGCCCGGCCCCGGTCAGCAGGCGCCGCCGCGACGGCCCGGCCGGGGCCTCAGCAGGCTCGACGCGCGCCGGGTCCATGACCGGGCCGCCGTCGCGGGATGCCATGGGTATCTCCCTTCAGCCGCTTACCTGAGCGGACATCTTCGACATGGCCTCGGCCAGGGCGTTTACCGCCCCCGAGAGCTGCCGGCGATCGGACTTCGTCACGGTGGTGTACTCGACGTAGCCGGTCTGGTCGTAACCGGGCGTGGCCTTGAACTTCGTCAGCAGCGTTTCCACCGCGTCGTGCCGCTGCTGGATCTGCGGCACCAGGCCGGCGTCCTTGCCCTGGAGGTAGGGCTGCAGCAGGCTGACGACCTTCATGGACGCGACCACGTTGGCCTCGAACACGGGCAGGTCGGTGTTGGAGTAACGCTCCTCCTCACCGCTGATCTTCGCCGTGCCTGCCTCGTTGATCAGGTCGGTGGCCCCGGCGGCCATCTCCAGCGGGTTGTACTGGGCCTTGCTCACCAGCGTCAGCAGCTGCTGCTGGTTCTTGACCAGCCCCGCGCACATGGCCGACGCGCCGTTCAGGCTCTTGTCCTGCCAGAGCATCTGCTCGAGACGGTGGAAGCCGGTGAACTGGGATTTCACCGTGACCGGGTTCTCCCACCTGCCGTCGATGCTGGTGTCCAGGCTGCCCCAGACCTCGGCCACCGGCTCGATCTGCTCGTAGTAGGCGCGGGCCTGCGGGTAGAGCATCATGGCCTGGTTCATGTTCCCGGCGTCGATCGCCTTGCAGAACGTCTTGGTGTGGCTGACCAGGTCCGCGGTGTTCTGCTTGACGTAACCCGCGTAGCCCTGCACGGCCGTCACGAGCTGGGGGTTGCTCTCCCAGGACGGGCCGGTCGCCTGTCCGGTGACGGTGAACGACCAGTCCGGCTGCGACGCGCCGGGACAGTTGATCTTGTACGTGCCCGGCTGGATGGTGAGCGAGAAGCCGCCGGAGAGCCCGGGCGTGAGGTTTTCCTGCTCGCCCAGGATGTGGGCCTTGTCCGAGGTGCGCAGCTCGGCCTCTGACACCGAGCCGGCCCCGGAGTTGGTGACGTCGAACTCGACTGCCCCGGCCGGCACCTTGGCCGGCTTGGGCTCACAGCCGTCCGACGTCAGGCTGATTTTGACCGTGCTCGACTTGTCCCCGCTCGCGGCGGCGGCCCCGGTTGATCCCTTCGCGCCCGAACCCGAACCCGAGCTTGCGCATCCCGACGCCACCAGCGCGAGGCTGGCGGCGACTATCGCCGCCGCCGCGCCACGGCGTCTGGTCCGCATACCGTCACTGCTCACGATCGAGGACTCCTCACGCTCAGTTGAACACCGCTTGACTGTGAAAAAGAACAGGGACCAGGGTGCGAGGACGTGCCCGCGGCTACTGCTGGGCGGATTGACCCACGACGGCGGGGGCCGGGGCGGCCTCTCGCGGCTTCCTCACCGGACCGGAGGGCCAGGCCACCAGGAGCAGCATCGGCACCAGGTAGGCGAGCCAGGCGATGACCTCGATCCACACCGGGAAGGGCTGGATGCCCAGTACCCCGGTCAGCAGCGACGACATCGGCGTGCCCGGCCGGACCAGCCAGGACAGGTCGAAGGCCTGCGTCTGGCCGACGGTGAGCCAGCCTGCCTCGTAGGCAGTGTGGAAGGCCGTCATCACCAGGCCCGCCGCCACTACCACCAAGACCAGGCCGGTGACCCGGAAGAACCGGGCCAGGTTCAGCTTCACGCCGCCCTTGTAGATGCCGTAGCCGATACCGGCGGCTAGCACGATGCCGAGCACCGCGCCCAGCCAGGACGTGCTGGCGTCGCCGGAGGCGTGGAACGTGGCCAGCAGGAAGACGGCCGTCTCGAAACCCTCCCGCAGCACGGCCAGGAACGCCATCAGCACCAGGGCCCGGGCCGACCCCTCGGCCAGGGCCGAGGCGGTCGCGCCCTGGAGGTCCTTCTTCATGCTCCGGGCGTGCTTCCGCATGAAGATGATCATGTAGGTGACCATCCCGATGGCGAGGGCGCCGACGACGGTCTCGAGCCCCTCCTGCTGCCGCTGGGGCAGGTCCGAGGAGATCACCTGCAGCGCGATGGCGACGCCGATGCAGATCGCGACGGCCGCGGCGGTGCCGATCCAGACCTGGCGCAGCGCGTCCTTCCGGCCCTGCTGGCCCAGGAAGGCGGCGATGATCCCCACGATGAGGGCCGCCTCGAGTCCTTCACGCAGCCCGATCACGAACGTGGGCAGCATCAGTAGACCCTCTCTTCCGAATTGGTCTTGCCGTGCAGGCCACACGCCACTTAGGTAAGCCTTACCTAATCTCAACCGCGTGGCCTTGTCAACCCTCGGCTGACCACTTCGTCACCCCTGCCTGGCCGCACCGGTGATGACGCGCACCGGGCCACCCCGCCGGGTCGCGCAGCCCGTAGCCGGTGTGCCAACTGTGCCGGGCACGCCACCCGGCTCCGGCGTCAATCCCGTCTTACCTGGGCGTTTAAGGCATGGTTGAAAGGCTTTGCTGCTGGCCGGTCCGCTGGGGATGCTTGAGGCGGAAACCTTAGCCGGTAATCCATTCTGAGCCTGGTGCGGCTCCGCGGCCGGAGGCTTCCGGTACAGGCGAAGGCCGGAGCCTCAAAGCGGTGCCGTACCAGGCTCTTCCGTTATCCGGCCTGCAGCAGGTCCGCACCGAGCGGCGTGAGCACGTGCAGCACCGCGCTGCCCTGACGGCGGGTGGCGATGAGGCCGGCCCCGCGCAGCACCGAGGCGTGCTGGCTGGCCGCGGCGAGCGAGATGCCCACCCGGCGGGCCAGTTCGGTGGTGGTGCACCCATCCGCGACACTCTGCAGTACCGCCGCCCGGTTCCGGCCTACCAGCGCGGCCAGCGCCGATCCGCGCGATCGCGAGGGCGCCCACAGGCGCGCGCTGCGCGCGTCCTCGGCCGGCAGGATCAGCCGCGGCATCTCGTCCTCGTGGTTCGGGTTCTCGTGCAGGCTGGGCTCCCTGCCGACGAAGACCGAGGGAACGAGCGCGATGCCCCGGCCGCCCAGTTCCATCTCGACCGTGCCCGGCATACCGATCTCCAGGACCGGTGGCCGCCAGCGGATCCGCGGACCCTGCAGCGAGGCCAGCAGCGCGCCGGGACCGCCATCGGCCAGCGTCCGGCGGCGGGCGGCCTGCTCGGCGTGCAGGCGGGCGCGGATGCGCGGCCAGAACGGCTGGACCAGCTCGCGGTAGGCAACCTCGGTGGCCGCGGCCAGCTCGGGCCGCCCGCCGGCCTCGGCCATCGCCCACGCCAGCGGGGACAGCCGGTTCCGCCGGTCGATGTACTCCATCTCCACCAGCAAGTGCTCGCGCGGCACCGTGAGCAGCGCCTGGAGGCCCTGCTCGATGGTCGCCGTCTCACCGACGAGCGTGGGCAGGTCCACCCCGCGGCAGTCGGGCGGGATCAACGCGGTCAGCGGTGTCATCCGGGGCGTCACGCTGACCTGACCGCGCCACTCGCTGAGCAGGGTCCGCGGCTGCTGCGTGCACCGGAGCATCCCCACCGCCAGCACCGTCTCGGCCAGCGGTCCGAGCGTGGGGCTGACCTGGATGCGGGCCAGGTCATCGTCGCCGAAGTGGATCCGCCATACCATGACATTCAGGGTTACCCGGCACCTGGTAACGAATCAACGCACTGTTTGGCGGCCCGCGGGGCGGGAAGCCTCTGCCGGAGAGAGGTCCGAGCGAACCAGAGGGAGAAGCGCCATGGCCCGCAAGGCACTGCGCGTGCTGCTGCCCGCGTCCGTCGCCGTCCTGGTCGCCAGCCAGTGGCGGGAGATCGCCCGCTACCTGAAGATCAGCAACATGTCCCGGGGCGACGGTCACCCGCAGGCGGTCCCGGCCGGTGGCAAGCACGCCTACCCCGGGCGCTCCGGCGCCACCGACGGCACCGGCGACTTCGACTCGGAAAGCCGCGGCGGCGGCCCCTCCACCCCCGCTTAGCCGCACCCCGCCCTACCGCACCCCCGCCTGAAGGCGGCTTTTCGGAGTGGTTTTCAATGATCACGAAGGATCTGGTACTCGTAGCCGTACCAGATCCTTCATGATCATGAAATCCGGCGCGATCGTGGCGGTCACCCCCACGCCTGCCGCTCCGGCTACCGGCCGCCTCCCAGCTGGCGTGAGCGCTGCTCCTGGCCGAGCTCACCGTACGGGTAGTCGGCCACGTGCGGGTCGCTGGCGGCGTCCAGGGCCGTGATCTCGGCTACGGTCAGCTCCAGTTGGGCCGAACGCAGGTTGGCCTCGAGTTGGTCCAGCGTGCGCGCCCCGAGGATGGTCGAGGTGACGGCGGGCCGGGCGGTCACCCAGGCCAGCGCGACCTCGGCCATGGACACGCCGCGGTCCTCGGCCACCTTCTGGACCGCGTCGATGACGTTCCAGGTGCGCTCGGTGCCGCGCCGGTCGTAAGCCTCCATGCCGCGGTTCGGGTCATCGCCGAGCCTGGTGGCCCCGGACGGGCGCTGGTCGCGCCGGTACTTGCCGGACAGCCAGCCCCCGCCGAGCGGGCTCCACGGCAGCATCCCCAGGCCCGCGTCGAGGCATGCGGGCACGATCTCCCACTCGATCTCGCGTGCCAGCAGGCTGTACTGCGGCTGCAGCGTCACCGGCTCGGCGACGTTCATGACCCGGGCCAGCCAGACGACCTTGGTCAGCTGCCAGCCGGTGAAGTTGGACAGGCCGTAGTAGCGGATCTTGCCGGCCTGGATGAACTGGTCCAGCGTGCGCAGCGTCTCCTCGAGCGGCGTCAGCGGGTCGTACGCGTGCACCTGATACAGGTCGACAGACTCCAGGCCCAGCCGCCGCAGCGAGGCGTCCAGCGCGCGCGTCAGATGGCGCGCGGACAGCCCGGCGCCGTTCGGCGAGTCGTCGCCACCCCGCGGGAAGCGGCCCTTGGTGGCCAGCACCACCGGCTCGGTGACCTCGGCCGGGCGGCTGGCGAACCAGCGCCCGATGATCTCCTCGGACCTTCCGTCGCCGTACACGTCGGCCGTGTCCACGAACGTGCCGCCGGCCTCGAGGAACCGGTCGAGTTGCTGGTGAGCGCCCGGCTCGTCGCTCTCTACCCCGAATGTCATCGTGCCCAGGCACAGGCTCGACACCGCGCAACCGCTTCGCCCCAGAGTTCGATAGTCCATACCGCCAGGCTATCGGTCGGCGTCATCGACGTCAGGACCGCCGCCGGGGCATCAGCTGGACCAGGATCGGAGCCGCGCTCGGCGTGTCCAAGCAGGCGGCGTGGGAGCGATTCTCCGGCGAGGACTAGGACGAGGATTAGAACAGGACGTAGAGCTTCCTGATCGTCTCGTGGATCTGCCAGGTGCCGGCCCAGCCGCGGGGGAAGACGGCGGTGTCGCCCGGGCCGATCTCGGTCGGCTCGCCGCCGTCCGGCGTGACCGTCATCCGGCCCGACAGGATGTGCACGAACTCGTTGTCGTCCAGGCTCCACCGGGACGGACCGGGCGTGCACTCCCACACACCCGTCTCCTGCGCGCCGTCGCCGGACCACAACGTGGTGCCCGAGGTGTGCATCGGCTCGCCGCCGGGATTGGGCAGGGCCTCCTCCAGCGGGCCCCAGTCCTCGAGCTTGGCGTCGGCCGCGGCGGCCAGGAACGGGGTGGTGGTGATCATGACGAGGTGATCCTCTCCGGGAAGGGCAGGGCGATGGGGTCGGTGGCCAGGCGGCTGCGCCCGGCCTCGTCGAAGCGGTCAAGGCCGAGGTCCGAAGTATCGAGCACATCGGAGGAGCCGGTCAGCGCGACGTCGGCGGTGGCCCGGCCCAGGCCGGGTCCCCACATCATGCCGGCTCCGGCCGCGCTGGCCACGGTGACGCGGTCGCGGGCCCGGCCGATGATGGGGAAGTGGTCCGGGGTGTAGTCGATGGTGGCGGCCCAGACCCGGCGCAGCCCGAGCCCGGCGGTGACCGGCACCAGGGCGGCCAGGCGGGCCCGCATCGTGGCCAGGTACGGCTCGTCCACCTCGCGGTTCTCGCTGGGCGGCTCGTCCGGATTGCTCATGCCGAACAGCAGGCCGCCCTCGTCCGGCCGCCAGTAAAGCCCCGCGGCCAGATCGAACACCATCGGTACCCGGGCCGGATCCAGGTCGGGGTGTCGCTCGGTCACCGCCACCTGGTGCCGCACGCCGCCAGCCGGGATGCGGATCCCGGCCAGCTGCCCGACGGAAGCGAGCTTCGGTCCGCCGGTGAGCACGACCAGGCCCGCGCCGATCCGGCCCTGGCTGGTCCGCACGGTACCGTCGTCGTCGGCCAGGCCGAGGAAGGCGGTGCGCTCGCGGATCTCGACGCCGCTGCGGATCAGCGC
>Ga0207674_10006888_pt1 | contig 13319 bp, 7 predicted proteins | sample KBSCornC72_FD_184303 | JGI IMG/M metagenome (GOLD analysis project Ga0207674, IMG submission 184303) | Corn rhizosphere microbial communities from Kellogg Biological Station, Michigan, USA - KBS Corn C7-2 (SPAdes) (version 2) | ecosystem: Host-associated > Plants > Roots > Rhizosphere > Soil ... | reverse complement strand
TTGCCTCTTGCGGCTGGGGAGGGGCGGACATTCTGCCGCTTGCGGGCGATGCTTCCTTCCGCCGGTACTTCCGGGTGGTTCACGGCGATCGCAGTGCGGTCCTGATGGATGCGCCGCCGCCGCACGAAGACCCGCAGCCGTTCATCGCCGTCGCCGAATGGCTGATCGGCCGCGGTCTCAGCGCGCCGGAGATCATCGCCCGCGACCTTGAAAAGGGGCTGCTTCTGCTCGGCGACTTCGGCAGCTCGCGCCTCCGTGAGACACTTGATACCGATCCCCAGCGGGAGCGGGAGCTGTACGAGCTCGCGACCGACGTCCTCGTGCACCTGCACGGCCATCCGCCGATGGACGGGCTGAAGCCGCACGGGCTCGATCAATGGCTCGAAGAGCTGAAGCTCTTCACCCAATGGTACTGTCCCGCTGTTGGGGCGGACGTGGATTTCGACGCCTATCAGCACGCGTGGCGAGCGGTTCTCGAGCCGGTCGCCAGCGACGGCCTCGGACCTGTCACGGTGCTGCGCGACTATCACGCCGAGAACATCATGCTCGTCGGCGGGCGCGAAGGCGTCGCCCATTTCGGCCTGCTCGATTTCCAGGACGCGCTCGCAGGCCATCCGGCCTACGATCTCGCCTCGGTGCTCGAGGACGCGCGGCGCGATGTGACGCCTGCGGTGGAACGCGCGATGATCGACCGTTACATCGCAGCAACCGGCCATGGCGAAGCTTTCGAGCGGGCCTATTGGGCACTCGCGGCGCAGCGGAACACGCGCATCCTCGGTGTCTTCACGCGGCTGTGGAAGCGCGACAACAAGCCGGGCTACCGCCAGTTCCAGCCGCGCATGTGGGGCCTGCTCGAGCGCGACCTTGCGCAGCCGCATCTTCGGCCCGTTCGTGAGTGGTTCGACTCCAACATCGCAGCCGAGCAGCGGCGCGACCCATGGAAGAAGGCGGCGTGAGCACGGCCAAGCGCGCGCTGCGGCTCCGCGCCGAAGTCCCCGCGGAGGTTCCGAGAACGGCGATGATCATGGCCGCGGGCCTGGGCAAGCGCATGCGCCCGCTCACCGCGACCAAGCCCAAGCCCCTGATCGAAGTCGGTGGAAAGGCGCTCCTCGATCACGTGCTCGAGCGGCTGCGCGCCGCCGGCGTCGAGAAGATCGTCGTCAACGTCCATTATCTCGCCGACGCGCTCGAAGCTCATCTCGACAGCCGCGACCACGGCCTCGACGTGGTGATCTCCGATGAGCGCGATTTGTTGATGGAAACCGGCGGTGGCCTGGTCAAAGCGGCGCCCCTGATCGACTGCGATCCCTTCCTGGCGCTCAACAGCGACAATCTGTGGCTTGACGGGCCGGCGGACACCATAAGGTTGCTCGCCTCGCAATGGGACGACCGCAAGATGGACGCGCTTCTGCTGCTGGTGCCGCAGGCGCGGGCCCTTGGTCACAAGGGGATGGGTGACTTCCACATGGACCGCCAGGGCCGCATCCGCCGGCGCGAGCGCAGCCATGTCGCGCCGTTCGTCTTCACCGGTATTCAGATGGCGTCGAAGCGGCTCTTGCGCGATGCGCCCAACGGACCTTTCTCGACCAACCTCTTGTGGGATCGCGCCATCGAGGAAGGCCGCGCATTCGGCGCGGTTCACCAGGGCCTGTGGTTCGACGTCGGCACTCCCCAATCGATTCCGTTCACGGAAGCGGCACTCGAGAATGTCTGACCCGCAACGGGTCGCGGTCTTCACGATACCGTCGCACCGCTCCTTCGCCGATGCACTCGCGGCAGGCCTGATCGCGCGCTTCGGGAAGGAGCCGCTGGGGCTGGCGCTGGGTCGCATCCTGCTGCCGAACAATCGCGCCGTGCGCGCCGTTACCGCTGCCTTCGTCCGGGCGAGCGGTTCGGGGCTGCTGCTTCCGCGCTTGATACCCGTCGGCGATCCCGAGCTGGACGAGCGCCTCGGCGGTGCGCTCGATCGGATCGATCAGGATGAGGGCGTGCCGCCCGCGATCGACCCGACCGAGCGGCTCCTCACGCTCGCGTCAATCGTGCCGGGCGAAGGGACCGCGGAGAGCCTGCGGCTCGCGGCCGACCTGGCGCGCACGCTGGACGCTCTGCTGGTTGAAGAGATCGATCCGCGCAAGCTGAAGGACGCTGTTGCCCAAACGAGCGACCTCGCTCGCCACTGGGAGCATTCGCTCGCGCGGCTGCAGCTGATCTACGAGGCGTGGCCAGAAATCCTTGCTCAGCGTGGCGCGATCGAGCTTGCCGAGCGGCGCAACCGGCTCCTCCACCGCATCGCCGATCACTGGGAAGACGATCCGCCGTCGGGCTTCACCGTTGCGGCCGGAATCACGACGGCGGCGCCCGCGGTCGGAGCGCTCGTCGCTCGCGTCGCGCGCATGCCCGACGGCATGGTCGTGCTTCCAGGCCTGTGGCTGCCGAACTCGTTTCCGGACGAGGAGTGGGACGCGCTTGGCCCGAATGAAGACGGGCGCGGAGAAGCGGCTCATCCGCAATATCATCTGAAGCTGCTGCTCGATCGCATCGGCGTCGCTCGCGAGGAAGTTGAGCCGTGGCGCTGGTCGGGCGGAGCAGCATCGCCGGCAGCCCGGGGGCGCGCAGTCGCCAATGCCATGGCCGCGCCGGAATTTTCGCATAAATGGGAGACTCTGAGGCCTTCGGAACGGCGGCTCAGTGGCATTCGCCTCGCCGAACTTGCCGACCCCGCAGCCGAAGCGCAGGCGATCGCGCTTGCCCTCCGGGAAGCGCTTGAGACGCCAGGGAAGACCGCGGCCCTGGTCACCCCCGACCGCCAGCTCGCTGCTCGAGTGTCGGGCCTGCTCGCGCGGTGGGGAATCGATGCGGATGACAGCGCCGGAAAGCCGCTGTCGGCGACGCCCGCCGGCACATTGTTGCTGGGAATCGCGTCAGTCGCGGCCGAGGAATTTGCGCCGGTAGCGTTGCTCGCAATGATCAAGCATCCGCTGGTCGGCGGCGAAGGGGACGAGCGGCTCGCCTGGCTCGATGCGGTGCGTGAGTTAGATCTGAAGCTGCGCGGCCCGCGGCCGGCGGCGGGGCTTGCCGGTCTCGACGCCCACTTCGGCCCGTTGCGCGCGTGGCAATTGTTGCGGCCGAGGATTGAGCGGATCGAACGCCTGCTGTCGGACAAGAAGTCGCTGGCGGAAATCGCTCGCGAGCTGGGTGACTGTGCGCAAGCTCTTGCCGGCGACGCCGCGTGGCGCGGGCCCGCGGGCCGCCAGGCCGCCGAAATGCTCGCCGAGCTCCAAGTTTCCAATTCCGCTCGACAGCTGCACGTGTCTCGCGACGAGGCCGTTCCGCTGCTGCGCCAAATGCTCGACGGCCAAGCGGTGCGGCCGCCGTACGGCGGCCATCCCCGCATCTTTATCTGGGGCCTGCTCGAAGCGCGGCTGCAGCGCGCCGACCTGCTGGTGCTCGGCGGCCTCAACGAAGGGGTGTGGCCGGCAATGCCTGCGCCCGATCCGTGGCTGCCGCCAAAGGTTCGTTCCACGCTCGGCATGCCGACGCTCGAGTTTCGGATCGGCCTTGCCGCACATGATTTCGCGAGCGCGCTCGGTGCGCCCGAAGTGCTGATCACGAGGGCGCGGCGCGATTCCAAATCGCCGACCGTCGCCTCGCGGTTCCTGCTCCGGCTCAACGCCATGACGGGGGGACTTCCGCGCGACGTTCGGCTCGAGCGACTGACGCGCATGCTCGACGACCCGGGGCCGCCGCAGCCCGTCGACCGTCCCGCGCCGTCGCCCCCGGCTGAGCAGCGCCCGGACAGGATATCGGTCACTGCGGTCGACCGGCTTAAGGCCGATCCTTTCGCATTCTATGCGCAGGCGATCCTCAAGTTTCGCGCGCTGGACCCGGTCGACGCCGATCATACAGCCCGCTGGAAAGGCGAGGCGGTGCACAAGGTGTTTCAGGATTGGCTGCAGCACGACGATTGCGATCCCGACAAGCTTCGCCCCCGCGCCGAACGCCTGCTCGAGGATGAAGCGATCCACCCGATGCTGCGCGCATTGTGGGCGCCGCGGCTGCTGGAGGCGATCGACTGGATTGCGGCGATGGAGCGAGAGAACCAGGCAGCGGGCAGGCGACCAGTCGTCGCCGAAGCCAGCGGCGAGACGGCGCTCGCCGGCGTGACAGTGCACGGCCGCGCGGACCGCATCGACCGGCTGCCCGGTGGCGGTCTCGCGGTGATCGATTACAAGACCGGCCAACCGCCGTCGCAGAAGGCCGTCATCGAAGGGTTCGCGCTCCAGCTCGGCCTGCTCGGCCTGATCGGTCGCGCGGGCGGGTTCGAGGGAGTGTCGGGCGATCCGGAGGCATTCGAATATTGGTCGCTCGCGCGCTACCGCGGCAGGTTCGGACGGGTGATGCGCCCGGACAAGGACATGCAGCCCGGCGAGTTCCTCGACCACGCCTACCGCAACTTCGCCGACGCCGCGCGCAGATGGCTCACCGGCAACGAGCCGTTCACGGCCAAGCTCAACCCCGCCTACGCGCCTTACGGCGAATACGATCAGCTGATGCGGCTGGAAGAATGGTACGGCCGCAAATGAGCCTAGCGGCGCGGTTTCTTCTTGATCTTCGACGCGTAGAGCAGAGCGGCGACGATCGCCGCCGAACCGATTCCAACGGCAACGCCGGCCTTTACGAGCTTGGCGCGGCGCTCCTCGTTCGCGCGGTCGAGTTCGTCGTTCATGCGCGATTCTCTATGGCCTTCGATCGGCGATTGGAAGCCGCATGAAGGCACGCATCAAGTCATTCCCGCCGCTGATGGACGAGCAGGCGCTCGCCGCCGATCCCAACGTCCATGCAGCGCTTTCCGCGTCCGCCGGAACGGGCAAAACTCAAGTCCTCACCGCACGGGTTCTTCTCCTGCTGCTCCAGGGAGCGCGTCCGGAATCGATCCTCTGCCTGACATTCACCAAGGCCGCCGCGGCGGAGATGGCGAACCGGATCGGCGCGCGGCTCGCGAGCTGGGTTCGCTTGCCCGAGAAGCACCTGCGCAAGGAGCTGTTCGGCCTTCGCGCACCGACCACGCCGGAGATGCTGGAGCGCGCACGCCAGCTGTTCGCAAGGGTCCTCGATTGCCCCGGCGGATTGAAGATCCAGACCATCCACAGCTTCGCGCAAGGCTTGCTCGCCGCCTTTCCTGCCGAGGCCGGGATCGTGCCCGGATTCCAGCCGATCGAGGGCAGGGCAGAGCAGGAGCTGGTCCGCCGCACCCTCGCCGATCTCATGGCCGATGCGGAATCGACGAACGACACGACGCTGATTCGCGATGTCCAGTCCCTGAGCAGGCGTTTGGGCGAGGCTGGCGCGGTCGAATATCTCCAGGCCTGCGCGCGCAAGCCCGACGCCATGGCCGCGCTCGGATCGCGCGACGGTATTGAAGCGGCGATCCGCAAGTTGATGGGTCTGCCGGACGAATCGGTGGAAGACTATATCGCCCATCATTGCGGCGATGACCGCTTCGATTGCGACCTGCTGCGAGCGGTTGCCGATGCGAACCGCCGATGGGGCGCCCAGACGGGTGTTGGACATGCCAACCTCATCGATGAATGGCTTGAGCTGACGCCGATCGAGCGCGCCGCTGCCCTGTCGGACCTGCGCAAAGTCGTCCTCACCGACAAAGGCACGCTCAAGGTTTCGGCGGGCCAGTCCAAGGCCGAGCCGCACTATGAGGCGCACGCCGGCCGGCTCGCCAATCTCATCGGCGACCTGCTGCGCATCCAGAATGGTGCGCGGCTGGCGCGCGACATCGCCGCCGGCCTTCGCGCCGGGCAGGCGTTTGCCAAAGCCTACGCGAAGGCAAAGCGCGCGGCGGGGGTCGCCGACTTCAACGACCTGATCGAGTGGACCAGGGCGCTGTTGAAGCAGCCAGGCATGGGCGAGTGGGTGCGCTACAAGCTCGACCGTCAGGTCGATCATGTGCTGGTCGACGAGGCGCAGGACACCAACGCGGCGCAGTGGGAGATCATCGAGCATCTCGTCGCCGAATTCTTCAGCGGCTCGAGCGAAAGCGAGGGGCGCAGCCGCACCTTGTTCATGGTCGGCGACTTCAAGCAGGCGATCTACGGCTTCCAGGGCACCGACCCGCGCAAGTTCCAGGACGCGCGCGAGGGATTCAAACGGCGCGCGGCTGCGCTCTCCGGCGGGGAGGATCTGTTCTCATACCAGCAGCGCGCGCGCGAATTCCGCGACCTGTCGATTGCCGCGAGCTTCCGCTCGGCCCAGGCGGTGCTCGACGTCGTCGATGCGGTGATCGCCAGCGTCGGCCATGGCGCGATGGCGCTGAGCGAGCCGCCGCCCCGCCATCGCGCGCACCATGGCGACCGGTCAGGCCTGGTCGAGCTGTGGGAGCCGTTCGCGGTCGAGGAATCCCCTGATGACAGCGACGAGGGAGAAGAGCGCTGGGTGGCGCTGCGTGACCGCCGTTATGCGGAGGAGCTTGCCGAACGGATCAGGGTGATGGTCGACGAAGCGCCGGTGCTCGCCTCGACGCGGCGGCCGCTGAGCCCGGGCGACATCCTTGTCCTGGTGCGCAGCCGCGGCGAGCTCGCGTCGCTGATTGTTGCCCGACTCTTCTCGGCGGGCGTGCCCGTCGCGGGAGTTGACCGGCTGCACCTGCACGAGCCGCTGGCGGTGCAGGACCTGCTTGCCGCGGTCGCATTCGCGGTTCAGCCGGACGACGACCTCAGTCTTGGCTGCCTGCTCGTGTCGCCGCTGATCGGCTGGGACCAGGAGCAGCTGCGCGCGCTCGCCTTCGGCCGCAAGGGTTCGCTTTGGCGCGAGCTACGTCAGCGCGCCGCGGAGTTCCCCGACGCGTATCAGGCGCTCTCAGAGCTTTTGCGGATCGCAGATTTCACCACGCCGTCGCGCTTCCTCGAAACGATCCTTACCGGGCCCATGCAGGGCCGCCGCAAGCTCTATTCGCGGCTTGGAATGGCCGCGCGCGACGCCATCGACGAACTGATGAACAGCGCCCTCGAGTTCGAGCGCAACGAGACCGCGTCGCTCGACCGGTTCGTTGCATGGTTCGGGCGGGGAACGGTGGATGTGCAGCGCGATCCGGGGCAGCCGGCGAACGAAGTGCGCGTCATGACGGTGCACGGCGCCAAGGGCCTTGAAGCGCCGGTTGTGATCCTGGCGGATGCGACTGCCGATCCCGCGAGGCTCGGCAGGACGCCGCTGGCGATCGACATGGAGGTGGAGGGTGCCGGGCTTGCGCCGCTGCTGCGGCCGAAGAAGGACGAGCGCTGCCCGCCCTTTGAGGACCTGATCGTTGCAGAAGAGAAGCGCGATCTCGAGGAGCATATGCGGCTGCTGTACGTCGCGCTGACCCGCGCCGCCGACCGTCTGATCGTCAGCGGGGTTCGGCCGAAGGAGAAGAAGGACGGGTCGGACCCTCGGCCGCTGAATTCTTGGCACCTCATCGTCGAGCGGGCGATGGGAGGCATGGGCGCGGAACCTGGCGACGGCCATGTGGCACTGCGGTACGGCCATGCGGGTCAGGCGCGCAGAAGGTTCAGGACCGATAAGATCGAGCTGGCATCCTTCGCCGTTCCGCATTGGGCGCGGATGGATGCGCCGCCGGAGGCGCGGCCGCCGCGTCCGCTCGCTCCGTCAGCAATCGCCGTGGACGACGAAAGCGCTCCGCCGCCGAGCGATGCGATGCGTGCAGCCGCGCTGCGCGGCACCTGGATCCACCAGCTGCTCGAGCGCTTGCCGGCGGTGGCGCCGGCTGCACGCGCCGAAGCCGCCAACCGTTGGCTCGAGCGCTCGGCTGCTGTCACAGACGCCGCCGTTCGCGACGAGATCGTCGCGCAGGTCTGCGGCATTCTCTCCGATCCCCGCTTCACCCCGCTGTTCGGCCCCGGATCGCTCGGGGAAGCGCCGCTTGCGGCCACGCTCCCCGACGGCCGCGTGATCGCCGGCACGGTCGACCGGCTGCGTGTAGAGGACGAGCGTGTGTTGGTAATCGATTTCAAGACGGGCAAGGTTCCTGCGGCCGACGCGGATATCCCCAATGCGCACCGCGCCCAGATGAGCGCCTACGTGGAGGCGTTGCAGGTAATCTTTCCCGGTCGCCGCGTGACCGCGTCCCTGCTCTACACAGCCGGCCCGAAACTCATGGAATTGATGCCTTGAGAGCGCTTCGACGAGCGCCCATATGGCCGTTAACCTTTGCACGCCGCCAGGAGAGTCGCCCGCCATGGCCACCAAGACCGTCACCGACCAGAGTTTTGCTTCCGACGTCCTCGGTTCGGAAAGTCCCGTCCTCGTCGACTTCTGGGCCGAATGGTGCGGGCCTTGCCGAATGATCGCCCCGGCGCTCGAGGAGATTGCCGGCGAGCTCGGCGACAAGGTCACGATCGCCAAGCTCAACATCGACGAGAACCCTGATATTCCCAGCCGCTACGGCGTGCGCGGAATCCCGACCATGCTGTTGTTCAAAGGCGGTCAGCCGGTTGCGCAGAAGGTCGGCGCCGCGCCGCGCAGCCAGATACAGCAGTGGCTGGAGGGTAACCTCTAGTTACTCGCTGGGAGGCTCCGTTCCTTCCAGGCCGCGCGTGTCTGGCCGGAACTTGTCATGTCGCGGAAGCTCGTCTTTCGGCTCGAACCAGCCGATGCGGCTTGCCCAGAAGATGTGAAAGCCGGGCGCGATCGCGTCAGGGTCGTCGAGCGTCGCAACGCTGAAGTCGACCGTCTCCGGCTGATGATCGACCTTCATCAGGAAGGGCGTCCCGCATTCGCTGCAGAAGTCGCGGTGGCCGAAGCTCGACGAGGCGACCGACTTCACCTTGTCCGCACCCTTGGTCCAGACGAGGTCGCCTTCGGGCGCGCTGGCGAACACCATTGCCGGCGCGCCGCTGCTCAGTTGGCAGGTGCGGCAGTGGCACCAGCCGCAGTCGAACGGTTCGCTGTGTAGTTCATAGCGAACCGCGCCACACATGCACCCGCCCGTCAGGCCCACATCAAGCTCCCGTTCAATTGACTACGGCTAGGCCGCTCCTTACATCGCCCGCGACAGTTTCCCGAGAGCGCCGGCGAGAGGTTTTCGCCCTTTCTTAAGCGCCCGGGTTTTTAAGGGAATTCCATGTTCGCCGCAGTGGCAAAGAGCATCTTCGGATCGGCCAACGATCGCTATGTCCGCAGCCTGGGCAAATTCGTCGACGCGATTAATGGCTTCGAGCCGAATATTTCGGCGCTTTCCGATGACGAGCTCAAGGGGCAGACCGAGCTCTTTCGGCAGCGGCTCGCCAACGGCGAGAAGCTCGACGATCTGCTTCCAGAAGCCTTTGCGACGGTGCGCGAGGCGGCGATCCGAACCCTCGGCCAGCGCCATTATGACGTCCAGCTGATCGGCGGCATTGCGCTCCACCGCGGCGAGATCGCGGAGATGAAGACCGGCGAAGGCAAGACGCTCGTCGCAACGCTCGCGGTCTATCTCAACGCCCTTGAAGGCAAGGGCGTCCACGTCGTCACCGTCAACGACTATCTCGCCCGCCGCGACGCCGACTGGATGGGGCAGATCTACCGCTTCCTTGGGATGAGCGTCGGAGTGATCGTCCCCAATCTCACCGACCAGGAGCGGCGCGACGCTTACAACGCCGACATCACCTACGGCACCAATAACGAGCTCGGCTTCGACTATCTTCGCGACAATATGAAATACAGCCGCGACCAGATGGTCCAGCGGCCGTTCAATTTCGCCATCGTCGACGAGGTGGACTCGATCCTGATCGACGAGGCGCGGACCCCGCTGATCATCTCGGGTCCAACCGACGACAAGTCGGACCTTTACATCAACGTCGACCGTCTCGTGAAAACGCTTACGCCGGCCGACTATGAGAAGGACGAAAAGCAGAAGAGCGTCGTCCTCACCGAGGAGGGCACCGAAAAGGCCGAGCGGATGCTCGAGGAAGCGGGCCTGATCGAAGGCCGCAACCTCTACGACGTCGTCAACACCCAGGCAGTCCATCACTTGAACCAGGCGCTCAAGGCGAACGTCATGTTCAAGAAGGACATCGATTACATCGTCAAGGACGGCAAGGTCGTCATCATCGACGAGTTCACCGGCCGCATGATGGAAGGCCGGCGCTGGTCGGATGGGCTCCACCAGGCCGTCGAGGCCAAGGAAGGCGTCGACATCGAGCCTGAGAACCAGACGCTCGCCTCGATCACCTTCCAGAATTACTTCCGCATGTATCCCAAGCTCGCGGGGATGACCGGCACGGCGATGACCGAGGCGCCGGAATTTTTCGACATCTACAAGATGAACGTTGTCGCGATTCCGACCAACGTTCCGGTCCAGCGCATCGACAAGGACGACGAGTTCTACAAATCGATGCCGGAGAAGTTCGGGGCGATCACCAAGGAGCTCAAGGAAAAGCAGGCGCTCGGTCAGCCCGTCCTCGTCGGCACCGTCTCGATCGAGAAGTCGGAGATGCTTTCCGAGTACCTTCAGAAGGAAGGAATCAAGCATTCGGTGCTGAATGCCCGGTTCCACGAGCAGGAAGCGCATATCGTCGCTCAGGCCGGCCGGATGGGAGCGATCACGATCGCTACCAACATGGCCGGGCGCGGCACCGACATTCAGCTCGGCGGCAACCTCGACTTCCGCATGCTCGACGAGTTCCCGGACCTGGTCCAGGGCACGCCCGAATATCAGGCGCAGGCGGAGAAGATCCGCGCGGAAATCGCGGCCGAGAAGCAGCGCGTGCTGGAGGTCGGAGGCCTGTACGTGCTCGGCACCGAGCGCCACGAGAGCCGGCGCATCGACAATCAGCTGCGCGGCCGCTCAGGGCGTCAGGGGGACCCGGGACTGTCGCGTTTCTATCTCAGCCTCGACGACGATCTGCTGCGCATCTTCGGCCCGCAGACGATGTTCTCGCGGCTGATGAAGAGCAACCTCGAGGACGGCGAAGCGATCGTCAGCCCGTGGATCTCGAAGGCCATCGAAACGGCGCAGAAGAAGGTCGAGGCGCGCAACTACGACATCCGCAAACAGGTCGTCGAGTTCGACGACGTGATGAACGACCAGCGCAAGGTCATTTACGAGCAGCGCGCGGACATCATGGATGCGGACAGCGTCAGCGACGTCATCAACGACATGCGCGCCGAGACGGTCTCGGCGATCGTCGCCGTGAGCTGCCCCGAAGGCTCCTATCCCGAGCAATGGGACGTGCAGGGCCTCAAGGAGGCGATCGAGGAAATCTTCGGACTGCAGCCGCCGCTCGATCAGTGGCTCGAGGAAGAAGCGGTCGATCCGCTGATGATCACCGAGCGGGTGCAGAAGCTCGCCGACGAAGCGATGGCCGCCAAGCTCGACCAGGTCGACGCCGAGCAGTGGAAGAACATCGAAAAGCAGGTCCTCATCCAGACCCTCGATCATCACTGGAAGGAGCATCTCGCGACGCTCGACGCATTGCGCCAGGTCATTCACCTGCGCAGCTACGCGCAGAAGAAGCCGATCGACGAATATAAGCAGGAGGCTTTCCTGCTGTTCGAGCGGCTGCTGGTCGCCATCCGGGAACAGGTCACGCAGACGCTGATGAAGGCGCAGATCCAGCTGCAGCCGCCGCCGCTGCCGGAATTGCCGGAGTTCATCACGCAGCACCTCGACCCGTTCTCGGGCGACGACGATACAGCCGATATCGATGCGGCGGTACGCGGTTCGATGATCCCGAACTTCACGCCGATCGGCGCGATCCCGCAGCCACCGCTGCCGCAACGCGACGGCGGCGGCAATGTCGCCGAAGCGCCTGTGAGCCGCAACGCGCCGTGCCCATGCGGGTCGGGCAAGAAGTACAAGCATTGCCACGGGCAGCTCGCGTAGCTGCTCCGGCGCGAAAGCCGGTCAGTCCGATCAATCGAAGCGGGGTCAGGCGCGCCTACCGGCCTGACGAACAGCAGGCCGCTCGCGAACGCATCGATCAGGCGCGGCTGAACCCAAAGCAAGTCAGGGACGCGACGGCGACGGCGCGGGCGCTGGTCAAGGGCGTGCGCGCGCACAAGCCGTCGGGCGTCGACGCCTTCCTCCACACCTACGATCTCGGCTCCGACGAGGGCATCGCGATGATGTGCCTCGCCGAGGCGCTGCTCCGCATCCCCGACGCGCATACGGCCGACGAGCTGATTGCGGACAAGCTTGCGGGGCCCGACTGGTCGGAGAAGCTGGGGCGGTCGGATTCGTCGTTCGTCAATGCGGCGACCTTCTCGCTCCTGCTGACCGGCAAGGTCCTGGAAGGGGCGCAGGACCGCTCCGACAACTGGAAGGCGGCACTGGGCCGCGCGGTCGGTCGCCTCGGTGAGCCGGTGGTCCGGACCGCCGTTCGCGAGGCGATGAAAATCCTCGGCCGCAATTTCGTCTTCGGCCGCACCATCGACGAAGCCTTGAAACGCGCCGAACCTGAGCGCCGTCAGGGCCTCAGCCACAGCTTCGACATGCTCGGTGAGGCCGCGAAGACGTTCGAAGACGCCGAACGCTATGCGCAAGCTTATGCGAAGGCGCTCGACCGTATCGCGAAGGAGGCGAGGGGTGGCTTCAAGGCGTCGCCGGGCATTTCGGTCAAGCTGACGGCGCTTCATCCGCGTTTTGAATATAGCCATCGGGAGCAGGCGCTCGCGGCGGTTATACCAGTGACGAGGGAGCTCGCGCTGAAGGCAGCCAAGGCCGACGTGCATTTCACGATCGATGCGGAGGAAGCGGACCGGCTCGAGCTGCAGATGGACGTGTTCGAGGCGCTGCTTGCCGACGACGCCTTGTTCGCGAACGGCTGGGCCGGGTTCGGGATCGCCATTCAGGCTTATCAGAAGCGCGCTGCGCCCTTGTGCGACTGGGTCGCGGACGCGGCGCGGGCGCACGGCCGCAAGCTTATGTGCCGGCTAGTCAAGGGCGCTTACTGGGACACCGAGATCAAGGCGGCGCAGGTCGGCGGCCTCGCCGACTACCCGGTCTGGACGCGCAAGGTTGCGACTGACGTCTCCTATCTCGCCTGCGCCAGGAAGCTGCTCGCGGCGAGCGACGTCATCTATCCGGCGTTCGCCACCCATAATGCGAACACCATCGGCCAGGTGAAAGCGCTCGCCGGCGACGGTGCATTCGAGTTTCAACGCCTCCACGGCATGGGCGAGGAGCTCTATGGCGAGCTCGCCGCGCTCGAGCGGCACATCGGCGACAGGCCGACGCCGGTCCGCATCTACGCGCCGGTCGGCAGCCACAAGGAGCTGCTCGCCTATCTCGTCCGCCGGCTTCTCGAAAACGGCGCCAATTCGAGCTTTGTGAA
>Ga0207674_10006887_pt1 | contig 13319 bp, 11 predicted proteins | sample KBSCornC72_FD_184303 | JGI IMG/M metagenome (GOLD analysis project Ga0207674, IMG submission 184303) | Corn rhizosphere microbial communities from Kellogg Biological Station, Michigan, USA - KBS Corn C7-2 (SPAdes) (version 2) | ecosystem: Host-associated > Plants > Roots > Rhizosphere > Soil ... | reverse complement strand
GGAAGGCTGTGGATCGACCGAGCTCTCGGCACGCGCGAAGACCGTGCTGCCCTGCTCGCTGATGCGAAAGCTGTGCTTGCCGCTGAGGATATTGGCGCCGCGCTGCTTGCGCACCTGGATGTTCTGCACGGCGCGATAGCCCACCGTGTCGTTGCTCATCTCGATCCAGCCATCGACCATGGTGTGTTCGGGGCTGTTGGCCTGGCGCGCCTGGTGCGTAAGCATCACCAACACGGCACCGGCGGCCGCGGCGACACCTTGCAGGCCATGAATGAACGAACGAAATTCCTGCTCCGAAGCTACCGACTGCGCCACGAAGGTGCCGTCGAGCACCATCGCCGTCGCCTGATGCCGCTTGAGTTCATGCTGGATAAGCTTGCTCAGCCCGGGCAGGCCTTCGCGCTCCAGTACGCCATAACCGCTGATGTACTCGAGGCTGTCAGGCACGGCATTCTCGTCGAAGAACGCCAGCTGTCGCACGTAGTTGAGCATGCGCGTGCTCGATTCGGCCAGCAGCGACATGTACAGCGCGCGGCCGCCGCTACGCACATGGCTATAGCAGAACTGGTTGGCCAGGATGGTCTTGCCCGCACCCGGCGGCCCCTGGACGATATACGCCGAACCGCGCTGAAAACCGCCATCGGTCAGCCGATCCAGTCCCTCGATACCTGTCGAGAGCTTCTCGATCACAGTGATTTCTCCAGCACGCCCCTAGAATCCGGAGAATCATACGTGGGTAAACAAAGCAGCCACAACCGGCGACGTGGCGCTGTCGGTTTTCGCGCGCGCTGGCGCCGAATGTTCACGGCTCCATCGCCTGCTTCTTGCCTTCGAGAAAATGTCCGAACGCCGCCAGCGGCACGATGCGGTCGCAGATCACCTTGGTGATCGCAAGCATAGGCACGGCGAGAATGGCGCCGGGCACGCCCCACATCCAGTCCCAGAACAGCAGCGCGATGATGACCAGCACCGGGTTCAGGATGAAGCGTTGCGCCAACAGGATCGGCGTGACCGTTTCACCCTCGATCAGATGGATCGCGCCATAGAGCGCCATCGGCATGAAGGCTTTCCACAACGGATCCAGACTCAACATGCCCACGGCCAGAAACAGGCCCAATCCCACCAGCGGCCCCAGGATCGGTACGTAGTTCAGCAGGAACGCGATCGCGCCCCATAGCAGCGCGTCCTGCAAGCCGATCGCCCACATCGCCAGACCGGTGGCGATACCCACCAGCAGGTTCATGCCGGTGATGGTAAGCAGGTAGGCGGAGATATCCGTTTCCACCTGCTGCGAAATATCGATGACCTGGCGCTTGTCGCCAAAACTCGGCATGACTTCGACCAGGCGACGCAGCAACGTGTCGCCGGACATCAGCAGGAAAAACAGCACCAGCAGCGTGGAGAAGAAACCCGATGCGAATACCTGCACACCGCTCAATATCGAACCCTGCAGATCCAGGCCAGCCCCTGGCGTGGACTGATTGTTGTTGTTTGCCGCGCCGCTGACTACGCCGCCGGCATGCGCAAGGAATCGACTCAACGCTTTCAACGGCGAACTGATGAATTGCACGCGCTGCTCCAAGCGCGGCAGACCCTCGGGCAACCGCTTGGCCCAGTTCGCTGCCGGCGTGCTGAGCAGCTCGCCCAACCCGACAATGATGCCGAGAAAAATAAGAATCACCGCCAGCGAGGCCACCACACGCGGTACATGCACACGGGCGAGCAGCCGCATGATCGGCTGAAACAGCAGCTTCAGCACAAAGGCGAGCACGATCGGCAGCAGCACTTCGCGCGCGAAATACGCACCCGTGAGCGCGGCGATCAGAAAAAGACCCGCAAGGAATACCAGCTTGGGATCATCCGGCAAGGGCATATCCTTGGCCGGCTCTGCCGACGGCTTGGGCGAAGCCGTCTCCAAAGCTTCGGGCACCCCGGATTCGGGCATGGATTCGGCAGACATGGCAGGCCCTCGCATCGAAAGAATCGAGGCTCAAGCCCCGCCCCTTCGACAAAGGCTGCTATGCGGGCAGTCATGCCGAGGTGATGAGTTCTTTCGACGTCGAGGCAACTTGCGCCGCCTTCACGCGTACAGGACCAAGGTCCAATCGATTCCGCGCAAGCAATAGCGACAGCGTCGGCCGTTCCCTCGCCCGAACGCGACGCCCAACAGCACGCGCAAGAAAAAAGCTTATGTATTCCCGCCAAGCCTGATAAGGTCCGCGCCATGTCCGTGCGATCCCCACGCAAGACCCGCAAGCCCGCCCATCCCTGGTTCGCCTGGTGGGATGTAGCCATGCGTACCGCCGACATGATGATCGCTTCGAGCGAAGTCATTGCGCGGCGCAGTCACTGGATGGGCACGATGGGTCCCACGCCATCGGCATCCGATCAGCGCGAACTGCAGCGCATGCTGGGCGAAAAGGTGCATGCCGGACAGGACTCGCTGATGGCCATGTCCATCATGACCACCGATGCGTACTGGGCAGCTACCATGCGTTGGATTCGACAACCGGGCTGGACCATGGGCGGCTCGCTCGATGGCGCCGCCATGATGCAGGCGGCATCGGACGCCTGGGGCGATACCGCCCGGATCATCGATGCCGGCATGAAACCGTATGGCCAGCGCGCCTCGAGCAACGTCAAGCGGCTGCGCAAGCGAAAACTGCCCAGCTAGGCAGCGCGTCATGCGCGGCGCAACCGGATAACACCGGCATAACGGCAAAGCGAGGAATCTGGGGAACGTCGGGCCACTATCGCTTTCTCGACGCCTCAGATTGCGCATCCGCAAACCGCCTCTGAGTTGCCTGCAAAGGGCGATCCTTCCTCAGAGGCAAGCTTATGACCCGACCGCCGAAGTCGCTGACGCTCGAAACCATCCACTCGATCTATCAGGGTCCGTCGCTAGCCAAGCCCAGCGACAAAGCCGTATACGTACCGATCGGCCATATGCGGCGCGATCCCTCCCATCCCGGTACGCCGCCACCGCGTCCGCTGCCGCCCAATTCGCGGCGCCCGCGCTAAGGCATTGTGCGGGTGGTGCGGATCTTCCTGCACCACCCAGCAACGGTCGCCAGCCATCGCTGGCATCGTATCGGTAGGGTCGAGCGCGCGGTCGAAACCGATCGCGCATGGGGATGTTATGCATGAAGGCTATACGTTCCTTCCGCTCGCCACGGCACTCGCACGTGACCTGCGCTTTCTTTCCAACTGGTATTCGCATGCCGAACCCTCAGGTTCGCGCTCGCTATCCATAAGTGCCACGATCCGCACCGGGCAGATCACCCAGGAACGCTTCCTGGCAAGCCTGGTGGCCGATTCGGAGCGTTTTGCCGAGCGCGCGCGCCAGGAGGAACCGTTGCCGGATAACGTTATTCGCCTGTCGGCCTACCGGCTGAAGAAAAAGGGCCACTGAACGTACGAAACCGCCGCGCAAGGCGTATGGTGGAGGGGATGGCCTGGCCCAGGCACTGCCTGCTCACCCACCTGACGAGTCACGTATGTCGAAAACCCGAGAGACGATCGAAAGAGACCTGGCTCACCTCGACGCCAGCGTCGTCGTGTTGCTCAAGGAATACCCCGACAAGCCCGAATTCTGGATGGAGTTTTCCGGCCTCGCCGGCAGCCTGCTCGAAGGCGCCAGCAGCGACGATCGCGGCTGGGTCGGCAAACGCATCGAGGCGATCCTGCAGCGCCGCGGTGCAGGCTTGCCGCCCAATGCCAGCCTGCCGTCGCCCGTAACGGGCTAGTTGCCCGGCGTCAGCGCGCCTGCGCCGCCGCCGCGCTATCCAGCGGCATGCGAAAGGCGAAGCATGTCCGTGACGCATCGGACGTGGCGCTCATGGCACCGCCATGAGCCTTGGCTATCTCCGAGGCGATATAGAGACCCAGGCCCAGGCCTTGCGCCGGCAGGCTGCTGGTGCCTCGCGTAAACGGCTGGAACAATCGCTCGATCTTGCCCTGATCGATCGGCGTGCCCTGGTTTTCCACTGTCAGTTCGAAACCTGCCGCGTCGCTGACCAGGCTGACAAGCACCGGCGTACCGGGTTCGCCATAGTTAATCGCATTGGACAACAAGTTGCCCAGCAGCTGCGATATGCGCTTAGCATCGCCCACCACGCGCTGAGGCAGCGTCGTCGACAGCTGGATGGAACGCTGTGGATGAGCCCGCTGTATCTCCGAAATCACATGCCGCACTTCCGCCAGCAGCGTGTCGCCATTGTCTATCGTCAACGAAATGCCGCCGCCGAGCCGGCCATGCGCGAAATCCAGCGTGCTGTCGATAAGATTGATGACGCGCTTGCAACTGCGCTGCATATGCTCGGCCATGCGCCGCTCGGGGCCCTCGGGCAGCTTGAGTTCGAGGAAATCGGCACCGATGCTGATCGAATGCACCGGGTTGCGCAGATCGTGGCTGAGCACGGCGACGAACTGCTCGCGCAGGCGCGCCGTTTCCTGCGCGCTCAGCAAGGCGGTCTCCGCCTGCATGCGCTTGAGTTCGGCCTCGTATTGGGACGCGATAAGCTTGGTAAACAGCTGCAGCGTCGCGAGCAGGGTAGGATCGTCCAGCCGCGCGGGCTCCGGATCGATGGCGCACAATGTGCCGAAAAACGATCCGTCGGAGAAAAAGATCGGGATGGAGACGTAGCTCTCCAGCCTATATAGCCTGGGCGTGGCATGCGTGGAGAAGTGCGGGTGCTTGCTGGCGTGGCCGAAGATCACCGGCTGATGGTGCTGGCGGATTTCGTTGCAGATGGTGGACTCGAGCACCAGCTTGCCGCCCGGCTTCAAACCGAAATTGATCCGGTCATAGACCGCGCAGGCGATCCACTCGCTGTCGGTCACGCGCGCAATCGCGGTGAAGCGCATGCCTGTTATGCGCGAGAACACCTCCAGGATCACCGGAACCGCGTCCAGCCGCCCTATGAGCTGCACATCGATATCTGTATTGATTTCCCGTTCCATAACCGACCCAGCACGCCATTGATGACTCTAGCGCCTTTCTCGGGTCGTGAATATCTACGCTGTTCGGGCCTACCGGCGGCCGGTGGGCCAACGTGGAGAAGGTTTGCAGCCGGCGCCCTTCAGCACATGGCCGCTGCCCGCTTGCCCGGCCTGGGGCTTCCGGCTGCAAGCCTTCTGCACGTCAGGGCGATATGGTGGGACAGGTGGGCATAAAGAATCGCTATCGCAAACGCGCGTGCGACGTATAGATCATGTAAACAGCTCGCCACGACGCGAAGGGCGGCGTGGCCGCCGCCCCTTGAACCGCGCGGTTTTTATGCCGACAGCGTTTCGCCGAACAACTTGGCAAGTGCCTGCCAATGACGCTCGGCCGCGGCGGCATTGAAGGCCGGATGGTCAGGCACCGCGAAACCGTGGTGCGCGCCGGCATAGGTTTCGACGACGTGCGTGACACCGGCTGCGCTCAGTGCGCTTTCCAGTTCGGCTTTCTGCGCGTCGGTGAAGTGCGCATCTTCCACCGCGCCAGCGACATAGACGTCGCCAGTGATGCCTTTGACGAAAAGGTGCGGGCTGTCGGGCTGATTCGAAGCGAGACCGCCGCCATGGAACGAGGCGATGCCGGCGAAAGCGTCCTTGTACTCGCCTGCCGCGGTGAGCGCCACGTTGCCGCCCATGCAGTAGCCGGTGCTGCCGTAACGCTCGCCCTTGACCTCTGCCCGTCCCTTCAGGAATTCGATGAAGGCGGCGCTGTCGGAGACCTTGCGGTCGCGATTGAGGCCACCGATCAGGCGCATCAGGTTGTCCATCTGCTTGGGATCGGCGAACACCTTGGCCGGATCCATCTGCTCGTAGCCGCCTTCACGATAGTAAAGGTCCGGCAGCAGCACCACATAGCCGGTGTCGGCAAGCTGCTGGGCCATATCCCACAGTGCCGGGCGAATGCCCAGGCCGTCCATATAGAAAACGACAGCCGGCCACGGGCCGGTACCGGCCGGCGTGAACAGCGAGGCCGGGCAATTTCCATCGCGGGTCTTGATAACAACGTCGGTACGGGCCATCAGCGGCATCTCCAGGGGGAAAGGGGAGTGGGAAAAAGGGAACGCCGCATTATAGATATATGAGGCTACCCTCATACAAGAGCAAGAGCTTGCGGTTTTCCCCGACCCTCAATGCAGCGGCATAACGCAATGCAGGCTTGCGCAGATCACCCGCAGCAAGGCCATTTCCTCGGCGGTGACCCTGTCATCGGCACGAACCGCCCGCACCAGGCCCTGGATAAGGATTTCCTTGGCCGCGGGCATCAAGCCGTCAAGCTCTCCCAGCGCCCGATCCAGTGCGCCCTGCCAGTCCTTCGGCGGCGCCTGCCAGGTCTGGGCATGCCCCGGGAACGCATCGGCCATCGCCAGCAGCCACGCGCGCTTTGCCGCCGCCTCGTCGCTGCTGCCATAGACGGCCACGGTCGCGATAACCAGCGATGCGCTGGCCATGCACGCGGGCAGCTTCTTCTGGCCATCCACCGGCGCGCTGCGCGGATGCAGCGCTTCGGACAACTGCAGGCGCATCAGGCGTGCCAGACAGTAATCTTCCAGACCCACCTGGCCGTTGGCGCGTGTAACGGTTTCCAGCGTGCCCAGAAAGGTCTGCAGTCGCCCTGGCGGCAATTGCTTGAGCGCTGGAAAGGACAATGCGAGCAGGCTCATACGTTTGCCCGGAGCGAGCTGTTTCACGGGCTCGGCGAGGCCGGCAACGGCGTATTGCAGGTCGTCGCCAAAGGCATTGGCGATCGCACGGCGTTGCCTGGCCGCCAGGGCATCCTGCGGCGACAAGGTGATGGCAAACATCAGGGCCAGCGCCGATTCGGGTTGCCTGGTCGCCTGGACCAGTGTCGCGAGCGCTCCCGGATCGGCACCGACCTGCGCCGCGCCCGCGGCAAACGGCGCCGCCGCGATCGCAGGCGAGGGTGTCGATTCGCCAGACGCCTGCGCGGGCCGCTCGGCAAGCGCCGCTTCCGCGTCCTGCATCTGGCTGACGATCTTTTCCAGCTCCGCCTCTCGAAAGCCGGGATCGAGACTGCGAATGCGCGCCATCAGCGGCGGATGGGTTGCGTACAAACCGTCAAGAAATCCCGGGGCATCCGAATCGCCAAACAGCATATGGGCAACTTCGAGCCGATTGGCCGCGCTCAATCGCGAACCGTCGCCCAGGGCGGCGATCTTCTTCAGCGCGCCGGCAATGCCCCGGGTCTGGCGGGTGAACTGCACCGCGGACGCGTCGGCCAGCGACTCGCGCGAGCGAGCCACCGAAGCCTGGATCATGCGGCCGAAAAAGTAACCGATATAACCCACCGCCAGCAGCGCCAGGCCGATCACCCACACCCAGCCGTCGTTCGAACTGCGGCGACTGAAACGCACATTTCCCACGCTCAGCAGCTGCCTGCCGATTACCGCCAGCGCCATGATGCCGAACAACAGGCCGATCAGGCGAATATTGAGCCGCATATCGCCATTGAGCACGTGACTGAACTCATGCGCGACAACGCCTTGCAGTTCGTCGCGGGTGAGATGGTCCAGACAGCCCTGGGTGACGCAGATGGCGGCATCGGAGACCGAGTAGCCGGCGGCGAAGGCATTGATGCCCGGCTCGTCCTGCATCAGATAGATGTCCGGCACAGGCGTACCCGAGGCGATGGCCACCTCTTCGATCACGTTGCGCAGCAGGCGCAGCTGAGGATCGTTCGTATCCGACGGCACCGGCACGCCACCCATGCTTTGGGCAACCACCTTGCCGCCGCGCGATAGACTCGCGATGCGGTAGATCGCACATCCTCCGATCACCAGCAGCATGCCGATCGTGGTCAGCGGCAACAGCCGATGCGTGGCCCAACCCGCGCGCGTCACGCCATGGCGCCCGAGCAGCAACCACATGATCAGGTCTACCGCCGCGACAATCCCGACGACGGCCAGCACAAACAGCATCACCATGCGTCGGCTGCTGCCGCGCACGCGCGCTTGTTGAGCAAAAAAATCCATTGCGTTCCCCGGCGCAGCCGTCACGCCAATGCGACGGCGGGATCGATCAGCTGAAGGAAACCTTGGGGGCTTCGCGTGCCGCAGGATTTTCCAGCGCGAGCGGTTCGGCCGCCTGGAAGCTGAAGCTGTTGGCTACAAACGAGCCGGGGAAAACTTCACGTCGATTGTTATAGGTCATGACCGCGTCGTTATACGCCTGCCGCGCAAAAGCCACGCGGTTCTCGGTCGAGGTCAGCTCTTCGGAGAGCTGCATCATGGTCTGGTTGGCCTTCAGATCCGGGTAGGATTCGCTCAAGGCGAACAGTCTTCCCAGACTTTGCGTCAATGCATTTTCACTGCCCGCCAGCTGCTGCATCGCTGCCGCGTCGCCGGGGTTGGCCTTGGCGCCGGACAGATCCGTCACCGCCATATTGCGCGCCTTTACCACCGCCTCCAGCGTCCCGCGCTCATGCGCCAGATAGGCCTTGGCCGTTTCGACCAGGTTGGGAATCAGATCATGGCGTCGCGTGAGCTGCACATCGATCTGTGCGAACGCATTCTTGTAACCGTTACGCGACGTCACCAGGCCGTTATAAATCGAGACGACAAAGAAAATGATCGCAACGACGATGACCAGAAAAATAACCAATCCCATGGAAGTCCCCTTGAAGACGCGTTCCGCGCCAGACGCGTCGGAGAATAGCATGGCCCTCAATCCACGCAGGAGTGCACTCAAAAGACCATATTGAGCGCCACCGCGGGTGTTACGGTCGTGGTCACGCGACGCCCGCCAAAGATCACCCGCGTACCGAACAGTACGCCATAGTTGGGCGACCAGTTGTATTCGATCGCCGGCGCGATACCAAAGGCCGATTGCGAACCCGAACGTGCGCGAAACGGTGTGGGGTAGCTCAGGCTACCGACGTTGGCCATGGTGTACCCGGCGACGTCCGTGCCGTGACTGTGCGCATAGGTGAGATCGAGCGCCAGCACCCACGCGCGCACCAGGCTGTATTCCCAGGCCAGGTCCATATTGAAACTGTTCCCCGGCCGGGCGCGGCCACGAAAGTCGCGCCCGGTACCGTACACGCTGACGCCATCGACACTGGCATGACCGGAAACCGTCTGCGCGAGATTCAACCGCATGCGCAGAATCCGGCCGTTGGGCATCCAGAAATACGTTTGTGCGTTGAACTGCAAGGTCGTGGCATAGACGCCGCTGCCCAGACCGTTGTTCGGATTGCTGCCCAGGCGATCGTACGCACCGGTCGGCAGGGTTTCCTGCACTTCGATCGCCGTGGTCGGCACCCAGCTGCCAGGCTCGAACTGCGTCAGGCGGTATTGCGCCTGCACGCTGAAATCGCCGAGCAGAACATGCGAGCTGCTGGCGCCACCCCCGCCGGTGTTGTAACCGATGATCGGAACCACGCCGACGGAGAGCCGGTCGGTCAATCCGTACAGCACATACGCGCGCGAGCCATAGCTGTCGGCGCGGGCGGCATGGATATCGTAGATATACGGCTCGATCAGCCAATGTCCCCGCGGCAGGGTCGAGGCCGAATTGGCCAGCATCGGCCCGGTCCACCAGGCGTCGTCCATCGCCTGGCGTGCCGACGGCGACGCTGGCTCGAGCGCCGGCACGTCAACGGTTTGCGCCCCGGCCGCGGCCGTTCGGATAAGGCAGGCAAGCGTGCACGCGAGCCGAATTGATCGCCACAGCATGGATCTCTCTGAACCTGTTCTTGACCCGGGGATAGTCAAAAACTAGGCGACGAGGTGGTCCATGGACATATCCACTTTGCTAGCATCGGACATGACCACTTGAGGTTGATCGCATGACCCGGGTATCCGCCAGCTTTCTACCGCCCGTGGCGCTGGACCGGCGCAGCGGCGTGCCGATGCATCGGCAGTTATCGGAATGGTTTCGTCACGCCATCATCGGCGGCCAGTTGCGCCCCGGCCAGCGTGTGCCCTCCACCCGAGCGCTGGCCAGGGAGCTGAAGATTTCGCGCCTGCCGGTATTGAGCGCTTACGAGCAGCTCTTCGCCGAGGGTTATCTGGAAACCTTTACCGGAGCCGGCACCTGCGTTGCGCAATCGATCCCGGGGGGAACGGATTTGTCGCCGCATCCCAGTGCGAACGCGCCGGTCGATTCATCGGCGCCGCGCGCGGTATCCCGGCTTGCCGCATTGCTCGGGGAACCTCCGCCGCCCTGGCTGGCCAATCAGGGCGCGTTCCGCGTGGGCGTGCCCGCGCTTGATCACTTCCCGCGCGACATCTGGTCGAAACTGGTCAACAGGCACGCGCGCCGGATGCCGACGGAGCTGATGACGTATGGCGATCCGATCGGCTACCTGCCGTTTCGCGAAGCCATCGCGCAATACCTGGGCACGGTACGCGGCGTGCGTTGCGACGCATCGCAGATTCTGGTGACTACCGGTTCGCAACAAGGTCTGCTGATCGCCACGTTGGCCCTGATCGAACCCAAGGCGCGTGTGTGGATGGAAGAACCCGGCTATCCGGGTGCGCATCAGGCCCTGCAGTCGGTGGGCGCGCAGATCGTTCCGGTGCCTGTCGATAACGAAGGATTGGATGTCGCCGAAGGCATCCGGCGCAGCCGCAATGCGCGCGCGGCTTACATATCGCCGTCGCATCAATTCCCGCTCGGCGTGACCATGAGCGCCACGCGACGCATCCAGCTGCTGAACTGGGCCGCGCGCCAGGGCGCCTGGATCATCGAGGACGATTACGACAGCGAGTACCGTCTCGCCGGACATCCGGTCGCATCGCTGCAAGGCCTCGATACCGATGCACGCGTGATCTATATCGGCACCTTCAGCAAAGTGGTCTTTCCCGCGCTGCGTCTGGGCTACGTGGTCGTGCCCAAAGACGTCATGCCGGCCTTTCTCAATGTGCGCAATGCGGTGGATACCTTTTCGTCCACGCTGTACCAGCTGGTGATGACGGATTTTATCCGCGAGGGACATTTCGCGCGGCATATCCGGCGCATGCGCGCGCTGTACATGGAACGGCGCACCGCCCTGCTCGATGCGATCGGCACCCATATGGGCGGACGGCTCGATGTCATCGGTGCCGAAGCGGGCATGCAGCTGGTCGCCCTGCTCCCGCCTGGCACCGACGACGTCGCCATATCCAGAGCCGCCGCGCAGCAAGGCGTATCGATCAGGCCGCTATCGATGTGCTACCTCGATCAACCCGGCCGCAGCGGACTGATCTTCGGCTATGGCGGCGCCAACGTGCGCGAGATCGGCGAGAGCGTGCGCAAGCTCAAGAGCTGCTTTTAATTGTGATGCTGCACCCCCGTTCGGGGGCACAGCCTGTTTCAAGCCGGGGCGAATCCGCTTTATTTCGAAATCAACAACAACAACGACTGCCCGCATTGGCTATACGTCGCGCCGCTGCCGCCGATCAAGGTTTCGCTGCCCGGCGCCACAAAGGTGTTAGCGCCATCATTCCAGTTGCAGGTGTCAGTGACGCGGTACCACTGGGTGCCGGTGGGCGGCGCCGGCAGGGTGAAGGTCACCGCGCCCGACCAGCCGTTATAGGCGACGTACATCGAATTGCTGTCGCCGAACGACGAGCCGTTTACCGTGTATGCGATGGCGTAGTTGCTGGTGTTGTTCCAATACGCCGTGGTCGCCGCCGCGCCGCTGGGCTGGTACCAGACTACCTGGCTTGCGCTGTACCAGCTTGCCGGACGTAGTGCCGGGTGCGCCTTGCGGAAGGCGATAAGCCGCTTGGCATACGTGTTGAAGTTGGTCTGATCGGCGGTCCAGCTGTAGGTCAGCCAGTTGGCGCTGGAATCGAGGTTGTACGCGTTGTTATTGCATTTGAGCGAGCGAAGATACTCGTCGCCGCCCTGCATGAGCGGCGTGCCGGCCGAAAGCATGACGAACGCAAGACCCGTACGCGCCGCGCGGCGCTGGTCGAAGGCCGTGCCCGTACCGGCGGACATGCCCTGGTCCCAGCTGTAATTGGTCGACGTGCCGCCGTCCGAGGGACCGTAGGGCCAGGCCTGGTTGTTGTTGGAGCCGTTGCAGGCATAGATGTCGTTGAGCGTCATGCCGTCGTGCACGTCGATGAAATTGGTGGAGTTCCACGGCGAACGTCCGCCGGCCTGGAACAGATTGGCCGAGCCGGAAAAATCGTTCGCGTCCTGGCCGATGGATATCGTCATGCTGCCAAGCTCGTTCTGGGCCTGTCGCAACGTATCGCGATAGGCGCCGTTCCATTCCGACCAGCCCTTCGGGAAACCGCCCAGCTGATACGAGTTGCCGCCGATGGCCCAGGGTTCGGCAAACAGGTCCAGGCCGCTGCCGCCGCCCGCGGGACGCACGGCGAATTCGCTCAGGATACGATTGATCGCGACGTTCGGGTCGGCCGCATCGAAGTTGTAGCCGCCGTTGGGACAATTAGGCGCGGCGGACTGGAAGGTATCGCTCAGGCAGCTGTTGCCGAGCACCGCGGCGAGATCGAAACGGAAGCCGTCCACGCCCATCGTGTTGGACCAGTAGGCCAGCGAATCGACGATCAGGTTCTGCGCGACGGTGTTGTAGGTGTTGTAGTTGCCGCCCACACCGGTGTTGTCGTAGTAATACTGGTTGCTGGACGCCAGTTCGTAATAGGTCGCATTGTCCAGGCCGCGCCAGGAGTAGATCGTTGCCGTGGTGGGATCCGAGCCGGTCCAGGTGCCGCCCTCGCCGGTGTGGTTATAGACCACATCCATATAGACCTTGATGCCGGCGTTATGGAATGCCTGCACCATTGCCTGGAATTCCGCCGTTGGCCCGCCCGCCGCCTTGTTCGACGCATAGCGACGGTCCGGTGCGAAGTAGTTCTCGGTCATATAGCCCCAGTAGTTCTGGTTGGCATCCGAATTGGGTACGACGTCGTTCGCATCGTTCTGCGTTTCCTGCACGGGCAGGAACTCCACGGCAGTAACACCGAGGCTGGCCAGGTAGCTCGCCTTCATGCCGGCGCCCTTGTAGGTGCCCCGATAGGCCGCCGCGATACTGGTGTCCTGCGCGGTAAAGCCGCGGACGTTCACTTCGTAGATCACATCGTCTTTCTGCGCGCGGGTCGGCTTGCTGCCGGTGCTCTGCGCCGCCTGCGACAGCACGATGCCCTTGGGCGCGTACAGGCCGCTGTCGGTGTTGCGGTTGGCGGCACCGGAGGCGAACACATCGCCGTTCTGGCTGGACGCATTGAGCGGGTCCTGGCTCATCTCCAGCGCATACGGATCGAGCAACAGCTTGTTCGGATTGAAGCGATTGCCGCTGGCGTCGACGTCGGAAACAAAACCCACCGACGTGCCCTTGGTCCAGCTCG
>Ga0207674_10006883_pt1 | contig 13323 bp, 12 predicted proteins | sample KBSCornC72_FD_184303 | JGI IMG/M metagenome (GOLD analysis project Ga0207674, IMG submission 184303) | Corn rhizosphere microbial communities from Kellogg Biological Station, Michigan, USA - KBS Corn C7-2 (SPAdes) (version 2) | ecosystem: Host-associated > Plants > Roots > Rhizosphere > Soil ... | reverse complement strand
GCCGCCCATTGTGTCGCCCCCGCCACGGGTGTTGCCGTCGCCGCCTCCCCGGCAAGAGCATAAGGGAAATTCACCCCGCCGAGCGACTTGGACGCGGCCTCGATCTGATAGCGGTCGAGCAGCCAGATCGGCACGAACGCGCGGCGCAGCTGCGCCAGCGGTTCGCCGACGGGGAGCGCACCTTCGCCGAAGCGCTGCAGCGCGACCGTGCGCACGTTCATCATGCGCCGCAGCTCGCCGATCGGATCGGCAGCATCGTCCCACAGCGCGCCTTCGGGATTGCCCGAGCTCACCGGGCGCGAGTCCTGGTCCGCGACGAAGCGCAAGCCTTGCGCGCGTGCCTGAGCCCGCAGAGGCGCGGCTTCCGCGTCGGTCTTGGCGCCATACAGCCAGTCGATGACCCACATGTCCCATCGGCCGAGGCCGACGCCATAGGCGTCCTTGAGCGACGGCGCCCCGCCTTCGAGCGTGATGCGCGGCGCCGGATAGTCCATCACCGAATAGCGCCCCTGGCTGCTCGCCGCCATGTTGTGCGCAAGGCCGATCGCGTGGCCGACTTCATGCGCGCCCAATTGACGGATGCGCGCGAGCGTCGCGGTGATCGGGTCGTTGGGGTTTCCGGTGCCGGTCAACCCTGCCCCGACCAGCGCCTGGAAGATCATCATGTCCTGCCGCGCACGCAGCGAGCCGAGCAGCACCGACCCCTTGATGATCTCGCCGGTGCGCGGATCGTTGATCGGCGATCCGTAGGACCAGCCGCGCGTCGCGCGGTTGACCCAGTTGACGGTGTTGTAGCGAACATCGAGCGGGTCCGCGCCTTCCGGCAGCACCTCGGCGCGGAAGGCGTCGACGTAACCCGCTGCATCGAAGGCCTGGTTCCACCAGCTGACGCCTTCCCGAAGCGCGGTCCGGATCGGCTCGGGCGCGCCGTTGTCGATGTAGAAGACGATCGGCTTCTTGACCGGTGACCGCGCCGCGGCCGGGTCGATTTTCTCGAGCCTGAACCGGGTGGCGAGATCACGCACGAGCGGCGCGCCGAGCGGCGCCGAGAAATCCACCTGCTGCTGGCTGATCGTGTAGCCGAGTGGATCGTGGCGCGGGACGTAGCCCGGTTCCGGCAGCGCAATGAGCGAATGTCTGAGCGTGATGCTGAACGTCTGGTTGTCGGGGATGATGTTGGTGACTTCCGCGGTCGGCTCGTCCGAACGGAAGGTCAGCCGCGCCGCAAATTCAGCGTTGCGCGGGAAGATTTTCACGAATTCCGGGTCGGCGGCGCTCAGCTCCGGCACGAAGCGGAACTCGCCGCCGCCGCCCCGCTTGACGATCTGCGGGATGGCGAAGTCATCGCGCGCGAGGAAGCTTGCGAGATCGACGGTGAACGATCCGTCCGGCTTATTGTCGACGACGTCGCCCATCCAGATCGTCGAGTTGGCAAACGCGTCGCGCACGTCCTTCTTCTCGGCCGGCGTGCCGGTCGACGCGACGAACTTCGGGTTCTCGATCTCTGCGGCGACCTTCTTGCCGATGCGGCGAAAGACGAGGATGCGCGAGCCGCCGGGCGCCGCGCGGTCCAGTCCGATCGGCGCCGAGCCGAGCCCGGTCTCGAGCTGGGTGAGATAGATATAGCGCGCAGAGACTCCATCGGCGCCGGGCTTGGGCAAGGTCGCGATTATCTTGCCGGTCTTCGCGTCGGCCCTGACGTCGATCAGCGGCCGTTCGGACACCGCCGCTGCCGAGTGGACAGGCGCCGCGGGTGCCGCGCTCGCAGTAACCGCCAGAAATGCGGCCGATACTGACAAGGCGAACAACTGGCGGCGCATACGAACCCTCCCCGGCATGAGGGAGACGCTAGGCAGCGCTTGGCGCGCTGTCCACTTGCGCCGCAACGCGCGCAGCCGCACAGCGCGGGCATGCCGGTCCGCAGCCTGTTCGTGACGCGTCTCTATGAAGCCGAGCTCGGCAACGAAGCATTGCTCGGCAATCTTTCCCATTCAATCCGCACGCTCGCCAATGACGATCAGGCTGGCCGCGGCTGGTCGCGGGACCATGGCTATGGCGGCTACACGAGCTACGCGTCGCTGTCCGATTTGCCGCGCCGCGATCCGGCGTTCTCGGATCTGGCGAAGGTGCTGACCCGGCATGCGGCAAGGTTTGCGGATGACTGCGCGTTCGATCTTGGACGGCGGCCGAAGCTCGATAGCCTATGGGTCAATTTGCTGCGCGGCGGCAGCCATCACAGCGCGCACATCCACCCCCACAGCATCATCTCCGGCACGCTCTACGTCGAAGTGCCCGCCGGCGCCGGTGCGATCCGCTTCGAAGACCCGCGCCTGCCGCTGATGATGGCGGCACCCACGCGCGCGAAGGACGCGACCGAAGACATGCGGCCATTCGTCAGCATCGAGCCGCGCCCTGGCCTGCTGCTGCTGTGGGAGAGCTGGCTGAGGCACGAAGTGCTCCCGGGGACAGGGCGAGGCGAGCGCCTCAGCATTTCCTTCAACTTCGCGTGAGCGGCGGCTCGGAGTCGTAGAATTCGACCTGCATCCGCATCGCTCCGTGCGGCTCGACCCAGTGCGTCTCCTGCGGGCGGATGAGCCCGGGCCGATTCGGACTGAGGACTTCCTCCCGTCCGTCCGGAAAGAAAAGCTTCAACTCGCCGGCGAGGATGCGAACAATGCCCCAGCTGCCCTCCTTCGTACGATGCTCCCGGCGAAGTGCCGCCGGGAGCGTCGTCTCGTCGAAGATCGTGGTCGTTCGATAGGGCGTCACGCGGCGATCCTGGCGCCACTCTCATGCCACGGCGACGGCGCAAGCTTCGCTGGCTCGACCGGCAAGCCGCCGAGCTCATTGGCGAAGCCGTGGTTGACGTCGCGGTGGTGGGCTTCGTCGGCGCGCACGACGAGCACGACATCGCGCAGGGTCGCGCCCTCGGGCAGGTTCCAATAGCGCTTGGCGATTTCCGGCGCCGGCACGTTCAGGCTGCGCCCTTCGTCGATTTCCTTGAGGTACAGCGTGTAGCTGAACACCGCTTCCTCCTCGAAATAACCGACGATCCGGTGCGCGGTCTTCGACGAGATCAGGTAAAGCACGAAGAAAGCGAGATAGAAGACCCACTGCACGCCGAGGATCACCAGGCGCTCGAACAAGGTCGGCTTGGCGACCTCGACGAAGGTCATCAGGTGCATGCGCTCGTTTTCGGCCTCGTCCATCAGGGTGCGGATCCAGCCCCTGTCGTCGCACATCCGGCGCAGGCACTTGAGATGGTTGATCGTGGCGCCGACCATCCCCGGCACGGCGGCAACGGTCTCGAGCACGATCGCGCGATGACCGTAGCGCTTGGCGAAGAAGGTGTCGGCGCAGAAGCGCAGCGTCTTGGTGAAACCGTATGCGATACGGTCGGAAGCGCCTTTGGGTGCATGGTGGACACTGAGATCGACGATCGGAGCACTCATTTCACTCTCCATCAGGCGGCAACGGCGCCGCGCGGTTCCAGCTTGAAAAACATGCCGAGCTGAAGGCTTTCGGCGATGCGCTCGGCCTTGGCGATAACATCCGCTGCGCCCTGCTCGTCGAGGACCTCGCGCGCAGTCTCATGCCACAGCTCGAGCCAGCGGGCGAACATCTCGGGCCGGATCCGAGCGACATGCTTGAGGTGCATCATCATCGGATTACCCTTGTACCGGCCGGTCGTCAGCATGACCGACGACCAGAAGTCGACCATCTTTGCGAGATGATGCGGCCAGTCGGAGATGGCGGCGGCGAACACGGGCCCGAGCGCCACGTCGTCGCGCACCTTGCCGTAGAAGCTGTGAACCAGCTCCGTGAGCTGCGCTTCGGTCATGTGGCTCGCCTCCCCGACTCGCTAAATCATGTAACTGAGGCGCATCTATTCACATCGGCTAAATCATGCAATACATATACATGTATCTGCTCATATTGTTTCGGATGTCCGACTGAATGCGGCTAAAAAGCTACACCGATTATGCGCTGAGGGTGCTGATGCACCTCGCCGCCAAGCCCGACCGGCTGGCATCGATCGGTGAGATCGCCCGCACCTACCGTATCTCGCACAATCACCTGATGAAGGTCGTGCATGACTTGCGCAAAGAAGGCTTCCTCGACGCCGTCCGCGGCCGCAGCGGCGGAATCCGTCTTGGCCGTCCCGCCGCTGCAATCAGCGTCGGTGAGGTCGTGCGGCATACCGAGGCCGGTTTCGACCTGGTCGATTGCGGCTCGTGCGTCATCGCGCCCGCCTGTGCGCTTACGGCTGCGCTGCATGAGGCACGCAAGGCATTCATGACCGTGCTCGACGGTTATTCGCTCGCCGACCTGGTCGAGGATCGCAAGGCCGGGTTGCGGGAGCTCCTGGCGTCGTGGGAGCAGGATCGGCCGCCAGCCGAGGCTGCCTAGCGGTTGAGTGCATCCGACGATTTCGCCTAAGGGCGCCTACTCCCTTCAGTCACCAGGAATCACATGGGCTTCCGCTGCGGCATCGTCGGCCTGCCGAACGTCGGCAAATCGACCCTTTTCAATGCACTTACCGAAACCGCCGCGGCACAGGCGGCGAATTATCCGTTCTGCACGATCGAGCCGAATGTCGGCCGCGTCGCCGTGCCCGACGAACGGCTCGACACCATTCGACAGATCGCCGCCTCGGCGCAGGAGATCGAGACTCAGATCGAGTTCGTCGACATCGCCGGGCTGGTCCGTGGGGCATCGCAGGGCGAAGGGCTCGGCAACCAGTTCCTCGCCAACATCCGCGAGGTCGATGCCATCGTCCACGTCCTGCGCTGCTTCGAGGGCGGTGACGTCACCCACGTCGAAGGCCGGGTCGACCCGATCGCCGATGCCGAGACAGTCGAAACCGAGCTTATGCTGGCCGACCTCGACAGTCTCGAAAGGCGCGTGCCGAACCTCGCCAAGAAAGCCCAGCAGGGCGACAAGGAGGCGAAGGTCGAAGCGTCGGTGCTCGGCCAGGCGCTCGAGCTGCTGCGCGCATCGAAGCCGGCGCGGCTGACGCGACCCAAGGATGCCGAGGAGGCGAAGGCGCTGCAGCGCGCGCAACTGCTCACTGGCAAGCCGGTGCTGTACGTCTGCAACGTCGACGAATCCGATGCGGCGAATGGGAATGCGCTGAGCCAGCGCGTGTTCGCCAGGGCGGCAGCGGAAGGCGCTCGCGCGGTCGTCGTCTCGGCAGCGATCGAGGCCGAGATCGCGACGCTGGACGCCGACGAGCGCGAGGCGTTCCTCGCCGACCTCGGACTGCACGAGACCGGCCTCACGCGCGTCATCCGCGCCGGCTACGAGCTGCTCGGCCTCATCACCTTCTTCACCGCCGGCCCGAAGGAAGCGCGCGCGTGGACCGTCCATCGCGGGGCCAAGGCGCCCGAGGCGGCGGGTGAGATCCACACCGACTTCGAGCGCGGCTTCATCCGCGCCGAGACGATTGCCTACGACGATTTCGTCAAGTTCGGCGGCGAGGCCGGCGCGCGCGACGCGGGCAAGCTCCGCTCAGAGGGTAAGGACTATGTTGTCCAGGACGGTGACGTGATGCTGTTCCGCTTCAACGTCTAGCGGCTTCAGCGGCTCTCCCGGAACAGGCCAATCGCCAGCCCGCCCGCGACGACAATCGCGACATAGCTCATCCACATCGGGATTTCGTGACTTCCAAGCACGACCTGGAAGTGGGTGAACAACCGATAGACATGGAGCAGCGCCATTATCGCGAAGATCAGCGCCGCAATCATCGTGAACGGTCGGGTCATTGAACTTTCCCCCCTCCTTCGTCCCTTAGCAATATAGCGCAGTTTACGTCTGGCCGGAATCCGCGCGCAGCAGGCGCTCCGCGGGCCGCAGCGTCAGTAGCACCCACAGCATCCCGAACGCCCAGCCGCCGATCACGTCGCTCGGCCAGTGAACGCCGAGCATCACGCGGCTGGTGCCGATCAAGAGCGAAAGCACCACCGCCCCGCCAGCCGCCGCGCGATGCCAACGTGTCCCCGCCGTCAGCGCAATCGCCAGCGCCAGATAAAAGATCATCGAACTCGCCGCATGGCCGCTTGGGAATGATTGCGTCTTGACCACCACCAGATGGGGCTCGAGCGCGGGCCGCACGCGTGCGACCTCATACTTCTGCACCTCGCTGAGCCCGCGCCCGAGCAGCGCGATGAGCAACAGCACGACGCCGAGACGGCCGCGGCCGGCGTACCACAGCCACAAGGCCGCTGCCGCGCCGGCAGCGATCAGCACCGTCGGCTCCCCCAGCGCGGTGAAAAATCGAGCGACGGCTATCAGCAGAGGTCTCTGCCCGGCGTACAGCGCCTCGTAGATCGAACGGTCGAGCGTGCCCGTTCCGCCTACCAGCATCACCAGCCAGATTGCCGTCAGGACGACGACGGCAATGGCGTGGCGGAGCCGGAAAGCAGGCCTGGCTAGAATTTCATCCCCATGCGGATGCCGATCGTCCGCGGACGGCCGGGAACGATATGCACCTGGGTGCAGCTGCCGCAGACGATGGTCCGCGACAATTCATTGCGAACGTCGAAGATGTTCGTCCCGAACAGTTCGACGCTATATTTGCCCCAATCGTATCCGGCGAACAGGTCGACCAGGGTGGAAGCGCGAAGATTGCCCTCGACTTCATTCTCGTCGGGTCTGATCTCTGATGGGGCGGATCCCTGGTAGGACACCGCTCCCTGGACGTGAGCATGTCCGGTCCATATCGGCCAGGTGTAACGCGCGGTTGCGCTCGCCTTGAACTTGGGCGTGATCGGCAGGCGCGTGCCGGATGGCACCAGAATGAAGTCGGCGTCACCGCTGTCATTTCGCACACCGGTGCAATCCGGAGACGGGTCGACGCTGATGGCCGCTTTGCAGACGTTTCCGACCGTCTTCGCGTGCGTATATGCTGCGGCAGCGCTCAAGGTCAGGCCGCCGACGACATAATTAACGTCAGTCTCAATACCCGTAACCTTGGCGGAGCGGCCGTTCTGCGTAATCGTCAGGCTGTTCGGACCGAGGTAGCTCAGCTGAATGCCGTCCCACTTTTCGTGGAAGACCGCGCCGTTCCAGCGCAGCCTGCTGCCGAACAGGGTCATCTTCCAGCCGGCTTCGTAGTTGGTCAGGAAGTCCGGCGCGTATGGCGCAGTCTCCGGCTGGCGATTGATTCCGCCCGGACGGAAGCCTTTCGACCAGGTCGCATAGAACATCATGTTCTGCTGCGGCTTCCATTGCACATTGAGCCGGTGGATGTGACCCGAGCCCTTGCTTCGGCGAGGGACGGCCTGACCGTTTGAGCCAATGTCCGCCACGTTGTAGCACGGGATCTGCAGGCCGCTGTCGCCTTGCGCAAGTGGCGCAGCCGTGTCCTCGAATGCCGATTTCCCGTTGACCGTCAGACAGCGGTCTTCGCCCGTGTGCGAATTCGTCGCGTTTGGAGAAGGGCCGAATCCGGCGAAACCATAGAGCGTGTTGTCGAACTTGTAGAAACGCAGGCCGCCCGTGATCGTCACCTGCGGCGTGATGTCCCAGTTCGCTTCGCCAAAGATCGCGTAATCCTTGTCCTCGCGGTTCTCGTTCGTCAGCCAAAGCGTTCCGGGATAGCCGGTTACCGACACGTTGGTCGCAAGATTGTCGACCAGGTAATCCTGGAAGATGTGATTCTTTTGATCCTGGTAGAAGGCCCCGACCAGCGCCCTGACGGGGCGGTCCGCCGGGGTCGCAAACCGGAGTTCCTGGCTTAGCTTTTTGAAGTGGTCGGTGGCCTGGATGTGCTGGCGCGGGTTGATGTTCTTGCCGGCATTATCCACGAAATGGAAATAGTTCGCGATGCCGCCGGACGAGGCATAGGAATTGTCGTACGACACCGTGTAATCATTGTAATCGCTTGTCGAGAACCGCGGGCGGTCCATGTAGGCGCCGGCGTAGGTTACGTCGAAAAAGTTGGCGATCTTGCCTTCGATGGTCAGCGCCGCCTGCCAGAACCGGTCTTTCGAAATTTCGCGCTGATAGCGCGCGGTCTGGAGATCGCCGAGATCCTGGTCCATCCAGAAGACGCCGTGCGCCTTGGTCTTCTGGTACATGAACTGCGGCGTCACGGTCCAATTGTCGTCGAGGTCGACCTTCAACGCCGCGCGGCCGCCATAGAGCGTCTGGTCATTGAAGTTGTTTTTGAGGAACTGGCTGTTGTCGTAGTGGATGCCGTTTTTGACGCAGCCGACGATGATCTGCTTGGTGGGATCTTTCGGATCCGGACCAAGGACGGCGTCGCCGCACAATGTTGTCTCGCCGAACACATTGTCGATGTACCCGGCATCGCGTTGGTAGAAGCCGACGGCACGGAACGCGACGGACCGCCCGAGCGGGATGTTGATCATGCCCTCGAGATTTCCGCCGACGCCGCCGTGCGAAACTTTCGTCAGCTCACCGTCGACGCGTCCGGTCATGACGCCAAGCTGGGGCTTGTTGGTGATGATGCGGATCGTTCCCGCCTCGCTCGAAGCGCCGAACAATGTGCCCTGCGGTCCGGCCAGGCTTTCGATGCGTGCGATGTCGTAGATGTGAACGTCGAGCGTGCCGCCGATCGTCGTGACCGGCTGCTCATCCAGATAGGTGCCGACCGACGGCAGCGAGCCCGAATGGTTGCCGTCGCCGCCCGCCGCGACGCCGCGCACGTAGACGGTCGTGTAGCCAGGCTGCACGGTCTGGAACGTCACCGACGGCAGCTGCTTCGTATAATCTTCGAAATTGGTGATGTTGAGCTGATCGAGCTTGCGGGTGCCCAGCACCTGCACGCTGATCGGAACATTCTGGAGATTCTCTTCGCGCTTGGTCGCCGTGATGATGATCTCGGTCTGATCCGGCGTTCCCGCCGCATCTTGCGCCTGCTGAACCGGCGCCGGCGGTGCGGTCACATCGGTCGCGTTGGTATTGGGAGCGGGCGATTGCCCGGTGGTGCGCGGCTGAGTGGCAGTTTCCGGCGGCACGTTCTGCGCCATTGCCTGGGTTGCGAAGGCCGTCGTTGCCAACAGTCCCGATGTCAGCGCAGCAAACCGGCGATTATTCATGGAAGGCCCCCCAACCGATGTGTCACCCACATTGCGGCAGAGCGGCCCCGGAAAGTCAATTGCCGGTGGTCGGCCGGAGTCGATTATTGCGGTACCGTTGCGTTTACGTCGCGGGAGCGTCGGGGTAGGAATCGAGCACTGGGCCGAGCGCCGCCTTGAGCGGCCCTAGAAACTCCTCGTAGGGCCGCCACTCTTCCGTTGCATCGCGGTAAATCGGCCGCCGTACTTGCTCTGAACTGGGCGTGCGAACTGCCCGCTCCGTCTTGTAAAATTCCAGGCAGGCGGGTTCGAAATCCAGGCCGCAATAGTCGAGCAGCCGCCGCACTTCGCTCTCCGTATCCTCCACCATTCTTTCGTATATAACCCTGTGGACGCGGCCCGGCAGCACGGCGTCGACGTGCGCCATCAGCTTTACATATTGCGCGTAATAATCCCCCAAATGCTCGAGATCGTAGCTCCACGTCTGGCCACGCGCGAAATGCTGCCGAAAGTTGGAGAAACAGCAACCCAGGGGGTGGCGCCTCGCGTCGATGATCCTGGCGTTCGGCAGGATGAGCTGGATGAACGGCACCCACATCCAGTTGTTCGGAAGCTTGTCGACGAAATATGGCTTGTCGGTCCGTCGCTGGACCAGCGTGCGCCTCAGATACTCCTCGCCAAGCGAGCGGCGCTCGTCTTCGCTATAGTCGAGCACATCCTTTGGATATCTCTCGGCACGCCGCGCAAGTATCGGGATATCCTGAAGCTCTGACGTTCCCTCGACCAGGCTGTGCGAGGCCAGGATTTGTTCGAGCAGCGTCGATCCTGCGCGCGTCATTCCGACGATGAAGATCGGTTCCGGGGATTCACACCCGCCGGACCTCGCGGCGAAGCTTTCGGCTGTGAAGGCTGCGATGCTTCGCTCGACCAGCGCACGCACGTCCTGCGGGGCGTGCGGCTGCAGCTTCAGCCGAAGCGCGTTCCCGCGCGCGTAATGATCGAATGCCTCCTTCGTCCGTCCGGCATCGTGCATTGCCTTGCCGAGTGCGAAATCGAGGTGGCTGCGATCATCGTCGCTGATGCCCGGCGTCTGAAGCGCCTGCTGCATCGCGGCGACGTCCTCGGCGCTGAATTTGACCGTTTTCAGGTTCGCGAGACTCCACCAGACCTCACCGAGCGTCGGCTGGAGTTCGATAGCCTTGCGATAGGCCGCAATTCCCTCTTCCAGTCGCGCCACCGTCTTGAGCATGTGGGCGTAGCTCATCCACACTCTGGGCTGCTTCGGCGCGCGATCGAGAACCGCTTCGTAGATTGGAATCGCTTCGTCAAAATCGCCAAGCCGCCCAAGCGTCGCCGCCTTGAGGTTCCAGTGCCCGATCTCGTCGGGCTCCTCCGCGAAAATGTCGTCGAGCAGTTCCATGGCTTCGCCCGGCCGGCCCATGCGGCTGACGAGGATCGCCAGATTGGCTTTCGCGGCGGTCCACCCCGGGGCTAGCTCCACGGCCCGCCGGAGGAGACTTTCAGCATCGCGAATTCGACCGATGCGCGCTGCAAGCTCGGCCAGCATGCGGATCGCCGCGGCGTCGAACGGGTCTTCCTTCAGGTGCGGCTTGAGGATCCGCTCGGCGACGTCGAGCCGGTTCTCGTTCAGCGCCATCGCCGCCTCGATCAGGCTCGGATGATAGCGGATGGGGAGCGGTACGCGGCTTGCCACCGGCTCAGCCTAAGCGGGCGCGAGGCTCGCGCCAAGCCGGAGTGGGCGCTATGGGCGCCCGATGATCTATTTCGAAGACCTTGAGGTCGGAGCCGAGACCGACTTCGGCTCGTACGAGGTGACGCGCGAGGAAGTGCTGGATTTCGCGCGCAAGTACGACCCTCAGCCTTTCCATCTGTCGGACGAAGAAGCTGCCAAGACGCATTTCGGCAGACTTTCGGCGAGCGGCTGGCACACCGCCGCGATGACCATGGCGGTAATCGCGCGCCATGTTGTCGACGAGGAGCAGGCCGGTCTCGGCTCGCCGGGAATCGACGAAATCCGCTGGAAGAAGCCGGTCTATCCGGGCGACACGCTCCATGTCCGCGGACGCATCCTTGAGAAGACCCCGTCGCGGAGCCGCCCGGAAATGGGTTCATTCCGTACCGAGACAACCGTGACCAATCAGCACGGGGAGGTCGTCATGACCTTCATCTCGATCGTGCTGATCCGCCGCCGGCCGGCTTAGAGTCGAACCCTATTGAGGGCGTTCGTCGCCCTCGTGCGAATGGTGCCGGCCCGATCCGCCATCGTCGGAGCTGCGAACCCGCACTCCGCTGCTCCGCTCCGACGACCGATCGCGCCAGTTGCTGCGGTCCCAGCTGCCGCTGGTCGACGTCGAGTTGCGCCAGTGCGATCGGTCCCACCCGCTCCAGTTCTGGGTCGAGCTGGTCGTGCCACTGTGTTGCTGCCAGCGGTCTCGGCGATTCTGCCAATAGCGGCGCTGGTCGTCGTTCCACCGGTGCCGCGTGCGGTAACGGTCGTACACATAGATGCCGCTGCCCGGATAATAATAATCGCCGTACCAGCCGAACGGGTCGTAGCCGCCGTAATAACCGCCATAGCCATAACCGCCGTACGGATAGCCATAGCCGCCGTACCCGCCGCCATAGCCAATCCCGACGGAAACCCCGCTGTAGGGGCCGTAACCGTAACCATAAGGATCGCCGTACGTGTCGTAGGCGCAGCCGCTGAGGACAATGCCACTGGCGAGTGCCAGCGCCGCGAGACGAAGTCGAGGAACGCGCATAGCCGAGTCTCCATTACACCGGAGGAAGGCAAGGCGGTACGCGCCCGTTCAAGTGAATGCGGGCTGAATTTTCGTTAACCGGGCGAAATCAGCGCGGCGCTACTTCGGGTCGGGATAGTCGTACTTGAACGGATCGGTCGGCGCCGGCTGCGTCGGCAGCGGCGGCCGTGGCAGCTCCTTGTCGCTGTTCGCCGCTTCCAGCAGCACGCCTGCAAGAACGACCGAGGCCTGGCGCAGGTCGTCGCCGCGGACATGGTCGAGCGTGTCGATGCTCGAATGGTGGACGCGGCTCTCGTAGTCGAGCGGGTCCTGGATGAACTGGAAGCCCTGCAGACCGACCGCCTGCATGAAGACATGGTCGGTGCCGCCGGTCTTCGACGCCACCACCGCTGACGCGCCCATGTCGTTGAATGGTTGCAGCCATTCCTTCAGCAGCGGCTCGGCCCCCGCATTGCCCTCGGCGTAGATCCCGCGCAGCTTGCCCGAGCCGTTGTCGATGTTGAAATAGGCTTTGAGCGCATCGTACTCGGGCTTCTTGACGATCGGGAAGCGCGTTCCCCAGCTGAAATAAGCGGTCATCGCGTCCATGCCGGGCGGCGTCGGGCGGCTGACCAGATGCTGCTCGATATAGGCGCGGCTTCCGAGCAGGCCTTGCTCCTCCCCTTCCCATAGCGCGAAGCGGATGGTGCGCTTCGGCCGGACGCCGAGCTGCCGCAGGATGCGCGCCGCTTCCATGACGGCGATGCTGCCGGCGCCATTGTCGGACGCACCGTCGCCGGCGATCCAGCTGTCGAAATGCGCGCCGGCCATGACGTAGCCGGCCTTCGGGTCCGTCCCCGGGATTTCCGCGATGATGTTGTGGGCGTTGTGGTCGCTATCGTCGAACTGCGCATCGCTCATCAACTCGATAACCGGCGCTGGTCCGGTCTTGGCGAGGCGGGCGAGGCGGCGATAATCCTCGGCGGCAAGCTCGAAGCCGGGCAGCGACGGCGATTGGCCGGCGAGGTAGGTGTAGCCTTCGCCCGACACGAGCTTGCCGTCGCGATAGCTCTTGCGCACCCATGCGAGCGCGCCCTCACTTTTCAGGAAGGCGTCGAGTTGCTGCGCGAACTTGAAGCGCTTGAGGCGGCGGTCGAGCGCGTCGGGATCGTAGCTCGGTAGGTTGTAGGCGTCCTGTTCGGCGATCTCCTTGTCGCTGAGACGCTGGAACGCCCCTTCCTTGGGCTCGTCGCTGGTGCCCGGCAGCGTGACGAGCACGATCTTGCCGGCAAGCTTGCCGCGGTAGGCGGCGAAATGCTCGACCTTGTCGATCGGCGCGACCACGATCGGCGCGCGGATCACGCCATTGGTGCCGGGCGTCCATGCAACTGGAATGACCGTCATGTTGATCGCGCGCGGCTCGACCATCCGCGCTGAGCTGTTCGACAGGTTCCAGCCGCGGCCGAAGTCGAACGGCTCGCGATGGACGTTCGACAGGCCGTACGAACGGAATTTCG
>Ga0207674_10006878_pt1 | contig 13328 bp, 10 predicted proteins | sample KBSCornC72_FD_184303 | JGI IMG/M metagenome (GOLD analysis project Ga0207674, IMG submission 184303) | Corn rhizosphere microbial communities from Kellogg Biological Station, Michigan, USA - KBS Corn C7-2 (SPAdes) (version 2) | ecosystem: Host-associated > Plants > Roots > Rhizosphere > Soil ... | reverse complement strand
ACCTCTCGGCGGTGAGAGAAATGCGAAGAGCCACGTCGCGTTGGACGTGGCTCTATGCTAGCCGCGAGGGATTGTCCGCTCTTGAATGCAGGGGCTGGCCTGTTGAACGTAGGGGCTAACGTTTCGTGACGTCGACCTTTGATGCCGGCGCGGTCCCCTCGGCTTGCAGCGTCCCCACCTGCAGCGCCGACGGCGGAAATCCGAACATGCGCCGCGATGTGCGCGACAGGTGTGCGGCGTCGGCGAACCCGGCGCGGTGCGCCGCGGTCGACAGCGAGGCTCCCTCGGTGAGCAGCTCCCAGACGCGGACGAAGCGCCGCCAGAGGATGTATGGCCGAAGCGCCATCCCCGTCTCTTCGACAAAAAGGTGGCGGAAGCGACTCGGGGATAGATATGCCTCGGCCGCCACGTCCTCGAGCGTCAGCTCGGAGTCGAGGTGACTCCTGATGTAGGAGATCGCACGCAGAATCCGTTCGTCGGAGACGACGGCGGGTTCGACACCGCCCGTGAGCGCGCGCACGACCTGATTTGCGGCATCGCTCACGGCGCGCACCGTCCGCTGGTCCCGCCAGGCCGCGAATATCCGCGGCACAACGTCGGCGAGCTTGTCGTCAGGCAACGCCGCGATGCCATCGCGGAGGTAGATCTCGCTGAGCGCACGGCCTTCGCGCGTCTCCGGCTCGATGAACATGACGACGTTGAACGGAACAACCGTGGCGTCCATGGTATGCGGCTGCCGCGACGGTATGATGGCGCCGCCGTATTCCGTCCACGCCTCCCGCTCGCTCGAACGAAAGCGGATGCCCGGCTGGGATCCAAACGCGATCTGGATGGCGTAGTGAGCGTGCACCGGGACGATGCTTTTTGCCCGCCCCACCACCAGGCAGCCGCCATCCCATGACACGAAATGTCCGATCCCCGTGCCGTTGCTCATGATCCTCTCGCCGTCGTGACGCGCGAAACTTGTCACGATGCCGAGACGGTTGGAGGCCAAAAGGACTCACCGCCGGCCGGCCGAGTGGCTCAGCCGTCAAACGGGTCAGCCGCGAACGTCCACTGATCCCGCTGGAGTCTGCCCCCAATCCGCAATCGAAGCGCGGCGAGCGATCTGCGCCGCGACGAAGGCGGCGTCTTCGCCCACACCCCCGATGAGCGAGGAGCTGAGCCTGTATTGGAACCGCAGGCCCGCGAAGTAGAGGCCATCGACGGCGCTGGAAACGCCTCGGCGGTGCGAAGGCGTGCCGCGTTCGTTCAGCACCGGCAATTGGATCCATCGATAGTCCGCCTCGAACCCGGTGCACCAGACGATTGCGCGTGGCTCGATCACCGTGTCACCACAGACCGGAAGTCCGCCACGCTCGTCGACGAGGCGGCCGATGCGATTGATCCCCGCCGCGCTTAGCGTCCGTTCCGAAATGCCGATGCGCTGATCGCCATGTTGCGCCCGCTTTCGCATGCGTTGGCCGAGGACGGAATCCGTCGTCGCCCGCTTCATGACGGGCCACACCCAGTCAAAGAGGTCGCGGCCGAGGAATCGACGCGGAAGATGACCGGGACTTCGCCCCGCGAGCCAGACCTTTCGAGACTGTGCGAGCTCGAGCGCGATCTGCGCGCCTGAATTCCCCGCGCCGACGACGAGCACGGGCCCGTCTGGCAGCTCGAATGGATTGCGATAGTCGCTCGAATGGAGCTGGTGGATTTCCGGCATCAGCCGCTGGCTTATTGCCGGAAGCTTCGGCCGCTGGAAAGGACCGGTCGCGACCACGACCTGATCGGACTCGTAGACGCGGTCGGCAGCATGCACGACGAAGCGCTCGCCATCGTGCTCGAGTGAGCGAACCTTCGTGTCGAGACGGAGCGGCAGGTCGAATCGCTCGGCGTATCGCGTTAGGTAATCTGCCACCTCATCCTTGTCGGGCAGATGAGTGGGCGGCGCCGGGAACGGCATTCCCGGGAGACCGCTGTACGCCGCCGGCGTGAACAGGCGCAGCGAGTCCCACCGGCGACGCCACGAATCGCCAATGCGCGACGCGCCATCGAGAATGACGAAGTCTGCGTCGTCTGACGCGAGGTAGTGTCCGACGGCGAGGCCAGCCTGGCCGCCGCCGATGACAATGGTCTCGAAACGCTCGACGCGTCCGAGCCGGGAGTTTTGGGTGTCGGTCGAGAGAGGCATGGACCGAAGATGCGAACCGGCCAGCCTACCGGCTTGAACGCAGGGGCTAAAAGAAAGTTGGGGGTCAGAGTCCGTCTGCGCACGACGGCTCTGACCCCCCACCCTAACGCCAGCGTCTACTGACGGTGGTAGCTCAGCCCGGCGCGCTGCGCCTGCTCCACGGCGATGACCATGCCTGGGACCAGGTCTACCTCAGGCAGGATATTCGCCTTCATATCCTGATAGACCGCGTTCGGGTCCAGGCCGCGCTTCTGGGCCAGGAGTGCCGAGAAGATCGTCAGCGCGTTGTTGCAGAGGATGAGCGTAGCGCCGCGCTTGTGCAGCGACTCGAGGCTCGCCTGCGGCAGTGTCATGCCGAGGACCACCGGCGCGGCGCGCCACGGGTTGGCCGTCGCCGGCTTCCCGGTCGCGTCGTTCGTCTCGAGGAACTCGCCGATCTGATACTTCGCCCACGCAGCGTCGTTGAGCCCGTAGAAAGTGGTCGCGCCATAGAACGTGAGCACCGCGTCGATGTCCGCGTCCTTCACGTTGAACGCCTTGTTGTACGTGTCGTAATAGTTCATCACGTGCACGAGCGGCACGCCGCCGCTCGCCGTCGGCGCATCGAAGAACTGTTTGTGCTTCGAAGTGAGACCGTCGAGCCACTTGTTGCTCGGTTCCTTCGGGCCGGGGCGCGTGGCGAGGGCCTTCGCGGGCTCGGCGGCAGCAACACCGACGCGGGCAGCGGCGATGGTTACGGTCGCGGCGACGGCGACCGACGCGATCATCATCGAGGTGCGAGCCACGGCGCGGGTGATACTGGTAGTCAACATTGGAGGATACTCCCTAGTTAGGCGGTTCAGTTTACGACAGCGAGGACTTCGAGGTACTCCGATTGCACGCGCGTTGTCCCGTCCGTCGCGCGGTTGTGGTCCGTCCAGAGCCGCTCCAGGTCACGACGCAGGGCGTCGCGGTTCGGCTCATCCAGCACCGCGAACGACCGCAGCGTCGGCCCGTACCAGAGACGGAAGTGGTTCACCGTCTCCTCCGGCCCAAACGGGTACTCGAACGTGATCAGTCGCCGAGTCAGCGTCAGCGATTTCACACCGGACCCGAGACGCGCGCGCACGGCGTCTTCGGTGCCCCACAGTAAAGGCGAAGAAATGCCCGTCGGAGGTGCCACGTATTTCGTGGTCATTCTGAGCATCTCGCCGATGAAGCCCGCCGGCGTCCAATTGGCCATCGCGATCCTGCCGCCGGACCGCGTCACGCGCAGCATCTCCGCCGCGGACCGCTCGGGGCGCGCCGCGAACATCGCCCCGAACATCGTGACGACGGTCTGGAACTCGCCGTTCGCGTAAGGCAGCTGTTCGGCGTCGCCGACGTCGAACCTGATCGACAGGCCTTCGGCCATCGCCCGCGTTTGTGCCTGCGAGACGAGGTTGGGGGCAATGTCGATCCCGGTCACCGATGCACCGGTGCGCGCCGCGGGGATGGCCAGGTTTCCGGTGCCACACGCCAGATCGAGCACGGGCTCGAGGCGTTCGAAGCCCAACCGCGCGATGAACTCGGCGGACCCCCGGCTGTAGCCCTTCGCGATCCGGCCGAAATCGCCCGAGGTCCAGGTCGCGCGCACACGCTCGCCCATCGGATCGAGCTCGAGCGGGGCGCGCGGCGTATCGGGTAGTGCAGTCATATAAATGGTTGGCGTCAATGAAGAGAAAGGGAGAAACCGGCCGGCCTTCGTCGGGGACGGAATCGTTAGGTGTGGCATCGTCCCTCAGCGGGTCGCGTCTGCCGGGTTCACGTAGGTGAGCACGAATGGACTGAGGCCGTGCACCTGCACCACGGTTTCGCCGCGTGCCATCGCGTAGTGGGCATGCTCGGCGGGAATGCTGACGAAGGCATCGCGGCCGAGGTCGGTCAGCTTCGCGTCGTCGAACGCGGTGCCCATCCCGGCGCGGAAGGTCCCGGAGAGGACCGTCACGTTCTCGACCGTGGGGTGGGTGTGCGGAGGGATCTTGTAGCCGTTCGGGAGCTTGAGGCGGATCGTGAACGTGCCGGCCGCCGTTGGGTCACCCTCGAGCACCGCGATCTGGGCGCCTGGCGGCAGAAACGCCGGCGCCGGGCCCCACGTGATGCCCTGTTGGTTTGACTTGGAGGCCGATGGCGCCGTGGGCGTGTCCTGAACCGTGGTGCCTGAGGCTTTGGAGCACGCGGCAAAGGCGAGAATGGCCGCGAGGTAGGCGAGAGGGGTCGTACGCATGGAACTGTCTCCGAAGGAGTCACTGCCTGCGCTCGACGTCGTGTCGAGCGTTGAATGCGGAGGCAGAATACCGGAGACGCTGAAGCGCTACCGCGGGGGAACCACGCGGACTTTCAGATTTGGTACGGGAGATTTCGGGCGCAGTACGGGGCGGTTCGTCACGAAGACGGCAGAGAACTGCAGACGGTAGACGGCAGTGGGCAGACGGGAGAGGGCAGAGGAACCGGATCCTCTGCCCTCTGCAACCTGCCGTCTGCTGTCTGCCGTCTTCGATTGTCTGCCGTCTCCCGTCTCACACGGCTCGTCGCGCGCACATGCCTATCCGCGACGTTACCGACGGTGGACCGCCGGCGGTCGCGTTATCCCTTTCTCCACCGCCCACGCTGCGAGCTGCGTCCGCGACGTGAATCCAAGCTTCCCCAGCGCGCTCGCGACGTACCCCTCCACGGTCCGCTCTCCGATCCCGAGCTCACGAGCGATGACGCGGTTCGCCTTCCCCTGCGCGACCAGCTCCGCCACGTCGCGCTCGCGTTGTGTGAGCCCGCCTAACGCCTGCTTCGCGGCGCGTCCCGGCGACGGTGCCGGCGCGGCCGGAATCACGGCATCGAGCCCCTCGAGAAAGCGGGCCCGGAGATCGGAATCCGGCACCTTCTCCGCCAGCTCATCGGCCAGAGCGCGCGCGGTGTCGAACGCGCGACGTGCCTCGAGACGCTTTCGCTGCGCACGGTGCACGTGCCCGAGCGCCGCCTCGACCCGCCAGAGTGTCGGTTTCGCAGCTTGTCGGGTCGCCGCTACTCGCGCGGTCTCCAGCGTTCGCTCCGCTTCCTCGTACCGGCCGAGCGCCGACAGCGCTTCGCCCCGAACGAGCGACAGGCGCGGAACGCCCAGCACGTTCGTGGGGTCGCCTGCCCGCTCTACCTCGAGCCGAGCGTCGGCCATCTGCAGCGCCGTTTCGGGGCGCTGTTCGATCAGCGCGATCTCGGCGCGGGCCATCCAGAGTTGACGCTCTCCCAGCGTCGGTGACGGCTTCCATGGGCCGGCGGCCGTCCCCCCAAAGGTCGTTGCGGAGCCAGCCACGCGGGCCGCGCGGTCCAGTACTTCAATGGCTTCGGGGAGGCTCGATGTCCGGGCGCGCGCCAGCGCGAGCGGCGCCGCCGTCCATCGGATCCACACCCGGGACCCGATCCGCTGCGCGATCTGATGAGCCGACTCCAGATGCTCGCGCGCCACCTCAGGCGCAAGCAGGTCGAGCGACAGGGCGCCGAGCATCCGGAGCGACCCGCTCATCCACTGCAGATGGTCGATCGCCTCGGCCTGTGACAGCGCCTCGCGCGCGAGCGGGATCGCGCGGTCATATTCGCCATACGCCAGGAGACAGTCGCCGAGAATGAACCGGATGAAGACCTCGCCGGCACGCCACCCGATCTCCTGGGCAAGGCGTATCGAGCGCATCACCTGGAGCTCCTCCGGCACCATGGCGCTCAGGAAGGGCGTCGTCGAGGACGACTGGTACGACGGGCCGCATAACGCGAGCAGCGCCAGTGCGTTCGCTAGCCCCCGCCGGTCATCCATGTCGCTGAACAGTTTCACCGAGCGCTCGTAGTACGTTGCCGCGGCGCGCTGTTCTCCGCCCACGTGATGGGCCATCCCGATCAGGTCGACCGTTTCCGCAACACCGGTGTTGTCGCCGAGCCGCTCGAAGATGGCCAGCGCTTCCGCGTGATGCGGCAGGCCGGCCTGCGGCTCATCGAGGTTGGCGTACCAGTTGCCGACGCGGTTGAGGCTCCGCGCCACGAGTAACTCGTCCCCAAGCGTGCGTGCCAGGTCGAGTGACTCCCGCCGGTATTCCCCGGCGCGCTCGTAGTCTCGCGCTGCCCACAGCTTGCCTAACGCGTACAACGCTTCCCACTCCGCGTGGCGGTCGGACGCCGCGCGGCCGCGCTCGAGCACGCTGTGGAAGTCATCGTTGGCGCGCTGAAACTCGCCGAGCGTTTCGTTCGCGCTCCCGCGCGCGAGATAACACGCGATGGTCGGCTCCACTCCCGCGCGCTCCGACGCCGTGAACGCGCGATCGAGATGGGCCACCGCCTCACGCGGAGCGGACAGCGCCGCGGCATGCTCGCCGGCGCGAGCAGCATATTCCGCGGCGCGTGCCCAGTCTCCCGCTTCCCACGAGTGGTACGCGAGCGCCTCGACCACGCCGTCGAGCGCGTCTGCATGCTGTCGTTCCAGCGCAGCCGCCACTTCACGGTGCAGCGCGACCCGCTCGCGAGCGAGAAGCTCCGCGTAGATGGCCTCTCGCGTCAGCGCGTGGCGGAACGCGAAACGTTCGGCCGACTCCTCCACGACGAGCTGGGCCGCAATCAGCTCCTTCACGAGCGCAAGCAATTCCTTCTCGTCGCGGTTCGTGAGCGTCTGCAACAATCCGAAGTCGAAGCGACGTCCTGCAACGGCGGCGGTGGATGCGACATCGCGCGCCGGAATCGTGAGGGCGGCAACGCGCCGTCGCACCGCTTCGACCGCGGTCTTCGGCACGCGTACACGCTCGAGCGGCCGGGCGTGCCATGTTCCACCGGTCCGCGCCAGGTCGCCGCCGACGATGAGCGACTTGAGCGTCTCCTCGACGAAGAACGGGTTGCCTTCCGTGAGCCCGTGCAAGAGGTGCAGGAACTCGTCGCCGAGGGTGTCGCGCTGGCCGAAGATCGCCTGCAGCATCGCGCCGACATCGCCGCGGCCCAGTCGCTCCACCGGCATCTCGGACACGACGCGCGCGCGCTCGAGGTCCGCTACGAGCCGGGTCAGCTGCGGACCAGCCTCCTCGCCACGATAGGTCAGCGCGATGACGACCGGCTGGGTGCTGTGACTCCGCGCAAGGTGAAAGATCAGCTCGAGCGTGGCGTCGTCGCTCCAGTGCACATCCTCGAACGTGACGAGAACCGGCTGCGTACGCGCCAGCGTGGTGATCACCTGCGCCAGCGCGTGAAACAGCCGCCGCTTGTTCGTCTCGGGATCGATAGTGGTGTTCGGCGTCGCATCCGGGAGGAGCGGACCGAGCTCGGGAAAAATCGTCACGAGCTCGGAAGCCGCCGGCGCGAGAACGTGGGACACCACGGCGAGGGAGGCGCCACCCGCGAAGAGACGCACGAGATCCAGCAGCGGCGCGTATGGAATAGACCGCTCGGCCTCGAAGCACGCGCCGCTCAACACGAAGAAGCCCGCCTCGCGCGCTTCGTCGATCATCGCGCGCAGGAGCCGCGACTTACCAACGCCGGCTTCGCCAACGATCAGCGCAACGCCACCGTTGCCTTCGCGTGCTCGCGTGAGAACACGTCGCAGACCGGTGAGCTGTGGCTCTCGACCGATGAGGGTAGGACAGACGACATCGTGGTCCAGATGCATAGGCCAGACACGCTGTACGAGCGTGACCGGCGAGTCAATGGCGCGACGCGATCAGCGGCTGGACCTGAGTGCCTGGGCGGCCTTCTCGAGATTCGGCAGATTGGCCTGCTGATCGCGTGGAACGTGCTTGAGGGCAACGTCCCAGCTCGCAATCGCCGCCTTTCGACGCCCAAGCGCGGTGTACCCGCGGGCGAGACCCACGTACGGCCAGAACTTGTCGGCTGGATGGAGCCGTCGGTTGGCCTCGAACACGCGCATCGCGCGGTCTTTGCGACCGGCGGCGAGCATCGCGAGACCGTACCGGTGAACCGAGGGGGCGTCCGTGTCCGGAAGCTTGATGGCACGGTCCATCACGGTGTCGGCATCCGCATCGCGTCCCATCGCCGTGAGCACCGCTGCCTTGGTTTGCAGCGTCGAGAAGTCTGCGCGTCCCTGGGCCGCGTTCCTGAATGGTTCCGAGATCGCCTTGTCCGCCCACAGCAGCGCTTCCTCCAGATTCACCTTGTTCGCGGCGGCGAACTGCGCGGCGGCCTGCCAGTTCTGATAGTTGAATCCGGCCCACGCCCGGAGATCCTTGCCCATCTGCATTGCGTACAGCTCGTTGACGTTAGGCACGTCGATGCGCAACGGTATGCGCTTGTTCTCCCACTGCAGGTACACCGTGGCCGAGTTGGGAAGCCGGTTGTCGAAGCCGTAGGTGAGGAATTCCGTGAACGGCGCGTCCTGAGGAGTTGTTGCCACCCGGAGGACCACGTCCTTCGGGTCGTACTGGAACGCGCCCCACCCTGGATTCGAAGACAGGATCCACGTCCACGGGCCGGTCTTCGCCAGCTCGAGGAACAGCGCGTACGTGCCGGCCTTGAGTGGCGTTCCTTCGAGCTGCACGTCGTGCGACACGGTGAGAGTCGTGCTCTCGTTCGCGCCGGCGCGCCACGGCGCCGCCCTCGACGGACCGAAGCCTTCGTCGTACAGGCCGTAGGGGATCAGCTCGCCCCAGATGTGGCCCGTGCGCTCACGCCCCTGGAAGTGGACCCGTGGACTGTGGTAGGCAATCGTCACCTTCACGAGACCGATCCACTGGGACACCTCGGCCCTCTGGTTGTCGCCGTTAGGCGGCGTCGTGAGCTCGGCGTGCATTTGTGCGACGGCAATCGCGTGGGGCATGGCCGACGTGCCGAGTCCCAACAGAATCAGCAGCGTTTTCATAGGCGGATGGTTTTTTCAACCATACCGCGCGTGCGCCGAGAGCGACCACGCCAGTATTCGCGATCGAGTCGCGCCACAAGACTGGCGACTGGCGGCAGGCGGCCGGCGGCAGGCGGCAGGCGGCAGGCGGCAGGCGACCGGAGACTGCTACTCGGGCTGCGGTTCCGCGACCAACGCCGACCGTTTCACCTCGGTTCCCGCCCCCGCCCCCGCCCCCGCGCCCAGCTTCACGAACAGCACCGCGACCGCGCCGCAGATGAGCAGCGACCCAGCAAGCCGGATCACGTTCTCCGGATTGCCACCGAGCCAGGCATCGTAGAACAGCGGAAGGGTGAAGATCTGGATCATCATCGGGATGACGATGAACATGTTGAAGATCCCCATGTACACGCCCACCCGCTCGGGCGGGATGCACCCGGCGAGCATCACATAGGGGTTGCCCATCATGCTCGCCCACGCGAGGCCGACGCCGATCATCGGGATGAACAGGAGCGCGCGATCGGTGATGGCGGGGATCGACAGCATGGCGATGCCGGCCAGCGTTAGGCATATGGCGTGCATCACCTTCGGACCCAGCCGTCGGACGAACGGGACCATCGCGAACGCCGACACGAACGCGATGAAGTTGTAGAAGCCGCCGATCTGCCCGTTGATGAGCCCCGCCTCGCGGAACCCGGCCGTGGTGGCGTCGTGCGTCCGGAACAGCGTCACCGAGAGCGAGAGCACGATGTACTGCCAGTAGCAGAACATGGCGTACCACTGGAACAGCTTCACGAGCGCCAGCTGCTTCATCGTGAGCGGCATCTCGCGGACGGCCTCGACGATCTCCTTCACGATCGCGCCGACTCCGGGCGGCAGCGCCCTGATCCGCGCCCGCTCCGATTCGGTGAGCGGAATCTCCTTCGTCGTCGTGACGGTCCACCAGATGGAGCTGATCGACACCACCGAGCCGATGAGAAACGCGATCATCGTGATGAGCGGGATACCGTGCCCGGTGATGTGATCGCGGCTCACGCCTAACACGACCAGAATCGACGGCGTGAGGTACGACAGGGTCTGTCCGAGCCCGGTGAAGGCGCTCTGGGTCAGGAAGCCGATCGAGTGCTGACTCGCATCCAGACGATCGCTCACGAACGCGCGATACGGCTCCATCGTCACGTTGTTCGCGGCATCGAGAATCCAGAGGAGCCCGGCCGCCATCCATAACGCGGCGCTGAACGGCATGAGCAGGAGCGCGATGCTGCAGAGGATGGCGCCCACGAGGAAGTACGGTGTGCGTCGCCCTCGCGGGCTCAACGTCCGGTCGCTCATGGCCCCGATGATCGGTTGCACGAGCAGCCCGGTCACCGGTCCGGCCAGCCAGAGCAGGGGCAGGCTCGCCTCGTTGGCGCCGAGGTACCGGTAGATCGGGCTCATGCTGCTCTGCTGCAGCCCGAAGCTGTACTGAATTCCGAAGAAGCCGAAGTTCATGTTCAGGATCTGCCCGAACGTGAGCGTTGGCCTGGGAGCCATGCTGGCGGTGCTGGCGGTGGCGGTCGTCGGCATGAGCGATGTCCTCTCTCGCACGCGGTCGAGGGAGCTATCTTCGCTGCTGAGTGAGAAGGTCGGGTGCGAGTGACGACTCTGCAATGGTACCTGCGATGATGTCCGACAAGGCGCTGGCACTGCTCCACGCACTGACCGGCCCGCACGGGATTCGCGCGTCGCTCTCCACGACCGCGAACTACGACGCGGTGTTCACTCGGGACGCGGCGATGGCGGGCATAGCGGGCCTGCTTGCGGGCGACGACGCGATCGCCGCCGGACTGGTGCGCACGGTGACGTGCCTGCGGGATCTGCAGGGGCCCGAGGGCCAGATCGCCTCGAACTTTCTGATGCGCGCCGAAGGCCGCCCGCGGGTGAGCTTCGGCACGCTCGCGCCACGGATCGACGCGACCACCTGGTATCTCGTCGGGATCGCGTTGGCGGCGCGGGCAGGCGCGCTCGACCCGGGGCCGTTCCACGAATCCGCCCGCCTGGTCGTCCGGCTGCTCGACGCGCTGGAGTACAACGGCCGCCACCTGATCTACGTCCCCGTCGGCGGCAACTGGGCCGACGAATACATCTACGACGGGTACATCCTGTACGACCAGGTGTTGCGGGCATGGGCGCTCCGCCTCTCGGGCGAGACGTTCGGCGAGTCCGCATGGGCCGACAAGGCGGCGCGGATCGAGCTCGCCATCGAGGAACGCTACTGGCCTCGTGGCGAGGTGGATCGACGCTATCCCATCGCGGCGTTTTCGCCAACCGTCACTCGCGACATGTTCGATCTGGCGGCGTGCAGCCTGCTCGCGGTATCCGGAACGGCGCGCCGCCTAACGGGCATTGCGCTCGACTGGATCGACGAGCGGTTTCTGTCGCGGGCCGAGTTGCCGCCCGCCTTTCACCCGGTAATCGACGAGACGCATTCGGATTGGCCAGCGCTGCGGCGATACCACCTGCACGACTTTCGAAACCGGCCCCACGAGTATCACAACGGCGGCATCTGGCCTATCTGGTTGGGCTGGCTCGCGCTCGGGCTCGCGCGCGCCGATCGACCCGCGCCACTCGCCCGATTGCAAGCACTGGTCGGCGAACGCGTCACGTCGCTCGAGACCTTCGCGTTCGACGAGTATCTGCACGGCGCCACCGGCACCCCCGGCGGCGTGACCCAGATGGCCTACTCGGCCACCGGGCTCGTTTTCCTCGAGGTCGCCGGATCGGAAGCCCAGAAACGGCTGTTCGGCGCATGAGCATCGAGCCGCCGACGGACCCACTGCCTAACGCCGACAGGCTGGCGAGGTCGCTCGCGTCGATGGTCATCGACCGCCTTCGACTTCCGCGCGAAGGCAGGGTGGTGATCGCGGTGGCGGGCGAGTCGGGGAGCGGCAAGTCGACCACGGCCTCATCGCTTGGTCGTGAGCTCTCCACACGCGGCGTTTCCACGGGGCTCATCCACCAGGACGACTACTTTCTTCGGCCGCCGCGGACGAATCACGAATACCGGCTGCTCGACCTGCGACACGTCGGGCCGCACGAGGTGAACCTCGAGCTGCTGCAGTCGCACGTCGACGCGTTTCTGGCCGGCCGCGACGGTGTGGAGGGGCCGGCAGTGGACTATCCCGCGAACCGGTTCGTGACGCGCCACCTGGACTTCTCTGCGCTTCAGGTGCTGATCGTCGAGGGGACGTACGTGTTTCGGCTTCGCGGCATCGATGCCCGAATCTTTCTCGACGCGACGCACGAGGACACGAAAGAGCGCCGTCGGGCCCGCAACCGTGACATCGATGCGCCGGTGATCGACCGGATCCTCGCGATCGAGCACGAGATCATCGAGCAGCAGGCGCAGCAGGCGGACATCGTGATCGACCGCGACTTCGAGGTTCGGCGGCGCTGATCAGGAGGGGCAGGAACAGCAAGACCTAACGCGGATGAACCACGATCACGACGATGACGCGGATTGGCCCCGCAGGCATTGAAACTACCTCCCGCCTGGTAGCCCTCGGTCCTGTTGTTCAAAAAACCAAAGAACCGTGTTCGAGGCCGAGATGGCTAGATGTCACCGGGAACACATCCGCGTCATCGTTTTTATCGTGGTTCATCCGTGTTAGGTCTTGCCGTTGTCTTGCTCGGTTCGACCCTAACGAGCAAGCGATTTGGGACGAACCGACCATGGATTCGTATGCGCGGCGCGCAGCATATGCATGCGTGCTGTGAGTTCGAACACTCCGGACGAAGCCATAGGTTGAAGCCCGAGCCGTGATCAAGGGCGCGGCCCCTGATCCGCCCGCGACGATGGTGCCAACCCGGAGATCCCATGCTCGACCTGCGATTCCTCGCGAGGCGCAAAGCGCTCAGCGCCGTCGCGGTGCTCACCATGGCCCTGGCACTCGGCGCCAATACCGCCGCGCTCTCCGTGCTCAAGGCGTTCCTGCTCTCGAGTCTCGCGGTGCCCGAGTCGGACCGCGTCGTGCTCATCGCGCCCGAGCGCACCATGCCAGGTCGTGGGTCCGTCGTCTTCGCCGACGCGTACCCGAACTACGAGCTGCTTCGAAAGACGCAGCGGGCGTTCGCCGACGTCACCGTGTTCGTGCAGCTGCAGTCGAGCTGGGACGACCACGGCGAAGCGCGATCGCTCAACGCGACTCGCGCCTCGGCGAGTTTTTTCTCGACCATGCGCGTGCTGCCCGCACGTGGCCGCCCATTCACCGCTGCGGAAGAAGGTCCGTCGCCCGCACCGGTCGTCATCATCAGCCACGCGTTGTGGACATCGGCGTTCGGCTC
>Ga0207674_10006877_pt1 | contig 13328 bp, 9 predicted proteins | sample KBSCornC72_FD_184303 | JGI IMG/M metagenome (GOLD analysis project Ga0207674, IMG submission 184303) | Corn rhizosphere microbial communities from Kellogg Biological Station, Michigan, USA - KBS Corn C7-2 (SPAdes) (version 2) | ecosystem: Host-associated > Plants > Roots > Rhizosphere > Soil ... | reverse complement strand
GCGTTTCCTCATCATCGAGCGCGTTTCACTTTCTAACTTTTCTCAATACAAATAGAAATTATCAAGCTGGCCCGAACTTGAAAAGCATAATTTCTTCAATCTCTCTGCGTCCCTCTGCGTGATCTCTGCTCCCTCTGTGTTTAGAGTCAGAATCAAAAGAATGGCAACGCAGAGAGACGCAGAGATCTCGCAGAGGGACGCAGAGAAAAAAAGGCCCGGTCGAGGGACCGGGCCTTTTCACGGAGCGTACTGCAATGCTCTTTTTTATTCTTCTGGCTTAACCGGAACGACTCCGTCGCCATCAGTAGCCGCCACCGCGATTGGTTCGCGCGGCGGAAGGGTGATGTCGTGACCACCAACGATATCCGGAAACTCTTCCAAATCCCGCTCGCGGCCCTGATCAATTGTTTCATCTCGCTCAACATCAACGTTGCGGTAGTACTCCATACCGGTACCGGCTGGAATCAACCTGCCCATGATGACGTTTTCCTTCAAGCCACGCAGGTAATCCACGCGACCTGAAATAGCAGCTTCGGTCAGTACACGAGTCGTTTCCTGGAACGACGCTGCCGAGATGAACGAATCGGTTGAGAGCGACGCCTTGGTAATTCCGAGGAGCAATGGTTCGGCTTGTGCAACCTCGCCATCTTCCTGACGAACGCGTTCGTTCTCATCCTGGAAGCGGAAACGATCGACCTGTTCCTCGAGTAAGAACTCTGTATCGCCCACTTCTTTGATCTTCACCCAACGCAACATCTGACGCACAATCACTTCGATGTGCTTGTCGTTGATGTTCACACCCTGCAGACGATAGACCTCTTGAATTTCATTCACGAGGTATTCCTGCAGGCGGCTCATTCCGAGTACTCGCAGAATATCGTGCGGGTTGAGTGGTCCATCCATCAACGCTTCACCGGCGCGAACACGATCGCCATCCTGCACGTTGATGTGTGTACCACGCGGAATGTCGTACTCGCGCTCTTCACCGTCGTCGCCTGTGATGATGAGCTTCCGTTTACCCTTGGAAATCGCACCGAGAGTAACCGTACCGTCAATTTCAGACATGACCGCAGTTTCTGCCGGACGTCTCGCTTCAAAAAGCTCAACGACGCGCGGCAAACCACCGGTAATATCCTTTGTCTTCGTTGTTTCGCGTGGAATCTTCGCAATGATGTCGCCCGGCTCAACGTCTTCGCCGTCAGTCACCATCAGGTTAGCTCGAACAGGCATCTGATATGTCTTCAGTACCTTGTTGCCCGAGCTGCGAATTTCCAAACGTGGCTGTTTCTTCTCGTCGGGTGAGTCCTTCACAACCATGCGAGACTGACCGGTTACTTCGTCCACTTCTTCGTCAAAAGTTACGCCTTCCTTCAAGTCCTGGAACTTAACGTGACCAGCAACTTCGGTAAGGATGGCGAACGTGAACGGATCCCACGTAGCCAGCAGTTGATCCTGCGTTACGCGGCTTCCGTCTTCGACAAGAATGTGTGCGCCGTAAACGATCTGGTAGCGAGCTGCCTCACGACCTCGATCGTCAATAATTGTTAAAGAACCGTTGCGGTTCATCGCGATACGTTCACCCTTGCGGCTCTTAACCGTTTGCAGGTCAACGTACTTGATGGTGCCATCCTGGCGAGCTTCGTGCTTCGACGACTCCTCGAGACGAGCCGTACCACCGATGTGGAACGTACGCATCGTCAACTGGGTACCGGGCTCACCGATGGATTGAGCAGCGATAACACCCACTGCTTCACCGATCTCAACCGGTCGTCCCGTTGCGAGGTTGCGTCCATAACACTTAATGCAGCAACCGCGTCGTGATTCGCAGGTCAAGACCGAGCGAATACGAACACGCTGTACACCCGAACGTTGGATTTCAGCGGCGAGGTCTTCGTCGATCTCCTGGTTGGTTTCGACAATTGCTGAACCTTCAATCGGGTCAGTAACATCTTCCAACGCAGTACGACCGACAATACGATCTCGCAGCGATTCAATTTCCTCACCGCCCTCGACGATGGCGCTAGCGGAAATTCCTCGCAGCGTGCCGCAATCATCCTCACTGATGATGACATCCTGGGCCACGTCGACCAGCCGACGAGTCAGGTAACCCGAGTCGGCCGTCTTCAAAGCCGTATCCGCCAGACCCTTGCGTGCGCCGTGCGTCGAAATGAAGTACTGCAACACGTTCAAGCCTTCACGGAAGTTAGCCTGGATTGGAGTCTCAATGATTTCGCCCGATGGACGAGCCATGAGACCGCGCATACCCGCGAGCTGGCGAATCTGCTGTGCGCTACCACGAGCGCCAGAATCGCTCATCACGAGGATTGGATTAAGTTCGCCACTGGTGCGTTCGCGATCATCCATCGCCTTGAACATCTCTTTGGCGACCTTGTCGGTTACTTCAGACCAGATAGCGATGACCTTGTTGTATCGCTCACCGTTGGTGATGACGCCGTCGAGATACTGTTGTTCGACCGCGATGACATCCTTGTCAGCCTTTTCCACGAGGGGTTTCTTCGCGGCAGGCGTAACGAGGTCGTCGATACCAATCGAGATTCCTGCTTTTGTGGCATACAAGAATCCAAGAGTCTTGAGATCATCGAGCATCTTCACGGTCATTTCATGACCGAGCCGGATGTGCGAGTAGTTAACTAGCGACTGCAAGCCCTTCTTCTTCAACGTACCGTTGATAAAAGGCAAACCTGCCGGGATTGAGTCGTTAAAGATCACGCGACCTACAGTGGTATTGATTACGCGTCGAACATCGTCCTGAACCGTGGCCCGGAGAATGTCTTGCGGGTCGTGTTCCTGAACGAGATCGATCAAATCGCCCTGTATGCGCAGCTTGATCGGCGTCTGCGTTGTCACTTCATTTGAATCGAGTGCGAGTAGCACTTCTTCCAACGAAGCGAATACGCGACCTTCGCCCTTTGCTCCCGGTCGATCGCGAGTCAAATAATAAATACCAAGCACGATATCCTGTGAAGGAACAGCGATTGGCTGACCGCTTGCGGGACTGAGAATGTTGTTGCTGGAAAGCATCAACACTGCAGCTTCAATCTGAGCCTCAGGACTCAGTGGAATGTGCACGGCCATCTGGTCACCGTCGAAGTCAGCATTGAATGCTGTACAAACGAGTGGGTGAATTTTGATTGCCTTGCCTTCGACGAGCACTGGCTCAAAAGCTTGAATGCCCAGACGGTGAAGGGTTGGAGCACGGTTGAGTAGTACCGGGTGTTCGCGAATGACTTCTTCGAGAATGTCCCAAACTACCGGTTCCTGTCTTTCTACCATTTCACGAGCTTGCTTGATCGTGGCGGCATGTCCCTGCTTCTCAAGCTGGTTGTAGATGAATGGTTTGAACAGCTCCAGCGCCATTTTCTTGGGCAGGCCGCACTGGTGCAGCTTGAGCTCTGGTCCAACCACGATCACCGAACGGCCGGAATAGTCGACGCGCTTACCGAGCAGGTTCTGGCGAAAACGTCCCTGCTTACCTTTGAGGGTGCCGCTCAGCGACTTCAGCGGGCGATTGTTCACACCGCGAAGTACGCGCCCACGACGACCGTTATCAAACAGGGCATCAACAGCCTCCTGGAGCATGCGCTTTTCATTTCGCACAATGACCTCAGGCGCTCGCAGCTCCATCAGCTTTTTCAAACGATTATTACGATTGATCACACGCCGGTAGAGGTCGTTTAAGTCAGAGGTAGCAAAGCGACCACCATCGAGTGGCACCAACGGTCGCAACTCCGGTGGAATGACCGGGATCACATCGAGAATCATCCAATCAGGTCTGTTACCAGACTTGAGGAAGCTCGTCGCAACCTTGAGTCGCTTGGAGTACTTCAACTTCTTCTGCTGTGAAGTCTCTTCCCTCATCCGTTTGCGTAGATCGGTGGCCAACTCTTCAACGTCGACCATTGCCAGCAATTCCTTGATGGCTTCGGCGCCCATCTTGGCGACAAACTGAGCGGGATAATCACGCACGAGCTCGCGGTAACGCTCGTCACTGACGAGCTCACGCTCTTTTAAACCAGGAACATCACCCGGATCGATGACAATATAAGATTCGAAATAGAGAACTTTCTCGAGCTCGCGCAGCGGAATATCCAGAAGGTGTCCAATGCGACTCGGCAGTCCTTTGAAAAACCAGACGTGCGAGCAGGGGCTGGCCAGATCAATGTGACCCAGACGTTCACGTCGCACCTTTGCTTGAGTAACTTCCACTCCGCATTTGTCGCAGATCACGCCGCGGTGTTTCATGCGTTTGTACTTACCGCAGAGACACTCCCAATCAGCAACCGGACCAAAAATACGAGCACAGAACAAGCCGTCTCGTTCTGGTTTGAATGTCCGGTAGTTGATTGTCTCGGGCTTGGTCACCTCACCATGCGACCATTGCCGGATCTTTTCCGGTGACGCAAGTGAGATACGGATTGCTTCAAAGTCGGGGGCCAATTGCGTCTTTTCTTGTTGGAATCGAAACACTTTATTTTCTCCGTTGCCTTAGAAACCAAAAATGGTCTTTGATCTTTGGCCTTTGGCCTTGGCCTTTTTAATAAGAGCGGCTTATTTCAAAGGCCGAAGACCAAAGACCGAAAACCTCTTTATGCTTCAACTGCGCTGGTGGCAATAGCTTCACCGACACCCTCTTCCTGTCCGGTGCCGTCTCCCACTGCTTTCTTATTGATCAGCTCCACATCCAGGCACAGCGACTGAAGTTCGCGGACCAGCACGTTGAACGATTCAGGTAATCCTGGATCGAAATCGGCTTCACCTTTGACGATGGCCTCATAAATCTTCGAGCGGCCGGCAACGTCATCGGATTTCGCGGTCAGGAGTTCCTGAAGGATGTGAGCTGCGCCATAAGCCTCGAGTGCCCAGACCTCCATTTCTCCAAATCGCTGTCCGCCAAACTGGGCCTTACCACCGAGCGGCTGTTGCGTGATTAAGCTGTATGGTCCAATGGAGCGAGCGTGAATCTTATCGTCAACAAGGTGCGATAGCTTCAGCATGTAGATGTAGCCAACCGTCACCTTCTGTTCAAATGGGTCACCACTAAGCCCGTCGTAAAGAACCGCCTTACCGGATTCGTTAACGATCTCTGGAAGACCAAGCTCACGGGCCCTGGCGCCCGAGTCTTGTAACTTCTGCTTAATCTCGTTTTCTGTCGCACCATCGAATACTGGCGTTGCGAAGTGCAACCCGAGTACGCGAGCGGCCCAACCCAGGTGCGTTTCCAGGATTTGTCCGACATTCATTCGCGAGGGAACGCCCAGCGGATTAAGCACTATCTCAACGGGCGTACCGTCTGGAAGATAGGGCATGTCCTCTTCAGGCAGGATTCGCGCGATAACACCCTTGTTACCGTGACGGCCGGCCATCTTATCGCCCACTGAAAGCTTGCGCTTCATGGCGATGAAGACTTTGACCATCTTGATAACGCCGGGACTGAGTTCGTCGCCCTGTCGCAGCTTCGCGATCTTCTCTTCGTAGATATCGGAGAGGATCTTGATCTGACGCTCGGTCCGATCTTCGTACTCTTTAATCTCTGAACCAATGTCGAGCCTGGAAGAAGCCAGCTCAACTTTCCGCAAGAGCTTCGGTTCGACCTCCTTCAACATCTCGCGGGTGATCTGTACGTTCTTCGGTAACACCACCTCACGATTCGAAGTCAGGTCTACTGAAAGCTTGCGACCTTCCAACAGTTCGTAGATGCGTTCATCGCGTTGCTCGCGAAGAATACGAATCTCGTCCTCAAGGTCTCGCCGCAGGCGATCTTCTTCTTCCTGTTCAATTGAGAGTGAACGCGTGTCTTTCTCCTGACCTTTACGAGTAAAGACCTGAACATCCACAACGGTGCCGTCAATTCCCGGAGGGCTAACCAGCGATGCATCCTTCACATCACCAGCTTTCTCACCGAAGATTGCCCGCAAAAGCTTCTCTTCTGCAGTGAGTTGAGTTTCGCCTTTGGGAGTAACTTTACCGACGAGAATCGAACCCGGCTTAACTTGCGCGCCAATTCGAATAATGCCGCTCTCGTCCAGATCACGAAGCATATTCTCGCCGACGTTCGGAATGTCGCGGGTAATTTCTTCGGGACCCAGCTTGGTATCACGCGCCTCAATTTCCAGCTCTTCGATGTGAATTGAAGTGTAATAGTCTTCCTTCACCAGTCGCTCTGAAACCAGGATTGCGTCTTCGAAGTTGTAACCGCGCCAGGGCATGAATGCGACCAGGACGTTGCGACCGAGCGCCAACTCTCCTCGGTCGGTACAAGGTCCGTCTGCAATCACCTGTCCCTTTTCCACTCGTTCACCAACGTGAACAATTGGGCGCTGATTGATACAAGTGTTCTGGTTTGAACGCTTGAACTTGATCAGCGTGTAGATGTCAGCGGTGACCTCGCGCGAGATCGTGCCGTCAACATTGTGATCGGCTTTAACGATGATGCGCTCTGAATCCACGTAGTCGACAACGCCGTCTCGTTTTGCAGCGACTACCGCACCCGAGTCACGCGCAGTTACCTTCTCCATACCAGTTCCAATGTAAGGAGCTTCAGCCCTGAGTAATGGAACTGACTGGCGTTGCATGTTCGAGCCCATCAGCGCGCGGTTCGCGTCGTCGTTCTCGAGGAACGGAATTAATGACGCGGCAACCGATACGAGTTGCTTTGGCGAAACGTCGACATACTCGATATCTTTTCGCAGGGCGAGGATGAACTCACCAGCCTTACGCGCTGCGTTGCGATCGTTGACGATATGGCCATCATCGTCGAGTTCGATGTTCGCCTGACCTACAACATGCTTGTCCTCTTCCCACGCTGTGAGATAGAAGGGCCAGGGTTCTGACTCGGCCTTACGTCCGTCGCTGGCGACCTTCTTGTTAGCCGTATCGACATCCTGTTGCGGGATGTGATCGCCCGGTTTGAGCTTGGTATCGCCTCCGTTAATGACCCGGACATATTCAACTACCCGTCCGTCCGTCACCTTTCGGTACGGAGCTTCAATAAAGCCAAACTCATTGATCCGAGCGAAACAGGAAAGACTTGAAATCAAACCGATGTTCGGTCCTTCAGGAGTCTCGATAGGACATATGCGACCGTAGTGCGTTGGATGAACGTCGCGCACTTCGAATCCGGCACGTTCACGTGAAAGACCACCCGGTCCAAGGGCCGACAGGCGGCGCTTGTGAGTGATTTCAGAGAGCGGGTTCGTCTGGTCCATAAACTGTGAGAGCTGGCTGGAACCGAAGAACTCGCGAACTGCGGCAGTCACAGGCTTGGCGTTAATCAGGTCCCGAGGCATCGTGGTCTGCATTTCCTGATGGATCGACATCTTCTCTTTGATGGCTCGTTCCATCCTTTCCAGGCCGATGCGGAACTGATTTTCGAGCAGCTCACCGACCGCGCGAACACGACGATTTCCGAGGTGGTCGATATCGTCCGCCTGATACTCCGACGGGTTCTTCCTCATTTTCAGCACATAGGACACTACCTCATAAAAATCCTCGGCTGAGAGGAGCGGATCTTCGATTCGATTACGCTCGGGCTTACCCATCTTGATATTGAACTTGAGCCGGCCGACACGCGAAAAATCAAACTTTCGCGGATCGAAAAACATCGCTTCAAGCAACCGATAGGCGGTTTGAACAGTTGGCGGGTCACCAGGGCGCATCTTGCGGTAGATCTCCAACAACGCATCCACCGGCTTGGTAATAACGTCTTTCTTTAAGGTGAGTGATAGAACTGGGCCAACGTCATCGCGCTCAGGGAAGAAGACGGAGAATCCGGTGATCCCAGCTTCTACGATCTCCTGCAGTTTCGCCGGCGTAATTTCGTTATTGGCCTCAAGAACGATTTCGCCACTCTCAGTGTTCACGATGTCCGACAGCGCAAACGCACCTTCGAGCTGAGATGAGTCGATTTCGACTTCGCCGATCTTTGCCTTTCTTATTCCATCCAAACCTGACGAAGTAACCTTCTTGCCGCTTCGAACGATAGGATCGCCGCCCTTACCCTTAATATCGAAGTCAACCTTCATGCCGACCAGATTGGTACTTCCCTCCTCAGGAACCTGGAGTAGAAGCCTGCCTTCCTCCATCCGAATCGCATCGGTGACGTAGATCGATCGCAGCATGTCCTCATCTGTAAATGAAGCTCCCTTTACGACTTCTTCAAGCTGCGAGTCCGTCCGGAAACTCTTCTGGTCTGATTGGTTGAACCAGAGGCCAAGCGCCCGTAGAAAAATGGACGCGAGAAACTTTCTCTTGCCTACGCGAACGTAGAGCAGATTCTTCTGGTCATATTCAAATTCCACCCAGGAGCCACGATAAGGAATAATCTTGGCAACGTAGAGTGCGCCACGCTTAAAGAAGACACCAGGCGAACGGTGCAACTGTGAAACGATCACCCGCTCAGTACCGTTGATGATGAAGGTCCCGTTATCGGTCATCAGCGGAATTTCACCGAAGAAGACCTCTTCTTCTTTAATGTCGCGAATTGAGAGAACTTCCGTATCGGGATCTTTGTCAAAAACCGTTAACCGAATTTTGACTTTAAGAGGAACGCTGTAGCTCATTCCTCGTTCCTGACACTCTTGCTGGTCGTGCTTGTGTTTTAGGCCGACGGGCTCGCCGCAGTTTTCGCAGAGCTGTGGTCGCACAAAGTTGAATGTGCCGCACTTATGACAAAGGGTCTCGCCCGCTGCCAATGGATTGACCTTGATCGTCGAGCCGCAGGATTTGCAATTGGCTCGCAGATAATTCAGGCCTTCAAGGCGTCCGCATTTACATTGCCAGTTCCCGATCTGGTACTCGACAAAGTCGAGGGTGGCGGTGCCACGGAAGTCAGAAATCGGAAAGACCGACTGAAAGACGGCTTGCAAACCGGTGGCTTCGCGCTCCTCCGGCAACAAGTCCATTTGAAGAAATCTATTGTAGGACTCTCGTTGAATCTCGATTAGATTTGGGATTCGGACCGCTGTTGCGATCTTGGAGAAATCCACCCGTTGAGGCGCCTGACTCGTGCGCCTTCCCAATCCCGTATTAATAGTTTGAAGCAGATTTGCTGACATGTGAGATTCCTTATAAATTGCCTGTTGCTAACTACGAAATCTGGCAATCTCGACCGAATCATCCAAGTGGATAAGACTCGTCAGACCGCGGAATTCCGGTACCTAGCTATCAATAAAGTTAACGAGACGCCAAATGGCGGTCGGAGCGCACAATGCCCCGACCGCTTCTTACACAAAAGCGGTGCTCTTCCGTCAGATTTTTTGGGAGTAACGCCAGCGCCTCAATACTCCCTTAACTTAGCCAGTAACAGATTGACTGTCAAGCGGCCAACGGCCAAAACACTCATGCCTGAGTTCGAAGCCCCCTTAAAGGACGTCGAACCCAGGTGCATAAGTAAGCGATTATTTGAAACTACTTAACCTCTACGGTCGCGCCCGCGTCTGAAAGCTTCTGCTTAATGGTTTCAGCTTCTTCTTTCGAAACGGCTTCCTTTACTGCTTTTGGCGCAGCTTCTACGAGATCCTTAGCCTCTTTCAACCCGAGAGCGGTGACTTCGCGAACGACCTTAATAACGTTGATCTTGTTTCCACCAACATTCTGAAGGATTACGTCGAATTCAGTCTTTTCCTCGGCTGGGGCTGCGGCTTCGCCACTTGGAGCGCCACCGCTGGCTGGTGCAGCCACTGCTGCGGCTGCGGCCGAAACGCCAAAGGTCTCCTCGAGGTCCTTCACCAACTGTGAAGCCTCAAGAAGCGTCATACTCTTTAAAAACTCGATTACGTCTTCGCGTGTTGCTGCCATGATTACTTTCTATCCTCCTCAAAAGGGTTCTGGGTGCTGTTGTTTGTTGTTCGCAGCAGAAGAACCCACGGGACGCTTTGTCAAAACACCTGCATCGGAGTTTGGAAAAGGCGTCCGAGCCGTTTATGACGACCTGACTATCGTCTCGCTCGTTGTCCGCGTCGGCCCACTGACTGTTTGAACCAACTTATCCCGGCCAAAAGACAAGAACAAATTGATCCGTTTTCTCAAAAATCAAAAATTCTTAGGCGCTCTTTTGATCGCCAATCTGCTTGATAACCACCGCAAGGTTGCGCGGAACTGCTGAAATCACAGTCACCAATCTCTGCGCCTGGCAGTTGAGCAAGAACATAACCTTCGAAATAAGTTCTTCCTTTGAAGGCAAACTCGCAATCGCTTCGACTTCATTCAGAGCGACGACCTTACCCTCAACCACTCCCGCCTTAAACTTAAAGACTTCGGGATTGGCTTTTGTGAACTTCGAAATCGCCTTCGACAAGCCAACCGGATCGCCAGTGCTGATCGCAACCGCAGTAACACCCTTAAAGTGATCCTGCGCGCCTTCGAGCGCTGTACCTTCGGCTGCCTTCCGAGCCAGCGTGTTTTTTACAACTTCATATGTTACGCCCGCTTCTCGAAGCTGATTTCGCAGTTCCTGGTCCTTTGAAACTGTTAGTTTTTCGAAGCCCACCAACATTGCCGCTTTGGCATTCTTAAACTGCTCGGTGAGGGCTTCAAGATCTTTTTGCTTTTGCTCTCTGGTCTTCATCTCTTTAGCTCCCTCACTATTTCGCGTATGCCGCTTCATCAAGCAAAACGCCGGGCCCCATGGTCGATGCCAGGTTTACCTTCTTAACGTACTTGCCTTTAGCAGTTGCTGGTTTCGCCTTAACGACCGCGTCCAATAACGACTTGGCGTTCTCGCGAAGCTTGTCCTGGTCGAACGACACTTTTCCGATACCCACGTGGATGACCCCAGTCTTGTCGACACGGTACTCGACTTTACCAGCCTTGGTCTCTTTGATTGCAGTCGTCACGTCAAAGGTTACGGTACCCGTCTTCGGATTCGGCATCAGACCACGTGGTCCAAGGACCTTACCCAGGCCGCCGACGAGTCTCATCATGTCAGGAGTCGCTATCACTGCGTCAAAGTCGGTCCAACCGCCTTTGATCCGGTTCACAATATCCTCGCCGCCGACAATGTCGGCACCTGCCTCTTCAGCTTCTTTAAGCTTTTCGCCCTGAGCGATTACCAAAACTGTTTTCGACTTGCCGAGTCCGTGTGGCAACACAATGGTGCCGCGGACGAGCTGATCTGCTTTACGGGGATCTACGCCGAGCCAAACAGTCAATTCAACTGTCTCGTCAAACTTGGCAAATGCCAACTCTTTTACCTTTGACACGCCGGAGTCGAGATCGTATTTACGACCATCTTCCAACTTCTCGAGCGCGGCACGATACTTCTTTCCGTGTTGCTTCATTTTGACCTCCGAGGTTCAAGCGGGCCGAAGTTAATGTCAGCCCTCCCTCAATATTTGTTAACAGTTCGTCCGGGTTAGACTACGGTCAAACCCATTTGACGAGCTGTGCCTTCGATGGTTTTTATTGCAGATTCAAGACTTGTGGTGTTGAGATCCTGCAGTTTGGTTTTCGCAATCTCTTCGATCTTTGAGCGTGCAATAGTGCCAACTTTTTCACGATTAGGCTTTCCTGATCCCTTTGAGATGCCGGCCGCTTTCTTTAATAAGTCGGCAGCTGGAGGCGTCTTGGTTTCAAAGGTGAAAGAGCGATCGCCGTAGACCGTAATTACGACCGGGATTTTCAGATCGGGATCCATCTGAGCAGTCTTCGCATTGAAAGCCTTGCAGAATTCCATAATGTTGACACCGTGCTGACCCAACGCTGGACCAATCGGCGGCGCTGGATTCGCTTTACCAGCAGGAACCTGCAGTTTTATGTAACCTGTAATCTTCTTTGCCATCTTCTTATATCCATTCGCCGATCAATCACAGCCTGAAGGCTGACTTCGATTGGCGCTCGGCGACGCCAATTGGAAGTTCCTTATTCCTCTTCTGCGAACGTAACCTTCTCGACATCAAGAAAGTTGAGTTCAACAGGAGTGGAACGTCCAAATATCGTAACTGTTACCTTCAAGGTTGACTTGTCTTCATTCACCTCTTCTACCTTACCGGTGAAGCTCTGGAATGGTCCGGACTTGATGCGGACTGTCTCGCCAGCCGCGTACGAAAACTTCGGCTTTGGCTTTTCGGCAGCCTCGGTAACGTTGTGAACGATTTGATCTACTTCTTGTGGCGTTAGCGGCGTCGGGTTATGTCCGCCTACGAAGCCGGTAACCTTCGGTGTCGACTTAATCAGGTGAAAGACGTTATCCGGAATATGACCCCGGTCATCGCACTCGATCTGCACAAGCACGTATCCGGGATAGAACATCCGGGAAGACTCGATCCGCTTATTACCGCGCATTTCGACAACGGTTTCAGTGGGAACCAACACCTCACTGATTTCACTTTGCAGATCAGTATCACGAATGCGCGCTTTCAAACTATCGCGCACTTTTTTCTCATGACCCGAATAAGTATGAAGTATGAACCACTGCTGCATCAGAAACTCTTTTTTCTCAGGCGAGGCCTATGAACCGGGCGATTTTCTCGATAAGCCAGTCGAGACCCACAATCAATCTTGATAACCCCTGATCGACCAGGAATAAGTAAACAGCAAAGAAGATCACCGCTATCAGGGTGATGATCGTGGTGTTCCGGACCTCAATCAGGCCTGGCCAGGACACACGTTTCATTTCAGCCCTGACGTCGTGGAGAAACTGTCCAACACGTGAAGGCCAGCTAGCTCTTGGGACGTGCCCGCGATCGCGTTGGGCGGCCTTACCTTCGGGTCCTTCACCGAAGCGGGCAGTCCTGGGCGCTACCAAAGGCGCTTCTGGATTATCTGTTTCAGCCATAATTCTATGCACTTCAATCTGCCGCTTTTTTTAAACGGATCTGGCAGGGGTACCAGGATTCGAACCCGGACTTTCGGTTTTGGAGACCGACGTGCTAACCGTTGACACTATACCCCTTCAGCTTGCGACGCAGGTACTACACAGACGGCGCGGACACCAGGAAGGCGTCAAGCGCGCTATCCGGCGTTGCCAGCTTACTGGTCGATCTCACTTAGTTTCCTTGTGATCAGTGTGTTTGCGACAACGGCGGCAGAACTTGCTGAACTCCAGCCGGTCAGGCGTAGTCTTTTTATTCTTAGTCGTAACATAATTGCGATTTTTGCAATCGTTACACTGAAGCACAATATTATCGCGCGGCATAAATCACCTCTTGGCCTTGGGCCTTCGATCTTTGGTCTTTGATTCCAAGGTCCAAGACCAAAGACCTAAAACCATTTACTCAATTACTTCTGAAATGGTACCGGCGCCGACCGTGCGGCCACCTTCACGGATGGCGAAGCGCAGTCCTTTTTCCATGGCGATCGGCGTGATCAAT
>Ga0207674_10006875_pt1 | contig 13329 bp, 9 predicted proteins | sample KBSCornC72_FD_184303 | JGI IMG/M metagenome (GOLD analysis project Ga0207674, IMG submission 184303) | Corn rhizosphere microbial communities from Kellogg Biological Station, Michigan, USA - KBS Corn C7-2 (SPAdes) (version 2) | ecosystem: Host-associated > Plants > Roots > Rhizosphere > Soil ... | reverse complement strand
TTCCCGTAGGGCTCTTGCATCCCCTACAGCATGCCGGTTTAGCCCGGCGCTCTCCGAGTAGCCGGTCACTCGGGGCATCACTTGTTGTGAAGGTGTTCCTGCAGTAGTTGCGCCCACTCAGGCGCATCGGGTTTGAGGGCTTGCGTGGCTTCATCACCCGAGATTTCTGATATGAGCTTGCCTGTCTGTACATCGTACAGACGGTAGTCGCCAATTTCAGGTCCATGTGTGGGTCCAAAGACTACAGCAATCCTTTTGCCTCCCAGAAAGAACATCCAACTCCACACCATCTGCCCCTGCGCGAACGTATGGAGGACCCGTCCATGGCGGAAAATAACCAGACTCAGAGGAATGGGATAAGACGTACAACAGTTCTCGACGTTGATCGTCCATCCGAGGGTCTGCTTGTCTGCTGCCAACTGAATGTCTGAGAATCCGACAGCATTAAAGGCCCTATCCTTGTCGGTGCTGGCCTTCGGAGAGGGTAGGGCTTGCACGACTTCGGTGCGGTCGTCGTAGAGGACGTGCAACGGCCCGGTGTATCCAGAATCTTCTTTCGCCCCCTCTACAGAATAACTAGTGATCTCTGCGGTTGGGGACGTACTCGTAGCCTTCCGTTGCGCCTCGCAGGATTGCCCTGATGTTCCGACGAATGCACAAGTCGCGAGCACAATTCCTGCTGTTGCTATGCGGAAGTTGCTGTGAATAACCGAAAGGAGAATCTGCATTCGCCGGGATTATACCCCGTGCGTCGTAGATTTCTGTGATTCGGACTGGACACCGACTCGCGCGTGACGTGGAACGCCGCCGCTTCCCGCTTCCGAGTCCTCGCCGTCTTCGCTCTGTGATCGCCAGGACACCGCCCCCAATAAAAGACCATAGATACAACCCAGCTATATAAAGAGCCTCGACCTGCTGTGACACCGGTCAGGTACAGCCACCCACAGCGCGGAGACACTAATTGATTCACATGGACACAAAGCAGAGCAAGTCCGACCTCCCGTCATCGATTTACGGTGCCGCCATTCCGCCCTCGACATCCCTGCTTTGTGCCTTCTGCCGGCTCGTTAAGAAAAAAGACAATTCTTCAGCACAAAAACAAGCTTCGCTTGTACGACTATCTAGTTCCTCTAGACCGCATTGTTAGCAAGCTTTTCGAGCGACGGTCTCATTTTCCCTGAAATCTCGTCTGCGAATTGCTGCTGCCTTGCGGTTCCGAAAGGCAAGCTCAATTCCACCTCCGTAGAAGAGAGATGCACTCCATCGCGAACGTCTATGAGCTCTAGGCGAAGTGTCGTCTCCTCAAGGTGTCTAAAGAGTTCTCCGCAGATCAGGGCATGCACACGAATGAAACCGCTGGCTCTCCATGGATCTGAACTGTTCGCTAACCTATGTCGCACCGTTCTTTCTGCGAGTACGCGCATGCCGGGACATCCTGAAAGGGCGTCAGTAAGGACTGAAGTTATCCGACTTCCAAGGAAAGACAACTCGGGGCAGTTAGGATTAGGCACTTGAATTGGCAGCACTGCGATTGAAAGGCCAGCTTCGCTTTCGAACGAAAATGCCCTGTCCGAATTCCCCTGCAGCAACCTGGGGAGAAAACGGTACCCGAACCGAGGGATGGTTTCTATTGGCTGGTCGTGTCGGGCCCTAACCCCGAGGGCTCTTCTTAATGAATGGACCACTTTGTTCAGCGAGCGACAAGCACTTCTCGAAGGTCGGCCACGCCAGAGCTCGTCATAGATTTCTTCCCTCGAGTGCGCCCTGAGAGGAGATGAAAGAAGGATCCGAAGCAGCGCTCTTGCTTGCGGAGTCAGTCTGACGCTCAAACCTCGTCTGCGAAGGTCTCCATCCTGCAAGTCGTATGTGAAGTTTCCGAATTGGACTGTCATTTTTTTGGCGCGCCGTTCATACGTCAAGGTCAATTAACCGGTCAATTCGGCCCTTCCGGCGCGGATGAAAGGCTAATGGCGCGCCAGTCGCTTCTACGAACCGAAGCGAAATGCTTGTCGCTCGCACTCTAACACTCAATGGGTACCGAAGTACTCAAAACGAGAGCCAAATACTCCCTAACGTAACGTGCAAATGTAACACTTTTGGGTAACCTTGAGGGAGCCCGCCGTTGCGGCTCGGCCTCGTTTTATTGGAAACACAAGTTCTCCCGCCTTTCAACATTCGTTAGAGCGGACCTTGCACAGCGCAGCAGTCGAGGAGCTTGAAATGGAGATAAATCAGCGAGAGCATAGAAATATATGCGATGGCCAATATTCTGGCCGACAGAACTCTAGATTCTTAGTCTTGGCTCTAACGGGTTTCGCGTGTTTCGGAGCAGTAATTATATGTAGCGGCTGCGCAGCGACGAGCACACGACGTGCTATGGGGGACCCGAGCACGGCGGTTCCGGATGCAAACTCGAAGCACCACAAAGGGCCTGGTATAGGCTCGAGTGCTATTTGCGTTTCAATCAGCCCAGCGGGTGCAACCGAGCCCTCAGGATCAACGCAACAGTTTTCAGCCACCGTCAGCGGCTCAACAAACACCGCGGTAACATGGACAGCATCTGCAGGAACAATTTCTAGTAACGGACAATTTACGGCTCCCGACGTGAGCGATGCGACTAGTGTCACGGTATCAGCGACCAGTCAAGCCGATCCCACGAAATCTTCGTCCGCAAACGTGACTGTAAATCCGATCTCAACAACCACCTCCAGCCAGCCTCTATTTGGTACCGCGAGTTCTCCGATGAATCTGCCGATATCCTTCTGGAATGTCGGTGTGGATTCTGCTGCAACATCTGACCTGCAGGCAGCACTGGGCTTATCATCCTTCTCCAAGGCCTACTGGACAATAGGTGACGACTCATTTGCAACTTATTACGCCACGAGCAGCGATCCCGTTTATGGGCTGGCAGATTCCACTGGCAATTCGAAGACCTGCACGGGCGGTGGTGGTGCTGTCTTCAACGCAATACACATTCCGTCAGTCATTACATCTAGTTGGAACGGGCTATACAGCACAAAGAATGATCAGCATTTCTCGGTTGTAGACACGACCAACAATCAAATCTTCGCCTTCTACAGCGCTGCTGGTAGCCACCTCGGCATCTACAACGGACAGTGGGAGTCGGATTATCGTGCCTGCGACTATCTCACAAATCCCGCCGGCGACTCGCAGGTCGCTTCAGCAGTAGCAGACCGAGCTACTTGCAGTTCATTTCCTTGTAGCAGCATCGCGGGTATCGGGGCAGGTGTTGCAATCGGCGGAACTTCGGCCAGCGATCGCAACGCCTTCATGTCGCCTTACGGCGACATCATGCCGCAGGATTTCGATGACACTGGCTGGAGTGGCGATGCGATTGGGACCTTCCACCATGCTCTGTACACGATTATTCCAAGTGGATACATATCCAAAGCTGTGTGGCCAACGCCGGATGAAGGTGGGACGACGCGAAGCCTGAAGAATGGCCAAATCATACAATTGGACCCGTACGCCTGCAGCACCATTGAATTTGATGTGTCTTGCCTGAACGCGAGCGATCGACGGCTCGCGAAAACTCTCATGGTGTACGGTGCCGTGATTTCGGACTATGGAAGCTACGGACCTAAGTTTTCCGGCCAGTTCAGTGGGAAAGACTCAAATGGAGTGCAGCACTATACCAATCCTTGGACGCCCGAAGGAACACCTGGTCTTTCAGGTCAGGCTCAAAATGAGATTGCGTTAGTAACCGCCAATGGGACCGCGAACGTTATCTATACTCCCAGCATTACCGGATTGCTAGGCAAGCTGCGCGTCCTGCTGCCGCATGGTCCTACCTATTAGTGCCTAGCAGGAAAAGAGTTTGCACCTGCCCGAGGTATACGCGTATCTTGAGTCTGGACGGAAGAGGATCTGGCGTCTAGTCTGATCTTGGTCGTGAACTGCATCGGGCACACACCAGCCCAGCGTCCCACCCAAGTATCGTTAGTTACACGCAGGTTCCAGCCTGTCGAATAGTGGGTATATCCGAAGGAACTGCAGAGGCATGGATCGAGTTCAACAGTAGGATTAGCGCCCGGAGCTATGTGAAAAAATAGCTCGGCCTTGTGCTGACCGTATCCTTCAAGCCGATCAGTCACGTGGACGCACTCATCACGAATATCAATTCTCCGCCGATGCATAACAGGACAGCGCAGATGATCGTAACCATCATGCGCAGCTGAGACGAATGTCCGATGATCCGTGGCAAGATCGAAGGTGCGTGCGCGTCGCCCAACACGAAACGATGCCCACACCTCCGATTGATCAATGCCATCGAGACGCAGGGTATTGTGTGCCGCCGTTCCTCGCTCAAATGCACGAGTTGCATTCATCTCATAAGTCGAGGTCCCAGAGTTTACGAGCACACGACGCCCGCAATGCGAAAGCTCAAATGAGAGTGCGTCGGCGTGCCCATGCCCTGGCTGATAGTCAGGCCCTAGAGGCGCAGCGTCGAAAATTAGAACAAGAGTGTCTGTTTCGAGCCTCAGATATCCGCTTTCGCCCAAAGCCACAGGTGCCGATTCGAAGCCTAGTCGTCGAGCGTATGCGTGCAACGTGGATGGATTTGGGGCTATGCCGAAGCTGGCATCATTGAAAAGGGCGATCTCTCCGTCCGGGTGAGTCAAGTGATCAAGCCATGCAAGCATAGCGGGTATATGGCCAGTGATCTGTGGAGTTGGCCGATTGAGAGCGCATCCGAGGTTGTATAGGTCCAAAAGATCTTCAAGAACGATACTGTGGTACATGGGAGATCGTTCAACATGCGCTCCATCGCTGAGGATCTGCCGGCGTAGTTCCTTTTCCAAGAGGCGCCTTCCGAGTTCATACCATCGAGAACTCCCATCGCAGTTCAGAAGCGCCCCAGCAAACATGAGTGCTTTTGCATTCGCCAAGAGATGGTTAGCGAGAAGATGGGTTTCAAGCAGTTCTTCAATCCAGGCCGCCTGCGTGGCGATACTGCTGCAAACATTTTGAGGGACGGATTCTTGGCCAATGCCCCACTTGCACCAATTTGCGATGCGAAGTGAGGTGGGATAAGGATCCCAGCCTATCCCAGTTCCGACGGGGTTCTCCTTGATCCAGCGCTCTATCAGCGCCAAATTGGCATACTCAAAGTAATGCAGATTGTACAGCCACAGTTTCGGAATCCCGTTATCAGTCCATGTCACAGTTTCGCGCTCTTCATTTAAGAATCGAAACCGATTCGAACCTGTCTGCGGCGAACGCCGGCTTATCGCTTCAACCCACTTTCCTGAGACGGTACGAAAGGCCGCAGATCTCGCAGTTTCCTTAAGGCACGGACGCTGACGAAATCGAGAATAGATCTGAATCGGCTCGAGATGCGAGATCGTGCGCAGATAGCGCTGCAATACATCCCAGGGGCGTGAACCCAGCACGGGATAATCAACCACAGATCTAGTAATGTCACCCGAACCCGAGCAACCTTTGTCCGTTTGTGGATCTTCTAGTCCAAGTGCTCTAGCAAAAGTCATGAAGATGTGTAGGTTCGCGAATGGCTACCGAGCAAGCTGCGATCTGTGTTCGGAAGTATTGATCTCCTGAGTGAATCCCGGAAAGACGATTCGAGCGCTGCGGCAACTGTCACCACTTCGCGCGTGCGAAGAATGTGAGAGCGACCGGTGGCACCCAGTTGTTGCGAAAAAACAGGTTCTAAAAGGAGCCTTTGTATGGCATTGGCCAAAGCACTCGGATCGGATGGCGGCACTAACAACCCAGTGCCTGACTCTATTAGTTCAGGGATTCCACCCGTTCTAGTTGCAACGACGGGGATGCCGTAACTCATCGCTTCAACCAAGGAGACGGGAATCCCCTCGTGATGCCCGCCTCCCAAGTCAATACTGGGTAGGACCACCGCGGATACCGAATCCTTTGCGTAGAACTCAAGCAGCCTTGCGTGAGGCACGGTACCCATGAATTTGACGTGGGCCGATAGACCCAAGCTGTATGTGAGCCGCTGCAGTTCTGAACGAAGCTCTCCTTGGCCAGCCAGCCACAATTCTGGCTTCATACCGCGATCTTGAAGCATACGCCAGGCGTGAAGTAGATAACGATGCCCTTTAACCGGAAGAAGATCCGCGGGGCATAAGATAACCGGACTTGCCGGAGGTTCGAACTCGCGTCTTTCCGGAACTGAGACGCCGATCGGCAGGACCGTGATGCAGTCAGGCTTCAGTCCTCGCTCAACAAGCATTCTCTTGCCGTCGTGTGATATCGCACGCACCATCGAAGCATTCGTAGCCTTTTCGATCAATAAATTATTTCCGACGATATCTGACCGGTGGGTTGTGAGACTCCATGGAATGCCGGATATTTCGCTTGCAATGAGCGCCATCGTCGCGGTCGTACCCGCCCAGTGGCAGTGGATATGGTCCGCAGCCCATTCTGAGGCAATCTGAGCGAGCCAGAGCGCTTTGGGAACGACCGCGGCATTTCGCACAAACTTGCCCACCGATTGAGAGCGTGCTAAATACCCGACGCTTTGGGCCACGCGAGCCGGCATCGTCGCGCATACCCGCGCAGCCGTGGCCAGCACTCTTCCGGACACGATTCCTTCACGCCTGCTGTGTGGAACGAGTTCAATCCCGTGCGGTCCTGGCCTCCCCGGAGAGCGCGGAACGATGAGAACCTCGTGTCGGCGAAGAAGCTGCTTGATCTCGTCGACTATGAATGCCTCTGCAGGCCCGAACGGAAGACAAGCTGTTACGTAGATAATTCGCATGGGGTGTCAGCAGATGTAGGTCAATCAGGATGTTCTCGCCGCCATGAGCTGAAGAAAGAGTCGCTCGTATGCGGAGACCATCGCGTACAGACTAAACGACTCTGCGCGAACGCGAGCTTCTCTGCCCATCTTTCTGCGCAAGAAAGGATCATTCGACAGGAGTTGTAGAGCAGAAACCAATTCGTCTTGATTCCTCGCGCTTACAAGGAGCCCGGTTTTCTCATGCTGTACAAGTTCAGGTAGACAGCCGACGGAGGTTGCGACTACGGGGATGCCTGCTGCCATGGCTTCAACAACGGCTAGAGGCAACCCTTCCCAAACTGATGCGAGTGCGAAAATGTCACAGGAAGATAGTATTTCTGGAATGTCATGGCGTACGCCGAGTAAATGTACGCGAGGATGATTTTTAAGTTCATTTTCGAGTTCGCCCTGTCCAACCAGCAACAATTTAGCTTTCGGGAGCTTAGCGATGGCATCAACGAGAGCCTTTGGATTCTTCTGGCGCGTTAGGCGACCGACGGAAACGATGAGAAGATCCTCGCCGTCAAATCCGTTTAGACTGCGCCATGAATTGCGGTCAGACCCGAGCCTGAATCGCTGTGTATCGATGCCATTGGGGATCAATATTGGACGCAAGTGGTAGACCTGGTGGACCGACTCGGCGACCGCAGAACCGACCGCGACGGGCACAACGCCCTTCAGGAACGCGAATCGATTGATCGCCCGACCCACCGCGCCAGCTTCGAGAGGCGCGAGGTTATGAACGGTGTGGACCATTGCTTTAGGCCGAAAAGCAAAGGTGTATCTTGTCACGTAGCAGTGAGTATGAATGATGTCGGGCCGAAATGTATTCACAACTCGTCTCAAACGTCTATACGTTCGAAGATCGGGTCCGGGAGCTTTTCCAAGGTGCCAGACTGGTATGTGCCTCTGATGCAACAGTGGCTCAAGGCCATTTGGATAAGCATCGTACAGTGACACGACCGACACCTCGAAGCGTTCTCTATCGAGCGATGAAGCGAGAGAAACGAGCATATGCTCGGCTCCAGCTGGCTTCAGAGTCGCCGTAACCTCGAGTATCCGGATTCTTTGGTTCATAACGAGGTAGAGTCGGATTTCAAGAGTGCCTGTTGTGATGCCGTTAACCGCGTAATCTCTTCTCCCAGCTCCCGTCTTACGGACTCGATCACAGCGCTATCCTGCGTCCAGTTCCGCCAATCCTTGGCAGCACGCTGAATCCGGGAGACTGCCCATTCCTCGCGACCCAGACGCTTGAGAATTGCGACATACTCGTAATCTTCCACTCCCTTCCGAATCCAGTTCAGACGCATAGAAGGGACAACGGATTCAACACCGACCTCGGCACCCGGATAGACCAGCATTCCCTCTCCTGGATAGGCATTTCCGGCATTGTCAAAGCCGTATACATCTTCCCAAGGCGACTTGGTCCAGAGATCTATCCGCCAGTAGAGCAATCCCGTCAAGCCGAGACTCTGGCTGAGAAATCCGGGCAGAATGCGATAGTTGATTGGAGCGAAATCAATTTCCCATTTCGGAGAATACGAATCTTGGACCAGCGCTGTGTAGGCCCATACTTCATCACCTTTTGCCTTAGCAGATGCAATCTCTTCTTGGTGAGAGTCATACAGCTTTGGCAATAGCACCCAAATATCCACCGCAGAGCGTCCGGTCCCAGTGCCGTCTTGAAGGAGTTCAGCAACGGGAGCCATAGTAACCAGGTTTTTGATGCGTGAACTGGCATTATGCATATTAGCTGCCCATTCCCGCACTGTCTTGAATAGGTTCTTGCACGGATCGATTTCATCAGCGGGATACACATACACAGGTAGGTCAACCGGATACTTTGACAATTCCGCAGAAAACTCGCTCGGCGGCGGAGCTTGATTCATGCTGCACGTTCCGCGATCAGAAGCTCCCCAAAACCGTAGGCCGGTAATGTTCAAGCCGTTTGTTCTGTGAAGTTCGTATGCATCATGGGGGTTGATGTTGACCGGCATCACTCCGTGATCAAGCAAGATTCTGTTCACCCGGTCGTCGAACAACTCAGGCTCATGCATACCGAAACTTGATTTGAGCGTTGGCGAAGAGGGAAGCGAGAATCCCCATACGTGGAGAGTGACCGGGATAAATATTTGCCCTTCATTGCTGCTAGTGACCTTGATGCTCGCAATGTAAAGTCCCGGGGCCACTTCACGTGGTACATGAACATCCACCCAGATCGGTTGATTCTCGCCGGGTGCAGTTCGAAACGGAAACGATGCTAATCTTCCCTTGGTTGGCGAGCGTGTCTCAGGATCCAGCTGAGGAATCAAAGCATCCGGATACCAGCCTTTCTTCAACGGCTGGTTCCCCGATCCTGTACCGGGGCTAGATCGGTAGATGTTCACGTAATGTTCTCTGAAGAACGCGAAAGCAGTGCTGGCGATTCTACTGCCTGTTAAAGCCGTCAGGTCGAAAGCCTCAACGTTTACATCGTCTACTTCGTCCGTTCCTGCGCTGATAACAATCTGGAATGATTCGTATTCTCCTCCGGCTGCCCAGAGTTCCACAGAATTAGAGTCGATAGGCTGATCGATCCTGCCGATTCTTCGCATTTGCGGAGCAGTCCATACGGTCCACCTCCGACTTGTGATTGGCTTTGGAATGTGCTTTACAACTGCTACATGTATCGAGAAGGTCGCACAAAGTAAAACCGCAAGAAGCGCGGCCCCTTTCCAGCGTGCTACACGCATACGTCCTCGCGCGTGTACGGTTGAACCTTGGTAAGTGCTTTTTGCGGCTTTGGTCCGAGATACTCAGGAACGAGAGCGATGAGATGAGACTTAACTGCCTCTGAATCTCCCAGCTGGGTAAGAGCACGGAGTTTAGCTATCCACGTCGATAGATCTCTAGGTCCGCTAGCGGGGGAGCAGAAGATCTTAATCTTTTCGTGGTAGGTAGGCAGCACGTTTTCACTAGACATATTAATTTCTTCGAAGAGCTTTTCGCCAGGACGAAGCCCGGTGTATTCGATAGCTATGTCTTCACCCGGTGTGAGCCCTGCTAGGCGGATCATATTGTTCGCCAGCTCGGTAATCCGTACTGGTTCCCCCATATCAAGAACAAAGATTTCTCCCCCTTTACCCATCGCGTAGGCCTGCAGGACCAGCTGGACGGCCTCCGGAATACTCATGAAATAGCGCCGCATCTCCGGGTGAGTGACAGTAACCGGCCCTCCCGCAGCGATTTGACGTTTGAATATATGAACAACGCTGCCATTGCTTGCAAGTACGTTGCCGAAACGTACCGAAAGGAAGGCTCCTGACCCTTTAGTCGCGCCGGTTTGTACAGAAGAGACAATCAGTTCACCGATACGCTTGGTTACGCCCATGATGCTGGTAGGATTGACTGCCTTATCAGACGAGATCATGAGCAGTCGCTCTGCCCGGTGTTTCTGGGCCGACATCACAACGTTGTATGTGCCGATCACGTTGTTGATAGCAGCTTCGAGCACGTGAGATTCCATAAGTGGTACATGCTTATATGCGGCTGCGTGGAACACCACCTGGACCTGATATTGCGATATCGTTTCGTTCACGCGTTGAAAGTTCGTGATATCTCCCAGTTCAGTCGCTAATTGAATCTCGGGGAAGCGCCCACGCAACTCCATTTCCAACATGAACATTTCACTCTCGGCCTGATCGAAAATCACCAGAACACTCGGTGAGAATCGAGCGACCTGTCGGCAAAGTTCGGAACCGATGGACCCGCATCCACCAGTGACCATGATGACTTTTCCGGTCAATTGCGCACCGATCGCTTCATCCGAAACCGTAACGGGATCCCGGCCGAGCAAATCATCGACTGATACTTCTCGGATTTGCCCTGCAAGAAGTTTCCCTTCAAGCAACTCTGACAGGCTCGGAACTGTCCTAAACGGTGTCTGAGCGGCTCGACAATTTGCGATCACCTCACGCATTTGCCGTTTGTTTGCTGACGGGATCGCGATGATGATTTCGGAGATCGGGGTACACCGCCGACTGTAATGTCGAATCATCTGGGCAGCCGAGTACCCTGTTCCCAGGACACGCAGTCCTGCAAGAGAAGCACCTGCTTTGAATGGATCATCATCTAAAAAGCCGACCGCTTTGATGCCGAGCTTCCGGTTTCCGCGAATCTCTCTTGCAAGCATCAGTCCTGCGGTGCCCGCACCATATATCAGTACAGACTTCGATTCCTCGCCTGCACGAGCTCTCAGTGAGACTAGCTCTCGAACCAATCGAGGACTGAACACCAATAGAGCTGTCAACATAAAGAACACCATTAGATCTAAGAAGTAGATCGACCCTGGAAATGAAGGTCCAATAAGGAGCCATGTGCCGGTAATGATCATTGCAACTCCTGACAGAGTGACTGCGAGCACCCCCAGAAGATCTCGGAGACCCACGTAGCTCCACAAGCGGCGCTGTCGCTCAAATACGTAATATGCCGGCAGTTTCGCCAAGGTGAAAATCATCATCCCACCATAGAAGTTGGAGTACTGATTCGCTGGCAGGGAGAAATCGAATCTCAAGGAGAATGAGACCGCCAGAGATAAGGCAGCAAGTGGTCCTGCTGCCATCAGCATCAAATGTCGTCGGAAATTCACGTTAGCTCCTTGGTTGAACCGGCATGATGCGTCTTCTAGGGTTCAGCCGCCCAATCGAGGGGATTGGAAGGTCGATATGCGTCGGGAAGAAGGTAGGTCTTCTACTGTGCTTGATTAATAGCTTCCTGACGGTCGTGCCGACATAATCGACCTCCGCTTCGGTCATCGCAGGATAGAGAGGCAGAGTCACGAGGCGCGGGTACAGCGCCAATGCAGTCGGGCACTGATTCTGCGGTAGACCGGCAAAAGGCTCGAAAAAGGGATGCATTGGGATTGGTATGAAGTGGACGCTCGCCGCAATGCCCCTTGAACGGAGTTCCTCGATGAACATCGCGCGGTCGATACACAATCGTTCTAAATTGAGGCGGATTGAATACAGATGCCATGCGTGGCGATCGCCTTGGGCAGCAGTGCGAGGCAGCTCAACTTCTTCAACATTCCGGAGGAGCTCCCCATACCGAGTCGCGTAGCGTGTGCGGATCATAGTGAACTGCTCAAGTTTCTTAAGTTGATGAATCCCGAGCGAGGCTTGAAGATCGCTCAAGTTGTACTTGAACCCACACTCGTGGACTTGGTAAAACCAGCTGCCGGATCCGGAGTATCGGTTCCAGGCGTCGCGGCTTATCCCATGCAAACACAGCAGCTTCATCTTGTCGTAGAGACTCGGATCTGCGGTAGTGGTGATTCCGCCCTCTGCTGTTGTCATGTTCTTCGTCGCGTAGAAACTGAAGCAGACCGCGTCACTTCCACTCGATGGCTCCTGATTCACGGAACCGATGAGAGAACCCCGATAGATTGTGCCAGATGCGTGCGCAGCATCTTCGATTACCCGCAAGCCATGCTTCCTTGCAGTCTCCCAGATCCGCGAAAGATCACAAGGGAGACCCGCGAAGTGAACTGGGATGATCGCTCGAGTGCGGGGGGTTATTCTAGACTCAATCGAGTTTGGGGAAATGTTTCCATTAAGTCCTATGTCGGCCAGCACGGGCGTGGCGCCTACATGCATAATTGCATTTACGGTTGCGCAAAATGTTAGGGGCGTAGTAATGACTTCATCGCCCCTCCCTATTCCCATTGCAGCCAGAGCAAGATGAAGGCCTGCAGTGCAGGAATTGACCGCAAGTGCGAACGGAGCGCCTACGTAGCTGCTGAACTCCTGCTCGAGTCGCGCAGTCTTAGGCCCGGTCGTAAGCCACCCTGATCTAAGAGTATCCAGAACCTCTTCAATCTCGTCATCTCCAATACTCGGCCGATGAAAGGGTATGGACTTGTGGTCAGGCATCATAGCTGATCTCCTCTCTATACTTAAACTCTTGCGCGATATGCACTGGCTCACACTGACTCGGAATGAGAGAGTGCCGGATCGTCATGATGAGCAGCTTGATATCTGAACTCAAGCTGCGTGTGCGAATGTAATGCGCACTGAGGCACAGCTTTCGAGGCAAGAGCCAAGCGCAATAAAAGCGCTCGATATCGTCTTGCCCGGAAAGAAGGATCTGCTCGTTTCGGAAGGCGAGTGAGGCTAAATCGGTGATTCCCGGGCGGACAGAAAGTATTGTTTGCCATTGCCGATCCGACAGATCGACATATTCAGGGACTTCTGGACGAGGTCCAATGAAGCTCATGTCGCCCCTAAACACATTCCAAAGCTGTGGCAGTTCATCGATCTTGTAATGACGCATCAGCCGTCCTGCCGCGGTGATCCGAGAATCATTATCGGCAGTGATCTTGCGGGGGCCCGATACGCGCTTCATCGTCCGAAGTTTCAGAATCACAAATCGTCGCCCATAAAGACCGACACGCTGCTGTCGAAAGATGATCGGCATGCCATCTTCTAAGAAGATGGCAGCAGCGCAGATCCCAAGCAGAGGTGCTACTGAGATCAGGAGCAGACCGGCCGCCGCACGTGAAACTAGATCTTGTG
>Ga0207674_10006872_pt1 | contig 13335 bp, 14 predicted proteins | sample KBSCornC72_FD_184303 | JGI IMG/M metagenome (GOLD analysis project Ga0207674, IMG submission 184303) | Corn rhizosphere microbial communities from Kellogg Biological Station, Michigan, USA - KBS Corn C7-2 (SPAdes) (version 2) | ecosystem: Host-associated > Plants > Roots > Rhizosphere > Soil ... | reverse complement strand
GCCGCCGATCATGCCGACGAGGCCTGTGGCGCCGCCGCGAAGCGCGCGGGCGATGGGGTCCGAGCGAAAGCCGATGCGCGCGGCCTCGGCCCGAACGCGGGCCTCGGTCTCGGAGGACACCCGCTGGCCGCGCAGGGCGTACGACACGCCGGCCGGCGAGAGCCCCGTGGCCTCTGCCAGGTCGCGCAGCGTGGCGCGCTTGCGCCGGGCGGTCGTCTGCGCCATGATGTTGTTAATCGTTTCACAAGCACCCGGGGGTCGCAAATGGACGCACACGTGGAGCCCGCCCTGGCACGCTGGTTCGAGGAACGGGTGCCGGCCTCGGGAGCCCTCGACCCGGGCCGGCTCCTGGAGCTGGCCGACGACCTCGCCGACCACGCCGACCTGTGGCGTCACCTGGTGCAGCACGACGATGACCGGCGGGTCTACGTCCGCATCCACCGCGACGAGGTGCTCGACGCGTGGCTCATCTGCTGGTCCGGGTCGCAGGACACGGGCCTGCACGACCACGACCTCTCGAGCGGCGCCGTCCGGGTCGTCGACGGCACCCTCACCGAGGATCGGCTCGTGATGGGCGAGCCCGGCGTCGTCAGCACGGCGCACGCGGCCGGCGACGGCTTCTCCTTCGACTCCTCGCGCATCCACGACGTGCGAAACGGCGGAGCGGGCGCGTCGGTCTCGCTGCATCTCTACTCGCCGCCGCTCGAGCGGATGGGCTACTACGAGATCGCCGCGGACGGCTGCCTCGCTCGCCGCAACGCGCCGGCCTCCGAGGAGCTGCCGCCGCCCGTCGCCGCCTAACGGTCAGCCCGAGCGCGTACCCCAGACGATGACGCCGCCGCCGAGGCTGAGGCGGCGGGCGCGGATGCCCTCCATGCCCGCGGCGGCCCACCAGCCGAGCACCTCCTCGAGCGGGTGCTCGCGCCAGAAGCGCTCGATGCTCGGCCCCAGGAAGCGGCCGGTCGCGATCCACGCGCGCCCGCCCGGAGCGCCGAAGAGCGGCAGTCCGGCCCGTGTCCACAGCCGCCACGCCGGGAGCGCCGCGCCGCCGGGGACGCCGAACTCGAGCGCGGCCATCATCCCGCCCGGCCGGATCGCCTCCGCCATGCGCGCAACGGTCGCGGGCGGGTCGTCGACGTAGCGCAGCAGGTACGTGTGGGTGAGGGCGTCGACCGACCCGGCCTCGAGTGGGAGCCGTTCGGCCTGTCCCTCGACGAGCTCGATCCGCTCGCCGAGCCCGGCCGCCTCGACCCGGCGCGCGCCGCCCGCCAGCATCTCGGGGCTCTGGTCGATCCCGACCACGCGGCAGCCCGGATAGCGGCGGGCGAGGGCGATCGCCACCGCGGCCGTGCCGGTGGCGACGTCGGCGACGACGGCCCCGGGGCGGGCCGCGGCGGGCGCCAGCGTCTCGATCATCAGGTCGTGCCAGCGCCGGTCCTGGCCGAACGAGAGCAGCTGCGCCCAGCGGTCATAGTCGCCGGCGATCCCGGCGAAGAGCGAGCGGGCGTGCGCCTTGCGGTCGGAGGTCGCCGTCACGGGCAGTACCATCGCACACGTGTCGCCGGCCCCGCTCGCCCTCGCAGTGCTCGGCCGCGGCGTCGTCGACCCGGCGACGCCGCTCCTGCGCGCCGACGACGAGGCGGTGCTGCGCGGCCGGGCCGCCTTCGAGACGATGCGCGTCTACGCAGGCGTGCCGTTCCGGGTCGACCTGCACCTGCGCCGGCTGGCCGAGTCGGCCCAGGTGCTCGAGCTGCCGCCGCCCGACATCGAAGGACTGACCGCTCTCGTCGGCGACGCGCTGGCGTCCCTGGAGCGCCCGGACGCGGTGCTCAGGGTGGTGTGGACGCCGGGCTCGGGCGACGGCGACTCGATCGGCTTCATCCTCGTGACGCCGCTCCCCGGCGGCTTCGACGAGATGCGGGCGCGCGGCATCGAGCTGGCGTCGCTCCAGCTCGCGATCGGCGCGGCGACCCGCAACGAGTCGCCGTGGCTCCTGCCCGGCGTCAAGTCGACGAGCTACGCCGTCAACATGGCGGCGCAGGCCGAGGCCCGTCGGCGCGGCGCCGATGACGCCCTCTTCCTCTCGCTCGAGGGCGTCGCGCTGGAGTGCCCGACCTCGAACGTGTGGTTCTGGGAGGGCGGGGTGCTGCACACCCCCGCGCTCGAGCTCGGCATCCTGGCAGGCGTGACGCGCGAGACGCTTCTCGCCGCCGCCCGCGGAGCGGGCATCGACCTCGCCGAGGGCGAGTACCCGCGCGACCGCCTGGTCGGAGCCGCCGAGGTGTTCACGTCGTCGAGCGTGCGCGAGGTGATGCCGGTCGTCCGCCTCGACGGCGAGCCGATCGGCGACGGCCGTCCCGGGCCGGTGGCTGCGCAGATGCAGGCGGCGCTCCGCGCCGCCGTCGGCCGCAGCTAGAGCGCCGCCTCCGGCACCTTGTGCCAGGCCGCCACGTACTCGCGCTGGAGCGGGTGCGTGAGCCGGCCGGCCCAGGCGACCTGCACCATGTCGGGCGCCTTGGGGACGTGGCGCGGGTACATCCCGGCCTCGTACGGCAGGCGGTTGCCCTTGCGGTGGTTGCAGCGCCGGCAGGCGGTGACGACGTTGTCCCACACGTGGGAGCCGCCCCGCGACAGGGGCTTCACGTGGTCGACCGTCAGATCCCTCGGGCCGCCCTCACGGTTGCAGTAGCAGCACCGCCAGCTATCGCGGCAGAAGAGCACCCGGCGGACGACGTTTCGCTTCACGAGCGGGCGCAGCTCGACGTACGCCGGCACCTGGAGGATCACCGGCAGCGCCACCCGCAGGTGCTCCGACCGGAAGACCACCCCCGGCTCCTCGGCGATCACCTGGGCGTGGCCGCAGACGACAAGCGACACGGCCCGTTCCCGGGTCACGAGGCTGGTGGGTCGCATGGTGGCGTCGAGCAGCAGGCAGCGCATGGATGGCACCTCTCGGTGCCCCAAGTGTAGAGCGACCCGCCGTCGGCGGGAAGCTCAGGCGGCGACGCGGTAGGTGTGCTTGCCCGCGGCCTTGGCCTCGAGCAGCGAGCTGTCCGCGCGCGCGACCGTCCGGCCGGCGGTGGCACCCGGCTCGCGGGCCACGGCGATGCCGACCGACGCGTGCAGGCCGGCGTGGGCGCCGATCGCCTCCAGGAGGCGGGCGGCGAGCGCGTCGAGGTCGGTCTCGACGTCGGGCAGGATGACCGCGAACTCGTCGCCGCCGAGCCGGCCGGGGATGTCGACCGCGCGGCAGGTTGAGCGGATCGCCGCCGCGACCCGGCGCAGGGCGGTGTCGCCGGCCACGTGGCCTCGCGTGTCGTTCAGCGCCTTGAAGTCGTCGAGGTCGACGACGATCACGGCGACGTGCGACGCGGCCCGCTCGGCCCGGGCGAGCTCGTGCTCGAGCCGCTCGTAGAACGCGCGGTGGTTCAGGACGCCGGTCAGCGGGTCCTTGTCGACCTGGCTTCGCAAGTCCTCGTAGAGCTGTGCGTTTCGCACCGCCATGGCGGCCTGGCCGGCGATCGTGCGGCAGAAGTCGATGTCGCGCTGCGACCAGCGCCGCGCCGAGCGGTAGTCGGCCATCTCGACCAGGCCCACCGAGCGGCCGTTCACCACGAGCGGCAGCTCGATCCATGTCCGCCAGCCCCACTCGATCAGCTTCTGGTGGACGAAGGGCGCGATCCCGGGGTCGGTCATCCGCTGGACGCCGTAGCCGTCGGCGGCGCGGAGCAGGACGCGCGAGGCCGGATAGTCGTCCAGGCGGTAGATGTCGCCGCGGTCGCCCTCCGAGGGCCCCTCGTCGCGGACGTACACCGAGGCCACCTCGAGGACGTCGCGGGCCGGGTGCCAGATCGTGATCGTGCACTCGCTCACCCGGTCGATTGCGTGCACGAGCTCACGCGCGAGCGCGTCCATCACGTCGGAGAACGCGAGGGACTGCGAGAGGGCGACGGCGACGCGGTGGAGCACCTCGAGCTCGCGTCGGTCGCGGCGATGAGCCGGCTTCCGGGGGGACACGAGTTCCATATATCGGCACACGTGTGACGTCGCTGAATCCCGCACCCTCGGTATAACAGGCCGATGGCGGGCCTTCGTGGCGTGATCGTGGATGTCGCGCCGCTCCGCTCCTCGCCCGACTACCGGCGGCTGTGGGTCGGCGACCTGGTCGCCTCGACCGCCCACCAGCTGGTCGCCGTTGCGGTGCCGTTCCAGGTGTTCGTGCTCACGAGCTCGTCGCTGGCCGTCGGCCTCGTCGGCGCCGCGGAGCTGGTGCCGCTCCTGCTCGGATCGCTTGCGGCGGGCGCGGTGGTGGACGCCCACGACCGCCGCCGGCTGATCCTGGTGGCGCAGCTCGGGGCGGCGGCCTGCGCCGTGGCGCTGGCGTTGCTCGCGGCGACCGGATCGCCGCCGGTCTGGGCGATCTACGCGGTCGCGGCCGCGGTCGCGGCGTTCTCGAGTATCGAGGCGCCGGTGCGCAACGCCAGCATCCCGGAGTTAGTTGGCACTCACTACCTACCACCCGCCCTCGCCCTGAACCAGATCGTCGGCCAGGTGACGTCGTTGGCCGGACCGGCGCTGGCGGGCGTCCTGCTCGCGACCGTCGGCGTCACCGCGGTCTACTGGACGGCGGTGGGCGGGTTCGGGATCGCGCTCGTCGTGATCCTGCGCCTGCGGCCGCTCCCGCCCGCGGCGGCCGGCGTGGCGAACCGCGGCTGGGCCGCGGTGCGCGAGGGGCTGGCGTTCGCGCGGTCGACCCCCGTGCTTCTCTCGACCTTCGTGATCGACCTGAACGCGATGATCTTCGGGATGCCGCGGGCGCTCTTCCCGGCGCTCGCCATCGGCACCTATCACGTGGGGCCCGACGGGCTCGGGCTCATGTACGCCGCTCCGGGCGCGGGCGCGCTCCTGGGCGCCGCCTCGAGCGGATGGGTCGGCGGCGTGCGCCGCCAGGGCCTGGCGGTCGTCGTGTCCGTCGTCGCCTGGGGCGCCACGATCGCCGCCTTCGGGCTTGTCCCGCACGACTGGTTCCCGCTGGCGCTCGTGCTCCTGGCCGCCGCCGGGTGGGCCGACGTCGTCTCGGCCGTCTTCCGCAACACGATCCTCCAGCTCGTGGCGCCCGACGCGATGCGCGGCCGGCTGAGCGCGCTCCACATCGCGGTCGTCACGTCGGGCCCCCGGATCGGCGACGTCGAGGCGGGCACGGTCGCCGCGCTCACCTCGGTGCGCTTCTCGGTCGTTTCCGGCGGGCTGGCCTGCATCGCCGGCGTGGCGCTGATGCACGCCGTGTCGCCCGTGCTCGCGCGCTACCGGCGCGACTAGGGCTACTTGCGCCGCTTGCGGCCTCCGCCGCGCGCGTAGCCGGCCGGTGCGAACCCGGAGACGTAGGTGACGAGCCGGCCGGGCTTCTTGCCCGCGTCCTCGGCCTCCTCCATCTTGCGCACGGCCTCGCGCACCACCCGGCCGCCGAGGTAGCGCACAGGTTCGGGCGGGAACGCCCGGCCCGGCTCGCGGACGAGGCCGGCGTTCGCCCACTCGTCGTCCCGTCCGAGCGCGAGCGACGCCAGGATGCGCCCGCCGATCCAGCTCGGCCCGACGCCGTTTCCGGAGTAGCCGCCGCCGTGGACGACCCTGTCGGCGAGGCGCCCGAAGATGGGCAGGCCGTCGTCGGTGCGCGCCACCGGCCCCGCCCAGCTGTGCGTGACCTCCGCGCCGGCCGTGGCCGGGAGGATGCGGTGCATGTGCTTTGTGACCCAGGCCGTCCTGCGCGCGTCGTGGTGGAAGCCCGCGCCGATCCGGGCCCGGTAGGCGAGCGTGCCGCCGCCCTTCCCGAAGATGATCCGGCCGTCCCGGGTCGCCTGGTAGTAGTGCACCATGAGCCGGGCGTCGGCGATCGCCTCGGCTCGCGTCCAGCGCATTCGCTCAAGGAGCGCGTGGTCGGGGGCGGTGGCGACGATGTCGCTCGTCACCGGGACGATCGCCCGGGAGAGCTCCGGGATCCCGGCGGCCCAGGCGTTCAGCGCCAGCGCAACGGTGCCGGCCGCGATCTCCCCGTCCGGGGTGCGCACGCGCGGCGTGCCCGTGCGGCGCAGGCCGAGCATCGGCGAGTTCTCGTAGATCCTGACGCCCGTCTCCAGCGCGACGCGGCGCAGGCCGCGGACGAGGTGGGCCGGATGCACCGTCGCCGTGCGCGGCTCCCAGGCGCCCGCCAGGTGGGTCGGCTGGTCGATGTGCCCGTGGAGCTCCTCCGGCGTCATGCTCACCAGCTCGTGCACGCCGTGGCGCTCGCACTCGGCGATGGCCGACTCCCACATCCCGACCTGTGCGGGCGCCGTCGCGACCCACAGCCAGCCGCCGCGGCGGAAGTGGGCGTCGACGGCGTGCTCGATGCAGAAGGCCTCGATGGCGTTCACGGCCTCCTCGGAGGCGCGCGCGATCCGCAGCCCCTCGTCCTCGCCGCAGGCCTTGATGAGCGTTCCCAGCTTCGACCACCAGGTGGTGAGAAACCCGCCGTTTCGCCCGCTCGCGCCGGCGCCGCAGATGTCCGCCTCGACCACCGCGACGTCGCATCCGGGCTCGAGCTCCTTGATGCGAAGCGCCGTCCAGAGTCCCGTGTACCCGCCGCCGACGATGCAGACGTCGGCCGTCTGGTCGCCGGTCAGCGCAGGGGCCGGCCCGCCGTCCTCGGCGGCCAGCGCCTCCTCGAGCCAGAGCGAGCGGTGCACGGCGCGGGATTCTCGCACTCTGGTAGGTTCGCCGGGTGAGGGAACGTGCGGCGATCGTGACGGGCGGCGGTACCGGCATCGGTCGGGCGGCCGCGCTGGCGCTCCATCGCGACGGGTTCAACATCGTCGTCGCCGGCCGGCGGCCCGAGCCGCTCGAGGGCACGCGCGAGCTGGCCGGCGAGGGCTGCGTCGTCCATCCGGGCGACATCCGCGAGCCGGAGGTGTCCGAGGCGCTCGTCGAGCGCTGCCTCTCGGAGTTCGGCCGCATCGACTGCCTCGTCAACAACGCCGGCGGGCAGTTCGTCGCCCCGGCAGAGGACATCACCGCGAACGGCTGGCGGGCGGTGCGGCGGCTCAACCTCGACGCGCCCTGGCACCTGACCCAGCTCGTGGCGAAGCGCTGGATGATCGAGAACGGTGGCGGCCGGGTGATCTCGGTCGTCCTCTGCCCGCGGCGCGGCATCGAGGGGATGGCCCACTCGTCGGCCGCGCGGGCCGGCATGACCGCGCTCACGAACACGCTCTCGCTGGAGTGGGGGAAGTACGGCATCGGCCTCGTGTGCGTCGCCCCGGGGTGGATCGACACCGAGGGCGTGCGCGGCTACGGCGAGGATCTCCACGAGGTCGCCGACCGCGTGCCGATGAAGCGGATCGGCACCGCCGAGGAGGTGGGCGAGGTGATCGCGTTTCTGGCCTCGCCCGGCGCCGCCTACATCAGCGGGACGACGATCGTGGTCGACGGTGGGCTCGAGAACACCGTCGCCGGCTGACGCCTCAGCGTCGACTGCGCAGGTCCGCCTCGAGCTGCTCCAGCCGCTCGATGGCGGTGTCCGAGACGAAGCGGCGAGCGTGCCGGCGGCGGGCCTCGGCCGCCGTCCGGTGCCGGCCGGCCGGCGCTGCGCGGTCGGCGGCGGCGGCCGCCCACGGCCCCCGCGGCGGGAGCGCGCGCGGCTCTCCCGATCGCGCCGGCGCGGGCACGGCATCGGTGGCCCCGGCCGGCTCGACAGCCGCGCCGGTGCCCTTCGTCCACGTTCGAAGCTGCCACCTGCTCACGCTCGAATTCTACCGGCGCCGCCGTGGCGGCCGACGGGCGTTGGCCTGCTGGTAACCTGACTTCCATGGCCGAGCTGCGCTCGATCGAGGAGTTGACCGCTGCCCTGCGCACCGAGGCGTATCTGGCCGACCGCGGCCTGGCGACGGTCATGTCGCTCTCGCTCGCGCTCGAGAAGCCGCTCCTCCTGGAGGGCGAGGCGGGAGTGGGCAAGACCGAGGCCGCAAAGGCGCTCGCGGCGATCACCGGCGGCCGTCTCATCCGGCTTCAGTGCTACGAGGGCATCGACGTCGCCCACGCCCTCTACGACTGGAACCACGCCCGCCAGCTGCTCTACATCCGCACGATCGAGGCGGGCGAGTCCCTCGACGCCGGGCAGACGCTCCACGACGTGTTCGGGCGCGACTTCCTCGAGCGGCGGCCGCTGCTCGACGCGATCGAGCACTCCGACGCCGTGCCGCCGGTGCTCCTGATCGACGAGATCGACCGCTCCGACGACGAGTTCGAGGCGTTCCTGCTCGAGCTCCTGTCGGACTTCCAGGTGACGATCCCCGAGATCGGCACGATCCGCGCCGAGCGCCGCCCGCGGGTCATCCTGACGTCGAACCGCACGCGCGAGCTGCACGACGCGCTCAAGCGGCGCTGCCTCTACCACTGGATCGGGCACCCCGAGCTCGACCGCGAGATCGAGATCGTGCGGGCCCGCGTGCCCGGCGTACCGGAGCGGCTGGCGGCCGAGGCGGCCGCGTTCGTCGGCCACCTGCGGGCCATGGACCTCGCGAAGCTGCCGGGCGTCGCCGAGACGATCGACTGGACGCAGGCGCTCGTGGCCCTCGGCCAGGAGGAGCTCGAGGCGGGCGTCGTCGACGCGACCCTGGGCTCGGTGCTGAAGCACCACGAGGACATCGAGCGCGTCCGCGACGCGGGCCTGCGCGAGCTGGTCGCCCGCGCCCGCGAAACGTAGTGCCGACCGCCACCGCCGGCGACGCGGTCGTCCGAAAGCTCGTCACGTTCGGGCGCATCCTGCGCGAGGCCGGCCTCGAGGTCGGCCCGGGCCGGCTCCAGGACGGCCTTCGCGGCCTCGACCTGGTCGACCTGACCAGCCGCGAGGAGGTCTACCACGCGCTGCGCTGCACGCTCGTCTCGCGCCGCGACGACATCGAGGCGTTCGACATGGCGTTCGCCGCCTTCTGGGAGCGGGCGCCCTCGACGGCGCCCGAGCAGCCGGTCGATCTCGGCCTCCAGGCGACGGCGCAGCCGCCGAGCCGGGCCCCGTCAGCCGCGCCCGCGAAGGACGACGAGCGGCCGTCCGATGACGACTCGCCGCCGGTGCTCGTCGCGTCCTCCCGTGACGAGGTGCTGCGGCGCAAGGACTTCGCCGACATGACTGCCTCCGAGCTCCGCCGCCTGCGCCGCCTGATCGCCGCGCTGCCGGCGGCCGAGCCGATGCGGCGCTCGCACCGCCTGCGGCCCGGGCGGGCCGGCGACGTCCTCGACCCTCGGCGTACGCTGCGGGCCGCGATTCACACGGAGGGCGTGCCGCTTCGGCTGGCCTACCGGCGGCGCAAGCTGGTGCCCCGGAAGCTCGTGTTCCTGTGCGACGTGTCCGGTTCGATGGAGCCCTACGCGCGGGCGATGATCATGTTCCTCGAGGCGGCCGCGCGGGCCGGCCGGCACGTCGAGGCGTTCGCGTTCGGGACGCGCCTCTCGCGGCTCACGCCGCAGCTTCGCGACCTCGACCCGGTCCGCTCCCTGCGGCTGGCCGGCGCCGCGATGCCCGACTGGGGTGGCGGCACCCGCATCGGCGAGTCGCTCCACGCCTACAACGAGCAGTACGGCCGCCGGGGGATGACGCGCGGCGCCGTGGCCGTCGTCGTGTCGGACGGCTGGGAGCGCGGCGACCTGGGCCTCCTGGACGCCGAGCTCGCCCGCCTTCACCGCCAGTCGCACCGGCTGGTGTGGGTGAACCCGCTCAAGGGCCACACGGGGTTCGAGCCGCTCGCGGGCGGGATGCGGATCGCGCTTCGCCACGCCGACGTCTTCGTCGAGGGCCACAACCTTGCGGCGCTCGAGGCGCTGGCCGGGGTGCTGGTGGCGATCTAGTAGCGGGGGGCGGTCGCGCGCATCCGCCGCACCGCTTCCCAGGTGAGCGCTGTCGCGACGGCGCCCTCGAACCGCTCCACCGGGTCGCGCCGGAAGGTGAGCACCGTGGCCATGGCCTGGATGGTGAGGATCGCAAGCGCGGTGGTGAGGTGGCGGGCCGCTGCCGAGCGCACCCCGGTAGCTTAGATGACTAGCCGATGCACGGCCCGGACGAGACCCGCCCGTGGGCCGAGCCGAGCGCGCTTCGGATCGCCTCGAGTGGAACGCCGAAGCCGCCGCCGCCACCCTTGTCGGCGGCGAACATCATCGCCAGGACGCGGCCGCGGCGGTCGACCACCGGCCCGCCGCTGTCGCCGTGCTCGAGCAGGCCGCGCAGCGGCACCACCGTGCGCGGCCGCACGCTGCCGCCGTAGGCGCCGGGGGCGAGCGCGGTCACCGGCTGGCCGGCCCGCCCGGGCACGGACCTGAGCGGCCCGTTCTGCGGGTAGCCGATCATGGCCACCGCGCCGCCGGACGGGTCCTTCGGCGAGATCTGAACACGCGGCAGGGGAAGGCCGTGGACGCGCAGGACGGCGACATCGTTCCCGGCATCCACCGCGATCGGGAACGCCGGGTACGTCCCGGCCCCGGACGGCTGCACGACGATGTCGTGCTCGCCCGCGATCACGTGCGCGTTCGTGACGACGATCCCGGGCCGGACGACCCAGCCCGACCCCTGGATGCCGAGCCCGCAGGCCGTGCCCTGGACGCGCACGACGCTCGCCTGTGCCGCGCGTGGGCCGGCCGCGCCCGGCAGGGTCGGGTCGGGCCGATCGAGCGCCCGGTCGGCGATCGACGGCACGACCGGCAGCGGGTCGAACCGCGCGAGTGCGTCGAGGACGCTCGAGGCCGGGACGGCGTGCAGGAGGGCCGGGAGGATCGTCGAGCGCTGGACGTCGCGGCGCAGGTGAAGGCCGGGCTGCTCGAGGGCGACGACGGCCACGAGCCACGCCAGCGCCAGGCCGAGGATGGCGCCCACCGCGACCCCGCCGGCGGTGTCCGCCGCCGCCACCGGCCCGCGGATCACGTGCTCTCGCAGCGCGTTGGCCGCCGCGCCGGCGCCGAACTGCACGATCGTCCCGCCGATCAGCGCGCCCGCGAGCCCGGCGACGCCGAGCCAGGGCGAGTGCCGCCCGCCGCTCAGGAGCAGCGGCGCGAGCCGCGACCCGATGACCGCGCCCACGGCGAAGCCGGCCAGCCCGAGGAGCGTCGCAACGAGGCCGCGCTGTGCGCCCCGGAACGCCGACAGGCCGACCGCGGCGATCACGAGCAGGTCGATCGCGCTCACAGCTGTTGTATACCGCCCGCCCGGCGCCGGAGGTCCGGGTGTGTGCCAGACTGCCGAGGTGGACTTCGTGCACATCGAGCACGATCCGAAGCTGCGCCGGCCGAATCTGGTGGCCGCGTTCCGGGGGTGGAACGACGCCGGAGGCGCCGCCAGCCTCGCCGCGGGATACCTGCGGGCCGTGACCGACGCGGATCGGTGCGCCGTCATCGACTCCGAGCCGTTCATCGACTACCAGCAGACCCGGCCGACCGTCCAGCTCGTGGACGGCGACGTCCGCCGGCTCGACTGGCCCGAGACGGAGATCTACGCGTCCGAGAAGTCCGACCTGGTCGTCGTCGTGGGCACCGAGCCGAACATGCGCTGGCGGGCGTTCTCCGGGGCGATCGCCGACATGGCCCGCCGCTACCGGGTCGACCTCGTCATCACCATGGGCGCGCTTCTGGCGGACACGCCCCACACCCGGCCCGTCCCGGTGTCGGCGACCGCGTCCGACCACGAGCTGATGGAGAAGTTCGGGCTGTCACGCTCCACTTACGAGGGCCCGACGGGCATCGTCGGCGTCCTGCACGACGCGTGCGCGCGAGCGGGCCTGCGCTCGGCGAGCCTGTGGGCGGCGACGCCGCACTACATCTCCGCCTCGCCCAACCCGCAGGCGGCGCTGGCGCTCCTCACCCGCCTCTCCGAGATGATCGGGACGCCGCCGGCCTCGAGCGAGCTCGAACGGGCGGCGAGCGAGTACGCCCTGCGCGTGGCCTCCGCCATCTCCGACGATCCCGACATCGCCGGCTACGTCCAGCAGCTCGAGGAGGCGGCCGACGCGGCCGACCCGCCGAGCGGCGACGAGCTGGCCGCGGACTTCGAGCGCTACCTGCGCGAGCAGGGCGACGGCAAGGACGAATGAGCGTCGACGCGACGGATGCGACCTTCGACGACGCGGTGGTGGAGCGGTCGAAGACGGTGCCGGTGGTGGTCGACTTCTGGGCCGACTGGTGCGGGCCCTGCCGGCAGCTCACGCCGATCATCGAGGCGGCCGTCGCCGACACCGAAGGCGCGGTCGAGCTGGTGAAGGTGGACGTCGACCAGAACCCGCACGTGGCGATGCGCTACCGCGTGCAGGGCATCCCGGCGGTGAAGGCCTTCCGCGACGGACGGCTCGTCGACGAGTTCACGGGCGCCGTCCCGCGCGCCAGCGTCGACTCGTTCCTGCGCGGCCTCCTGCCGTCGGAGGCCGACCGGCTCGTGGAGCTGGGCGACGAGGCGTCGCTTCGCAAGGCGCTCGAGCTCGAGCCCGGCCATGCGGCGGCCCGGGCGGCGCTCACGCGGCTCGAGTCGGCCGGCGACCCGGCGCTCGGGCCGGGGCTCACCGCGCTCGAGGCCGGCGAGACCGAGCGCGGCCTCCAGCTCCTGCTCGACGCGCTGGCCGATGCCGACAGCGCGCTCCGCGACCGCATCCGGCAGGTCATGGTCGGGGTCTTCGCGGACCTCGGTCAGGACCACCCGCTCTCCAGCGAGTACCGCCGCCGGCTCGCCGCCGCGCTCTACTGAGCGGGCGGGGCGGCGTCGCGCTCGCCGTCCCAGTACGCCATCCGCTCGACCCGTCCGATCACGCCCAGGCCGCGCCAGTAGATCTTGTCGGAGCGGGGGAAGTAGGCCATGTCGTTCGTGTCGCGCGTCCCGTAGGCGAGGAAGGTCAGCCCATCCGGGCCTCCCCGAAGGGCGTGGGCGACGCCGGTGCCTGCGGGGCGCGAGACGACGTGGCCGGGGCGCAGCGGATGCTCCTCGTCGCCGAGGATGCACGTGCCCGAGCCTTCGAGGACGACGAAGAGCTCCTCCTCGGCGGAGTGGCAGTGCGGCGGCCACTGGAGCATCCCGGGTCGGCAGCGGCCGAGGTTCAGGCCGGTGCGGATGGAGCCGGCCGCAGCGGCCAGGTGGCGCCACGCCGACCCGCAGTCGCCCTCGCCGCTCTGGTGCTCGGCGACATCGGCGCTCGCGACGACGGTGGCCGGGCGCTCGCCGGGCTCGGCCCACTCCAGCGGGCCCGCCGCGGCGTCGAACGCGAACATGTCGCCGGGGCCGTCGGCCTTCACGATCGTCGGGCCGGCCCAGGCCCGGCCGGAGTGGGGGTGGTAGCA
>Ga0207674_10006870_pt1 | contig 13339 bp, 12 predicted proteins | sample KBSCornC72_FD_184303 | JGI IMG/M metagenome (GOLD analysis project Ga0207674, IMG submission 184303) | Corn rhizosphere microbial communities from Kellogg Biological Station, Michigan, USA - KBS Corn C7-2 (SPAdes) (version 2) | ecosystem: Host-associated > Plants > Roots > Rhizosphere > Soil ... | reverse complement strand
ATCGCGCCGACGTTCCGACTCGTGTCCGGGAAGGCGAGAGAGCGACCCGGTCTGCCGGCCACCCCGTCATCGGGGTCGCTGATCGGTATGGCCTGGCTCTACGCGCTGCACGCGCGGTCGAGCATCGCGCGCGGCAAGGTGTGGCAGGCGGAGTACATGATCAGCGGCGTGCGCGACCACGTGCTCGCGCTGGCGTGCGTGCGGCACGGCGTGCCCGCGGTGCAGGGACGGGGGATGGACCTGCTCCCGCCCTCGGTGTCGGCGCCGATCGCCGACGCGATCGTGCGCTCGCTCGATGAGGCGGAGCTTCGGCGCGCGTTCGCCAGCGCGTGCGAGCTGCTGCTCGTGGAGATCGCGGCAGTGGACGCGGAGCTGGCGCGGCGGCTGACGGAGACGATGCGCGAGCTCGCGAGCATCGATGGCGGAGGCGCCTCGCCGGCAGGGTGACGTCCGCGCCGTTGCGCCGGCCACCCAGGTGCGCTCTACTTGAAGCGCGCGAAGTGCCGACTCGCACCGGAGGAACCGGACCATGAGATACTCGATCCTTGCGCTCGCGATCGCCCCGTTGCTCGTGTCGTCCGTGCGCCCGTCGGGCGTCCTCTCTCACGGCACACCCGTCGCGGCCGTCGACTCGTGTGCCACGGTCGTCGACAGTGCGCTGCGCGAGGCGCGCGACCGCACGACGATCGCTGCGTTGCCGGAGCGCCCCTTCTTCTTCGAGCACGAAACGACGGTGCGGGCCGCGATCGCCGGATCGACGACTGCGCCGAGCATCGCGCGGGATTCCGGCGCGCTCGTGCAGTTCGTCGTCGACTCGGCTGGACGGGTCGACACGTCCACGGTGCGACTGCTCGCCGCGCGCGGGAGCCGGATGGGACGCACCGAGCTCGCCGCGCTGATCGGTGGCTGGCCCTTCACGCCGGGGAAGGTGCTGGGCTGCCCGGTCGCGCAGATGGTGCAGCTGAACGTACGCTGACGAGCATCCGCATCGAACCAGGAGAAGCGTGAAGACCCGACGCACTCTTCGAGTCGCGCTGGTGGCGGGCTGTCTCTGCCTCGGCGGGGAGGCCGCAGCGCAGGACGCCGCCTACTCGCCGACCTTCCTCGCCACCGTGCGCCGGGCGGCGGACATGATTCCCGGCGAGCGTCCGGTGTCCGTCGGCGTCCTGACGCCCGACGTCTTCATGATTTCGATCGCCTTCATGGTCGAGGGAGGATCGAGCGACCGCGTGCCGGCTGGCCACCCAGCCTTTCAGGTCCGCTTCCCGCGCGGATGGATCATGGTCGACGCATCGATCGACCGAGAGATCGCCAAGGGCGACACGACTTTCTCGGACGAGCGGTACCGACGCATCCACGAAGCACTGCGCGACGCGCGGCTCGCGGTCGTCACGCACGAGCACCAGGACCACGTCGCCGGACTGATACGTTCGCCATACCTCGCCGAGGTCCAGCGCCACGCCCTGCTGACGCGAGCGCAGATGCGCGTGCTCCTCGACAAGCCGAACGACCCGCGCATCAAGCTCGACTCGGCGACGGCCGCCCGATATCTCGTCGTCGACTACGACCCGATCATGCCGATCGCGCGCGGCGTGGTGCTGATCAGGGCGGCGGGGCACACGCCCGGCTCGCAGATGGTGTACGTGCGGCTCGCGTCCGGGCGCGAGCTCGTGCTCGCCGGCGACGTCGCGTGGCACATCTCCGGGATCCTCACGGAGCGGCAGAAGCCCGAGGAGAGCACGAAGGGCTTCGGCGGCGAGGATCGCGCCGCGATCGGGCAGCAGCTCCACTGGCTGAAGGAGCTGCCGCCCGAGATCGCCGTGGTGCCCGCCCACGACCAGGTACTGATCGACCAGCTCGTCGGGCGAAAGGTGCTGCGAAGGGGATTCGACCTCGCCGAGAAGTAGCGCGCGCGAATCGCGCCGCGCGCAGTGGCGGGCTACTTCGCGAACAGCGTCGGGTCGTGCAGCGTGCCCGTGTACGGCCGCAGCCACACCATGCCGTTCCACGCGTGCGCCAGATACGCATTCACCGCGGCCATCTCGGTCGGCGTGTACTGCGTCTTGTGGCAGGCGAACTCCTCGCGTCCCGCCACGAGATCCTGCTCCTCGAACGGCACGCGCACCGTCAGCAGCGCCTCGGCCATGCCGGTGACCGTCGGGTTCGCGCGCGGCGCGGTGCGCAGGCGCTCCGTCGGCAGCGACGCGTACAGCAGGTCGATCGACGTCGCGTACCGCGGATCGGCCTGCACGACCTGACTGGCGACGTCGCCCACGAGCCGGTGGTCGGGATGTCCGGTGCCGCCTTCGGGGCCAAAGGTGATGATCGCCGCCGGCTTCACCGAGTCGACGATCGCCGCGATCGCCGAACGGAGCTTGCCGAGCGTCTCGAACGACGCGAGGCCGCCGTCGAGCAGACCGACGATGTGCAGCTTCTTCACGCCGAGCCGATTCGCGGCGCAGCTCGCCTCCTTCGACCGCGCGGCGGCGAGCTGCGCGCCGGCGGGGATCTTCGCGTAGTCGCGCGTGCCCTGCGACCCGTCGGTCGCGATCACCAGATGCGTCTCGCGCCCCTCGCGCGCGAGCTTGGAGAGGAGCGGACCGATGACGCGCTCGTCGTCGGGGTGCGCGAACACGGCGAGGATTGGTCCCTTAGCCTGCGCGGACGCGGCGTGCGGAGCGATCGCGGCGAGCGCCGCGGCGAGCGGGAGAAGTCGGAGAATGCGCATACCGTAGAGTGCAACGGGGACGAGCGTGGCGGGAGGGCTGCAGCTGCGCAGGTGCGCGGCATTCACGTCGGGCGGACGCGGGCCCAGATTGTCTCAGTCTTCCGAACGTCCTATCCCTCTGCCTCCCGGTAATCGCTGATGAGATGGTTCGCAGTTCCCTCCGTCGCCCTTCTGTGCCTGTGCACCACCTCCCACGCACAACGGCCGCTCGCCCTCGCACGCGCCGCGACGGCGGTCGACACGGCCGGTGCGGCGACCGCCGCCGAACAATGGTGGCATGCTCTGGCGTTCGGTGATACCGCACATCTCGCACGGCATTCGGATTCGCGCCTGACGGTCACCTTCAGCAACGGGCAGCGTTTCGACCGGGCATCGCTGCTCCGCAGGGCGGCGGGCCACCACCCCAAGCCGACCGCATTCCTGCGACGCACGGGTGCGGCCGTGATCCCGACGGGCGGCACCGTCGCGGTAACCCTCGACGTGCTCGAGGGCACGGACAACGGCGCCAACGCGTACCACTACCTCAGCGTCCTCGAGAAGCACGATACCGACTGGCGCGTCGTCGCGGCGCAGAGCACGCGCGAGCTCGGGCTCACCCCGCGTGTGTCGGCGCAGGTCGCCGGCCCGCTCTCCGATTACGTCGGTCGCTACCGTGGCGGGCGCGGCGGGGTGCTGCGAATCGTCGCACGAGACTCGGTGCTCGCGCTGATCGATCCCGGCGGCACGGAGGTGCGTATCGAGCCGATCGGCCCCGGGCTGTTCGAGCTGCCGCTCCTCTACGACGGGATCGCGCTCGTGCGGTTCGCGTTCGCGCGCGACACCAGCGGGCGGGTGTCGTCGCTGACCCGGATGATCTACGGAAGCGTCGACATCTGGCCGCGCGTGCCCTGACTCGGCGACGCGCTCTGCGGCCACGACGGCGTTCGGATGAAGTCGCGCTTCTGGTGAGTTGGACCGGCGTACGACAACTTTGTTCACGCCCCGCACGGGAGCCCACCCCATGTCTCGAACACTGCCCGCCGCACATGGCCGCATGCATCCCTCGAACGAGCTCGCTCGTCTCGAGTCCCAGTTGCGCACCGCGTTCGAGGGCCCGGCGTGGCACGGCCCCGCCGTACTCGAGCTGCTGCGCGACGTGACGCCGACCGAGGCGGCGGCGCGTCCCATCGCCGGTGCGCATACCATATGGGAGCTCGTGCTGCATCTCACCGGATGCTACGACCTGGTGCTGCGCCGGCTCCGTGGCGACGGGCGTCCGATCACCCCCGCCGAGGACTGGCCGCCGATGGCGAAGCCCACCGAGGCGAACTGGCAGGAAGCGATCGCGGCGCTGCGCGGGCGGAACGAGGCGACGCGCGTCGCCGTGCTGCGCTTCGACTCGGCGCGACTCGCCGGCCCGCTCGTCCCCGAGCCGCCGTACACCGCGTACGAGCAGCTCATCGGGCTGACGCAGCACGACCTCTACCACGCCGGACAGATCTCGCTCCTCAAGCGCGCGATCCGCGGCTCGACCGTCAACTGACGGCCGGCTCGCCGCGCACGCCGGTCACCGCCATGTCCGGCCCGGAGCTGCTCCTCGTACGCCACGGCCGCTCGGCGCACGTCCACACGGGGTGGATCGACGTCGACGGCGTGCGCCGGTGGATGGCCGCGTACGACGCGGCGGAGATCATGCCCGATCATGCGCCACCAGCGGAGCTCGAGGCACTGGTGCGCGACGCGACACTCGTGATCGCCAGCGACCTGCCGCGCACCGTCGCATCGGCGGTGCGGCTCGCGCCCGAGCGCGAGATCGTGCGCACGCCGCTCCTGCGCGAAGCGCCGATGGAGACGCCCGACCGCCCGCTCCCCAATCTCGGTGGAATTCGCCTTCCCCTGCGCGCGTGGGGGACGCTCTGGAGTGCGCGTTGGCTCACCGCGTGGCTGCGAAACGCACCACCGCCGGGCGTCGGCCCCGCGGAGCTCGCGCGCGCCGAGCAGGCGGCCGACTTGCTCGTGGCGCACGCGCGGGACGCGGGCGGCCGCGTCGTCGCCGTCACGCACGCCACCTTCCGTGTCGTGCTCGCGAGGGCGCTCGTTCAACGCGGCTGGCGCGGACCCGACCAGCGGCCGTACCGTGAGTGGAGTGCGTGGCGGTATGTGCCGAGCGCGGCCGAGCCATTCGTCCCCCGTTGAGCCGTGTGCACTCCTCGGCGTCGCTCGGTGAGGGCGATGATGCTCGGTGTCTCCGTGGCGTTGTCTCTTGTGAGCCATTCGACGGAGGCACAGTCTCAACGGTCGTCCGCGAGCGGCTACCGTGCTTGGGCTCGGGGCCGGGATCGGTGGGTCAGAACGTTCCGGCGTCTCGGTCGCATGGGAGGCGTGGGTCAGCCGGGGAGCGCTGGGCATTGGATATCAAGGCAGTGCAACGGACGACTACTCCCTAACGGCGCATGAGGCGCGCGGTCTCCTCGTGGGAGCGAACATTCCCCGTGGGCGCTTGCTGGGCAGAGCGGCAGCAGGTGTTGCATCAGCTCGACGCTGTCGGTGGCTGGGCGAGCAGTCTGGCCTGAAGTCCTGCACATCCGCGAGCAAACCCGAGTTTGCGGTGTCGCTTGATGTACTGCTGAACTCGTTCTTCGCGATCCACACGTCCTACTTCGACATTCCGAGCAAGAGCGTCGGGCACTCGGCGCTCCTGATCGGCTTCATTGCTGGCCGCATCCGCACGTAGACTGGGCTCATCACACGCAGACGCGACCACGCACGATGCCGACCCAGAACACTCACGAGCAGTTCGCCTCGGCGCTGAAGGAGCTCGCCGACCCTGCCGCCGTCGCCGGCGTGACGCGCTTCTTCCGCCAGGAAGCCGGCGCACCCCGCACGAAGTTTCTCGGCGTCTCGCCCGGCGACGTCTTCCCCGTCGCGAAGCGATTCGCGGACCTGCCGCTCGCCGACGTCGAGCGCCTGCTCGACAGCCCGTACTACGAGGTGCGCCTCGGCGCCGTGTCGATCATGGATTTCCAGGCGCGCGCCAAACGCACGTCGCCCGCGCACCGCGAAGCGCTCTACGACCTGTACCTGCGCCGTCACGACCGGATCGACAACTGGGACCTCGTCGATCGCGCCGCGCCGCACGTCGTTGGCGGATGGCTGGCCGACAAGCCGCGCGACGTGCTGTACGAGCTCGCGCGGTCGGCGAGCCCGTGCGAGCGCCGCACCGCGATCGTGTCGACCTGGTTCTTCATCCGCGCCGACGATCTCGACGACACCTTCCGCATCGCCGAACTGCTCGTCGCGGACGAGCACGACCTCGTGCAGAAGGCGGTCGGGTCGTGGCTGCGCGAGGCGGGGAAGCGCGACCAGCCGCGCCTCGTCCGATTCCTGAGAACCCACGCGCCGGCGATGTCGCGCACGATGCTGCGCTACGCGACGGAGAAGCTGCCGGCCGCGACGCGCGCGAAGCTCACGAGACCGACGTCATGAAGACCCAGTACTACACCGCCTGCAGCCTCGACGGCTTCATCGCCGGTCCCGGCGACTCGCTCGACTGGCTCTTCTCGCTCGGCGACGTCGCCGAGACGAGCTACCCGACCTTCATCAAGGACGTCGGCGCGCTGGCGATGGGGTCGTCGACCTACGAATGGATGCTGAAGCACGTCCTCGGACCCGAGGCCGATCATCCGGAGCCGTGGCCGTACACGCAGCCGACGTGGGTGTTCACCACGCGCACCCTCCCCGGCATCCCCGGCGCCGACATCCGCTTCGCGCGCGGCGACGTGCGACCGGTGCACGCCGAGATGGTGCGCGCCGCCGCTGGGAAGAACGTGTGGCTCGTCGGCGGCGGGGAGCTCGTCGGCCAGTTCCACGATCATGGCCTGCTCGACGAGCTGTTCGTGCAGTTCGGCTCCGTCACGCTCGGCGCTGGCAAGCCGTTGCTCCCGCGCACGATCGTCGACCCGCCGCTCAAGCTCCTCTCCGTCCGTGCGATCGGGACGGGGTTCGCCGAGCTGCACTACGAAGTTCAGCGGCTGGACTGAGGCGGAAGGAGTGAGTTGGTTGATTGGAGGGTGAGTTGGCGGGATCCCACGAACCACGATCCATCCAACCAACTCACCCGCTTGCTACTCCGGCCGAGGCCGCTACTGCAGTGGCTCGGCCGCAGAAGCAGTGGCACGCGAGCATCAGTACCCATGGCGCGGCGAAGTCGCCGGCCGCCTCCCGGCCGTCGTCACTCTCGTAACTGCGTGCGGCGTAAGGATTTGCCACAATCGCGCCCGATGCAGGGTCCGGCACCCGCCTTGCCGCCTCCGTGCGGCGGCCCCGCCTCTCGAACCTGCCCCGCGAATGACCGCACCACACGACGACGTCGCCTCGGAGCTGATCGCCTTCGCGCGCTTCCTTGGCGGGCTGCCGGCGCTCGTACGCCGACGCATGTCGGTGAGCGAGGCGCTGGCGATCGTGCAGGAGCGCAAGCGCAACCGCGAGCGCAACTTCCTCACGGTGCTCGAGCGCGGCGTCTACGCCAATCCGCGCAGCCCGTATCGCGCGCTGCTCGACGCCGTGGGGTGCACGCGCGCCGACGTCGCCGAGTTGCTGCAGCGCGAGGGGCTCGACGGCACGCTGCTGCACCTGCGCCGCGCCGGCGTCTACGTGAGCTTCGAGGAGTTCAAGGGAACGAAGCCGATCGTCCGCGGCAGCCTCCAGCTCGACACGACGCCGGCCGACTTCGACAACCCAACCGCGTCGCGCTTCTACTCGACGACCACCGGCGGCAGCACGGGCGCCGGGCGTCGCGTGCAGCTCGACCTCGAGCATCTCGCCGCGCTGCTGCCCGGGCGCATCGTGGTCCGCCACGTCCAGGGGATCACGGGAATTCCGGCCGCCTCGTGGTCCGACCTGCCGCCGGGCGGAGGGCTCAAGGGCGTGCTGCTCCAGGCCGCCGCCGGTGAGGATGCCACGCACTGGTTCTCGGCGCGCCCGCTGCGCGGACCGGACATGCCGCTGCGCTTCCGCATGGCGACGTACGCCGCCATCGCCACCGCGCGCGCCGCCGGCGCGAAGGTGACGCTGCCGACGTACGTGCCGTTCGAGGAGGCCGTCACGCTCGCGCGCTGGGCCGAGAGCCAGGTGAAGCGCCACGGCGCGTGCACCATCCACTCGTCGGTGAGCCGCATCATGCGCATCGCCATCGCGGCGAAGAGCGCGGGGATCGATCTCACCGGCACGGTGCTGCGCGGCGGCGGCGAGCCGCCCACGCCGGCCAAGGTCGCGCAGATCACGAGCAGCGGCGGCACCTTCCGGTCGAGCTACGCATTCAGCGAGGTCGGCACGGTCGGCTCGTCGTGCCTGAACGCCGACGGCCCGAACGATCAGCACTTCATGGAAGACCATCTGGCGATGATCCAGGCATCGCGCACCGTGCCCGGGTTCTCGATCGAGGTCCCCGCGTTCTGCTACACGAGTCTCCTCACGAGCGCGCCGAAGCTGCTGCTCAACGTCGAGTCCGACGACTACGGCACGGTGGACCAGCGGTCGTGCGGCTGCACCTGGGAGACGCTCGGCTTCCGCACGCACCTCCGCGACATCCGCAGCTTCCGCAAGCTCACCGGCGAAGGCGTCACGCTCGTCGGGAGCGACATGGAGCGCATCCTCGACGAGCTGCTGCCGGCGCGCTTCGGCGGATCGCCGCTCGACTATCAGTTCGCCGAAGAGGAGGACTCGACCGGCTTCACGCGGCTGACGCTGCGCGTCGCGCCGCACGTCGCACTCCCCGGCGAGATCGAAGTGGTGGAGTTCGTGCTGCGTGCGCTCGAGAAGTCCGGCGGCGGCGCGACGGTGGCGCAGTCGCTCTGGCGGAAGGCGGGCACGATGCGCGTGCGCCGCGAGCAGCCGACGATGACGCAGCGCGGCAAGATGATGCCGCTCGACCTTCGCGCGCGGGTGAGCGCGTGACGCGCCGAGCGATCGCGCTCTGCGCACTCGCGGCGGCCATGCTCGCGGCGTGCAGCGCGAATGATGCGCCACCGTCGGATACACCGGCGCCTCTTCCCAAGGTGCGCGTCACCTACCTGCCGCACCTGAGCTGGGGGCCCCTCATGATTGCCCAGGCCGAGGGCTTCTTCAGGCAGGAAGGGCTCGACGTCGAGCTCGTGCCGTCGCTCAACAGCGAGGAGCAGCTCGCCGCGCTCGTGACCGGCCGCATCGACGTCCACGCTGGTCCGCTCCACACCGGATTCTTCTCGGCGGTCGCACGCGGCGCCAACCTTCGCGTCGTCGCGGGGCAGGGTGAGCTCGCCGCCGATGGCTGCACCTACTTCGGGATCGTGCTGCGCCGGGGCTTCGATCCCGCGCGCACCCCGATCAAGCGCATGCGCATGAGCCAGAGTGGGCTCACGCGATACGTCGTCTCTCGCATGCTCGCCCCGTACGGCATCGACGTGAAGAGCATCGAAGGGGTGCGTCTCCCGGAGGCGGTGATGGTGTCGACGCTCGAGCGCGGAGCGCTGGACGGACTGGCCGTCACCGAGCCGACGCTCACACGTCTCTCCAAGGTCGGACGCGTCTGGACCCGCGGCGAGGAAGCCGCCCCCGGCCTCCAGTGGGGGCTCATCACCTTCGGCGAGCGCCTCCTCACGAAAGACCGCGAGCTCGGCGTGCGGTTCATCCGCGCCTACAACCGCGGTGTCCAGCAGTATCGCCAGGGCAAGACACCGCGCAACGTGGCCATCATCGCGAAGGCTACGGAAGAATCCGAGGACATCATCCGCGAGGCGTGCTGGCTGACGTTCCGCGCGGGTTCGGAGATCAACTGGGAGAGCCTCGCACAGTTTCAACGTTGGGCCAACGCCGAGGGGCTGATGGAGCACGTGCTCTCGCGCGATCAACTGTGGGACTCGTCCTTCGTCACCGCGAGCGCCGCTCGCTCAGCATCGTCACCACCATGATTCGACTCGCTCACGCCTCGCCGACCGTCGTGCGCACGCTCGCCCTTCTCGCGGTCGCGCTGACACCTTCGATGCTGGCCGCGCAGACGAGATCCGACTCGGCGCGCACGGACTCCACACGGGCCACCTCGCTCGACGCCGTCGTCGTCTCGGCGACGCGCACCGAGCAGTCGGTCAAGTCGCTCCCGACGCACGTCATCGTGCTCGACGCGGCGCGGATCGCCGAGTCGCCGGCGCAGGGGGTGCCCGAGCTGCTCCGCTCGATCCCCGGGTTCACGACGCGCGACTTCCAGTCGACGTACGTCGCGAGCCCGAGCCAGTCGATCATCTCGTTCCGCGGGCTCGGCGGCTCGTCGGCCGGCCGTGCGCTCGTGCTGCTCGACGGCCTCCCCGCGGGCGATCCCTTCTCGGGCTGGCTCGATTGGGGGCGCATCCCGTTGCTGCTGCTGCAATCGGCCGAAGTCGTGCGCGGGGGCGCGTCCACCGTGTGGGGAAGCCGCTCGCTCGGCGGCGTCGTGAACCTCCGCACGATCGATCCCCGGCGCGACGGCGCCCAGCTCATGCTCGAGGGAGGAAGCCTCGGCACCTATCACGCGACCGGCGTGGCGAGCGTCAAGCGCGGTGCAGTCGCCGCGACTGCCGCCGGCGACTTCTGGAACACCGACGGCTTCGTCGTCCTGCGCGCAGATCAGGCTGGGCCGATCGACCGGCCGGCGTCGATGACGAACCGCGCCATCTCGGGCAAGGTGGCGTACGATGCGACGACTGCGCTGCAGCTCTGGGCCGCCGGCAGCGCATACTCCGGTGGCGAGCGGCCGATCCGCGACGAGGACTATCAGACGTTGTCGGAGGGGCGCGGCGGCGCACGGTGGCTCACGCCGAGCGGCGGCGTGCTCACCGGCGCATTGTTCGCCAACCGTCGGAGCGCACTGGGAAAGAGCTACACCTTCGACGCGACTCGCACGACCCAGGCGCCGCAGAAGCTGAGCGATTCGCCGGCGCACTCGACCGGGCTGTCGCTGCAGTACACGCAGATGCTGCTCGCGCGGCACGAGCTCAGCACCGGTATCGACGTCACGTCCGGTGCGGGCGCGTACTCGGAGAAGTTCACGTTCGTGGGTGATCGGCCGACGCGCGACCGGATCGTGTCCGGCACGCAGCGCATCGCCGGCCTGTTCGTGCAGGACGCGGCCGACCTCGGCGGCGGCGTGCACGTCGTGGCGAGCGTGCGCGGCGACCGCGTCGCGAACGTGAACGGGGCGCGCGAGCTGCGCGATCTCGACGCCGGCACGGTGCTCTCCGACTCGACCTTCCGCGACCGCACCGTCTCGCAGCTCACCTGGTCGCTCGGCACCCGGTGGCAGATGACGGACTGGCTCGGCTGGCGTGCCAGCACGTACAACGCGTTCCGCACACCGAGCCTGTACGAGCTGTTCTACATGCGATTCTCCAGCCGAGGGACGGTGACGGAGGGCAACGCGGACCTGGAGGCCGAGCGGCTGCGCGGCATCGAGGGCGGCATCGACCTCACGCCGTCCCCGTCGCTGCTCGGACGCGTGACCGTGTTCCGCAATCGCGTCACGTCGCCGATCATGGACATCACCGTCGGCACCGCGGGCACCACGGCCCAGGTGATCGCCCCGTGCGGACTGATGCCGGCGAAACAGACGTGCGGCCAGCGCCGCAACGTGCCGGGTCTGTTGAGCACCGGCGTGGAGTCGGAGCTCGAGTGGCATCCCGCTTCCGTGTGGACGCTCGGCGCGGGGCACGCGTTCACCCCCACGCGCGTCATCGCCCCCGGGCAGCCCGCCGACGGCAAGTGGGCGATCCGCGCCGCGAGGCACAGCGTGAACCTCCGCGCGGCGTTCGATTCACCGCGCTGGTTCGGCGCCGCGGTCGAGGGGCGCCACATCGGCGAGCGGTTCGACGACGACCTCAACGAGGTGCAGCTCGACGGCTTCTGGCTCGTCGGCGTCCGCGTGAACCGCGCGATCGGTCGCGGCTTGACGGCGCACGTCAAGGTGGAGAACCTGCTGGACGAGAATTTCGAGATCGCGCGCACGCGCGCGGGGCTCGCCGACATGGGCGCGCCGCGCTGGATCACCGCGGGGGTGCGCGCCGCGTGGTGAGCACCTTGAGCATGACATCGCACGCCGGAGCGACGCCGCCGTTCGTCGCCCCCAGTCGAACGCGTCACTTCTCCTGCGACCGCATCGGCCACACCTTCGCCGGCGACCGCGGCGACGTCGTCGCGCTGGACGACGTGTCGCTCGCCGTGGACGCGCACGAGTTCGTCTGCATCGTCGGGCCGAGTGGGTGTGGCAAGTCCACCCTGCTGCGCATCGTCGCCGGCCTCGAGACGCCGACGTCGGGCCGCGTGCAGTTCGAAGGGAAGGAGCCCGGGTACCACGTGCACGGCGGTCTCGTCGTGCAGGAGCACGGCACCTTCCCGTGGCTGTCGGCGGTGGACAACGTCGCCTTCGGTCTCAAGCTCGAGGGCGTGCCGGTGCACGAGCGCCGGACGCGTGCGATGGCGTACCTCGAGCGCGTCGGGCTCGCCCAGTTCGCGCACCACTATCCGCACGAGCTGTCCGTCGGCATGAGGCAGCGCCTGGGCATCGGACGGGCGATGGTCGTCGACGCACCCCTTCTATTGATGGACGAGCCGTTCGGCGCCCTCGACGCGCAGACGCGGCGGCACATGCAGGGCGAGCTGCTCTCCATCTGGGCTGCCGACCGCCGCACCGTCGTGTTCGTGACGCACGACATCGAGGAGGCCGTGCTCCTCGGGGACCGCGTCGTCGTCATGTCCGGGCGGCCGGGCCACATCCTCGCCGACATCCGCGTGCCGTTCGAGCGGCCGCGCGACATCCGCCACCTCGGCGTCGAGGCGCGCGACATCATCGAGGACGTGTGGCGGCTGCTCGATCCGCCGTCGGGCATCGCGACGCCGTGAGGAACACGCCGCAGGGTACCGCACAGGTCACCGCACCCGTCGGCGTCTCGTCGCGCTGGTCCGCGCGCTTCTTCCTCATCTGGATGGCGATCCTCGCCGGTCTCGAGCTGCTCGTGCAGTCGGGCGCGGAACGAAGCCTCTTTCTCCCTGCGCCCTCGACGGTCGCGGTCTCGCTCGGCAAGATGCTCGTCGACGGCTCGCTCGGCGCGAACCTCGTCGCGACGCTGGGCCGCATCGCGCTCGGCCTGGTCATCGGCGCGGGGCTCGGCGTGCTGCTCGGCTTGGCGATGGGGACGTCGAAGCGGCTGCGCCGGATCGTCGATCCCCTCGTCGCCGCGATTCATCCGATTCCTCGCCTCGCGTTCTTCCCGCTGTTGATCGTCGTCCTTGGCGTCGGCGAGTCGTCGAAGCTCGCCGGCGTCGCGCTCGGCGCGTTCTTCCCGATGCTGCTCAACACCGTGGCCGGTGTGCGCGGCATGAACCCCGTGCACCTCGAGATCGCCCGCAACTACGGCGCGAATCGCGGGCAGATGTTCCTCCACGTGCTGCTGCCCGGCGCCATGCCACTCATGCTCACCGGCCTCCGCCTCTCGGCCAACGCTGCCTTCCACTCGACGATCGGCGTCGAGATGGTCGGCTCGCGCACCGGGATCGGCGCGATGCTCTGGCTCTCGTGGCAGACGTTCCGCATCGACCACCTCTACGCGATCCTCGTCGTCATCGCCGCCA
>Ga0207674_10006868_pt1 | contig 13343 bp, 15 predicted proteins | sample KBSCornC72_FD_184303 | JGI IMG/M metagenome (GOLD analysis project Ga0207674, IMG submission 184303) | Corn rhizosphere microbial communities from Kellogg Biological Station, Michigan, USA - KBS Corn C7-2 (SPAdes) (version 2) | ecosystem: Host-associated > Plants > Roots > Rhizosphere > Soil ... | reverse complement strand
GCGTTTCTGTGCGATGTAGCGCTCAACCGCGCGCGAACGGTCTCGCTGATGCCGCTGCGGGTTGCGGCGACGACGGCGGCAATGTTCATCATGGCCCCGGCTTATGCTGCGCCCGCGCTGATTGCGCCCACCGATCCGCGGCTCGTGGATGCGATGGAATCTTCGCATGCCTGCCTGACGCGCACGCAGCTCGTGAAGCTCGACGCGCTGCCGCCGAGCAACATGGCCGCGCCGCTCGAAATCACTCCCGCGATCCTGGCGAGCACGCCGCACCGGCTGATCGCAAGCGGTTACCATCGCAACAATGACGGGATTCACGACGTCATCCTGCTGTTCGCCGGCAAGCCAGCGGTCGCGCGCGCAATCCTCGCGCGCAGACGTGTGGATTATGTGATCTTCTGTCCCAACAATCCCGAGGCGATCCGCTGGGCCAACCGCGCACCGGACGGCCTCGCCGCGATGCTGAACGCCGGCCGCGCGCCGGATTGGCTCGAGCCGGTCGACGTCGCTGGCCTCAAGACGCTGAAGGTGCTGCGCGTGCGCAAGGATGTCCTGTCCGCGGCGGGCGCTTGACGCTGCGTGAAGAAGCTGTAATCGAACCCGGCCCCAATGGACAATTGACCGGAGGCCGCTAGGACCGCCCCCAACGGCTTACAGGTCTGTGACTGATGGGGGTTGAACCGAGCTTGCCGGTCGGCGTGACCGCGGAAAAGCACCCGTGGTGGGAATCGCGCGTCTGCCTGGCGCTCGTCGTGCTCGCGACCATGGTCCCGCTCCTCTATCCGCCGATCCCGCCGCTGGTGGACCTCTTCGGGCACATGGGGCGGTACCGTGTCGAACTCGACCTCGATCACTCGCGCTGGCTGCAGGCCTATTACGATTATCACTGGGCGGCGATCGGCAATCTCGGCGTCGACCTGCTCGTGATTCCGCTCGGCAAGCTCTTCGGGCTCGAATTGGCGGTCAAGCTGATTGTACTCGCAATCCCGCCGCTGACTGCCGCGGGGTTTTTGTGGGTCGCGAGCGAGGTCCACGGGCGCATCCCCCCGACGGCCCTGTTCGCGCTTCCGTTCATCTACGGCTATCCATTCCTTTTCGGGTTCGTGAATTTCGCGCTCTCGGTGGCGCTCGCCTTCCTCGCCTTCGGACTGTGGCTGAGGCTCGGCCGGCTCGAACAGACGAGGCTTCGAAGCTGGCTGTTCGTTCCGATCTCGCTCGTCGTCTTCTTCACCCATACCTACGGTTGGGGGCTGCTCGGCCTGCTCTGCTTCTCGGCGGATGCGGTCCGGCTGCACGACCGCGGACGCAGCTGGTGGCGCGCCGGGATCGAGGCCGCGCTCCACACCTCCGTCATGGCGCTTCCGATCCTCGTGATGCTGGTGTGGCGCAGCGAGACCCACGGCGGCCAGACGGTCGGCTGGTTCGAGTGGAAGATCAAATGGCGCTGGATCTATTCGGCGCTCCGCGACCGCTGGAAATTGTTCGACATCTACTCGCTCGCCGCGGCGGGCCTGGTGTTCGTCTATGCGCTGGTCAGCCGCAAGCTGACCCTCTCGCGCAACCTCGCTTTCTCGGCGATCGTGCTCGCCGTCTCCTTCGCGATCATCCCGCGCATCGTGTTCGGCTCGGCTTATGCCGATATGCGCCTGGTCCCCTATCTGGCCGCTGTCGCGCTGCTTGCCATTCGTTTCCGCGGAGCGCCCGACCGGAGAACCGCGCATGTGCTTGCGGTGCTCGGGCTCCTGTTCTTCGCTGGACGGACCGCCGCGAACACGGTGAGTCTCGGCATCGCGGCAAGAGACCAGCAGGCGAAGCTCCAGGCGATCGACTTCATGCCGCGCGGCGCGCGCGTGATCACGCTTACTGGAATGCCCTGCCGCGAATATTGGCCGCTGCTGCGCAACAGCCACCTTGGGGCGATGGTCATCGTCCGCCGCGAAGGCTTTTCGAACGATCAGTGGCTGCTCGAGGGCGTGAACCTGCTCGACCTCAAATATCGTTCCGCCGGCTATTTCGCCGCCGATCCGTCGCAGCTGGTCCGGCCGAACGGCTGCCGCGACTTCCTCCACCGCAACATCGATGCGTCGCTCGCCGCGCTTCCGCGCAGGGATTTCGATTATCTATGGCTGATCGACGTGCCTCCCTACGACCCGTCGCTGGTCGAAGGATTACAGCCGGTCTGGCGCGGCCCCGGCTCCATCCTCTATCGTCTGCACTGATGCCTGCGCTCTCCATCGTCGTACCCTGCTTCAACGAGGAAGCCTGCCTCGGTGCGCTGCACGAGCGGCTCGGCAATGCCGCGCGATCGGCGGTGGGGGACGATTACGAGATCGTCCTCGTCAACGACGGATCGAGGGACGGCAGCTGGGCGCTGATGCGCAAGATCGTCGCCGGCGATCCGCACGTGATCGCGGTCAATCTGTCGCGCAACCATGGGCATCAGCTGGCGCTCACCGCCGGACTTGATCTCTGCCGGGGCGACACCATCCTGATCATCGACGCCGATCTGCAGGACCCACCCGAAATCCTGCCAGAGATGATGAAAGTCATGCGCTCCGAGCAAGCGGACGTGGTCTTCGGCGTGCGCAAGAGCCGCGCCGGCGAGACGGCGTTCAAGCGCGCCACGGCGCACGGCTTCTATCGGCTGCTCTCGCGCGCGACCGATGTCGACATTCCCGTCGACGCGGGCGACTTCCGGCTGATGAGCCGCCGGGCGCTCGAGGCGCTGCTGGCGATGCCCGAGCAGGCGCGCTTCATTCGCGGGATGGTCGCCTGGATTGGTTTCAAGCAGGTGCCGTTCGCTTACGACCGGCAGGAGCGCTTCGCCGGCGAGACCAAATATCCCTTCAAGAAGATGATGCGCTTCGCGCTCGATGCGCTGACCGGATTTTCGTCTGCGCCGCTGAAGCTGGCGAGCCATGCCGGGCTGTGGCTGTCGTTCGGGTCGGTGCTGCTGATCCTCTATATCGCTTATGCATGGCTTGCCGGCAGGATCATCCCCGGCTGGACCTCGCTGATGCTGGTCGTGGTCATCCTCGGCGCGATACAGATGTTCGTGCTTGCGCTAATGGGCGAATATATCGGGCGCCTGTACAACGAGTCGAAGCGGCGGCCGCTCTATATCGTAGAGGAGGTCGCCGGCGACGGCCGCGCCGAAGCGAAGCTCGGCTATATCGCCGACGCGACGGCGAAGAGCGACAGGCCAGGCGGCAAGGGCAAGCGCCCGACCAAGTGACGCTCGGCGGCGAAGATCGCTTCAAGGCTGTTGTTGAGCGCCTTCGGCGGAAGCTTGACGTCCGCGCTGTCTTTTCCGCGCAACTTCGAAGCGCCGCGCTCGGCCAGCGCGAGAGGAAAAAGCAAGCTGTTGAAATAGCCGGCCTTGTCGAGGCGCAGCGGAGAGCGTTCGATCAGCCGTTGGAGCGCAGCCTTGGAATAGCGGCGCTTGTGGTGATTGACGACGTCGTGCGCCGACCACATCCATTGATGCGCAGGCACAGTCATCACGAGCTTGCCGCCCCGCTTGAGCCTCGCCGCGATCGCATCGAGTGCCGCGGCATCGTCATCGATATGCTCGATCACGTCGAGCGCCGCGACGAGATCGTACGCGCCCTTGGCGACGCCCGCGAGTTCCGGAAGAGGCGCGTTCATGACGGTTCGCCCGAGACGCGTTTCGGCCATGCCGCGGGCCTCGTCATCGAGCTCGACCGCGTCGACCTGCCCGAAGGCTCCGAGCATTTCGAGGTTGTGCCCGGTCCCGCAGCCGATCTCGAGAATGCGCCCGTTCGGCGGCGGCATGGCCTCGCGCCGGATAAGCTCAGCGAGCACCTGCCGGCGAGCGCGGTACCACCAGTGGCGCTGATCGAGCTCGGCCATCTCGCGGTAGACGCTGCGCTCCATCAGCCGAACACCCACTGGCGGTTGAGCACGTAGGTCGCGAGCGGTGTCACGAAGATCGCCGGGATGAGCGGCCACCAGGTCGGGCCGTGCATCGGCCCCGTCAGCACCCAGGTGAAGAGTTCGTTCAAAAGGAATCCCGAGCTCTGGACGGCGAGAAATTTCACCTTCATCCGCCGGTCCTCGCTTTTGCCGTGCCCGCGGAAGCTCCAGCGGCTGTGGAGGACGAAGCCGATGCTGACCGCGACGAGGAAGGCGATCAGCACAGCGACGACGGGCGGCATCACATAGGTCGCGAGATACCAGTAGATGACGGAATAGACGCCGGCGAGAAAGAACCCGACCAGCGCGAAGCGGACCAATTGACCGAAGGTTTCCTGACTAACGTTTAATCCAGTCGCCATGCCGGCTGCTTGCCGTTTGAGGTCGAGCGGCTACAGCGCGAAAAATGCTGCAACGCAAGATCGACGAATGGGAGCAGCGCGCACTCGAGCTGATCGAGCGCGAGTGGAAGTGGATCATCGTCGTCGTGTGGCTCGGGCTGTGCGCCTGGTTCATTTACCAGAAGTGGACCGACATCCGCTTTTTCGGTCTCGGCGATACCGACGACAATATGCGGATCATGCAGGTCCGTGCCCTGCTGCACGGGCAGGACTGGTACGACCTTCGCCAATATCGAATGAACCCGCCGTTCGGGGCGAACATCCACTGGTCGCGCCTGGTCGATCTGCCGATCGCGGGACTGATCCTCGGCTTGAGGCCGCTGCTCGGCGGGCCCGGCGCCGAGCGCTGGGCAGTCGCGATCGCTCCGCTTCTCCCCTATCTGCTGCTGCTGTTTTCATTGGCCCTCACTGCGCGGCGACTCATCGCTCCGCTCGCCTGGCCGCTCGCGATCCTCGCTTTATTCTTCGCCGGCTCGACGAACGGCATGTTCATGCCGGAACGGATCGACCATCATGGCTGGCAGCTCGCGCTGCTCGCGCTCAGCATCGCCAGCATCGCCGATCCGAACCGCCTGCGTGGAGGACTGCTGCTCGGAATCAGCTCCGCGCTCTCGCTCGCCATCGGGTTGGAGATGATCCTTTATCTGGCGATTGGCGGCGTTGCGATGGTGCTCTTCTGGGTCGCTGACGCCCGCGAAGCCGAGCGGCTGCGCGCCTACGCCTTGTCGATGACCGCCGGCGTGGCGTTGGGCTATCTCGCCTTTGCATCCTACGACAACCGCCAAGCGGTCTGCGACGTGTTGTCGCCTGTCTACCTGTCGGACGCGCTGCTGGGCGGCGCACTGATGTACGCCCTCGCCTGGGTTTCCCCCACGGACTGGAAGCGCCGACTCGTGCTCGCGCTCGTCGCCGGCGCGATCATCGCCGGCTTTCATGCATCCTTATGGCCGCAATGCCTGCAAAAGCCCGAACACATCTCCGCTCAGGCGCAGGAGCTGTGGATGAGTCACGTCAAGGAGGCGCGGCCGGTCTATCAGCACGGCTGGCGCATCGCCGCGCTGATCGTAGCGCTGCCGATCACCGGTGCGATCGGCTGGATCGCGCTCGCCTGGGCACGGCGGCGCGACGGCGATCTGCTCCGCCGGATCATCGCGGCCGCGATTCCCGGGATCACGGCATCGCTGCTCCTGCTTTGGCAGACGCGGACCGGGCCGGCGGCGCAGATGATGGCGACCGTCGGGGCCGCGGCGCTGGTGTGGCTGCTTTATCCGCTCGTCTGGCGATCCAAATACCAAGCCGTGCGGATCGCAGGGGCGGTCGTGGTCGTCATTGTCGGCGCCGGAGCCGTGGTCCCGTTCGCACTGAACTTCGTGCCCGAGGATCAGCCCACCGCTTATGAGCGCGCGATCGGCCGCGCGAACGCGGGTTGCAGCTCGCTCTGGGGCCTCCACCCGATCGCCCTTCAGCCCAAGGGGCTGGTCTTCACCTTCGTCGATCTCGGGCCGCGGCTGATCACGCTCACGCACCACGACACGATCACTGGGCCGTATCACCGCAACTGGATCCAGATCGTCGACGTAATGAAGGCTTGGCGCGGAAGCGCGCAGCAGGCCCACCAGATCATCGTCGACAAATATCATTCGAACTACGTGCTGAGCTGTCCGAAGAGCTCGACCACGACGATCTTCATGTCCGAGACGCCGAAAGGCTTTTATGGCCAGCTTGAGCGGGGGCAGGTGCCGAAATGGCTGCAGCCGGTGCAACTGCCCAAGAACTCGCCATTCAAGATGTGGAAGGTCGTGGGTTAGGCGAGGACGTTCGGGAAGCTCTGCTTCAAACCGTCGATCACGAATTGCGCTGCCAAGGCGGCGAGAATGACGCCGAGGATCCGGGTGATCGCCGCTTCCACCTTGTCGCCGATCAGGCGCATCATCGGTCCCGAGGCGAGCAGGGTCACCATGGTGATCAGGATGACCACGGTGATCGCCGCCAGCACCACGGCGACATGGAACGGAGTTTCGGCGCGCGACACCCAGAGCATAGCGCTGGCGATCGAGCCGGGGCCGGTGATCATCGGCATCGCCATGGGGAAGACGCTGATGTCCTCAGCTTCTGGCGTGCCTTCGATCGATTCGGCGCGCTTCTCGCGCCGCTCCGTGCGGCGTTCGAACACCATCTCGACCGCGATGTAGAAGAGCAGGATCCCGCCCGCGATTCGGAAGCTCGCCAGGCTGATCCCGAGCGCATGAAGCATCTGCCGTCCGAGCAGCGCGAAGAACATCAGGATCGCCCAGGCGATCAGCGAGGAGCGGATGGCCATCGCCCGGCGGTGCGCCGCCGAAGTCCCGCGAGTAAGGCTGGCGAAGATCGGTGCGCAGCCCGGCGGGTCGATGATCACCAGAAAGGTGACCAGCGCCGAGCCGAACAGCTCGATCAATGCGGCCGTCCCGGGGCGGGCACGTCGTTGTAGAGCACTTGGGCGTAGCGGTCGCCCTGCCACTGGAAGACTCGGAAGTGGCGCTCGCCGCTCTTCTCGACCTTCCAGTCCCAGCCGAGCGTCTTGTCGGCGGACTCGCCACGGCCATTGTCCTCGGGCGTTGTGCGCGCCTGCCTGGGAGTCAGCGGCGGGGGCGGAATGATCGGAGGGCCGGGCGCACGCACCCTGCATGACGGCCGGTGGATTTGGGGCTTGCCCTTCGGTGGAGCGGAGGAACCGGGACCGCCGCCGTCATAAGCCCACCGCCAGCCATGATCCGTGCGCTGCCAGACTGTGGTGAAATAGCCGCCGACGCTTCCGTCCGGCTTCCACCAGGGCCCGGTGTTCACCGCGGTTCGGCCGTCGCAGGAGACGAAGCTGTGCGCCGGTCGCCAGCGGATCGCCTTGGGCGGATTCTTGAGGCCCTTGAGGAAATCGCGCGCCCAGACCGCCTGGGGCGTGAACATGACGGCATCCTTGCCCGCCCATTTGCGGAATGCCGACCATTGGCCGATCCGCTGCGCATCGGCGGCGAAGGCGCGTTCGGCATCGATCGCGCCGGGAGTAACGGCAGCAAGGAGGAGCGCGGCGGCGATCATAAGCCCTCCGGATCTTTCAGGCCCGAGCGCCGGTGAGCGGCGACGAGCGTGTTGCGCATCAGCATGGCGATGGTCATCGGACCGACCCCGCCCGGCACCGGCGTGATCGCTCCGGCGACTTCCACGGCCTCGTCATAGGCGACATCGCCGACCAGCCGTCCCTTGCCGTCCTCGGTCGCAATCCGGTTGATGCCCACGTCGATCACGGTCGCCCCAGGCTTGATCCAGTCTCCACGCACCATTTCTGCGCGGCCGACCGCGGCAACGACAATGTCAGCGCGACGAACCACCTCATTCAGGCTGCGAGTCCGCGAATGGGCGATGGTCACCGTCGCATTGTCGCCGAGGAGGAGCATGGCCATGGGCTTGCCGACGATGTTCGAGCGGCCGATCACGACGGCGTTCAGCCCGGTGAGGTCGCCGAGCTCGGATCGCAGCAGGTGAAGGCACCCGAGCGGGGTGCAGGGCACAAGCGCATCGAGGCCGGTGGCGAGCCGGCCGGCGTTCATCGCATGGAAGCCGTCGACGTCCTTCGCCGGGTCGATCGTCGCGATCACCCGCGCGGCATCGATCTGGTTCGGGAGCGGAAGCTGGACGAGGATCCCGTCGACGCGTTCGTCGGCATTGAGATCGAGCACGACCTGCAGAAGCTCGTCCTCGGTGGTGGTGTCGGGCAGATTGTGCGCGAACCCCGCCATACCGGCTTCAGCAGTCGCGCGGTTCTTGGAGCGGACATAGACCGCGCTCGCCGGGTCCTCGCCGACCAGCACGGTCGCGAGACCCGGCGGACGGCCGATACGCCGCTCGAAGTCCGCGACGTGCGCCGCGACCCTTTCGCGGATGGCCTGGGCAGCGGCCTTTCCGTCGATCCGCTTCGCCGTCATCCGCCGAGATAATATTGGTTGCGGACGCCATCGAGCAGCTTCTCGATCACCTGGATCAGGATCAGGATCACGAGGGGCGAGAAGTCGATTCCACCGAAGTCGGGAAGCATGCGCCGGATCGGCCGATAAAGCGGCGCAGTGATCCGGTCGATGGCGACGGCGAAGGTGCGGACGCCGTTGGAGCTGGTGTTGAGCACGTTGAATGCCAGCAGCCAGCTGAGGATGACCTGAATGATGATCACCCAGGTCAGGATGTTCAGCAGCAGGTCCGCAATCTCGATGAGCGCATTGAGCATGCGCGCCGCTTAGCAGGCGGCCGTTACGGCGCAAACCTCTCCGGCTCGGCGACGGCGAGGATCTCGGCGAAGTCCTCTTCTCCGTCGGTCCATTCGGCGACCGGGGTCCATCCGCCGGCAAGCAGCAGGACGCGGCCGCCGCGGGGTCCGTATTTATGGCTGTTCTCCGTGTGGATCGAGGAACCCTCGGCGAAGTGGAAGCTGCGCGCGGAGATTGAGAAGTGGACGTCTCGCGTAGCGATGAGGTGCATTTCGACGCGTGACAGGATCTCGTTCCAGCGCGCCTCGTGGCGAAAGGTGTCTAGCGGGATGTCGCCGTCGAGTTCGCGGTTGATGCGCTTCAAGAGGTTGAGGTTGAACTCCGCGGTGATCCCCTCGGGCTCGTCGTAGGCGGCGAGAAGGCGTTCGACCGGCTTCACCCGGTCCATTCCGATGAGCAGCTGCGCGCAGGGGCCGAGCAGCGCGCGAAAATGGCGGAGCAGGTCGGTCGCGCTCCACGGCACGAAATTGCCGATGGTCGAGCCGGGGAAGAATCCGAGCTTGGGGAGGCCGGCGATCTCGGCCGGGAGGCTGAACGGACGCGCGAAATCGGCGACGACTGGGATCACGTCCAGTGAAGGAAATCGCTGCTGAAGCTCGCTCGCGCTCTGCTGGAGATAGTCGCCGGAGATGTCGACGGGCACATAGGCTGCGGGTGCGATGGCTTCGAGGAGGATCGGGGTCTTGGTGGCCGAGCCGGCGCCGAATTCCACAACGACAGCGCCTTGGGGGACGCGCTTGGCGACCTCGGGCATGATGTCGTGGAGAAGCGCCGTCTCGGTTCGGGTTGGATAATAAGACTTGAGCCGGGTGATTGCGTCGAACAGCTCGGAGCCGCGGCGGTCATAGAGCCAGCGGGCCGGAATCGCCGGGATCGGCGCCGACAGGCCCGCGAGCACGTCGTCGCGGAATGCCCGCGTCTGCGGATCGTCAAGCGTCGCGAGCAAGGCGGAGTCCCGTGAACTGCCAGCGCGCATGCGGCGGGAAGAAGTTGCGGTATGAGGCACGGCTGTGCCCCCGCGGGGTGGCGCAGCTCGCGCCCTTCAGGACGTATTGGCCGCTCATGAACTTCCCATTGTATTCGCCGACGGCACCGGCTGCAGGAGTGAAGCCGGGGTAAGCGGCAAATGCGCTCTTCGTCCATTCCCACACATCGCTGAACGTGCCGCCGCCGGGGTGCGGGAGAACCGGGCCGGCGGCGTCGACCTGATTGCCGAGGTGCGGGTCGGCGGAGGCGGCGAAATCCTCCCACTCGGCTTCGGTCGGAAGCCGCGCGCCGGCCCAGCGCGCGAATGCGTCGGCTTCGTAATAGCTGACATGCGCGACCGGCGCGGCCCAGTCGATCTCGCGCCGTCCGCCAAGCGTGAATTCCGTTCCGTCCTCGCGCCAATAGAGCGGAGCGGCGATCTGCTCGCGCTGGCCCCAGTCCCAGCCTTCGGACAGCCATAACGCCGGCGTGCGGTACCCGTCGTCGTCGATGAACTCGAGCCATTCTTTGTTGGTGACTCGCCGATTGGCGATCTCGTGGCCGCTCAGGAACTCGCGATGCCGCGGCCGCTCCGCATCGAAGGCGAAGCCCGCATCCGCAGCGCCGATCTCGACGATCCCCTCTCGGCCTCGGTGGAAGGTCAACGGCTCGACGGCGAAGCAGGCGGGCGGAGGCAGCTCGCCGTAACCGGGCTCCAGCGGATTCGCCGCGAACGTCGCGAGAATATCGGTGAGGAACAGCTCCTGGTGTTGCTGCTCGTGGTTGATTCCGAGCTCGACCAGATCGAGAGCAGCCAGCGACAGTGAAGGCAGCGCGCGCTCCAGCGCTTGGTCGACGTGGGCGCGATAGGCGCGGATCTCATCGAGCGAGGGGCGGCTGAGCATCCCCCGGCGCGGACGCGCGTGGCGTGGGCCTTCCGCTTCGTAATAGCTGTTGAAGAGATAGGCGTAGCGCTCGTCAAAGGCGCGGTGGCCCGGCACGTGATCGCGCAGGACGAAGGTCTCGAAGAACCAGCTCGTGTGGGCGAGATGCCATTTCGCGGGCGAGGCGTCGGGGAACGGCTGGATCGTCGCGTCCGCGTCCGACAGCGGGGCAGCGAGCTCGAGCGTCAGCCTTCTCGTCGCGAAGAGGCGAGAGGCGAGGTCGCCGGCAGGCGCTGCGCGAGCGTGGGTCGCCATAGGGCTGCGCGCCTTAGACCAAAACGGCCGTGCTGTCGCGCTTCGTCAGGTCCGGGTAGCGCCCGGCTGCCACAACACGTCGCCGCCTTGACGGGCAGCGACGTATCGCGCGGCGACGAACAGATGGTCCGAGAGCCGGTTGAGATAAGCGAGCAGGTGCGAATTGAGCGGCTCGGCTTCATTGAGCGCCACGGCGGCGCGCTCGGCCCGGCGGACGACGGACCGGGCGAGGTGCAGCGCCGCCACGCCCGGAGAGCCGCTGGGAAGGATGAAGCTGGTGAGGGGAGGGAGGTCGGCGTTCATCGCGTCGATTTCCTGCTCGAGCCGCTCGACCTGGCTGCCGACGATCCGCAGCCCGCCGTCGACCTCGCCCGGTGTCGCAACGTCGGCGCCAAGATCGAACATGTCGTTCTGGATCGTCAGCAGCCGGTCCGCGACATCGCCGTTCCCCAAGGCTGAAATCGCAACACCGATGGCGCCGTTGGCCTCGTCGACCTCGCCGATCGCGGTCATCCTCAGGCTCGACTTGCTGACCCGGCTGCCGTCGACGAGCCCGGCCGTGCCGCCGTCGCCGGTGCGCGTGTAAATCTTGTTGAGCTTGACCATCAGCTCGAGTGCGAGGCTCCGGCGATGAACAGCAGCAGGATGACGATGACAATCGCGACCGCCTGGAACAGCACCCGGCGGCGCATCCACATCTGCGAGCGCTCGCCGCTGACGTCCTTGCCCGAGGCCATCGCCATCACCCCGCGGACGAGGACGTAGACGACCGCCGCCATGGCGAGCAGCAGCAGGATCAGTAGGACAATCCGCATGCGAGCGCCTTAGGCGTCGACGAACGCGAAACCAAGGGGCAGCTTGCCCGCGAGGAGGTCGGCGGCGAGGCTGGAGCCGTCGATGTCGGACTCGCGCATGGCGGCGAGCGTCGGCGCGAGGTCGCGCTTGGCGAGGCGGCGTCCGTCGGCATGGGCGACGATCGGGTGGTGGAGATACGTCGGTTCGGGGAGCTTGAGCAGGATCTGCAAGAGGCGCTGGATCGGGGTCGATGTCCGCAGGTCCGCGGCGCGGGTGACGAGGGTGACGCCGGTCGTGGCATCGTCGACGACGCAGGCGAGGTGATACGCCGCCGGCGCATCCTTGCGGGCGAGGATCGGGTCGTCGAAGTCATTGCGCATCGATTCGAAGGTTCGACCGTCGGCTTCCCTCCACGTCGGCAATCCGGTGATCGCCAGCGCTTTTCGCGAGTCCAGGCGCCAGCTGTGCGGCGTGGATGCGCGGCGTTCCGGATCGTCAGGCAGACCGCGGCAGGTGCCCGGATAATGCGCCGCAGCCGCGTGCGGCGCCTCGAGCGCGGCGGCGATGTCCGCGCGCGTGCAGAAGCAGGCATAGACCAGCCCCTGCTCGCGCAAGCGATCGAGGGCGTCGATATAGGCCGGGCCGCGCTGAGACTGAACGAAAACGGGCTCCTGCCACTCGAGTCCGAGCCAGTGCAGGTCCTCGAAGATGCCTTCGACGAACTCCGGCCGGCTGCGCGTCTGGTCGAGGTCCTCGATGCGGACCAGGAACTTGCCGCCGTTTTCCGACGCCCGCGCATGCCCGAGCACGGCGCTGTAGGCGTGCCCCAGATGCAGCCGCCCGGTCGGCGAAGGCGCGAAGCGCGTGACAATCATTGCGGGTGTGACCGAAACGACTCTTGACCGGGAGTCATTGGAAATGCTCTTTTAGGCATGTCGCGCCGGGTTGGCATCCCGCGCACGACAAGGGAAGACGGGCCGACATGCCCCTCTCCTCCCTAGCCCTTCACAGGGCATGTGCGACGGGGCCGGGGAGCTGCAGTTCGGACCAACCGGACGAAAGGCTTATCGCGCTCGCATGTATCATCCCGAACTGATCCGCCATCCCGAAAGCTGCCCGGCGCTGGTGCTCAACGCCGATTACACGCCGCTGTCTTATTATCCGCTGTCGCTGTGGCCGTGGCAGACCGCGATCAAGGCGATGTTCCTCGAGCGGGTCGACGTCGTCGCGCACTACGACCGGGAGGTCCACAGCCCGAGCGTCGCTCTGAAGCTGCCGTCGGTGATCGCACTGCGCGATTATGTGCGGCCGAACGAATATCCGGCCTTCACCCGCTTCAACCTGTTCCTCCGCGACAAATTCCGCTGCGTCTATTGCGGCACGGGCAGGGAGCTGACGTTCGATCACGTGATCCCGCGCGCTCAGGGCGGCCGCACGACCTGGGAGAATGTCGCGACGGCCTGCGCGCCATGCAACTTGCGCAAGGGCGGCCGGACGCCCGGCGAAGCCCACATGCACCCGCACCGCGAGCCGATCCGACCGACGACGTGGCAGCTGCAGGAGCATGGGCGGGCGTTTCCGCCGAACTACCTGCACGAGAGTTGGCGCGACTATCTCTACTGGGATGTCGAGCTGGAGCCTTAGGCCGCGGCCGACGACAGAAAGTCCTTCACCGCCGGCGCGACGTCCTCGCGTTGCAGCGCGACCGCGAGATTGGCGATGACGAAGCCGGCTGCGCTTCCGCAGTCGTA
>Ga0207674_10006867_pt1 | contig 13345 bp, 8 predicted proteins | sample KBSCornC72_FD_184303 | JGI IMG/M metagenome (GOLD analysis project Ga0207674, IMG submission 184303) | Corn rhizosphere microbial communities from Kellogg Biological Station, Michigan, USA - KBS Corn C7-2 (SPAdes) (version 2) | ecosystem: Host-associated > Plants > Roots > Rhizosphere > Soil ... | reverse complement strand
CGCCGTGCCCAGTGCCGAGGTGAAGGCGACCCAGACCGATACCGGTTTAGTCCGCAGCGCAACCACCTCCACGGATGGCACGTACGTTCTGGCGAATCTGCCCATCGGGCCCTACCGCCTAGAAGTCAGCAAAGCAGGATTCAGCAGTTACACTCAAACCGGAATCGTCCTGCAGGTGGCGACTAATCCGACCGTGAACGTGTCGCTCAAACTGGGCACGGTCAGCGAAAGCGTACAGGTGGAGGCTAACGCGGCCCTGGTGGAGACGCAGACCACTAGCGTTGGAGGGTTAATCGATAACAAACGTATTGTCGATCTGCCCCTCAACGGGCGAAACCCGGTCGAACTGATCCAGCTGACCGGGGCGGCGATTCCCGGTGGCGCCAACGGAACAGCAGGCTTTCCGGGAGGCTTGAATATCTCGGTTGCAGGCGGGCTGCTTTCGGGCATCGGCTATACGCTCGATGGAACGATGTATAACAACCTGTTCGACGCCGTGAATCTCCCGTTCCCCTTCCCGGACGCCTTGCAGGAATTCAAAGTGGAAACCAGCACCATGACTGCCCAGAGCGGAACCCATGCGGCCGCAGCGGTCAGTGCCGTTGTGAAATCCGGAACCAACGATTATCACGGGGACCTATTCGAGTTTTTGCGGAACGGCGACATGAATGCGCGCAACTTCAAGGCTCTGCGTCGCGATACGCTTAAGCGCAATCAATTTGGCGGCACGCTCGGAGCTCCGATCATTCGCAACAAGATGTTTTACTTTGTCGGCTACCAGGGCACCCGTACCCGTTCCGATCCCGCCGATCGCACCGGCTTTGTTCCCACGGCTCAAATGCTGGCGGGAGACTTCAGCGGATGTCCGAGTTATCCGGCGACGATCAAGGATCCCAACGGCGGAACGTTCCCGGGCAAGCAGATTCCTGTGACGCGTTTTAGCCAGCAGGCTCTGAACATCGTGAAGCTGCTGCCCAAGTCAAACAGCCCATGCGGCGACACGCCTTTTGGACCAGTGATTCAATCCAACGAATATCAGGTGGTAGGCCGCCTCGACTATCAGATCAGCGATAAACAGCAACTTTTCGGACGGTATATGGCCACCACGTTTTTGCAGCCTCCGTCCTTTGCTCTCAGCAACAACCTGCTCGACTCCGCGTCCGGCGGTCTGGATGATCTGGCACAGACGTTTGCTATCGGGCATACTTACCTGATCTCGCCTACGGTAGTGAATGCTTTTCGTGGATCGGTGAATCGCGTTGCCGTCCATCGTTTCAACGACGATTACTTCTCGGGCTGCGACATCGGCGTGAAGATGACATGTTTTGTTCCCCACCAGACTGTGGTCACGGTGAGCAGCGGTCCGGGCATCGGAGTGGGAACGGCTATACAGGCATCCTTTATACCCACCGATTACACCTTGGCTGACGACGTGAACGTTATTCGCGGGTCCCATCAGTTCGCCTTCGGATTCTCAGGGTACAAATACCAACACAGCCAACTGGCGAACGTGAATTCCGCTGCAGCCTTCGGCTTTACGGGGCTTGTCTCCGGTCTGGGTATGACGGATTTCCTGCTCGGCCAAGTGGGCACCTTTACCCAAGGTGTTCCTAATTCGACTTTTACCTATAAGTGGGGCTATGGTCTCTACGGACAGGACACCTGGAAGGTTTCGCGCCGGCTGACGCTCAACCTGGGGCTGCGCTGGGAGCCATTCCTTCCTCAAGGACTCAGCAACGGCGCCGTGTATAACTTCAGTTGGGATAACTTCAACAAGGGAATCAAGAGCACGGTCTTCAAGAACGCTCCTGCGGGTCTCATCTATGCGGGCGATCCCGGATTCCAGGGCAAGACAGGCGTGAACAATCGCCTGAATCAGTTTGCGCCGCGTATTGGCGTGGCGTTCGACCCCAAAGGCGACGGCAAGATGTCCATCCGGGCTTCTGCCGGCATTTCCTATGACTTCCCGAATATCCAGATCATGTCCACGCCGACTACGGCGCCTCCTTTCGGGAACTTCGTGACTCCTCCCGGACCACTCAATTTCGCGGACCCATGGTCCACGGTTGCCGGTGGCAATCCGTTTACCGGTACGTTTAGTCTGGCTCCCGATACGCCGTTTATCCTGAACGGCAACTATGTCGCACAGCAGCCGGATGCCAAGGCCCCCACGACTGCTACTTGGAATCTGAGCGTCCAACGTCAGTTCGGAACCAGCTGGCTGGTTTCAGTAAGCTACCTCGGAACCGAGTCGTACCATATTTGGGTAAGCAAGCAGCTTAATCCGGCAGTGATCATACCCGGTACGCTTCCGCCCGTAGCGTGCGCTGCGACCGCGACCAACTGCAACGGTACCGGAAACACGTCACTTCGCCGCTTGGCCACTTTGATCAATCCGCAGGAAGGAAAATATCTAAACTTCGTCGATCAGTTCGAGTCGGGCGGAACATCGAGCTACCACGGACTGATCTTCACTCTTCAAAAGCGGCTTAGCCGCGGCGTGAGCCTGAATGCGAATTACACCTGGTCGCACTGCATCGGCGACGTAACCATCGCGTCTCTGGTGGGTGGCACGGGCGGCACATACACAGATGTCAACAATCGGCGTGCCGATCGCGGGAACTGCCAGACAGGCACCTTGTCCGGCACGCAGGCTCTAGATCGCCGCCATATCGTCAACTTCACGCCGCTGCTTGAGGCTCCCCGCTTCAACGGAGCAATTATGCGTGCCGTTGCCAGCAACTGGCGATTGTCCACCAGCTACCGGTTTTTGTCGGGAGCCTTCCAGACTGCGACCACAGGAACGGACACCGCGCTCACAGGGGCAGCCGGCCAACGGCCCAACCAGGTGCTGGCCAATCCGTTGTGCGAGCATCCGAATGCCGCGTGCTGGATCAATCCGGCAGCGTATGTTAGTCCGGTGGTGGGCCTTGGCAACGCGGGACGCTCCAATATCCCCGGTCCTGGATTCTTCCAAATCGACATGGCATTGTCGAGGATATTCAAGATTCGCGAACGGATGAACCTGGAAGCTCGCGGCGAAGCGTTCAACCTCACCAACAGTTATCGCGCTGGCGCCGTGACCACGGGACGTAACAGTGCGCAATTCGGGCAGATTCTGACCGCGCAGGATCCTCGGATCATGCAGGTCGCGCTCAAGCTGGTGTTTTAAGAAACCCTAGTCGTAGAAATTCGGCGCCTGCTTCAGCTTGGCGTTGGCGACCTTGGGCTTCGGCGCAGGGTGGCGAATGGCAAGATCCAGATTCTATCGCTAGCGCAGCCACGGCGCTACTGCGTATCATCGTGTTCATGGATTCGGCCATCCTCCTGCACCGTCTCCATTTCGCATTCACGATTACATTCCACTACTTGTTTCCGCAGCTTACGATGGGGCTGGCGCTGCTGATCGTGATCCTGAAGACGGTCGCGCTTCGAAAGAATGACCAGCTCTATCACGCGGCTGCACGTTTCTGGGGAAAGATTTTCGCAATCAACTTCGCGATGGGCGTCGTCACCGGAATCCCCATGGAATTTCAGTTCGGAACGAACTGGGCCGGGTTCTCGAAAGCAGCCGGAGGCGTCATCGGACAGACGCTGGCGATGGAGGGCGTCTTCTCGTTCTTCATGGAGTCGGCATTCCTGGGATTGTTCATCTTCGGTGAAAAGCGTTTGAGTCCCAGGGCGCACTGGGCTTCGGCCTTTCTGGTGTTTCTCGGATCGTGGCTATCTGGATTCTTCATTATCGCGACGGACGCGTGGATGCAGCATCCGGTGGGCTACTCGCTGGCGTCGAATGGGGCGATTCAGTTGGACAACATTTGGGCGGTGCTGCTGAATCCCTGGGCATTCTGGCAATATCTTCACAACATGATCGCGTCGGTGGTGACAGCGAGTTTCGTGATGATGTCGCTGGGCGCGTTCTATCTACTGCAAGGCCGGAGCACTCAGTCCGGCCGAATATTTGTACGCACCGGAGCAGTGGCGGGATGCATCGCGTCGGCGCTGATGATCTTTCCGACTGGAGACCGGCAGGGGAAGAATGTCGCGACGTATCAGGCAGTGACACTGGCGGCAATGGAAGGTTTGTTCGAAAGCATCGAAGGCGCGCCCATCGCGATTCTGGGGCAACCGGACATGGAAAAGATGCGCCTGGATAATCCACTGGTGGTGCCGAAGGCGCTGAGTTTTCTTACTTATCAGCGGTGGGAGGCGGAGGTAAAAGGCCTGAATGCGTTTCCCAAGGCGCAGTGGCCGGACAATATCCCGCTGCTGTATTACAGCTATCACATCATGGTTGGGCTCGGCACAATTTTCATCGCGATCATGGCGGTCTCGACCCTGTTGCTATGGACTGGCCGCCTCTACAGCGCCCGAGGATGGCTATAGGTGACGATGCTGTCCCTGCCTTTTCCTTACATCGCGACAACGGCGGGCTGGATCACCGCGGAAGTCGGCAGGCAACCCTGGCTCATCTACGGTTTAATGCGCACCGATCAAGGTGCGTCCATGAATGTTTCGGCTGGAAATGCGTTGTTCAGCCTGATCGGGTTCATGGGGATGTATACGTTGCTGAGCGTGCTGTTTCTGTTCCTGGTCGGGCGCGAGATCGCCCACGGGCCGGAGGCCGAATAGGTGGAGACGCTTTGGTTCTGCCTCGTCGCCGTCGCGCTGGCCGCATACGTTGTGCTGGACGGTTTCGATCTCGGCGCGGGAATTATTCATCTAGGGGTGGCGCGCAACGATGAGGAGCGCAAGCAGGTGCTGGCCGCCATCGGTCCCTATTGGGACGGCAACGAAGTGTGGCTTCTCGCTGCCGGTGGCACGTTGTTCATGGCCTTTCCCAGCCTTTATTCGTCGGCATTCAGCGGATTCTATCTGCCCTTGATGATGGTGCTGTGGCTATTGATGCTGCGCGGAATTGCGATCGAATTTCGCGGGCACATCGATAGTCCCGTATGGAAGCCGCTGTGGGATGTGGTGTTCACCGGCGCTAGCGCTCTGCTGGCGATCTTCTTCGGAGCGGCGCTGGGGAACGTGGTCCGCGGCGTTTCTCTCAACGCAAAGGGAGAATTCTTTCTGCCGCTATGGACTAACTTCGGCGTCAAAGGCGAGGTCGGGATTCTGGATTGGTACACGATCACGGTCGGCCTGCTGGCGTACGTCACGCTCACCCAACATGGGGCACTGTGGGTCGCATGGAAGACGCAGGGCGAAGTGCAGAGACGATCGCGGCGCGTAGCTCGCATAGCTTGGTGGACCGTAGTCGCATTGACAATCTTGACGACCGCCATGACGCTGAATATTCAGCCGCAGGTTGGAGCCAATCTCAGACTGCATCTTTGGGGGAGCATTTTCCCGATAATCTCGGTAGTGAGTCTGGTGGGAACGTGGATCTTTCTCAGACGGTCGCAGGATTTGCGCGCGTTTCTTTGCTCGTGCGGATTCATCGCGGGGATGCTGGCCAGTGCGGCTCTCGGCTTGTATCCTTACGTGCTTCCGTCGAGCGGCGATCCGAGTCTGGGACTAACGATTGAAAGAACCGCGGCGGGTCCGTACGGATTACGAATGGGCCTGATGTGGTGGATTCCCGGAGTGTTGTTGGCTGCCGGGTACTTTGTCTTCTTGTATCGCCACTTCGGCGTAGCGAGATTCTCTCCGCCGCGCGACGAAGCATGAGGGCGATGTGCCATGGCCCTGAGTCAGCACGACTCGCTTGGATGTCGATTTAGCAGCTCAACCCGATAGAAATAAACGAGACCACGGATGGCAAATGATTTGCTATCGCCAGCCGGTATGCGAATGGTCCCTATTCTTGCCGGAGTGTTCGCTTGTGCGCTGACGGCGATAGCGGAGGACTTCCCTCCCGCAGTAGATCTATTGCAGAAGATTGCAGCGCTCGCTCCATCGATGGATGTAAGTAGCTTTACCATCGACACCAAAGGTAACTTCTATATCGCCGGGATAACACACTACCCCATCAGCGGCGCGCACACCTTCGGATCCGGCGGGCAAGACGACATGTTTGTCATGAAACTGGACCCGACAGGTCAGCAGATTCTCTACACGGCTGTCATCGGTGGATCGCTAGATGACCGGCCCAGCACAGTGAAAGTCGATGATGCGGGAAACGCTTATGTCTTGGGATTTACGGAATCGGTGGATTATCCGTACACTTCGTTCGAGGGTACGGGATTCGTATCTGGCACCGTATTGTTGAAGCTCAATCCAACTGGCGATTCCGTCGTCTATAATTCCGTGCTTCAGTGGGCGTTCACTTCTTCCGGATTAGTTCTAGATCCCTCGGGCAGCGTCTATTTCGGAGGAACCGTACTTTCGGGCAGGCTGCCGATTACCCCTGGTGCATATCAGCAGTCGCCGGGTGCCGGATCTCCCTCGCGATTGGGATTCCTCGCCAAGCTGAATCCAAATGGCTCGGCGCTCCTTGGCGCGACGTATGTAGGATCCGCTGACGTGGTCATTCCGATATCGTTGCGCCCCAATGGAGACCTGCTGTTTTCTACCGCCGTTACGATCGGCGAATTGGATGCCACGCTCGCACGCTTGGTTTCTTCGAACACTCCTTCGTTTCCTCCGGCCACGGACAACAGGTCAGTGTACATAGGATCAGATAGCACGCTGAACCTCTATTTCATTGCCGCCGCGCTCGATATCAATGGCAGTCCCGTGGACGGCAGCCTGAGTCTCAGAAAGTATTCGCCCGACGGACTGCAACTGTTGAGGTCGCGTCCGCTGGAAATCTCCATGGTGGTCCTCCTTCCACGGGCCGTCGTAACCGGGTCGGGCACAATCCTGTTGTTTGGCGCTGCCTATCCAAATTTCCCCATTCACAACGCCATTCAGCCCTGCAGAGCGAATCTATTCAATCCGTTCTTGGCCGTAGTCGGAACCGACGGTCAGCTCGCCTATTCTACGTTCGTCAATACAGAGATTGTCACAGCGGCCATTTCCCCGGTGGATGGACGACCGTACTCGATTGCGACGGCCTATTTTTCAGACTTTCGCGGGATTGTCCGACTTGATCCCGCCTACCGGCCACCGGACAATATCTCGGTGGGATGCCTGGTGCACTCGGCAACACTGCAACCCACGGCTGCCAGCCCCGGCACTATCATGACGCTGTTCGGCGACGGCTTGGGTCCAGAAACAGGCGCATCGTGGAATGGCGGAACGCCGTTCGACCTGGCTGGCACACATGTCACAGTGGATGGCAAACCAGCTCCGATCATCTACGCACAGAGCCGCCAGATTAACTTCGTTATGCCGTGGTCGTCGCGGACAGATGGAGTCGCGGTGCCAATTTGCGTTTCCGCCAGCGGCCAGATGTCGTGTCTGAGCACGGCGACGACAGCGGCCGTGCCCGCCTTCTTTCAGGCCAGTTCGGTGATCGCGGCGATTAATCAGGACGGAAGCGTTAATTCACAGCAACATCCGACCCAGCCTGGTTCCTACGTTTCGCTGTACCTGACCGGGGCGGGCGCTCTCAGTGTTCCAGTTAAAGACGGAGACAACGCGGGGCTACCGTTGAACAGCTTAGTCGCAGGCGTCTCGGCCGCCGTGCATGCGTACCCGCCAGGTCAACTCTGTTTCCCCGGGGCAGGTTGTCCCCCCGGACTAAAGGCCGAGGTGTTATTTGCCGGCGCCGTGCCGACACTGATTTATGGCGTCGAAGTGATCATCCTGCGTATTCCGGGTAACATGCCAAGTGGCCTACAGGGTGTCTTGGTCAATTTCAGCTCGCCCGGGTATACCGGCTATGCATTCGGCAATATTTGGTTCGGGCCGTAGGCGGATTTACTTGTCGCCGACGGCGAGGATGGTCTCAAAGTGCGGGCCTTCGGACTCGCGATGCACGATGGCCGTGCTGATGTTTTCGAACCCGGCATCGGTCAGCATGCGGCGAAGATCCACTTCGCTGAAGCCCAGCCACACGTCGGCATAGAGCGCGCGGGCTTCTTCGAAGTGATGTTTCAACAGGTCGAGAATAATGACTCGACCTCCAGGCTTCACGATTCGAAAGGCCTCGGCGAGTGCTCGCGCCGGATGCTGGGCGTGATGCAATGACTGACTGAAAAAGGCGACATCTGCTTCGCCCTTCTTCACCGGCAGATCCTCAAGGTCGCCTAATCTGTACTCCAGATTCTTCACGCGATGATTGCGGGCTAGCTGCGCTCCGAACTCAACCATCTTTTCGGAGTTGTCCACAGCGATGACTTTCTTAGCACGGCGGGCAAGCAACTGAGACACAGTTCCTTCGCCGGCGCCCAGGTCGGCGATCACCAGAGGCGGCATCAGCATCAGAAATGTTTCCGCCAAGCCCTGCCAGGAGCGTCCAGGGACGTACTGGCGTCCGAATTTCCCCGCCAGCTCATCGAAGTACGAGCGGACTTTGTCCTGACGACGGCGCAGGGCCAGGCGCAACGCGTCGCGATCTTCCGCCGCTTCGGGAATTTCCTTGACGGCGTGACGCAATACTTCCAAGACCTGCTGTTGAGTTCCGTTGCCAAACGCCTTGAGTCTATAGAGGATGTTCTTGCCGGTGCGGCGATCCTCGACGATGCCGGCCTGCTTAAGCTGAGAGAGATGCGTCGAGATGGTGCTCTGCCCCATGGCAAGGATTTCTTGCAATTCGGCGACCGAGAGTTCCTCGCGCTCCAACAAGAGCACCATGCGGACGCGGCTGGGATCGGCCAGCAGTCTAAGAGACTTGAGGATTGACGCCATAGCGCTCTGTTTAGTATTATATCAACGTATCGAGATTCTACGATATAAGAGTTTAAAGGAGCCTTAGAGATGAGCAGTGTTGCGAATCCGGCCACGCTGGCCTACAAAGTCGCGGATATGAAGCTGGCCGATTGGGGCCGTAAAGAAATCAGCATCGCCGAAGCCGAGATGCCCGGCCTGATGTCGATCCGCAAGAAATACGCCACCGAGAAGCCTTTGAAAGGCGTGCGCGTGACCGGTTCACTGCACATGACCATTCAGACGGCGGTGCTGATCGAGACTCTGAAGGACCTGGGCGCGGACGTGCGCTGGGCGAGCTGCAACATCTTTTCGACACAGGATCACGCGGCAGCGGCGATTGCGGCAACGGGAACTCCGGTATACGCCTGGAAGGGCGAGACGCTCGAAGAGTACTGGTGGTGCACCTATCAGGCGATCAGCTTTGCAAACGGCAAAGGCCCGCAGCTAGTCGTGGACGACGGCGGCGACGTGACGTTGTTAATCCATAAGGGTGTGGAGCTGGAGCAGGGATCGGATTGGGTGAACACTCCATCGGGCAGCCATGAAGAGAAGGTGATCAAGGACCTGCTTAAAGAGGTTCATGCCGAGAATCCGAATCGCTGGCGCGATCTGGCGAAGGAATGGCGTGGTGTTTCCGAAGAGACGACCACCGGCGTACATCGCCTCTACAAGATGCAGCAGGAAGGCAAGCTGCTGGTTCCGGCCATCAACGTCAACGATTCCGTCACTAAGTCGAAGTTCGATAATTTATACGGCTGCCGCGAGTCGCTGAGCGACGGCATCAAGCGCGCGACCGACGTGATGGTGGCGGGCAAGGTCGCGGTGGTGTGCGGATACGGCGACGTCGGCAAGGGCTCGGCGCACTCGTTGCGCGGGTTTGGCGCGCGCGTGGTGGTGACGGAGATCGATCCGATTAATGCGCTGCAGGCTGCCATGGAAGGCTTCGAGGTAACCACTGTCGAAGATACGCTCGGCCGCGGCGATATCTACGTGACCACGACCGGCAACGTGGACATCATCACGCTGGATCACATGAAGAAGATGAAGGACCAGGCGATCGTCTGCAACATCGGCCACTTCGATAACGAAATCCAGGTGGAACCGTTGAATACGGCCAAGGGCGTGAAGAAAACCGAGATCAAGCCGCAGGTGGACATGTACACTTTCCCCGACGGTCACAGCATTTTCCTGCTGGCCGAAGGACGGCTGGTGAACCTTGGCTGCGCGACCGGGCACCCCAGCTTTGTGATGTCGAACAGCTTTTCGAACCAGACGCTGGCGCAGCTGGACCTGTGGAAGAACAAGGACGTCTACAAGGTGGGCGTGTACACGCTGCCGAAGAAGCTGGACGAGGAAGTCGCCCGGCTGCACCTGGACAAGATCGGCGTGAAGCTGACCAAGCTGTCGCCGAAGCAGGCTGAGTATCTGGGCGTGCCGGTGGAAGGTCCGTACAAGCCGGATCACTATCGGTACTAAAGCCAGGAGTCAGAAGTCAGAATACAGAAGTCAGAATGCGGCGAGGCCCTCCGGAGGGTGCTCGCCGCTTTTGTTTTTGGTACAGTGATCGCCGGAGGAACTGCAATGAGCGACGCCAATAAAGCGTTAGTCCGGCGCTGGTTCGAAGAAGTGTGGAACCAGGGGCGAGAGGACACCATCGACGAACTCTTCGCGGCGAATGGCGTCGGGTACGGCCTGGGCGATACGGACGCACCTTTGCGTGGTCCAGCCGGATTCAAACCCTTTGTCGCCAACCTGAGAGGTGCGCTGCCGGATATCCACATGACGATCGACGACATGATGGCAGAAGGCGATCGAGTCACCGTGCGCATTACCGTCAAGGGAACTCACAAGGGCGGACAATTGGGTGTCGCGCCATCGGGCAAATGCATCGGGATCGCAGGGATTGTTATTGTTCGCATCGCGAACGGGCAAATCGTCGAGGGCTGGAACAGTTGGGATCAGCTCGGCTTGCTGCGTCAGGTCGGGGCGTTGCCGGCGGCGGGAAGTCCTGACCGGTTCACCAGCGCGGGCGCCTAGGCCTGCCCCTCCCGATTCGCTAAAATCGAACTTCATGCAATTCCTTCAGGAAAGCCTCGTCGAACTGATCACCCAGACCTCCACCAACCTGCCGCCCGATGTGCGTGCGGCTATGGGCATCGCGATTGCGGCAGAGACGCCGCACACGCAGTCTTCTCAGGCTCTAGGGATTATCGCTACGAATATCGACATGGCCACCGATGACGTGGGGCCCATTTGCCAGGACACCGGAATGCCGACGTTCGACGTCCACACCCCGGTGGGTGTGAATCAAATGGCGATCAAGAAAACCATCCGCGCGGCGGTAGCCGAAGCGACCAAGAGGGGCAAGCTGCGGCCCAATTCGGTCGATTCACTGACCGGCAAAAACAGCGGCGATAATTTGGGCGAAGAGACTCCCGTGATTCATTTCGAGCAGTGGGAGCAGGATGAGATCGAGGTGAAGCTGATCCTCAAGGGGGGCGGCTGCGAGAACAAGAACATTCAGTATTCGCTGCCGATGGAACTCGAGCATCTCGGGAAGGCCGGCCGCGACCTGGAGGGTGTTCGCAAGTGCATTCTGCACTCAGTTTGGCAGGCCCAAGGGCAAGGCTGCGCGCCGGGTGCTGTCGGTGTGTGCATCGGCAGCGATCGCGCGCACGGGTATCTATTGGCGAAAAATCAGCTATTCCGCACGCTGGACGATACCAATCCGAATCCGGTTCTGGCCAAGCTCGAAGCGGAGATCATGGATGAAGCCAACAAGATCGGTGTGGGAGCGATGGGATTCGGCGGTAAGTCTTCGCTGATCGGATGCAAGATCACGGCGGCGAATCGTCTGCCTGCGAGCTTTTTCGTCAGCGTGGCGTACGATTGCTGGGCGTATAGGAGATTGGGCGTGCGCCTGGATACATCCAGTGGAGCCATCACCAAGTGGCTATATCGCGACCCTGCGCGGCCTGTGACGAAAATGGCCACCGGCGAAGGCTTCCCGTTAACGGGACGAGAGGTGATCCTGCGGGCGCCGCTTACGGAGGAGCAGGTGCGTGCGTTGAAGGTCGGCGACGTGGTGCTGATCAGCGGAGAGATGTTCACGGGCCGCGATGCCGTACACGCACACCTGATGAAGAATCCGCCGCCGGTGGATATGCGGGGATCGGTGTTGTACCACTGCGGGCCGGTGATGCTGAAGCAAAGCGCCGGCGGCTCAGTAGAGAAAGACGAGTGGGTGGTGAAGGCGGCCGGTCCGACGACGAGCATTCGCGAAGAGCCGTATCAGGCCGACATCATCCGCAATTACGGAGTGCGCGCGGTGATCGGCAAGGGCGGAATGGGGAAGAAGACACTGGCGGCGTTAAAAGATTCGGGTGCAGTGTACCTGAACGGAATCGGCGGCGCGGCACAATTTTACGCACGGTCGATCGACAAAGTGCTGGGCGTACACCTGTTGGAATTCGGAATCCCTGAGGCTATGTGGCATCTGCGTGTGCATGATTTTGCGGCGATCGTCACGATGGATGCGCACGGAAACAGTTTGCACGCAAGCGTGGAGCAGGAAACTGCGGAACACCTGGCCGAAGTCGGAGCCGCGACTGAACAGAAATAAGCACGAATGTCAGTTGGCGCGTCGCCGCCGGTCCGCGAGATCGGCCACGCGCGCAGCATCGGACGGATCATGATTCGAGTCCAGGAGCGCGGCGATCTCCTGCGCGGCGTCCAGCCGGCCGGCCCCGATCAAGAAGTCCATATAAGCTCGCAGTAAAGGCGGGCTGCTGCCAAGGCGTATGGCGACCTCGCGCGGCGAAGGTTCAAGTACGTCCGCCAACCTTAGCAGCGGACGATAATCGTCGAAAGTCATTGCGGCAGCTTTTCGCCCCCAGGACCAGAAGTTTACCGAATCACCGCGACGGAAATAGAAGTTGGCGAGCGTCCAGGCAGGGACGAATTGACGATCGACGCGAGCGGCCTGGAGAAGGTCGATTTCCGCTTCAGCAAGATCCCCCGCCGCCTCGGCGTCGAGCCCCATCTGAATCCAGGCCATCGCCAACCGGGGATTCAAGGTTATCTCGATGCGCAGTTGGTTGGATGGCGCTGGCTCTGGATTAAATCGTAAGCGAGCCTCAGCCACCCCCAACCGGATCGTCAGGCAGAAGGCGAATCCGGAGAACAGTAAAACAACAACTCGTTCAATGGCAGCCCGCACGAGCTTAGCGACTCAGCCCGGGCGGCCCTCCCGGCGGACCCTTTCCGTCTGGCGGACCCTTCGGTCGGTCTGGCGGCGGACCCTTCGGCCGGCCTGGCGGCGGACCCTTTCCGTCCGGCGGACCTGGGGGGACGTCGTCAGGTTTGGCCCGGGATTCGACCGCCGATACTCCTCCGACGACGGCGATTTGTTCTGCGTCGATGGCTCCGCCAATGGCTGCTGCAACGCGCGCACCGGTGGCGACAGGCTGCACTAGGCTTGCGGCAATGACTTGCGGTGCGTTGGCAAGGGACGTCGCCGCGATGCTCAACGCTCCGGTTACTCCCACCACTTGGCCGACGTACGCCGCCAAGTGCTGGCCTT
>Ga0207674_10006863_pt1 | contig 13351 bp, 16 predicted proteins | sample KBSCornC72_FD_184303 | JGI IMG/M metagenome (GOLD analysis project Ga0207674, IMG submission 184303) | Corn rhizosphere microbial communities from Kellogg Biological Station, Michigan, USA - KBS Corn C7-2 (SPAdes) (version 2) | ecosystem: Host-associated > Plants > Roots > Rhizosphere > Soil ... | reverse complement strand
GCCCCGGACGAGGGCTCGGCGCACGTCGCGGGCTTCGACGTCGTACGCGAGGCGGCGAAGGTGCGCCAACACATCGGCCTCGCGGGCCAGTACGCCGCCGTCGACGAGAACCTGACCGGCTTCGAGAACCTGGAGATGGTCGGCCGTCTCTACCACCTCGGGCGCGTTCCGTCGCGCGAGCGCTCGCGAGAGCTGCTCGCCTCGTTCGACCTGTCCGAGGCCGGTGACCGCCTCGTCCGCACCTACTCGGGCGGCATGCGACGTCGCCTCGACCTCGCGGCCGCGCTCGTCGCCCGTCCACCCGTCTTGTTCCTCGACGAGCCCACGACGGGGCTCGACATCCGCAGCCGCATCGGGCTCTGGGACGCGATCGAAGCGCTCGTCTCGGAGGGGACGACGGTGCTGCTGACCACGCAGTACCTCGACGAGGCCGACCGTCTCGCCGACCGGATCGCGGTCATCGACCAGGGTCTCGTGATCGCCGAGGGCACGCCTGACGAGTTGAAGGCCCAGGTCGGGGGCGAACGACTCGAGATCCACCTCTGCGACGGCGACCTGGGGGACGACGCCGTCGCAGCGCTGGCCTCGATCGCCAGCGAGCGGCCGTTCCTCGAGAATGGCACCGTCCGTGTCCCCGTCGCCGAGCGCCGCGGGACGATCGCAAACGCGGTCCGCCGCCTGGACGAGGCCGGGATCGCGATCGACGACATCTCCGTCAGCACGCCGACGCTCGACGACGTGTTCCTGACCCTCACCGGGCACGCCGCCGAGCAGGAGGCCGAGGAAGCGGAGGCGCCGGCCAGGTGACCGCTCTCGCCTACGGGATCTCGGACACCCTCGTCCTCGCCAAGCGCAGCCTCCTGCGCATCCCGCGCCAGCCGGACCTGCTGGTCGGATTCACCATCCAGCCGATCCTCTTCGTGCTGCTCTTCGTGTTCGTCTTCGGCGGCGCGATCCAGACGCCCGGGTTCGACTACGTCGACTTCCTGATGCCCGGGATCATCGTCCAGTCGATCTGCTTCGGCGGGTTCGTGACCGCGCTCGGGCTCTCGGACGACCTCAAGAAGGGGCTGATGGACCGGTTCCGCTCGCTGCCGATGACCCGCTCCGCGCTGCTCACCGGTCGCACGCTCGGCGACGTCGTCACGAACGTCTTCCAGCTCGTCGTCATGATCGCCGTCGGGCTCCTCGTCGGCTTCAACTTCTCGAGCAGCGTCGGCGAGGTGATCGCCGGAATCGCGCTGTGCCTGCTGATCGGCTACGCGTTCTCGTGGGTGTTCGCGTTCATCGGGCTAACCGCGTCGTCCCCCGAGGCGGCGAACGCGTACGGGTTCACGATCCTGTTTCCGCTGACGTTCGTCTCGTCCGCGTTCGTCCCGGTGGCCTCGATGCCGGGTTGGCTGCAGCCGATCGCCGAGCACAACCCGTTCACCTACATGGTCAACGCCGTCCGCGCGCTCTTCCTCGGGATTCCCGCCGGCAACGACGTCTGGCTGGCGCTCGCCTGGACGCTCGCGATCATCGTCGTCTTCGCGCCGCTCTCGGCGTGGCGCTACCGGCGTGTCGTCGCGCGGTGATCCGTCCGCTCACGGCCGACGACGCGGGCGAGCTGACGGCGCTCCTGGTCGAGAACCGCGCGTTCCTCACTCCCTTCGAGCCTCCGCGGGACGAGCGCTTCTACACCGTCGAGGGCCAGGCGGAACGGCTCGAGCGCGAGGACAAGCACGGCTTCGCGATCCTCGACGGCGGGCGGATCACAGGAATCGTCGCGCTGTCGAACGTCGTCCGTGGCCCGCTCCAGAGCGCGAACCTCGGCTACTGGGTGGCTGAGCGTGCGAACGGCAGAGGCCTCGCGACGCAGGCAGTTGCCGAAGTGATCCCGATCGCGTTCGGCGAGCTCGGCCTGCACCGGCTCGAGGCCGGAACGCTGGTCGACAACGTCGGCTCGCAGCGCGTGCTCGAGAAGAACGGGTTCGACCGGATCGGGACCGCGCGCGGCTACCTGCACATCGGCGGCGCCTGGCGCGACCACATCCTCTTTCAGCTGCTCTCGTCCATTGACTGAGCCGCCGACAATCGCGCTTCGCAATGGTTCGGCGATCCCCCAGCTCGGCTTCGGCGTCTACCAGATCCCTCCGGGCCGCGAAACGCAGTCGGCTGTCGAGGCGGCACTCGGCTCGGGGTACCGGCACATCGACACGGCGGCCGCGTACGGCAACGAGGCCGACGTCGGTGCGGCGATCCGGGCCAGCGGCCTCCCACGCGGGTCGGTGTGGGTGACGACCAAGCTCAGGAACGAGAGCCAGGGCTCGGGTGCGCGGCGTGCCTTCGAGACCTCGCTGGAACGGCTCGGCCTCGACTCGGTCGATCTCTACCTCCTGCACTGGCCGCACGAGCTTCGACTCGAGAGCTGGCGTGTGCTCGAGCAGCTCCATGCGGAGGGCCTCGCGCGCTCGATCGGAGTCTCGAACTTCCTGGTGCGACACCTGGACGAGCTGCTCGCCTCCGCGTCCGAGCCACCTGCTCTGAACCAGATCGAGGTCAGCCCGTTCCTCTACCGCACTCGGGAGGACACGCTGCGCAGCTGCGCGGACGAGGGCATCGTGGTCGAGGCTTACAGTCCGCTGACGAAGGGACGTCGGCTCGACGACTCGACGGTCACGTCGATCGCAGCCGAAACCGGTCGGACTTCCGCCCAGGTGCTCATCCGCTGGTCTCTGCAGCACGGGTTCGTCGTCATCCCGCGCTCCTCGAACGCCGGCCGGATCGCCGAGAACGCCGCGGTCTTCGACTTCGCTCTCGATGAGAGCCAGATGACCAGGCTCGACGCGCTCGACGAGGGCCTGACGACCGGCTGGGACCCGGCGTCGCAGACGTGAGGCGCTACGGCGCGATTCCGCGCCAGATCGTCTCCAGCAGCTCCTCGGCGTAGGTCTTTCCGGCGGCCGGCAGGCCCAGCGGCAGGCGCCTGAGCAGGAGCGCGCCGCCCAAGAGGTCGGCGACGAGCTCGACGTCCGCGTCCGGGCGCAGCTCGCCGCGCTCCTGCGCGTCGGCCAGCCGCGCGAGGAGCGCCTCGCGGCGCGGCCGCACGACGCGGTCCGCGTAGACGTCCGCGAACACGGGATTCTGCTGGAGCTCCCCGAGGACGCCGACGAGGAGCCGGCCGTGCAGCGGATCCGAGAACGTCCGCGCGAACTCACGCAGCCAGGTGAGGAGCAGGGTGTAGAGATCGTCGGCGCCCCAGTCGACGTCGGTCGTCAGCTCGCGCAGCGCGTCGGCGATCAGCTCCTCCTTCGAGCGCCACCTGCGGTAGATCGTGTTCCGCCCGACTCCGGCGCGCTCCGCGATCGCCTCGATCGTCGCCGCCTGGAAGCCGCGCTCCGCGAGCAGGTCGAGCGCCGCGCGCGTGATCGCGTCGTCGGCCGCCGGCTCGCGCGGGCGGCCGGGACGTCTCCGAGGCTCGGTGCTGGTGCGGGGCATCGGACTTACGATACATTTCGAGAACGGCTGTTCTCGAAACTGGTTCGAGCGAAGGAGACCGTGCGTAGCTCCGTAGTCGCCCTCTGGCTCGTCGCAGCGCTCCTCGTCGAGCTCGAGCTCGTCCTGTGGATGTTCGACCGCATGTACCCGTGATGACCACCCCGCCCGTGCGCCAGCACTACAACCTCACCCTGGCCATCCTGACCACGGCCGGGACTGCGTATGCCCTGCAGCAGACGATGGTCTTCCCAGCGCTCTCGACCTTCGAGAAGCACTTCGACACGACGCCTGCCTGGGCGACCTGGGTGCTGACGGCGTTCCTGCTCACCGCCTCGGTCGCGACGCCGCTCCTCGGCAAGCTCGGCGACCAGTACGGAAAGGAGCGGATGCTGATCGTCGCGCTCTCGATCTTCCTCGTCGGCACCATCGGCGGTGCGTTCGCGTGGAACATCGGCTCGCTGATCGGCTTCCGTGCGCTCTCGGGCGCGGGCGGCGCGGTCTTTCCGCTCAGCTTCGGGATCATCCGGGACGAGTTCCCGCCGGAGAAGGTGAAGGTCGGGATCGGGCTGCTCTCGTCGGTGTTCGGCGTGGGCGGCGGGCTCGGCATCTTCTTCTCGGGCGTGATCGTCGAGTACCTCTCGTGGCGCTGGCTGTTCATCGCGGGCGCCATCCCGGTCGCCGTAGCGATCGTGCTCGTCCATCGCTACGTGCCGGAGTCGCCCATCAAGTCGGAGACGCGGGTCGACATTCCCGGCGCGGTTCTGCTCGCGGGTGCGCTCATCTCGTTGCTCGTTGCGCTGACCGAGGGCGAGAGCTGGGGCTGGACGTCCGCCCCCTTCCTGGGCCTGATGCTCGCCAGCGCGGTCCTGCTCGCGACCTGGATCCTGGTCGAGCTGCGCGTCGCCGAGCCAATGGTCGACATGCGGATGATGAGCCAGCGGCCCGTGTTGCTGACGAACACGACCGCGCTCATCGCCGGATTCGCGATGTTCGGGACGTTCGTGCTCGTGCCGCAGTTCGTGAGCACGCCCGAGTCGGCCGGCTACGGCTTCGGCGCCTCGCCGATCGTCGCAGGGCTCTACCTCGTGCCCGCGTCGGTGATGATGCTCTTCTCGGGCCCGGTGGCCGGCGTGTTCGGCCGGCGCTACGGATCGAAGTGGCCGCTCGCGCTGGGCATGGGGCTCGTCGCCCTGGCTTCCCTGGGCCTTGCGGCCAGAAACGACGTGCCGCTGGACGTGATCGTGGCCATGGTGCTGCTCGGCGCGGGAGTCGCTGCGGCATTCGCCGCGATGGCCGCGCTGATCACCGAGAGCGTGCGGCCGACCGAGACCGGCGTCGCGACCGGGATGAACACGGTCATGCGCACGGTCGGCGGCGTCATCGGGGGGCAGATCGGCGCGGCGATTCTCACGTCGTACGCCGTCGGCGACGGAGGCCTGCCCGACGAGCAGGCGTACACGATCGCGTTCGGCCTGAGCGCGGCCGCGGCAGCGGTTGCGAGCTGCGTCGCGGTCTTCATCACGGCGCCGTTCCGCGCGAGGCGCCGGGCGGCTCCCGTCGAAGCGCTCGACTGAGTACGATCGGCCCTGTGGGGTCTCCGCTCGACCTCTCGCGGCCGCAGATCCTGGCGTTCCGACGGCGCGTCGGTGCGCTCGACGAGCGGCTCCCGAGCGGGGCCGGCTCGCTCCGGCGCGCTGCGTGGGCAGGGCTACAAGACAGCATGCCGCGGGCCGCGCTGCTCTCGATCCACGCTCGGGTCGAGGGAGCTCATCCGTCGATCTGGGAGGACCCCTCGCTCGTCCAGCTCTGGGGCCCGCGATTCAGCATGTACGTCGTTCCGGAGCGGGATTACCCGGTCTTCACGCTCGGGAGGCTGTCGGACGAGGGCCCAAGCCGAAAGAGAGCCGAAGAGATCGCCGCCCGTCTGCATGCTTTCCTCGACGGCCGCAAGATGGGCGACAACGATGCGGGCCGGGCTCTTGGCGTCAACTCGAACAGCTTCCGGTACGCCGCGCCGACGGGCACGATCCTGGTCCGCTGGGAGGGCGCGCGCCAGTCGACCATCTGGACCGTGCCGCGGCCGGACGTCGAGCCTCGCGACGCCCGACGGGAGCTGGCCCGCCGGTACCTCCACGTCTTCGGCCCCACCACCCCGGCGTCATTTGCGACGTGGGCGGGGATCGGGACTGCCGAGGCCGACTCGGCGTTCGAGGCGTTGAAGCGATCGCTGACGGCAGTGCGAACCCCGATCGGAGACGCCTGGATCCTGACCCGAGACGAAGGGGAGCTCCGCGCTGCTGCCGCGCCTCCGGCCGCGGCGCGGCTCCTGCCCAGCGGCGACGCGTACTACCAGCTCCAGGGCGCCGACCGCGAGCTGCTCCTCCCGGATGCGAAGCGCCGAAGCGCGCTCTGGACCTCGCGCGTCTGGCCCGGAGCGGTACTCGTAGCGGGCGAGATCGTGGGCACGTGGCGACGAGCCCAGGCCAAGCTGACGATCACGCCGTGGGTTAGGCTCGCGGCCGCCAAACGCCAAGCGGTCGAGGCCGAGGCGCAGACCCTGCCTCTACCCGGAGTCGAAGGACGGATCACCGTCAACTGGGAGGACTGATGCAGGAAGTAGCGCCCGGCCTGTGGCACTGGGAGGCCTCGCACCCGGCGTGGGAGCCGAGTGAGCCGTGGGCCCAGGATGTCTCGTCGTGTGCGATCGAAGACGGGGAGCAGCTCCTGCTCTTCGATCCGCTCGACCTGCCGAACGAGCTCGAGGAGCTCGTGGGCGAACGGGAGACGGCGATCGTCCTGACGGCGCCGTGGCACGAGCGCGACACGCAGAGCCTGGTGGAGAGGCTCGGCCTCACGGTCTACACGCCTCCGGCGGACACGGCGCAGGACCTCGTCGACAAGTTCGGCATCACCGTCGAGCAGGCCGGCGACGGCAGCCCCGATCTGCTCTGGCTCCGAGAGCGTGGCGACGGGAACTTCTACCTGCGCAGCGACGATCTTCCGTTCGAGATCGAGGTCTTCCCGGGGCGGGACAACAACGACGTCGTGCTCTGGGTCGAGAGCAAACGGGCCGTGATCGCCGGCGATACGCTGGCCGACTTCGGGCAGGGCCTCGGCATCCAGGACGAGTGGCTCCGCAAGGGAGTGACGCGCGAGGAGGTCGCCGAGGGCCTGCGCCCGCTCCTCGAGCTTCCGGTCGAGCATGTCCTGGCGGCACATGGCGGCGCCTACGACCGATCCGCTCTCGAGCGCGCGCTCGGCTGAAGCAAAACGACAACCGTCCTGACCGGTGTCCGGTGCCCGTACCATTCCCGGCGATGGACTGGTCGATCTTCCACTGGCTGAACGATGCGACCCGCGGGAACGACGGCGCTCAGGACACCGCCGAGGTCTTCAACGCGTGGGCGATCTTCGTCGTCGTCGGGCTCGGCGGCGGTCTCTGGCTGCTGGCGCGACCCGGCGGCCCGCTCCGCTGGAAGCTCGCGACCGCGTCGGCCGCGCTCGCAGCGATGCTCGGACTGGGGGTCAACGCCGTATTGAGCATGCTCTGGTTCGACCCGCGGCCGTTCGTGAACCACCCGGCGCAGACGCTGCTGCTCGTACGGCACCCAGCGGACAACGGCTTTCCGAGCGAGCATGCGACGGTCGCGTTCTCGATCGCGTTCGCGGTCTTCATGTTCAGCCGGCCGCTCGGAGCGGTGCTCCTGGCCGGGGCCGCTGCAATCGCGCTCGACCGCATCTTCGTCGGCGTGCACTACCCGCTCGACGTGATGGTCAGCCTCTTCGTCGGGCTCGGCTCTGCCCTCGTCGTGACGACGATCGGCCGCAAGTACGTGACGAGGCTCGTCCTGGTCCTCAGCCACGTCACCGACCCCGTCGTCGACGCCCTGCGGCGTCCGCTCGCCCGCACCTGACGCGCGACTCAGCGCCGGACGCTGACGGCCAGGCTCACCCGCGTGCCGATCCGGCGTTCCGCGCGCGCTTGCGGGCGCTGTGAGACGACGACTCCGCGCGGGCCGCTGGAGGTCCTGAAGCGGACGGCGCCGACCGAGCAGCTCGCTCGTCGGATCCGCTCGCGCGCATCCGCCAGCCTCATGCCGGCCACCTTGGGGACGATGCAAGCGGTGAGCCACGAGTACGCGAGCCTCGAGCCGTCGGGCGACCAGGAGGGCCGCGAGTAGGTGTCGCCGATCGCGCGCAGGTTCGTGAGGCCGGTTCCGTCGGCGTTCATGACGAACACGCGCGCCTGCACGTGCCGGTTCCGCCTACGCATGAAGGCGATCATGCGCCCGTTCGGCGACCAGGACGGGTTCGAATCGAGCGGTTGGCTGTCGGTGAGGTCCGTCATCCGAGCACCGTCCGGGTCGGCGACGTAGATGTCGCCATCCCACAGGCCTCGTGAAGCGTCGAAGGCGATCCGAGTACCGTCGGGCGACCAGTCGGGGTCGTCGTCGTCGGCGGGGCCGACCGTTACCCGTCTCCAGTCCTGGCCTCCGGCGGTCATCGTGAAGATGCCGTCGATGTCCGCGAAGGCGATGCGCTGCCCGTCGGGCGACCACCTGGGATCCCATTCGCCCGGGCGTTCCCCGCTCGTCAGCCTATGCTCGTGGCTGCCGTCGGCGTTCATGACATAGATGTCACAGGAGCCGGCGCTACAGCGGGTGAAGGCGATCCGACTGCCGTCGGGCGACCACGCGGCGTCCGACGCGGAGCTGTCGCCGTTGGTGAGCTGCACGGGAATCGTGCCGTCGGCGTTCATGACGAAGATCTGGTACCAGCCCCCGGCGGAGCGTGAGAACGCGATCTTCGTCCCGTCGGGCGACCAGGCCGGGTCGAACTCCTCGGCGGGGTCGCGGGTCAGCCGCCTCCTGCCGGTGCCGTCGGCATTGACCACGTAGATGTCACCGTTCCAGACGGTCGGGGCCTGGGCGTGTAGCCGGGCCGCGCTCGAGTCCCCAGACGGGGCCAAACCGACGGCGAGCCCGACTGCGACCAGCGATGCCAACCCGGGTGTTCGGTGCATGGCCGAGCCCGGATCATTCCGGACCGCGCCCTTGTTCGTACAGGTCCTGCGTCCTGCTCGCGACCAGAGGCGCTAGGGAACTCGGATGCGGGAGATGGTGCCGGACCTCGAGTTCGCGACCCACACGCTCCCGCCGGCGACCGCGACACCCCGGGGCTTGACGCCGATGCGGACGCGACGCTGGACGTTGCCCGTGCCGGGATCGACACGCACGACCTCGCCGCGGTTGTACATCGCGACCCAGAGCGACGCGCCGTCGAACGCCACGCCCTGTGCTCCGCCGCCGATCGAGTACTTCGCCGTGACGGCGCCCGATGGATCGAGGCGGTACAGCAGGTCGGTCCGGTAGTTCGTGACCCAGATCGATCCCGGAGAGAAGCCGAGGAAGTCCGCGTCTGCGCCGGCCTGGATCAGCGTGTCCACGGCACCGCTCGTCGGGTCGAGCCTGCCTACGATCCCGTCCTCGCTCGAGACCCACACGCGGCCCTCCCCGTAGCCCACGAACTCGTGGCTGTCTCCGACGTGGGCCGTCCCGAGGATCGCGCCCGTGGTGGGGTCGAGCCGCCAGACCTTGTCGCTCCCGTTGTCGGCGGCCCAGACCGAACCGCCACCGAAGGCCACGCCGACCGGGTTCGTCGACGGCAGTGGGTCCTGGTCGAGCCTCGCGCTCCAGACGATCGCGTTGGTGCCCGGGTCGATTCGACTCACGGTCCCGCCGGTCTCGTTGGCGACCCAGACCGCTCCTCCGCCGGCGGCGACGCCCCAGGGCCGGCCGCCGACGTCGATCCGTGCGACCAGCGAGCCGGTTGCGGGGTCCAGCCGCACCAGAGCGCCGTTGACCGTGACCCAGACGGATCCGAAGCCTTCGGCGACGTTGTAGGGGTCCGCGCCGACCGGGATCGTCTGATCGGCGCGTGGGAGCGGGCGGACGACCGACACGCGGGCCGTGCTCGTCCCGCTTAGGCGTCCCCGGCGATCGAGGGCGCGAGCGCGCAGCGTGTGCGACCCGAGCGCGAGTCGGGGCGTGTAGCGGGCCGGGCACCGGTGCAGGCGCTTCCGGTCGACGCCACAGCGAAAGCGAATCGCGCGCGTGGACAGACCGGCCTCGTGTGAGACGAAACGAAAGGTCGGGCTCCGGTCGGTCGTGCGTCGCGGTCCGACGATGCGAGGCTTGGCCGGCCGTGCGGCGCGATGCGATGGGCCTGCGACGGCCGCCGCCGAAAGCGAGGCGACCGCTGTGCAGCAGGCAAACAGACAAGCCGCTGTGGCCCGTGGCCCCATCCTCGTCTCCTACTTGGCCGGAGGCTCCCGTAACGTTACAGCCGGATTTCGCTCGTGCCTGAATACACCGTGAACGAGGAGGCGGTCGAGCACGCGAAGCGGCTCATCGACGGCCGTCAGTACGTGCTCCGCTCGCGGTGGCAGGACAGACAGCCGCGCGCACGGGAGCAGAACGCGTTCCTGAAGACGCACTCGTGGGAGGAGTACGGCGCCTGGCATCTCGGCCTGACCCGCGGCGCTGACGAGGAGACGAAGGCACGCTACGCATTCGTCTACGGCGACCTTCGGCGTCTCCATCGGATGGGGCTCATCGCCTGCCACTACCGCGCCGCGGAGTGGCGTCACAAGGAGATCGAGCTCGCGGCGCACGAGCTCCTGCAGTACCTCGACCGCAAGAGCGGCTGAAGAGCGGACTCAGCCGTGCGGGAAGAGGCGGGCCTGGGCCGCCCCGTAGTCCGCGGCGCTGCGATCGACGACGGCGTTCGGGTGCTGGGCCTCGAGGTCGAGCAGGCTTCGGTGTCCGGTTGCGGGAAGCGCCTCGTACGCGGCGAACCGGAGGCTCACCCCGCCGCCCGTGCCCGTCGTGTCGAGCTCGACCGGCGCGTACGTGTCCGGGTCGACGTAGTACCTCGTGTGGCCGTCTCCGGAGCTGAGCTCGATCGTGTCGCGGCCGTCGATCGTCCTGTGCCCGACAACGCGTGCCCCGCCGCTCTCGAGGAGCGTCAGGATCTGGGCTCGGAACGCCGGTGAGCTCGGGTCCGCTTCGTCGGTCGAGTCGGGGCCGTGGTCTGGCTTCGGAGTTGGAATGAGCCCGAGTGCTCCGAGGTGGTCGCGCTTGCTGATCTTCCACGCGATGCTGAGGGTGCCGCGCTTGAGCGCCCTGGCCTGCCCGGCGGTGATCACGAGCGGTCTGGCCTTCCCCGCCCGCAGGGTGTAGGTGCCGGGCCTCGGGCCGCGTGCGAGGTGCGGTGCGTTCATCCGAGCGGCCGACTCGGTGTCCTGATGGGGGTCGACGTAGATCGTGTTCGTGGCCGCGTCGTAGACCTCGTCGCCGTTCGGGCCGCTGCCGCTCTCGACCGTCGAGCCGTCCGGCCCGGTCTCGATCTGGCGTCGGCCGTAGGGCGCGCTCTCGAGCTGCCAGCTCTCGTCGCGCCACGTGACGGTGCTGCCGTCGGGGTTCCGCTGCGTCCCGGTCATGTCGACGTGGAGGATCGTCCCGGGCTTGGCACCGACAGCCGCGGCGGCGCGGCGCACGACCGACTCGGCCGAGGCGGGGCTCACCGCCCACGGCGCACGATCCGAGACAGCGCCGACGACCGCCAGCACGGCGATCGAGGCTGCCGTGCCCGCAAGTGCGAAACGGACGACCGTTCGCCGCCGACGAGCCCGGCGCCGGATCGCGTCCTCCAGCAGGTGCCGGTAACTGACGAGGCTGGTGGGAACGGTGCTCACGAATCCTCCTTCGGGACGGTCAGGGCAAGACGCCGCAGAGCGCGGGACACGCGGAGCCGCGCGGCGGCGGGGCGGATCGCGAGCCGTCTTGCGACCTGCTCGTAGGGCAGCTCCTCGACCACGCGCAGCTCGAGCGCCTCGCGCTCGTGATCGGCCAGCTGTGCAAGCTCTCGGCCGAGCGCCTCGCGCGGCGAGAGCCGATCCTCGGCCTCGGTGAAACCGTCCTCGGTCGCGAGGTCGAGCGGCAGGCCGAGTCGCTTGCGCGCCCTGCTCTCGATGCGGTCGCGGCGGACGGTGTCGGCCAACAGGTTCCCGGCGATGCCGAGGAGCCACGGAAGGGCCGAGCCCTCGCGCTCGTCCTTGAAGCGGCCGCGCGCGAGCCAGGCGCGGGCGAAGGTCTCGGCTGTCAGGTCGCTCGCCGCCCACTCGATCCGCCGGCGGAACCAGCGGTAGACCTGGCCCACGTGGCGCGCGTACAGCTCGCCGAACGCCGCCGGGTCCGAGTCGCGCAGGAGGGAGGCGTCACTCCGACCGAGATCGTGGTCGCCCTTCATGTCTCGTTATCGGACACGGCGCCTCAGTTGTATCCGCCGTCAGTGCGTACTTGGCCGCAGGCCGATCGGGGCGGAGCACGATGCCTCACGGCGCTCTTGCTCGGAAGATGCGATCGAAGGTCAATCGAAAAGGGAGTTGTCATGAGCGCCGTAATGGAAACCCACGAGACGCCGGCCCTTTACGTGACGCCGGTCAGCGAGGAAGTACGGCTAGCTGCTCTCGAGCGTGCCGTGGCGGAGCAGGCCGCCGAGGGCTGGGAGCCCGAGACGAAGCCCGACGTCGAGCGGGTCCTCGTCGGGCACAGCAAGTTCCGGCGGACCCTGGTCCGGCGGCAGTGGGGGTTCCGCACCCTCAGGGAGCTGGTCGACATCGACCGGCGCGGGACCGTCTCGATCCGCCGCGTCTAGCCGTCGAACGTACGCTGACGAGCTCGAGCCTGTTCGACTCGAGCTCGCCGCGGCTCGTGTTCGGCGTCTGCCACCGCACGAGCATGAGAGCTACGTTCCGTAGCGCTCGACTCTAGTAATCGACGTCTCCACTCCGCCTCGTCGATCGGAGTCCTCGCATTCGACTGCGTAGGCGAACGGGTGGTTGAAGGCGTCGATCGCATCGCCCGGCGCGACGTCGACCTGACAGTCGGCCCCGGTCGCCAGGTTGCGGATGGCCAGCTCGACCCGATCGCTCTCCGGGTGCCAGAGGAGGAGCACCTCGTTCGTGCCGCTCTGCCGCCGGGCGAGCTCCCGGGTCTGCGTGCTCAGGCGTTCGCCGGTCGCCAGGCAGGAAACTGGCTCAGCCATCGGAATCGATCTTCTTGCCGGCGGGTGAGACGGCATCCCAACCGCCGCCGAAGTCCTGCAGGCCCTGACCACTCGTATCGCCCGGCTTCCGGTCGAGCGCGAACCGGTACAGCGGATGGCCTGCGTAGGTGACCTGCGTGCTGCCGTTCGAGCGTCGGGTCGTTCCGAGCAGGGACTTCTTCGCGCCGGCGCGAGCGACGGGCTTGCCGTGGGTGAGCAGCGGTGGCCAGTACGTGGCGCACGCTCCGTAGCACGCGCTGCGCCGGTTCTTGTCCTTCTCGAACAGGTAGAGCGTGCGGCCCTTGCCGTCGACGAGGATGCGGCCCAATTGCGAGCTCGCGACGCCGACCCTGGTTCCGCTGGCTCCCGAATACGAGGAGCCGTGTGCGGAGCTGATGCGCCCGGCGGCGAGCAAGACCGCCGCCAAGGTCGTCGCGATGCCGATGAACACTGCGATCTTCATTGGGATTCCTTTCGGTTGGAATGGTGTGTCGTAGGCGGATCGGGGGCCTCCGCAGCGGAGGCCCCGCGATTCCTGTCGATTCCTCTACGGGACCGGCACGCCGTCCACGAAGAGCTGGATGGCACCGTCGGCGAGGCCGTCGGTGTCGACCGTGTCAGTGCCGGCGAGGGTGTTGACGTCGAGCTCGTCCCTCGCGTCCTGGTGCAGGAGCGCCACCCTCGGGACGAGACCGCTCACCTTGACCGCCGCCGCGTCTCCGCTGACGTCGATCGTGTCGTCGCCGTTGGTGGCGTTGACGAT